>Ga0207975_100079_pt1 | contig 88627 bp, 49 predicted proteins | sample LakWasMe91_HOW11_2_FD_183913 | JGI IMG/M metagenome (GOLD analysis project Ga0207975, IMG submission 183913) | Freshwater sediment methanotrophic microbial communities from Lake Washington under simulated oxygen tension - Sediment Metagenome... | ecosystem: Environmental > Aquatic > Freshwater >...
ATGCAACCACTTCTAAATCAGACATTTTTTGTTTTCTTCCAACATCTGATTTATATTCTAAATGACAATTCAAAGAACTTATAACTTCTAAAACTCTAAAATATTTTTTTACTATATTTGACATGGTATTGGTTTGTTTAGCGACTTCAAGATACTGAATTTCAGCATCTTGACCAATGTCTAATCCATTTATTTTACTTCAAATAATTACACCCAACGGGTTATTACTATCTAAACCAAAAAGCAAATGTTAAAAATAGCAATACTAGGACTTGGAGAAGGACGAAGCACGATGTCGGCCGCTTTAGAAAGTTCAAAATTAGAACTTGTCAAAATATGCGACAGAAACGAAGACTTATGCAAGCAAAGAGCAAAAGAGTTTGATTTTTATTCTTTTACCACCAATTACGATGATTTATTGAATGATTCCGCAATCGATATAGTTGCGATTTATACGCCGGATCATTTGCATGCCCAACACGTCAAACAAGCTTTGTTGGCTGGAAAACACGTGGTTTGCACCAAGCCTTTTATCGATGATTTATCGGATGCTAAGGAATTGTTGGAACTAAGTAAAACAACAGGTAAAAAGGTTTTTATCGGACAAAGTTCCCGTTTTTTTGAGCCTGCAAAAAGACAAAGAGCCGATTATGAGGCGGGTTTAATAGGCGATTTAATTACAATTGAAGCCCAATACCACGCCGATCACAGATGGTTTTTGAAGAAAGAATGGTCACTTTTGCAATCGTTCAAATGGTTATACGGTGGTTTGAGTCATCCTGTTGATTTCATAAGATGGTATTTGCCAAACATTGATGAAGTGATGGGTTACGGAATGATCAGCAGCAACGGAAAATCGGCGGGACTGAAGAATGAAGATACAATGCATTTTATTTTCAAAGCGACCGACGGAAGAATTGCGAGAGTGAGCGGTGTTTATACGTCGCCAACACAGCCAGCCCAAAGAGACAGCGGAATGAGCACTATTTTGAGAGCCACCGAAGGCGCCAGCCAAGCCGATTACCACGAATTGCGTTATGCGGTTACCGATAAAACCGGAGAAGAAAAAGTAATCACTTGGGGCGACAGTACGTTGAAATATTATTTCCGTTTTGAAGGACAAAGCCATCACGGCGGAGAATACCAAAACTATTTAGAATATTTTGTTGATAGTATCGAGCAAGGTTTTACGGCTTATCCTGATATGGAAGAAGGCATTGGAACTGTGGCTTTACTTCAGGCGATGGATAAATCTTTACAAACCGGAATGCCAGTGAAAATCGCTGATGTTCTTAACGAATACGGACTATGAACAGCATCTACGATAAGTTAACGACCCTTGATTTTATTATTGTTGCTGTTTATTTAGTAACCTTATTGATTATTGGTTATGTGGTGAGCGTCAAGCAAAGCAAGAAGAATGAAACGCTTTTTATGGCAGGAAATTCCCTGAACTGGTACAATATTGGGTTTAATATGTGGGGGACAAATGTGGGACCTTCGTCTTTATTGGCTTTTGCCAGTATTGGTTACGCGACGGGAATCGTGGCCGGAAATTTTGAGTGGTATGCTTTCGTTTTTTTATTGCTTTTGGCCATTGTTTTTGCACCGCGTTACATTGCGAGCAAAGTGAGTACAATGCCCGAATATATGGGAAAACGTTATGGCGACAGTACACAGACGATTTTGGCCTGGTATGCGATGGTGAAAATTTTGGTAAGTTGGTTGTCGTTGGGATTGTTTAGCGGAGGCGTTTTGGTGCGTCAGATTTTAGGAATTCCGATGTGGCAGAGTGTTACTGTTTTAGTTATTTTTTCAGGGATTTTTACATTTGCCGGAGGCTTAAAAGCTATTGCCAAAGTGAATGTTTTCCAAATGATTTTATTGATTGTCGTTTCGCTTACCTTATCCTATTTAGGATTGCAAAAAGTGGGCGGAATAGATGTTTTAATATCGAAAACACCTTCCAATTTTTGGAATTTGGTTCGCCCTTCAGATGATGCACATTATCCGTGGCCAGCTATTTTATTGGGTTATCCAGTAGCTGCAGTAGCTTTTTTCTGTACCGATCAATCGATGGTTCAGAGTGTTTTGGGAGCCAAGAATCTGGAGCAGGGGCAATTGGGAGTGAACTTTATTGGTTGGCTAAAAGTGTTGGCTTTGCCATTGTTTATTCTACCTGGGATTTTGTGTTCGGTTTTGTTTCCTGAGTTGGGCAAAAACTCCGATTTGGCTTATATGACAATGGTGACCAATTTATTCCCAAGCGGAATGAACGGTTTGGTTATCTGTGTAATGATTGCCGTTTTGGTAGGAACAATTGGTTCATCGCTTAATGCTTTAAGTACCGTTTTTACCAATGATATTTATGTAAAAAAAATCAATCCGACAGCCTCAATCAAAGAGCAAATTAAAATTGGTCGTATAACTGTTGCGGCTGGTTGTGTGTTTGCGATCCTTATAGCCGTTGCGATTGATAATATTAAAGGACAGAATTTATTCAACATTTTTCAAGCAGTTTTGGGCTTTTTGGCGCCATCATTGTCGGTAGTTTTTCTGTTGAGTATTTTCTGGAAACGCACCACCAAAAGAGCCGTGAATGCAACGCTTTCCTGGGGTTCGGCTTTTAGTTTGTCTGTTGGAGTTTTATATTTGTGGATTTTCCCTGCCGATGTTTATAAAATTTGGCCTCACTTTTTATTAATATCGTTTTACATTTTTGTGGTTTTGATGGTTGCTGCAGTTGCAATTTCATTACTGGACAAAAATCCCGAAACCAATTTTATCAGTGAGACCGATGTGCCAAAAACCAGTAAACGAGTGAAAATATTGTTCGCTTTATTGGGATTGGTAATTTTGAGTTTGTACCTTATTTTTAATGGTAATTGATTCAGCCTTCGAAGTAAAAAAGTAGCTTCCATTTATGAAGCTACTTTTTTTTATTCCAACTTTAAAACATATTTAACACAATTAAATTGTATGCAATTTAATTTACCGCTAGTTTTGTGCTTGACTTTTAAATAAAACTTAATTTTAAAAAAATAGGCAATGGCATTATTGGATGATTTAAACTGGCGACATGCTGTAAAAGCATATGATGCAACCAAAAAAGTAGCAGCTAATGATTTAGAAAAAATTTTAGAATCGGCTCGATTGGCACCTACTTCATCAGGTTTACAGCCTTTTAGAGTAATTGTTGTGGAAAATCAGGATTTGAAAGAAAAAATGGTACAAGGGGCATTAAATCCTGAAGTAATGCGTGATTGTTCTCACGTTTTGGTTTTTGCGGCTTGGGATGCGTACACTCCCGAAAAAATAGATAAAGTATATGATTACCATACTGATGTAAGAGATTTGCCTAGAGGGCGTTTTAGCAGTTATACAGATATGATTAAAAAAATCTATGGAGCACAAACTCCTGAAGAACATTTTGCGCATACCGCTCGTCAAACGTATATTGCGCTTGGTTTGGCAATGGCTCAGGCTGCCGAATTAAAGATTGATTCTACACCGGCTGAAGGTTTTAATAATGCTGTAGTTGATGAGATTTTAAATTTAAAAGAATTGGGATTAAAAAGTGTTTCGTTGCTTTATTTGGGTTATAGAGATGAACCTAAAGATTGGCTTTCAAATATGAAAAAAGTTAGAATCCCGATGGATGAATTCATTATAAAAATGTAATTTAAAAAAAACTAGTTTCAAGATAGATGCAAGATTTCAATTCGTTACAATTAAGCCAGCAGCTTTGTTTTCCGCTTTATGTTGTGGCTAAAGAAATTATTGGTTTATATAGACCTTTTTTAGAAGAGTTGGATATTACTTATTCACAATATCTTGTATTAATGGTGCTTTGGGAACAACAAGGTTTAACTGTAAACCAAATTGGTGAAAAACTCTATTTGGATAGTGGCACACTGACTCCGTTACTAAAACGCTTAGAAAAAAAAGGTTTTATTATTAGAAAACGAAAAAAAGAAGATGAAAGGGTTGTCGAGGTTTTCTTGGATAAAGCTGGATTAGATCTAAAAGAAAAGGCTTGTAAAATACCTGGAAAGTTAGTAGAAAAACTCAATTTGTCTTCCAATGATTATATTGAGATTAAAGATTCAATTCAAAAAATAATGAGCAAATTGATTTCTTAGTTTTTTATATCTTATAAAATAAGAAAACCGTTTCGATGTAGAAACGGTTTTTTTGCTTCAAAATAAAGTCTTCCATATATATTTCCGGATTTAATCTTGCGATTATTTTACTTCGGAATTTTGATTTGTAAATATTGTAGCATATTTATAACTAGGGACTTGTAATTTGGTAATTTTATTGTTGATTATTATCTTCAATAAAATTACGAAAAAAGGAAGTTGTCATTTAATCTGTTTCTGAGAGTGAAAGCATGAATTATTTCAGGACAGTACAGGATAGTGCAGGTTAGTAAATGTAAAAATAACACTTATCTTTAGTCCCTAAATATATTCTTATGCAAAAACGTTTTTTACATTTTAATAGATTAGTCGTTTTTATTGTCATGTTTTCTTCGGTCTCTTTGTTAGCCCAAGAAACTAAACCAGCCACTTGGATTTGGTATCCAGGCGATTTTGAAGTTTGGTTAAGCAATAAAATGCAGGTAAGACGTACAGATCGCGAAGCAGTATTTCCACCACTTTGGCAATATTATAGTCCTTATGCTTTGGTAACTTTTCAAGCAGAAGTGGATATTCCGCAACCGGACGAAGTAAAAATATATTCGGAGGGATCTTTCCAATTAATTTTAGACGGAGTTCAGGTTTACGGACAACCAAAATCATTAAAAATTCCTGCCGGGAAGCATAAAATTTCCTTTAAAGTATATAATCAAGAAGTCTTGCCAGCTATTTACATTGCTGGTAAATATGTTAAATCAGACGCTTCTTGGAAGGTAACCAATGAAGATAAACTTTGGATTGATGAAAATGGAAAAGCACAGCAATCCGGTACGCCTTGGGTGCCTGTTGGTTCTTGGAATTTTGATGCGCCGGAGCATAAACCTTCCGGGTTTAAGCTAACAACCCAACCTTGGAACGCAAAAAAAACAGAAAAAATAGGAACTGGTAAGTTGGTTGATTTTGGTAAAGAAACTTTTGGTTATATCAAAATTCACGGTTTAAAAGGAAAAGGCAAAGTGGCTCTTTATTATGGCGAGTCTCGTGAGGAAGCACTGGATACTGCCAAATGTGAAACATTAGACCATTTGTCTTTTGATGGAAACCAACCTGAAACCTACACACATACAGGTTCGAAAGCATTCCGATATGTTCGGGTAGAGACAGATCCAACAGTAAAATATGATTCCATTTCGATGCTTTACGAATATTTGCCATTGGACTATCGTGGTGCATTCAAATCTTCAGACGAACAATTGAATAAAATTTGGGATGTGTCGGCTTACACGATGCATTTAACTTCCCGCGAATTTTTTATAGACGGAATTAAACGCGATCGCTGGGTTTGGTCCGGCGACGCTTATCAAAGTTATTTAATGAATTATTATTTATTCTTTGATTCGGCTTCCGTAGAACGAACGCTGTTGGCGCTTCGTGGCAAAGAACCGGTGACAGCTCACGTAAATATCATTATGGATTATTCGCTGTATTGGTTTGTGGGTGTTTACGATTACTATTTACACACTGGCGATACGAAATTTATCAAGACTTTTTATCCGCGAATGAAATCATTGATGGAATTCTGTTTAAAAAGAAGAAACGCAAACGGATTCCTCGAGCCATTGGAAGGCGATTGGGTTTTTATTGATTGGGCGAACGGATTACCAAAAACTGGTGAGGTTAGTTTTGAACAAATGCTTTTGGCAAGAAGTTTAGAGGCTATGGCGGTTAGTGCTAAAATTGCAGGTGAGAATGAAGACCAAAAGCAGTATCAAAAATTAGCATCTGATTTAAAAACAAAACTATTTGAGGTGTTTTGGGATAAAAAAGAAAACGTGATGAAGCATCAGCGGATCGACGGTAAAATGCAGGATATTGTAACTAGATACGCTAATATGTTCGGTATTTTCTTCAATTATTTTAATGAAGAACAAAAACAAAGCATCAAAAATAAGGTGTTGCTTAATGATAAGATTCTTAAAATCACAACACCTTATATGCGTTTTTACGAGTTGGAAGCCTTGTGCGCTATGGGCGAACAGAATTATGTTTTAAAAGAAATGAAAAACTATTGGGGCGGAATGTTAAACGAGGGTGCAACCTCTTTCTGGGAAGAATACAACCCTAGCAAAAAAGGTGCGGAACATTTAGCGATGTATGGACGTCCTTATGGAAAAAGTCTTTGCCACGCTTGGGGTTCTAGTCCGATCTATTTGTTAGGAAAATATTATTTGGGCGTAAAACCAACCGCTCCTGGATATTCGGAATACGAAATCAAACCAAATCTTGGCGGATTGCAATGGATGGAAGGAAAAGTGCCAACGCCAAAAGGGGAAGTAAGCGTATATTGCAGTACCAAAGAAATTAAGGTAAAAGCTGCTGAAGGAGAAGGAAAATTGATTTTTGAAAGTTCGAGTAAACCAAAAGTAAGTTCGGGTACGATTACCGAATTGGCAAAAAATAAATACCAATTGACGGTTCAACCGAATGTGGAATATAAAATTAGTTATAAAGTTTTGGCTAAATAATTTTTAGAAAAAGTTACAAATAATGACCTCGTAGAGGTGTACTGTTTGTAGCCAATTTATAAAATCTAGCAAAAGCTCCGTAGGAGCGACCTGAAAAACAATTAATACAGACCGCACCTACGGAGCTTCGTAAATTGGCAATAATTCTTGCTATAAACAGTACACCTCTACGAGGTTTAATGCGAATGCTTGAGGACGGACAAATTATATTAAAAAATGATGCAAAAAATTAAACCTATATTTTTATTCATATTGTTTTTGGGCTTTTCAGTTTCAGCCCAAAATACACCTTGGCAATCCGCTTCTTTTGAAATAATAAAATCCAATTACAAAACCTTCAAAACAACGCAATACGCACACGTTTTTTCGGGAAGCAAACACAATATTGTCGGTGTGGCTCCGGAATTGGAAGGTTTAACAGGTATCGAACTTCCTTTGGAATCATATAAAAAAGGTACTAATTCACCTTTGCAGTTAAAATTCAAAGAACCGGTTCAGGTTTTGGTTGGCGTTTTTCAGGAATCAGATAACGCAGCGTATCTTCAGCCGAACGCAGTAACAAACGGAAAATTGATACTTGAAAATGGAGTTACGATTACTGGATTAGCTCCCTTAAATGTTTATGCCATCGCTTTCGCAAAAGGGACGCACACGATTTTGCCAAATACTAAAGGATTGTTTGCCATTTTGGGAGTGGTGAAAAGTAACCAACAATTGGCAACGAGAAATGCCGAAAAATTAGATGGAAGATTATGGAATCCAACCTATATCATTGAAGGATTCTCGGATGAAAAGCCACTTTTTGAAATTATCGGAGGAGAAAACAAAGCCGTTATCGATGAAGGAATGCCCGGAACAGAAGGAATTCAAGGAGGTTTTGAAGGTGGACGTGTGGTGAAAGTTGGCGATACCTATCATATGTTTCCAACCGAAAGAGCGGGTGAAAAGGGAGTAGAAATGTACTACGATCGTGTAAAAACCAAAATCGGGCATTGGACAAGCAAGGATGCCATTCATTGGAAAAGGGAATCAACGATTTTGCAGGCGAGTGGAACCTATGCCATTACCGAAGATGATAATCCAATGAACGATCGACGCGCTGCGATTTGGTCGTATATGCCTGTTTTTAACGAAAAGGCCAACAAATGGTACGGTTATTATTTGGCCTATACGGTACACAAAGAAATTCAGCCAAACCATTCTTTTGGAAGAATTTGGCGTTGCGAATCAACTGTAGAAGGCATCAACGGAATTGGCGGCCCTTATAAAGATATCGGAATCATTATGGAACCGGGTTTGGATTCACAGCCTTGGGAAGGCCGTCAGGGCGTGGCTTCTTTTTTTCCGTATCAGGTCGGTGATAAATGGTTCGGATTTTATAGCGGCGCTTATCCTTTTGAATCTTGGGCAGATTATCCGAAGAAATCAGGTAAAGGCTGGTCTGTGGCTTTGGCAGAATCCAATAGTTTGGAAGGGCCTTGGCAAAGAAAAGATAAAGGTTTGCAGCCTATAAAGACGATACATCCCATATTTGTTGAAAATCCAATTGTGAGTCAGTTGCCAAATGGTTTGTACATCGCCGTTTTCGACGGAGGCCCGGAAGGTTGGGGGCATCATTTGCCAAATATGATGGGGTACACACTTTCAAAAGACGGAATTAACTGGAGCGAGGCGCATTATTTGGCAATAGAAACCAAAGTCGATAAATGGTGGGATATTATGCGAACACCACTTTGCCTTATTCCCGAAGGAAATGACGTTTATACGATTGTGTATAATGCCATCGATTTGAAAAAGAGATTCCATCCGACAGGAACCGTAAAAGTAAAATTGAATAGAGACGTAATGGAATCGAAGTTGAAAGAGTTAAGTAAATAGCCCACAGATTACACGGATAAAACGTATTTCCACAGATTTGTAAATGAAAATTTGCACACAGATTTAGCAGATTATCGAAGATTTTTAATTTAGGAAAGAGAAAAAAATCTGCGCAAATCATTTTAAATCTGCGTGCCAAAAAGAAAATAAATTATAAGAGTAAGAAGAAAAAAATCCGCGGGAATCCGTTTTATCCGTGTCATCCGCGTGCCATAACTAACATATACTATGAAAATAAAATACCTATTCATTGCCGTTGCAGCACTGTTCATCAGCAGTTGTGCCACAAAATACAAGAAAAGAGAAATCACGGATAATGTGATGCAGGAGATTTATAACGAAATTAAAACGCCTTATAAATACGGATTGGTAATGGTGCCAACGGATAACTCCTATAAAATGGACTGTCCTTCTGTTTTTAGAAAAGACGGAAAATGGTTTATGACGTATCTGATTTATGATGGAAGAGGTTATGAAACCTGGTTGGCCGAAAGTGATGATTTATTGCATTGGAAACATTTGGGCAAAGTGATGTCTTTTTCTAAAGATGAATCGCATTGGGATGTGAACCAAAAAGCGGGCTATATCGCATTACAAGATTATACTTGGGGCGGTTCGTACGAGTGGAAAAAGTATGACGATAAATATTGGATGAGTTATTTTGGTGGAAACACCACAGGTTATGAAGCGGGAGTTTTATCTATCGGAATGGCTTATTCGAAAGATGTGCCAACCAAAGCACACGAATTTGACCGTTTACCGAATCCGGTTTTAACGCCAAAAGACAAAGACGCTAGATGGTGGGATAACAGTACGATGTATAAAAACTCAGTTATTGAAGATAAAGAGCGCCTCACCGGAAGCAAATTTATTATGTACTACAACGCCCGTGGCGATAGTTTAAATCCTGCTAAAGGTGCCGAGCGTATTTCTATGGCAGTATCGAACGATATGAAAACTTGGAAGCGTTATGGCAATAAACCTTTAATCAATCATCATAGGGGAATATCGGGAGATGCCTATATTCAACGTATTAACGATACTTGGGTGATGTTCTATTTTGGAGCTTTTTGGACGGGTTGGAATCAAGGTGCATTTAACCGTTTTGCCGTTTCGAATGATTTAGTAAATTGGAAAGAATGGCAAGGTGAGGATTTAGTAAAATCTTCGGAGCCTTACGATAATATGTTTGCCCATAAATCATTTGTGGTAAAATATAATGGCGTGGTCTATCATTTTTATTGCGCCGTTAACAAAGCCGAACAAAGAGGAATCGCAGTGGCAACTTCTAAGGATTTAGGGAAAAGCGAGTTGAATTTTGTAGCTCCGCCTGAGAAGGTGAAGAAGAATTAAGTACAAAGTATTAAGAATTAAGACAAAGTTTGTCATTCCGACGAAGGAGGAATCTCCGCGACATGAGTAACCAACGAAGATTCCTCCTTCGTCGGAATGACAAGAACACTAAAAATAAAATCAATGTTTAAGTCAATTCATATTCATAATTTTTTAAGGTTTCGATTTTCGATACTATTTTCTTTGTTCGTTACTTGCGCAATGCAGGCACAACTCGTTACAGGCGAACCTGCGGGAGTTCCAAAAATACCACAAAAATATTCGGAGGTTCCTTGGGAAAATCCAATGGTAACCAGTATCAACAGACAAAAGGCTAGAGCAACGGCTTATTCGTATGCCACGGTAGCCGATGCTTTGGAGGGAAACAGAAATAAAAGCAGGATTAAAGTTTTGAATGGCGAATGGGATTTCAAATTTGCCAAAAATTTAAAAGAAGCACCTCAGGATTTTTACAAAAGTGAGGTTCAGGGTTGGAATAAAATTGAAGTTCCGTCCAATTGGGAATTAAAAGGTTATGGAATGGCTATTTATAAAAGTGCCGTGTATTCATTTCGACCGGTTAATCCGCCTTTTGTTCCCGAAGATGACAATCCAATTGGTTCTTACCAACGCAAATTTACCGTACCCGAGAATTGGGATGGAATGACAGTTACGCTTCATTTTGGAGGGGTGAGTTCTGCATTTCAAGTTTGGGTAAACGGACAATTTTTAGGCTATGGACAAGACAGCTGCAATTCATCCGAATTTAATATCACGCCTTATCTCAATAAAGGCGAAAATATTTTGTCGGTTCGTGTTTTTCGTTATAGCGATGGTTCGTATCTCGAAGACCAGGACCATTGGCGTTTGAGTGGTATTCAACGCGAAGTTTTTATTATGGCAGAGCCAAAATTGCGCATTGCCGATTTTTTCGTGCAAACCAAATTGGACAAAAAATACGAAGATGCGGTTTTTCAATTGCGTCCAAGATTGGATAATTTTACAGGCGATACCATCAAAAAACAAACTTTTGAAGTACAGTTGTACGATACGCAAAACAAACCTGTATTCGAAAAACCATTGGTTCGAAAAGCTTCAGAAATAATCAGTGAAGTATCACCACGCTTGGATAAAGTGCGTTTCGGATTTTTTCAGGAAACCATCAAAAATCCATTGAAATGGAGTGCCGAAAAACCGAATTTATACACTTTGGTAATGACGCTCAAAAATGAGGACGGAACCACAACCGAAGTAAAAAGCTGTAAAGTTGGTTTTCGTTCTATCGAATTTTCGAAAGAAAATAGCAAAATGCTCATCAACGGAAAAGAGACTTATGTTTATGGAGTCAATCATCACGGACATCATCCCGTTCGTGGCGAAGCGGTAAACCATCAGGATTTGGAAGAAGACGTGAAATTGATGAAAAAATTCAATTTCAATTTTGTACGAACTTCTCACTTTCCAGACGATCCGTATTTCTATGAATTGTGTGATAAATATGGTTTGATGGTGATGGACGAAGCCAATTTGGAAACTCACGGATTGGGCGGATTTTTGAGCAATGATCCCCAATGGACACACGCTTATATGGAACGAATGACCCGAATGGTGGAACGAGACAAAAACCATCCGAGTATTGTAATGTGGAGTTTGGGTAACGAATCTGGTAAAGGACCCAACCACGCAGCAATGGCCGGTTGGACTCACGATTATGATATTACACGACCAGTGCATTACGAACCGGCACAAGGAAATCCAAGATTGGACGGGTATATTGATCCTTTGGATCCGCGTTATCCCAAAACGGTCGATCATTCGCATCGATTTGAAAATCCACAAGACGAACCTTATGTGGATATCGTCAGCCGTTTTTATCCGGGTATTTTTACGCCAAAGTTTTTGGTTGATCAACATAAAGACACCAGACCCATTTTGTTTGTGGAATATTCACATTCAATGGGGAATTCAACCGGAAATTTAAAAGAATTGTGGGATGAATTTCGCTCGACGCCAAGAGTTATTGGCGGTTGTATTTGGGATTTAAAAGACCAAGGATTACTTCTGAAAGATCCAAAAACAGGACAAGACTATTTTGGTTATGGAGGTGATTTTGGAGAAAAAAAACACGATGGCAATTTTAACATCAACGGAATGGTTGCGCCTGACGGAAGACCAAAAGCGGCGATGTTTGAAAACAAATGGATTTATCAGCCGGCAGTTGCCACGTTAGAAAATAATACACTTTTAAAAATTCACAACCGACAAGTGGTTCAAAATTTGAGTGATTTTATTCCGGTGATCAAAGTTTTGGAAAACGGCACTATCATCAAAGAAGTGGTGCTAAAATCGATGGATGTTCCTGCCGGAAGTGATTTGGTTTTGGATGTTAAGTCCTATTTGCCAAAAATGAAAAAGGATTCGGAATACTTTTTGAACATCGAATTTCAACTTTCCAAAGATGAATTTTGGGCTTCAAAAGGCTTTGCCGTTGCCACCGATCAGTTTTTGTTGAAAAAGAAAGAAACGCAGGTTTCCTTGGCACCTTCGACAGAGAAAATTGCCGTTGCAGAAACGCCAACCGATTTTACACTCAAAGGGAAAGAATATGCGATTGTAATCAGTAAAACCAATGGAGCCTTAACTTCCTATCAATATAAAAAGGAAGAGCAGGTTTTTGGGCCGCTATTGCCTAATTTTACAAGACCGCTTACAGACAATGACCGCAAAGGTTGGAAACCCAATAAAATCTTGAAACAATGGTACAATGCGGTACCAAAATTGACTAATGTGGCAATGGAGCGAATGGGCAGTGAAGTCAAAATCAGCAGTACTTATGAAGTCATTAAAGACAGCGCCCAAGTCCGGGTTGATTACGTAATTCAGCCGAGTGGGGTTATTAAAGTCAATTACAATTTGAATGCCAATTCAGCCTTGCCGAAAATTCCAAAAGTGGGAATGCAGATGGGAATTCAAAAAGAATTTGACCAAATTTCGTGGTACGGAAAAGGCGAATTGGAAAATTATATCGATCGCAGTTTTGGTTTTACCGTTGGAAAATATTCGTTACCGATTAATCAATTTATCGAGCCGTATGTAAAACCACAAGAAAATGCTAACCGTACAGAAGTAAGATGGATGGCTTTCTCGACGCCGCAAAAGAACAAAGGATTATTGGTTGTAAATGACACAAAGGTTTTGAGTATGAGTGCTTGGCCTTTTACACAGCAAAATTTAAACGAAGCCAAACATACCTTCGACCTTAAAAACCCGGGATTTTTAACGATAAATATCGATTTAATCCAAATGGGAGTGGGTGGAAATGACAGTTGGTCGCCTGTGTCAAGGCCTATAGAAAAATATGAAATTCCTTCGGGAGATTATCAATACAGTTTTTATTTAGTCCCTTTTGCGGAAGCGAAAAATGGATTAGAAAGCAGTTTGAAGAGATTTAAGTATTAGTATATTCCTAACAGGTTTTAAAAACCTGTTAGGTATTTTTATTTATAGAAGTTAAAGATACAGTTTGTCATTCCGAGGAAGGAGGAATCACACTAGAAATTCCACAAAGTTAGGCTCAACGTGTGTGATTTGCTCCGCCTGTTCGCTATCGCTCGGGTCTCGTTCCTCGAAATGACAAAGAGAATGGTTAAAAACAACAACAACAATGTTTCAAAAAAAACACCTCTTTTTTATTTTACTTCTTGCAGGATTGGCTTCCGCACAGGAAAATCCTAAAAAAGAAAACACCTCTTTTCAACCAACCATAGAAACCTCAAGACCTTGGGTTTATTGGTATTGGATGCAGAGCGCTTACTCTAAAGAAGGCATCACCGCCGATTTGGAAGCGATGAAACAAGCCGGAATTGGTGGCGCTTATTTAATGACGATTAAAGGGCCTGCAAATCCACCATTGATGGATCCGCCGGTTTTGCAATTGAGCAAGGAATTTTGGAATTTGGTGCATTGGGCATTGACAGAAGCTGACCGATTAGGCGTGAAAATCGCTTTTCATCCTGCAGATGGTTTTGCCGTTGCCGGAGGGCCTTGGATAACGCCTGAAATGTCGATGCAAAAAGTGGTGTGGAAGGATACTATCATTACCGGTAACCAATTTAGAAAACTGAAATTGGCTGTTCCTAACCATTACAAAGAGTATTATAAAGACATTGCCACTTTTGCCATTCCGGTTAAAGAAAGTTTTGAGACTTCGGAAAAAAAACACCCAAAAATCACGTCAAGCTTGGGCAATTTTGATGCATCGTTTTTAAACGATTCAAAGAAAGACGATCAATTTAGGTTAAAGGAAAAAGGTTGGGTTCAATACCAATTTGACGAGCCTTTTTTATGCAAATCCATTCAAATTGAAACTAAAGGGAATAATTACCAAGCGCATCGTTTAATTGTTGAAGTGAGCGATGACGGCGTTAATTTCAAAAACCTTGGGCGATTAACCACACCGCGTCAAGGTTGGCAAGACACCGATGCCTTTTACACTCACAGTATCGTACCAACAAAAGCGAAATATTTCCGATTTGTTTACGATCCCGAAGGAAGTGAACCCGGAGCCGAAGATTTGGATCCGGCAAAATGGAATCAGGGGTTGAAAGTTGCCAAAATCTATTTGTCAAATGAACCGCTGATTGATAATTATCAAGGAAAATCGGGAGCAATTTGGCGTTTGAGTCCACAAGTAACCGAAAAGGAAATCAACAGTTCCGATTGTGTTGATTTGGCAAAAATGATCAATATTTCGAAGTTTGTTGATGCCAATGGAATATTGGATTGGAAAGCTCCATCCAAAGGGAATTGGCGAATCATTCGTTTTGGATACACGTCAACCGGACACGAAAATGCAACGGCAGGCGGTGGAAGGGGATTGGAAGTGGATAAATTTAATGCGGATGCCGTTCGTTTTCAATTGGATCATTGGTTCGGCGAAATGCTGAGAACTGCCGGGCCTGAACTGGCTTCCAAAGTGGTCAAAATTCTCCATATGGATAGCTGGGAATGCGGTAGCCAAAACTGGTCTCCTGTTTTTCAAGCAGAATTTAAAAAACGAAGAGGCTATGATATTGTAACCTATTTGCCGGTTATGGCTGGAATTCCCGTTGAGAATATTGAAACTTCGGAGAAAGTATTATACGATGTCCGAAAAACGATTTCAGAATTAATCGCAGAAAACTTTTTTGGAACATTAAAAGGAATTGCAAAAGACGCCAATGTGAAATTCAGTTCCGAAAATGTCGCGCCAACAATGATGAGCGACGGGCTTTTACACTTTAAATACGTTGATTATCCGAGTGGTGAATTTTGGCTGAAAAGCCCAACCCACGATAAGCCCAATGATATGCTCGATGCCATTTCGGGAGGGCATATTTATGGTAAAGATATCATTCAGGCCGAAGCTTTTACGGCTTTAAAAATGGACTGGGATGAACATCCCGGAAATCTAAAAGTGGTTGCGGATCGTAATTACGCACTCGGAATTAACCGATTTTTCTATCACGTTTTTGTGCATAATCCGTGGATAGACAGAAAGCCCGGAATGACGCTTGACGGTATCGGTTCTTTTTTTCAAAGAGACCAAACTTGGTGGAAACCCGGAAAAGCTTGGGTGGATTATTGCCAAAGAGTACAATTTCAGTTGCAAAAAGGGAAGCCGGTAATTGATTTGGCTGTTTTTATTGGTGATGATTTGCCTTCAAGAGCGGTGCTTCCGGATAGATTGGTGCCGTTTATCCCGAATATTTTTGGAAAAGATCGCCTGGAAAGTGAAGCCATTAGATTGAAAAACGAAGGTCAGCCTAGCATTAAAATGCCGAAAGAGGTTAGTTCGACTAAAAATTCAACCGATTTGTCGCAATGGATTAACGCGATGAATGGTTATCAATACGATTCTTTCAATGCCGATGTTTTATTGAATAATGCCAAAGTCGAAAACGGAAAAGTAATTTTCAGCAACAGTATTCAATATGGCGCTTTGCTGTTTCCGGGAAGTCACAAAATGGCGCCGAACAAAATGATTTCTTTGGCTGTAGCCAAAAAAATATTGGAATTGGTCAAAGACGGAGCAACTGTTTTCATTGACGAAAAACCAAATCTGCAACCGGGAATGTATTCTGAAGCGGATCATAAAAATTGGCAAACTACAATCGATGAAATTTGGAGCAATACTTCGAATGCAACTTCGTGGAAAATAGGAAAAGGAACGATAATTAAATTGCCTTATTTAGGAAATGATTTTGCTGAAATCGGAATTACTCAGGATGTTTATTTTCCAAATCTAAATAGAGTAGATTCTGAAACCATTGCCTGGACACACCGCCAATCGGATGAGGAGGATATTTACTTTTTATCCAATCAAAAGGAATCAAAAAGAACATTTGAAGCCTCGTTCAGAGTAGTCGAAAAAATCCCGCTCTGGTACAATCCGGTTACCGATAAAACTTCAGCATTGGCCAATTGGAAAATCGAAAACGGAAGAACTGTTGTTTCGATAACCTTAGATAAAAATGAATCTGGTTTTGTTATTTTTAAGGAAAAAACAAAAGAGGTTTTGGCAAAAGGCTATCAAAAAGGTTCTGAGTTTGAAAAGGTGCAGACTTTGGATGAAAATTGGGAATTACAGTTTGATCCCGAATTTAGAGGACCAAAAGAAGTTGTGAAAACCAATAAATTGTTTGATTGGAGCACTTCGGATAATGACCAAATCAAATATTATTCGGGTACGGTTATCTATAAAAAAGAGTTTGTTTGGAACGGAAATAGTAAAGAACAATTGTGGTTGGATTTAGGTACAATCGCCAATATCGCCGAAGTTAGCATCAACGGAATAGATTGTGGTACGCTTTGGACATTTCCCTATAAAGTTGGTATTTCGCAAGCCTTGAAAAAAGGAAAAAACAGTATTGTTATAAAAATTACGAACACTTGGGCAAACCGATTGATTGGTGACGAAAAATTGCCAAAGGAACAAAGATTAACGTGGACAAACGCCCCTTTCAGATTGGAAGGAGAACCTTTGCTGAAAGCGGGATTGCTCGGGCCGATTACGATTGTAAAAGAGAGATAGATGTAAGAGCTTGTTAAACTGGACTAAAGTCCAGCCTTACAAAATGTTTCGAGCCTATGGCTCTAGCACATAACGTAAGAGTTCCATAGGAACGATTTATATTGTAGCGTCGGGTTTTAACCCGATGAATAATAGAACGAATTATATTGTAGCAACGGATTAAAATCCGTTGAAATGTCGATTAAAATAAAAAATAAGAAATGAGAAATTCAATTATTGCGATTTTATGTTTGTTTGGAAGTTTCCAAATCAATGCCAAAATCAAACTTCCGGCGCTGTTTACGGACAATATGATGCTGCAGCAAAAGGCAAATGCACCAATCTGGGGTTGGGCTGAAAAGAATGCAAATGTTACAGTAAAAGCATCTTGGAGCACAAAAATCTATAAAACGAAAGCAGACGATTCAGGAAAGTGGAAAACAGAATTACAAACCCCATCATTTGGCGGTCCGTTTACAATTGAAGTTTCTGAAGGAGCTGAAAAAGTGCTTATCAAAAACGTTTTGATTGGCGAAGTTTGGTTGTGTTCGGGACAGTCGAATATGGAAATGCCTTTGAAAGGTTTTCCTGGACAGCCCGTGAGAAACGGTAACGAAATTATCGTAAAATCAACCAATAAAAATATTCGTTTGATTACGATTCCGCGCGCAACCGTGTTGCAACCTTTGGATAATTTTGAAGGAAAATGGGAAGTGGCTTCGCCAAAATCTACGGGTAATTTTAGCGCAACAGCTTGGTATTTTGGTTCGCTTTTGCAAGAAGTATTGCAGGTTCCGGTGGGATTGATTCACGTTTCGTACGGAGGTTCAAGTATGGAAGCTTGGATGAATCAGGAAATGTTGAAAGATTTTGCAAGTGCCAAAATTCCAACCACAAAAGAAGAGTTGGCCAAGGACCCAAACCGCGTTCCGACGACTTTGTTTAACGGAATGCTTTCGCCGGTTATTGGTTACGGAATCAAAGGATGTATTTGGTACCAAGGAGAATCCAATTACGAAAGAGCAAATGAATATCCCGCTTTAATGAAAAAGATGGTTTCGAGCTGGAGAGGTTTGTGGAAACAAGGTGATTTTCCTTTTTATTTCGCACAGATTGCACCGTTCAATTACGCTTCTTTTCATCCGAAAGATTATCTGGAAAAATACAATTCGGCTTATTTGAGAGAAGCACAATTGAAAGCTTCGAAGGAAATTCCAAATGCTGGATTGGCGGTTTTGATGGATGTTGGTGAAGAAAATAATATTCACCCAACCGACAAAGAAAAAGGAGGAAACCGTTTGGCGTTTCAGGCTTTGAGTAAAACCTACGGGGTGGAAGGCTTCGAATTTGAAAGCCCGAAATACAAAAGTATGGAGATAAAAGACAATTCGGTTACTGTTTCTTTTGATGATGTGCCTAACGGAATAACGTCTTACGGAAAAGAGGTGAACGGTTTTGAAATCGCCGGAGAAGACAAGGTTTTTTATCCTGCAAAAGCGGAAGTTCGCAGAAAATCGGTGGTTTTGACTTCGGACAAAGTAGCGAAACCTGTTGCTGTTCGTTATTTGTGGAAAGATTTCGTAAAAGCGGAATTGTTCAGTAATGGCGGATTGCCGATGTCGTCGTTTAGGACTGATGAGTGGTAGGTTAACGAAATTATAGATAAAGTTTGTCATTTCGACCAACGGGAGAAATCACACAAGTAAATCGACAAAAGTTGAAAACATTCTGTACGGAGCTTCTAGTGCGATTCGCCTTTCGTCGGAATGACAAACGAGACAAAAATTAAAATTAATAAATAAGTTGAAATACATAAAATACATACTTCTCTTCACTACGTTTTTAGTCAAAGCGCAAATTCCCGTGCTTGATAATTACAACCAAATATGGACAACCCAAAGTGCAAATTCCTCTGAGTCGATGCCTTTGGGAGGCGGTGATATTGGCTTGAATGTTTGGGTAGAAAAAGGGGATTTATACTTCTATTTTTCGCGAAGCGGAACTTTTGACGAACATAATACATTGCTGAAATTAGGTCGCGTAAAAGTGGCGCTAAGTCCAAATCCTTTTGCCGGAAAAGAAGGTTTTCATCAGGAATTGAAACTCAAAGACGGCTACATTTTGGTTGGACAAAATGATGCTAAAATCAAGCTTTGGGTGGATGTTTTCAAGCCAGTAATCCATTTGGATTTAGAAAGCAAAACGCCTCTGAAAATGACCGCTTCCTACGAAAGTTGGCGTTACAAAAACCGTGATTCCAAAGGAAAGGCCAATAATGCCAATTCGTATAAATGGGCACCGCAGGGAGATATTGTCACTTTCAAAGATTCCATTGCATTTGAAAATAACGGAATCAAATTTTACCACCGAAACCGAGAGCAAACCGTTTTTGATGTTGCAGTAAAACAGCAAAAAATGGAATCGGTTAAGGATCAAATGATGAATCCGATTGCGAATTTGACTTTTGGCGGATTTATGAAAGGCGAGAATTTAAAACCGGACGGAACTTACCTGGGAAAATATCAGGAAACTGATTTCAAAGGATTTAATTTATCAAGCATAAAACCATCGAAAAAACAGTCGTTGGAAATTTATTTAAACACAAGTCAATCTGATTTTAATACTTGGAATAACGGATTGAAAAGTTTGATTTCTTTGAATAAGAATAGAGCAAATCAAGCTGAAAAAAACACAATAAAATGGTGGAATAATTTCTGGAATCGTAGTTTTATTTATACCCAAAAATCAAAAACAGAAAGGGATTCGGTCTATCAAATCGGGCAGAATTATCAGTTGTTTCGTTATATGCTTGGATGCAATGCGTACGGAAAATATCCAACCAAATTCAACGGCGGATTGTTTACGGTTGATCCAGTTTTTACTAATCCCGATTTGAATTTCACACCCGATTTCAGGAATTGGGGAGGTGGAACGATGACGGCTCAAAACCAACGGTTGGTTTATTATCCAATGACAAAAAGCGGTGATTTTGATATGATGAAATCACAGTTGGATTATTATTTGAGTTTGCAAAAAAATGCCGAATTGCGTTCGAAAGTCTATTGGAAACACGGTGGCGCTTCTTTTGTAGAACAACTGGAAAATTTTGCTTTGCCAAACCCTGCGGAGTATGAGTGGAAACGTCCGGCAGACTACGATCCCGGGATGGAATATAACGCTTGGCTAGAGTATGAATGGGATACTGTTTTTGAGTTTTGCAAAATGATGTTGGAACAGAAAGAATATGCTGGAGAAGACATTCAAAAATACAATTCGTTTATCATTAGTTGCCTTCGATTCTTTGATGAGCATTATCAATTTTTGGCGAAACAAAGAGGAAGAAAAGCTTTGGATTCGGATGGACATTTGATTCTTTATCCGGGTTCAGGAGCCGAAACTTATAAAATGGCATATAATTCCAATAGCACTATTTCGGCTTTGAAAATAATTACTGAAAAGCTATTAAACCTTTCGGAAAAAGAATTGTCTAAAGAAGAGCTTGACTATTTGAAAGGCTTTCAAATGCGAATCCCGCCTTTGAATTTCAGAACTTTTGATGGATTTAAAACATTGGCACCAGCCAAATCTTGGGAACGCGTAAATAATTCCGAAGTGCCGCAATTGTACCCGGTTTATCCGTGGGGAATTTACGGCATTGGAAAACCTGATTTAGAAACCGCTTTAAATACCTGGAAATACGATACCGATGCGATAAAATTTAGAAATCATATCGGTTGGAAACAGGATAATATTTTTTCGGCGCGTTTAGGATTAACGGAAGAAGCAGCGAAATACAACACCTTGAAGATGGCCAATTCGGGTAGAAGATTTCCAGCTTTTTGGGGACCGGGATATGATTGGGTTCCTGATCACAACTGGGGTGGTTCAGGGATGATTGGAATGCAGGAAATGCTTTTACAGGAAGCAGATGGTAAACTATACCTTTTTCCGGCGTGGCCAAAAGAATGGAATGTCCATTTCAAATTGCATGCAAAAGAGAATACTACAATTGAAGCCGAACTGATTGATGGGGAATTAAAAGGTCTCAAAGTAATTCCGGAAGGAAGAAAAAAAGATGTTATTAACCTGCTTGGAAAATCGGAAGCAGAAAAAACCAAATTAAAATGATTAAGAAATTAGTGGGGGCTGCAGCTTTGGCTATGCTATTGGCAACAAACGGGCAAGCTCAAAATACGGACAAACAAATCGTAAAAGTCGATTTTGACTTTTTTCAAAGACGATTGGAAGAAGTACATGATCCGGCTTATGATTCATGGGTGGTAAACGAGCAAAAAGAAGCTGAGAAAAAGTTTAATAATGTAACTTTTAAGCTAAAAGGAAATTTTACTTCCAAATGGAATAAAGTAGGGATGAATGCTCCTTTTTACAACAAATTGGCAAGTGACGGATTGGTTACAGCAGAAAATTTGGAATTAAAAATAAGCGGATTGAAAGAAGGAAAACATACGCTTTTGACGTTTCATAATGCGTTTGATGTGATTACAGGAAAGACTTTTTCCCCGATAAAAATTTATGTAAACGGAAAATTGGCAGAGACTGTAAATGCAAGCCAAAGGACCAATACAAAGGTTGATGCAGCAATGGCTTATTTAACTTTTAATGCTGTAAAATCAAAGGAAGTAATCATTCGTTTTGAAATCGACCCAACTACAAATCCTGATATTGTAAAGGAAATTGTTATCAATGGTTTTGAGTTGGACACACCAAATTTAATGAATCAGGCGCGCACTCCACAACCTAATAATGGAGACGAACACGTTGAGCTAACTAAAAATGTAATATTGAAATGGGATGCTTCAAAGAATGCAGTAGCTCACAAATTGTATTTTGGAGATGATAAAAACGCTGTAGCTAATGCAACTGAATCATCGAAGGAATTCAAAACAAAATCAATCGAAACAAGTTTTCCGGTTTCTAATTTATACAGTGGTTTAACTTATTACTGGCGTGTTGATGAGATTGATAGTAACGGTAATGTAACTTTAGGTAACGTTTGGTCATTCAAGCCTGCACAATTGGCTTTCCCGGGTGCTGAAGGTTACGGCCGATATGCAGTTGGAGGTCGTGGAGGAAAAGTGGTTGAAGTAACAAATCTAAACGATGACGGACCTGGAAGTTTGCGTGATGCGGTAAATCAGGAAATTGGACCAAGAACGATTGTTTTTAATGTTTCGGGAAATATTCAATTGGCTTCAAGATTGGTGGTAAACCAACCTTACATTACAATCGCTGGTCAAACTGCGCCAGGGGAAGGAATTACAATTACCAGAGCACCTATTGGCTTGACTGGAAATGACGGTGTTATCCGATTTTTGAAAGTTAGAATTGGTGGTGGAAAGACATATGATGGAATGGGATTGACCGGTGCTAACTTCAGTATTATTGATCACTGCTCAATTAGTTGGACAATCGACGAATCATTCAGTTCTCGTGGTGCGCACCATATTTCGTTGCAAAGAACCTTGATTTCAGAGGCTTTGAACGTTGCAGGTCATGATAAATACGGCCCAGGTAAAATGCATGGTTATGCAGCAACGATTGGTGGTGATATCGGAAGTTTTCATCATAATTTATTGGCACATAATGAAGGACGAAACTGGAGTATTGGCGGTGGTTTGAACGGTGAGGGGTATTATACAGGAAGAATAGATATCCGAAATAATGTAGTTTATAACTGGGGTGCAAGAGCAACTGACGGCGGTGCCAACGAGGTGAATTTTGTAAATAACTATTATAAACCGGGTGCTTCGACTAAGATTTTTGTGGCATTGAATGCGCAACACGAAGGAGTTGGAAAAGGGATGCAACGCTATTATTTTGATGGAAATATAATGCCGGGTTATTTTGATGCGAAAACTCAAGAGAAAGGTAGAAAAATGACAATAACCCATGATGAAAAGGTTAGCTATCAAACATTTGTCGATAAACCATTTTTCGATTCTTATGTAGAAACTCAATCGGCAGAAGCAGCATATAAAAATGTACTTTCGGATGTTGGGGCGAATCAGCCGTTTTTTGACAAACACGATAACCGAATCATTGACGAAACTTTAAAAGGAACATTTACTTATAAAGGAAGCAAAAGTGGTTTGGGCGGTATGATTGACAACGAAGCCGATCAAGGGGGATGGCCAAATTTTGCATCAGAAACTCGTGCTGCAGATTGGGATACCGATCACGACGGATTGCCTAACTTTTGGGAAAAAGCTTTTGGTTTGAACGAAAATTCTAAAGCAGGTGATTTTTCAGATGCCAATTCAGATCCAGAAAGAGACGGATTCACAGAATTAGATAATTACTTAGATTGGTTGGCACAACCTCATTATTTTGTAAATTCGGGCGAAAAAGTAGTTTTATCTGCGACCGATTTTTTCAAAGGATATGAGAAAAGCCCGGTTTATACTTTCTCTGAACTTAAAAATGGGAAAGTAGATTTAAAAGGAAAAGAGATTCAGTTTTTTACAGTAGAAAAAGGATTTGCGTCTTTCATAATCACTGTAAAAGACGCGGACGGAGATTCAATGAGCCGTAAAATTAATTTCTTTGTGAAATAATAATTTACCGCAGATTTGCAAATTTAGTTAATAGGAAAGGATTAATAATTTGCAAATTTGCGGTTAAAAAAATAAAAACATTAAAATGAAAAAGAATATCATCGTACTATCAGCCCTATTATTTTCGACTGTTTTTACAGCCCAAAATAAAGGGTTGGTTGCAAATTCTCAAAGTCCGTATTCAAAATTGAAGAGTGTAGGTTTGCAGGATGTACAATGGACAAACGGTTTTTGGAAAGAGCAATTTGATGTGGAAACCAAGAACACTTTACCTTATATGTGGGATTTGTATCATAACGATTCAATTTCGCACGCATATAAAAATTTTGAAATTGCTGCTGGTTTAAGCAAAGGTGTTTTCAAGGGGCCTTCTTTTCATGATGGTGATTTTTATAAAATATTTGAAGGAATGGCGGCGACTTATGCCGTAACAAAAGATAAAAAACTGGATGCCGAAATGGATGAGGCAATTGCTCTTTTCGCAAAAGTGCAACGCAAAGACGGTTACATCCATACTCCTGTTTTAATTGATGAGCGTTGGGGAACTTTAGGTCCTGAAGAAGTAAAAAAACAATTGGGATTCGAGAAATACAATATGGGGCATTTGATGACTGCTGCCTGCATTCATTACCGTGCAACTGGGAAAACCAATTTTCTTGATATTGCAAAAGGCGTAGCCGATTATTTGTATGATTTCTATAAAAAAGCTTCACCTGAATTGGCACGAAATGCAATTTGTCCGTCACATTACATGGGCATTGTCGAAATGTACCGCACAACGAAAAATCCAAAATATCTAGAATTGGCTAATAATTTGCTTGATATCAAAGGAACTACAGATGATGGAACCGATGACAATCAAGACAGGGTTCCGTTTAGGCAACAAACTACCGCAATGGGTCACGCCGTAAGAGCGAATTATTTGTATGCAGGTGTTGCCGATTTGTATGCCGAAACCGGAGAGAAAAAATTATTGGATAATTTGGAATCCATTTGGAATGATGTGACCTATCGCAAAATGTACATCACTGGTGCTTGTGGTTCCTTGTATGATGGGGTTTCACCAGACGGAACTTCTTATGATCCAACAGTGGTTCAAAAAATTCATCAGGCATACGGAAGACCTTATCAATTACCAAATGCTACTGCTCATACTGAAACTTGCGCCAATATTGGAAATGTTTTATGGAATTGGAGAATGCTTCAAATTACTGCCGATGCCAAATATGCTGATATCGTTGAGTTGGCATTATATAATAGTGTACTGTCAGGAATCAGTTTGGAAGGAAAAGAATTTTTTTATAACAATCCGCTGAATGTTTCCAAAGATTTGCCTTTTAAACAAAGATGGAGCAGACAGCGTGAAGGCTATATTGCTTTGTCAAATTGTTGTGCACCAAACGTCACCAGAACCATAGCCGAAGTTAGCAATTATGCTTATAATCTTTCGAAAGAAGGTTTGTATGTTAATTTATATGGGGCTAATCATTTGAAAACTAAAAATTTAAATGGAGAAGAAATTGAAATTGAGCAAGAAACCAATTATCCTTGGTTTGGAAAAGTTATCTTGAAAATTGTGAAAGCTCCAAAAAGTGATCAGGCTTTTTTTCTGAGAATTCCGGGCTGGAGCCAAGGCGCAACAATTTCGGTTAATTCTAAAGCAATTACAGAAAAAATTATTTCGGGTACTTATTTGAAAATTAATCAGAAATGGAAAAAAGGAGATGTTATCGAATTGAACATTCCGATGCCAATTGAATTAATGGAAGCAAATCCGTTAGTAGAAGAAGATAAAAACCAGATTGCCGTAAAAAGAGGACCAATTGTGTATTGCGTAGAATCTGATCAACTTCCGGCGAATGTTGGTATTAATGATGTTTTTTTGAATATAAATTCAACTTTCAGCACCGATTTTATCAAAATTAATGATCGTAACATCCTTAGTATTAATGCAAGTTCATCAGCTTTTGGCGATAATTATTGGGACAAACAGTTGTACAAACCTTTGTCTGCAAAAATTGAGGCTCAGGAATTTGACGTTAAATTGATACCGTATTTTGCATGGGGAAACCATGGTAAAGGTGAGATGACAGTTTGGATGTCACATTAAACAAAAATATATTTATTATAATAAGGCATATAAGGTCATTTAAGTACTTATATGCCTTTTATGTTTAAAACAAAACTTATGAAATACTTCTTTGCTATACTGCTTGCTTTTAATTTTATTGCTTCATCAGCCCAAACAACAGATAACCGATTTGAATTAACCGTTGCACAGGATGGATCCGGAGATTTCAAAACGATACAGGAAGCTATTAATAATGTGCGTGATCACGCCGAAAGAAAGGTAGTTATTACTGTTAAACCTGGTGTTTATAATGAAAAAGTGGTTATTCCTTCGTTTAAAAGAAACGTTGTTTTGAAAGGGACAGACAGAGAAAAAACTGTTATTACTTTTAATGATTATTCGGGTAAACCTTTTAGGGGAATTGATGTGACCGGGAATTCAAAATACAGCACTTATACTTCTTATACTTTATTGATTCAGGGAAATGATTGTTCAGTTGAAAACCTGACAGTTGGGAATACGGCTGGAAGAGTCGGGCAAGCTGTAGCACTGCATACAGAAGGTGATAGAGTTGTGGTTAAAAATTGTTCTATTTTAGGAAACCAGGATACTGTCTATCTGGCAAAAGGAGGAACCCGAAATTATTTTGAAAATTGCTATATCAACGGAACAACTGATTTTATATTTGGTGCGGCGACAGCTTATTTTTACAATTGCACTATTGAAAGTCTTAGTAATTCATATATAACTGCAGCATCAACGACTCAGTTTGATGCTTATGGATTTGTTTTTGTAGATTGTAAGCTTACAGCAAAAGACAGCACGGTGAACCAGGTTTTCCTTGGACGACCTTGGAGGCCTTATGCAAAGACAGTATTCATCAATACCGACATGGGTTCGCAGATAGTACAGGACGGTTGGAATCCTTGGAAAGGCGACAAAAACTTTCCGGATAAAGAAAAAACGGTATTTTATGCCGAATATGGTAGTAAAGGAGAAGGGGCAAAGGATTTATCCAAGAGGGTATCCTGGTCTCACCTGTTGAAAAAGACAGAACTTAAGCACTATGAACAGCAAAATGTCTTGAACGGTTGGAATCCTGAGAGATAATTCTGGTTTATTTTGAATAGAAATAAGCATAATGCATTATGTTTTTTGTTAAAATTTATTATGAATAATTTTTTTTTTAATTTGTTTTACTGGCTCGAAAACGTTTTCGCAGTTTTATTCTTGCTAATTTTTATTTTTTTAGCTTTAAAAATTAACAAAACGAACCTATTTTTGTTATAAATATTTGATTTTCAATTATGTTTTGTGTTAAAATAATTTGAGAATAAGTGTTTACAATCCCTAAAGTTATAGTTTTTCAACTTAGTGATGTGTGACTTTTCTTTCTTAGTTAGAAATTTTATGGAAAAGGTGAATTTTAGTAATTTGTTGTTTTTCAATAGATTGTGGTTGATTTTTTTTCAAAAATCAAATTTTCAGTCAATTTTTGCTTATTATCTGTATTCTTTTATAATGAGCTTTTAATTATTTTTTTTAGAACCTAATGCCTGTTTTTTTAATTTCTCGTATTTAAAGCTTTAATTTTTTATCGATGTAATTTTTAAAGATGTCTTTTTTTTGAGAATTATGTTTTAAAACAGGATAGTACAGGACGGTTACCAGATAGTATCCTGTTAATTTTGACGTATAAATGTATTTTTAACATTTAATATGAAATAGAAATTTAAAGCAAGTCAAATTTTTGTTTTAATTAAATGAAAAAAAGCATTAAAAAAAACAACTAACTAATTTATAACCTAATTTAAATCAAACATTTATGAAACAAGCATTTATTAAAAGATGTAGTTTTCTTTTGTTTACGCTGATGAGCATAATAGCTGCTGCTCAGAATTCAAATGGTCAAGTAACGGTTACTGGTCTTGTAACCGATAATGCTGGAATTCCTATGTCAGGTGTAAACGTAACAGAAAAATCATCTAAGAATACAACTAGTACTGATTTTTCAGGACACTATAAAATTAAAGTAAACAAAGGAGCTACATTGGTCTTTTCTTTTATTGGGATGAAAAAGATGGAAATTCCTTTAGGGGGACGTACTTCAATTGATATAAAAATGCAGGATGATTCCAATCAATTGGAGAATGTAGTAGTTGTAGGATATGGTACTCAGAAGAAAAAGAACCTTACCGGAGCTATTGCAACTATTAAACCTTCAGATCTTCAGGATCTGCCGACAACGAACTTGTCAGACGCTTTGAAAGGATTGGTTCCTGGTATGACTGTTGTTGGAGGGTCTGGACGTCCTGGAGATGCTTCTTCAGTACAAATCCGTCAAACTTTCTATTTTGGAAAAGATGCGGGTTCGTCGCTTCCTTTAGTTGTTATCGATGATATGGTTCAAATCGATCCTGCATCAGGTTTGCCTACGATGGATACTTTTAACAGATTGGATCCTTCAGAGATTGAAAGTCTTTCGATACTAAAAGATGCATCTGCTGCTATTTATGGATCTCGAGCTGCTCAAGGAGCTATTGTAGTAAAAACCAAAAGAGGAAAATCAGGTAAAGCAAGGTTTAATTACAATAGTCAGTTTGCTGTTAATGATGCTGTGAGTCATACCAAAACGATGAACGCTTATGAATCAGGAGTTTTCAATAATAGATTTTTACTGTCACAAAATCCAACAACAGCTGCTGCGAGTTTATTTTCTACAGCTGAATTGGAGGAAATGAAAAGTTTGGATTATGATTGGTTGAAAAAAGCATGGAAAACTGCTACACAACAAAAACATACCTTTGGGGTAAGTGGTGGATCTGAGGATATTACCTATTTTGCAGGTGCTACTTATTTAACACAGGATGCGAATCTTGGGGATCAAAAGTATAACAAATGGAATTTCCGTACTGGTATTAATGCGAAACTTACCAGTGATTTGGATTTTTCTGCTTCTATTTCTGGAAATAGCGGGAATATTGAAAAATCATTTACCAAAGCAACTTCTGGTATAAACGACAGTAGCTATGGGTCACTTACAAAAGGTAGTGGTGAACAGGCTGATTATGGGTATTTAGTACACATGCCAAAATACATTCCATGGGAAACTACAGTGAATGGGGTGAATTATTATATGTCACCATTTCCACGTACTGATCGTAATTTAGGTTCTGCAAATGCCAATAATACAATAGCAGGATGGAATTATTTTGCTACTTTGAACAATGGTTCAAAACAGACGAGTGATGATTTTTCTTATAATGTAAATGCATCTTTGACTTATAAAATTGCTGCTGTTAAAGGGTTGTCTTTGAAAGGATCTTATTCCAGAAATCAATTTTCTTCTTATACTGAACAGATTGCATTGCCTTATGATTTAGCAAGAATTACAAATTATAATACACAAGATAATCACTTGGCAAGCGGAGCAACTAATGCTGATTATTTAGTTGAGACTAACGTTCGTAGTTCTAGGGTTTATTATACTAATAATGATAGTAAAAGTTCTCAAGTTAACTTTTTTACTAATTATGAAAGAACTTTTGGAGATCATGAGGTTGGAGGAATGCTTGGAGTTGAAGGATCAGAGGCTTATTCTACAGGAACTCGTTTAGCTTATGAAAATACTCCAAAAGATTATCAAGGAGATTATCGTACAGCTGGGACAATTACTACTAATTCAACTTCTACAAAAGTTGAATCGGGGACACTATCGTATTTAGGACGTTTTAATTACGGATATCAAGGAAAGTATTTAGCATCATTCCTTTTCCGTTCTGATGCTTCTACCAAGTTTTCACCAGATAATTATTGGGGATTTTTTCCATCACTTCAATTAGGATGGATAATGTCTAAAGAAAAATGGTTTGAAAATAGTTTACCGTGGGTAAACTTCTTGAAATTACGTTATTCTATCGGTAAAACAGGAAAAGATAATATTCAGTATTGGAGATGGATTCAGTATTATGATGTTATCGCTGATAAAGGTTTTGTCTTTGGTACAGGGACCAATGCTTCAGGAGGTGGTGCTCTAGGAGGAGCTGTAACCCCTAAAGTAACTCCAAATGAAGATTTAAGATGGGATTCAACAGTAAAAAATAATATTGGACTTGATTTCAATGTATTAAATAACAGATTACAGGTTGCTGCTGATTTTTATTATGACAAAACTACAGATATGTTAACGGATATGTCTAGTGCAACCGGAGTGCCAATTTCTGTTGGAGGAGGGTTCGCTGAGCAAAATTATTCTAATATAAATGCTTGGGGTGCTGAGTTAGGTGTTAACTGGAGTGATCGTATAAAAGACAAATTTAGCTATAATGTTGGAGTTAATTTTGGTTATTCTGATAATGAAGTAAAAAAATACCCAGAACAAGCAGTAAACTATCCTTCTATTATGTCAACTACTACAAGAATGGGTAATTCAATTGGTTTTGGACCAGTTTGGGGATTCCAAACTTGGAAAGGAACTTCAACAGGAGATGGTATTTTGCGTACAGATGCTGATATTGCAAATTATTGGCAATATTTGACAGATCATGCAGCAGCAGCTGGAGCAGGGAATGGTACTGGTCAACCAAATTACATGGGTATTACTGCTATGAGTGGAATGAGAAAAGGGATGTTAGCTTATGAAGACGTTGCAGGTCAGTTAAATACAAATAACGGTACTATGGCAGGTCCTGATGGACAAATTGTAAAAGACAATGATTATGTTAAATTAGCTAAAAGTGCCAGAGTATATGGAGTGACAACCAATTTAGGTATGAAATACGAAGGGTTTTATTTGAGAGCTCAGATTGCAACTTCTTGGGGAGGTGCCCGTTTTGTTGATTTGGTAAGTCAAGGTACTGCTTCAGCTCATAATATGTGGGCACACGAAACTTTCTGGAATGATATGTATGGTGATGATAATCCAAACGGAAAATATCCTAATTTAGCTCAATACAGTTATATTTCAGCTCCTTCAGATTTCTGGCAGTTAGATACTTTCCGTTGTTTTGTTAGAAATTTAACTGTTGGATTTGATATTCCTAAACAAGCATATGCTAACACTAAATTACAAGCTATTTCATTGGGTATAACAGGTAATAATCTTTGGGATATCTATAATCCTTATCCAAATCATTATCGAAACATGTATGACAGTTCTTATGAAAACTATCCAACTCTTAGAACGTGGTCACTTAATCTAAATGTATCATTTTAATTAATTTGATGGTAAATATGAAAACAAAAATCAATTTATATATAGTTTTTGCACTACTATCACTAGTGAGTGTTTCGTGCAGTGAAAACTTTTTGGAAGACAAGAAAAGTTATGGTCAATATGATGATTCATTTTTTCAAAGTCAGGAACGCGTAGAATGGTACATAAATAACATGTATTATGATTATTTCTTTGCTTATAAAGGACCAACAGGAGCTTTAGTAGGATCTTATACTGATACTTATACTAAAATGACAGAAGAGCTAGGAGGAACACAAGATCTTATCAATCCGACTAAAAGCTTTGTAAATGCTCTTGATGCATCTGGATATTTTGGTACTAAACCATCAACTAGTATGAAGAACGAGCCTTATTCTAGAATTAGAGAATGTAATGAGATATTAGGCGATCTTGATATTAAAGGAGCAAATTTAGATAAAACGTTCCGTGATCAGATAAAAGGGCAAGTATATTATTTGCGTGCGCTACAATATTATGATTTGGTACGTGTTTACGGAGGGGTGCCAATTGTATTAACAGTTCAGGATGCTTCTGCTGATGATCCGACCATCAAAATTCCAAGAGCAAAGACTTCAGAAGTATTTGCTCAAATTGTGAGTGATTTGGATATGGCAGCTAGTTTGTTGCCAGGAACTTGGCCTAATGCTGCAGCAAACTACGGACGTTTTACAAAAGGTGCCGCTTTGGCTCAAAAATCACGTGTGTTGTTAACTTTCGCGAGTCCATTATATAATAAAAATTGGGATTCTTCAAATGAGCGTTGGAATGCAGCTTTGCAGGCAGGTTTAGCTGCTGAAGCGCAATTGACAGCAGATGGTTACGGATTATATGGTACTACTGCTAAAGAGTGGGCTTCAATGTATTCTACTTTCGATAATAAGTTTTGTAAAGAAGCCATTGTAGTTAATATGATGTCAACTCTAACTACAGGTAACTTTGTAAGTAATGGATGGGAAAAAGGAATCCGTATGGTAAGCCAGGGAGGAACAAGTGCTTTGGAAGCTCCAAAAGAAATGATTGATTTATTTCCACTCGCTGACGGTAGAAGACCTACTGCAGCCAATGGGTATAATGATTTTACATTCTTCTTGAATCGTGACCCTAGGTTTTATAGAACTTTTGCTTTTTCAGGTATGACTTGGCCATATAAGGAGAGCGGTACTGCTACTTATAAACCTGTTGTTTGGTCTTACCGTTGGGTAGATACTGCCAATAAAGCTTATTTTAGTGATAACAATCAAGAGAATAGTCCAGCTTATGTTAGAAAAATGTCGGATATTGCCGCTAGTAATGCTTCAAATTTCCAATATTCTGGAACTGATCTTTATGAATATCGTTATGCCGAATTGTTGTTGAACATTGCTGAGTGTTATGCTGCACTTGGACAAACTAGTAATACGATTGCTTATTTAGGAAAAATTAGAGCTCGTGTAGGTATTCCTTCCGCTAACAATTATGGTATTGGTACATTGGCCGATAAGTATGCTGCTATCGAAGCTTGTTTGTATGAGCGTAGAGTAGAATTAGCTTACGAGGGAAAACGTTATTGGGATATTCAACGTTGGATGCTTTATGATAATGCGTCACTTCCAGGAGTTTCTGGAGGTACTGTTGCTAAATTAGGTTTAACACCAATCAACGGGACACAGCGTACAGGAAATTTCTTACAGTATAAAAATACTACTTCAGGTTCTGCTGATCCGTTGGCATCTACTCGTGGAGCTATTTCTGTTGATCCGGATGCTGCTGCGGCAACTTTCCAAACTCAATTAACAACTTTGGCAGCTTATTATAATGCTAACTTCGTTAGAACTCCATTATTGACTCCGTTGGATAATGTAAATGGTCAGGCTGTTACAATTAAATTTAATCCTAATTATTATATACAAGGGTTTAATCTAAGTACCTTGACTCAAAATACATGGTTGCCTCAAACTTTAGGATGGAATGATGCCTCAGGTGGAGCTGGAGCATATAATTTCCAAGACTAATTTTATAAAATAATGAAGTATTAAAAATCATAAAAACCAATCACCTGTATTTACCAAAATACAGGTGATTTAGTTATACGAATAACTGTAACATAAAATTAACATGAAAAATACCATCTTGCCTCTATTGGCAATAGCGCTTTTTGGGAGTATGAAAAGTTTTGCACAGTACCCATCAATCTCTCCCGAAGTGCAGGCACAATCCAAACTTATTATGGATGAGGCTCAAAAACGCTCTGATGAAGCTTGGGAAAAAGCGCTCGTAGTTATTGAAGAAGAAGCAAAGCACGGAAAACCATATATTTCGTGGGCATCAAGACCAAACGATTTGCCACAGGCAGACATTCCTGCTTTTCCGGGAGCCGAAGGAGGAGGAATGTACACTTTTGGAGGTCGTGGCGGAAATGTGTACACGGTGACTAGCCTTGAAGACAATGGGCCTGGAACTTTACGTGAGGCTTGCGAAAAAGGAGGAGCGAGAATCATTGTTTTCAATGTTTCGGGAATTATCAGAATTAAGAGTCCTTTGATTATTCGTGCGCCTTATATTACTATTGCAGGGCAAACCGCTCCCGGTGACGGTATTTGTGTGGCGGGAGAATCGGTTTGGATTAACACCCACGATGTTATCATTAGACATATGCGTTTCCGTAGAGGAGAAACTTTTGTGGGACGTCGTGATGATGCTATTGGTGGTAATCCATTAGGGAATATTATGATAGATCACGTTTCTGCCACTTGGGGATTGGACGAAAATATGTCGATGTACAGACATATGTACAGCCCGGGACCTGGTTATCCGGACGAAAAAAGACCTACGGTGAACATTACAATCCAAAATAGTTTGTTTGGGGAAGCATTGGATACTTACAATCACGCTTTCGGAAGTACTTTGGGAGGAGAAAACTGTTCATTTATGAGAAATATGTGGGCCAGCAATGCAGGGAGAAACCCATCCATTGGGTGGAACGGAATTTTTAATTTCGTGAACAATGTGGTGTACAACTGGTACAATAGATCTACAGACGGTGGTGATTATCAGGCTAACTACAATATCATCAACAACTTTTACAAACCGGGACCTGTGACGAATTTGGCTGAGCCAATCAGTTATAGAATTCTAAAACCGGAATCAGGACGTAGTAAATTACCTTATATGGTTTATGGTAGAGCGCACGTATCTGGAAATATTGTAAACGGAAATGACAAAGTGACCAAAGACAACTGGGACGGAGGTATCCAAATCGAAAACAAAAAAGGAGAGTTGATGTCTTATGACGAAGCCAAACCATATTTTGACAAAATGAAAAGCGACAAACCTTTCCCAATGCCTTGGTTCCGTCCTTTAATGAAAGCTGATGAAGCTTATGAATTTGTTTTGAAAAATGTTGGAGCCACTTTGCCAATAAGAGACAAAGTTGACGAAAGAATCGTAAGAACCGTAAAAACTGGAATTCCTGAATACAACAAAAAAATTGAAGGAAAAACATTCTACCAATTTGAGCACCGTCGTTTACCGATGGATTCTTACAAACAAGGAATCATCACTGATATTTCACAAGTGGGTGGATATCCTGAATACAAAGGAAAACCTTATGTAGATACAGATAAAGATGGTATGCCTGACGCTTGGGAGAAAAAATACGGTTTGGATCCAAAAGATCCATCTGATGCCAAAAAAGATTTAAACGGAGATGGATATACTAATATCGAAGATTACATCAATGGTGTGAATCCTGCGATAAAAGTAGATTGGAAAGATTTGGCCAATAACAAAGAAACTTTGGTTAAACCTTTATTGGATTTAAATTAAAAATTGATTTTGAAAAGATTCTCATTCCATAATTTGCTAATTATGGGATGAGGTATTTTAAAATGCTAAAAAAAGAAAAATGAAGTCAATAAAGAAATTAAGTATATTGTTTTTACTTTTTGCTTTTTGCAAACTAAGCGCGCAACAATATGCCGACCCGGAATACATTAAGGTTACCAATGAAAGAGCTGCCAAAATTGTAGAAAAATTAGCCTTAGGGAACAAAGAAAAAGAAGCAGCGGTAACCAATGTTATTGCTCAACAATTCCGTGATTTGAACAAAATTCAGGACGAAAGAGATGCTCAAATCAAAAAAGTAAAAGAAGACACTACTTTATCCAAAGAAAAACAAAATGCAGCCATCGATAAACTGAAAGCCGATGCCGACAAATCCATCGACAAACTGCATAAAGCTTATTTGAAAAAATTGGGTAAACACCTAAACGAAGCAAAGATTACCGAAGTAAAAGACGGAATGACCTACGGTGTTTTGCCTATTACTGTTTCTGGTTACAACGATATGTTGCCTAATTTAACCGAAGCGCAAAAAAAATACATTTACGATGCTTTGGTCGAAGCTAGAGAACACGCAATGGACGGTGGTTCATCCAAAGAAAAACACGCTTGGTTTGGTAAATACAAAGGAAGAATCAACAATTATTTATCTACTCAAGGTTATGATTTAAACAAAGAAAGCGCAGATTGGCACAAACGTTTGGAAGAACGCGAAAAAGCCAAAGCTGGTAAATAATTTACTCGTGATTAGCTTTTGAACATTGAAAGTGAGGAAGATTTATTACTAAAGCTAATTACTAATCACTTAAAAAAAGATTCCAATGCTTACTATTTTCAAAAATAACAAGAATAGGTTTTTTATGGCAGCAGTTTTCTGCCTGTCTTTTTCCTCGGTATTTGCCCAATATCCGGAAATTCCAAAAGAAGTTCAGGCTAAGGCTGACACTGTTTTGGCTAGAGAAGAAAGACGTTTGAAAGATATATGGACAAAGAATGCCGACATCCTTAAGGAAGAAGCCAAACACGGCAGACCTTATTTGCCTTGGGCTTCATATCCAAAAGATTTTGTTCCGGCTGATATTCCTGCTTTCCCGGGAGCTGAAGGTGGAGGTGCTTATACACAAGGAGGAAGAGGCGGAAAAATTTTCGTAGTGACTAGTTTGGAAGACAGCGGAAAGGGAACTTTCAGAGAAGCTTGTGAAGCTGTTGGAGCTAGAATAATTGTATTTAATGTTTCGGGGATTATTCGTTTAAAAAACCGCATCAGTATGCGTGCGCCTTATGTAACAATCGCTGGGCAAACTGCGCCTGGTGACGGAATTTGCATCGCAGGAGAAACTTTAGAAATAGATACCCACGATGTTATTATTCGTCATATGCGTTTCCGTCGTGGTGCTACCGATGTAGCCCGCAGAGATGACGCTTTGGGAGGAAATCCAATAGGGAATATTATTATAGACCACTGCTCGGCAAGCTGGGGATTGGACGAAAATATATCTTTGTACAGACATCAGTTCAGAGCCAATGAAAAATCGACTTTGGACAAATTGCCGGCTGTGAATATTACCATTCAAAATACAATTTCTTCAGAAGGGTTAGATACTTATAATCACGCTTTTGGAAGTACAATTGGAGGATTAAATAGTACTTTTATGCGTAACTTGTGGGCTGATAATATTTCAAGAAACTGTTCTATTGGAATGTATGGGGATTTTAATTTTGTAAATAACGTAGTATTCAACTGGTGGAACCGTTCTTTGGACGGAGGTGATTACCGCTCGTTGTTTAATATCATCAACAATTATTTCAAACCGGGACCAATAACTCCAACCGATCAACCGATTCGTTACAGAATCTTGAAACCGGAATCGGGTTATATGAAACCAAAAACGTTTGGTAGAGCTTATATTGATGGTAATTATATAGTAGGATCTCCTGAAGTTACTGCCGATAACTGGAATGGTGGTGTTCAGTTGGAAGATCTTACATTGGAACAATCCAAAGATTATTTGGAATATATCAAACAGCCAAAGCCTTTTTCAATGCCTAAAATTACCATTATGAAAGCAGAAGAGGCGTATGAGTTTGTCTTGAATAATGTTGGAGCGAATATCCCGAGAAGAGATGCTGTTGACGAACGTATTATCAAACAGGTTCGTACCGGAAAAATCGAATCCAAAGACGGATTGGAAAATTCTATTGGTAAAGAATATATCAAAAGAAGATTGCCTGCCGACTCCTATAAAAAAGGAATCATCACGCATCCTGACCAAGTGGGCGGATATCCTGAGTACAAAGGAAAGGCTTATAAAGATTCAGATGGTGACGGAATTCCTGATGCTTGGGAAACCAAATACGGTTTGAATCCAAAAGACGCATCAGACGCCAACAAAGATTTGAACGGCGACGGTTATACCAATATCGAGAAATATTTTAATGGAATCGACCCAACCAAAAAAACGGACTGGACGAAATTTGAAAATAACACCGATACACTGGCGCAGTTAAAAGGATTATTGCAGTAAAGACGAAAGAGTAAAGAGTATAGAGAATAGAAAAGGAATTATTTTTTTTAGGAAGTCTATATTTTTTACTCTTTCTTCTATATTCTAAAAAATCAAAAATAAAATTGTTGCTTTTTGGAGCAGAAACAAAAGGCATTTTTGGAAATATGGATCCCGCTTTCCGTTACAATTTTATGTGCGGTCTCGTCTTTTGGGACGAGACCGCACATAAAGATTTTCACTTTAATCGGGGCTAAAAGGCAACATTAGGCTTTTTTGTAATTATTTTAGAGCTAACAATCACAACCATAGCCGACGGTTTCAACTGTCGGAGCTACGGTGAAGGCATTTTGAAAACGTTTTTTGGAGTTAATCACAAAAAATAAAATTAGTAATCGAACTCAGGTTTATCAAAAATAAAATTGAAGTGAATTTTATCCAACTCAAAAATATCATAGCAAAACAGGATTTACTCGTTTTATCCTGTTTTGTTATTTTCTTTAGTGCCAATGTCAGCGTGGCACAAAACACATTTCCTGATATTGTTAAAACCAAAGAAGGAAAACTTTCTTTTACCACTGACAGTCAGGGAAACCAAATTCCTGATTTTTCGTATGCCGGATATATGGCTTCCGAAAAAGCGATTCCGAATGTGGACAACAAAATTTTTGTTCCAAAACAAGAAGAAGATGCAACCCAAAGAATTCAGGCTGCCATTGATTATGTAAGCAATTTAAAACCGGATAAGTCAGGTTTTAGAGGAGCGGTTCTTTTGGACAAAGGCATTTTCAAAATCAGCGGAACTTTATACATCAAAAAATCGGGTGTTGTATTGCGCGGAAGCGGGAATACCGAAAACGGAACCGTATTGTTAGGAACCGGAGTGAAAAGAGAATCTGTCATCAGAATTTTGGGTGTCGATGATAAAAAAATGGGTGAGAATTTGGAATTCGGCAATTCTTACACAGCACTTGGAGCACAAAAAATTCAGTTGAAAAATAGTTCCAAATTAAAACCCTCAGACGAAATTATCATCAGCAAGGCTTTAACCGACAATTGGATTAAAGAATTAAAAATGGATGATTTTGGGGCTGAAACGGCTTGGGTTGGCTGGAAAAAAAATGATTGGGAAATAACTTGGAACAGGGTCGTGACCAAAATCAATGGCAACGAAGTGACATTGAACGCTCCATTGACAATGACTTTGGATGATAAATATGGAGCGGCAAAAGTTACTGTTTATTCTTGGCCGGGACGAATTGAACATATCGGGGTTGAAAATATTTTGATGAAATCGACTTATAATGCATCCAATCCAAAAGACGAAGAGCACAGATGGCAAGCAATCAGCATCGAAAACACGAAAAATGCCTGGGTGAAACAAGTGAATTTCAAGCATTTTTCTGGTGGTGCAGTTGCTGCGTTAAAATCGGCTCAACAAATTACAGTTGAGGATTGTATCGCAACCGAACCGATTTCTGAAATAGCAGGATTTAGAAGACTTACTTTTTATACCGAGGGCCAACAAACCTTGTTTCAACGTTGTTATTCCGAAAACGGTTACCACGATTTTGCCGTGGGCGGTTTTGGAACTACGGGACCGAACGTTTTTGTTCAATGTCAATCGACTTTGCCTTTCAATAACAGTGGAGCCATAGGAAGCTGGGCAACAGGCGTTTTATTTGACGTTTCGTATGTTGACGGGCACGCTTTAAGTTATAATAACAGAGAACAAAATGGTAGAGGCGCAGGTTGGACGGCCGCCAATAGCGTAATCTGGGAAACTTCAGCATCCAAAATTGAAAATTACAGTCCGCCAACGGCACAGAACTGGGCATTTGGAACTTGGGGCGGAATTATGGCCGGTGATGGTCATTGGAAAGATGTAAACGGTCATATTACACCTAGAAGTTTGTTTTACGCACAATTAGGAAACAGATTGGAGAAACTTCCTGTTGATCCGCATATTTATGATTTAGGTTCAGAACCTTCATCAAGTCCTTCTGTCGAAGTGGCTCAGCAATTAACTAAGGAGTCGGTTGAAAGAAAGGAAAATTTAGTAGAATGGATTGCCGAAGTTTCAAAAGCAAATCCAATTAATACCAATGCTACAGGTCTTAAAAACGCAAACGACTTAAAAATTAATGCAACAGTTGCCGAGAATAAATCGAAAGTGGTAACCAAAAACGGTTGGCTTACTTACGATGGAAAACTAATTGCCGGAAACAGATTGAATGTGCCTTGGTGGAGAGGAAGTCTTAGAGATAGCGATATTTCTAAATCGTTGCCGGACGTTACACGATTTGTTCCGGGCAGAAGAGGTACCGGATTTACAGATAACATCAACGAAGTTGTTGATTATTTGACAACCAATAATATGGTCGCTTTGGAACATAATTACGGATTGTGGTATGAGCGTCGTATGGACGATCACGAACGCGTTCGCCGTTTTGATGCCGATGTTTGGCCACCGTTTTACGAGCAGCCTTTTGCGAGAAGCGGACAGGAATCTGCTTGGGATCAATTGAGTAAATATGATTTGACAAAATTCAATGATTGGTATTGGAATCGTTTGTCCCGTTTTGCCAATTTGGCTGAAACCAAAGGGCAAATATTGGTCAACCAACAATATTTCCAACATAATATTATTGAAGCTGGCGCGCACTGGGCAAGTTCTCCTTGGCGTTCGGCCAATAACATTAACAGTACAGGTTTCCCGGAACCGCCACCGTATGCTGGGGATAAACGTATTTTTATGGCAGAACAGTTTTATGATGTGACTAATGAAGCCCGAAAAAAATTGCACCAAGGTTTTATTCGCAAATCGTTGGATAACTTTAAAGACAATAGTAACGTAATTCAGTTGACAAGTGCCGAATATACTGGGCCGCTTCACTTTATGCAATTTTGGTTGGATGAAGTTCAAAAGTGGAAAGACGAAACCGGTAAAAAAGGAATTATTGGTTTAAGTGCAACCAAAGATGTTCAGGATGCTATTTTGAACGATGCCAACAGAATCAAAACAGTTGATGCCATTGATATTCGTTATTGGTATTACAAAGAAGACGGATCGGCATATGCTCCTGAGGGTGGTGTGAATTTAGCGCCGCGTCAGCACGCACGTAAACTAAAAGTTGGTAAAGAAACCGATGATCAAGTGTACCGCGCCGTTCGTGAGTATCGTGAAAAGTATCCTGAAAAAGTGGTTTTGTATTCAACTGACGGTTCTCCACGTTTTGGATGGGCGGCTTTAATGGCCGGGGCTTCTTTGCCAAATATTCCAAAAATTGAACTTCCTGCATTTTATTCAGAAGTTAGCGAAATGAAATTGGTTAGTGGAAATACTTTTTCAGACAATCTTTGGACATTAGAAAATAAAGGAAAAGCATATCTTTTTTATGCAAAAAAAGCACAAGATATTTCGATAGACTTGACTAATTCTAAAGGGAATTTCGAAGTCTATGCGATTAATGCTGAAAAGGGAAGTATAGCCAAAGTTGCTAGCATTGGAGGAGGAAAAAAAGTTACAATTCCGGCTTCAGATGTTAAGGGAAAAGTACTTTTTGTAACGAAAAAAAATTAGCCTCAGACAAGACAGATTAGACGGATTTTAAAAAATAAAAGTTAAACTAAGATAGTCACCGAAATCTGTTCGATCTGTCGAGTCAATGGCCATTAAATAATTAAAACAAACTAAAATGAATCTGAAAATTAAATATGTATACGCCTTTTGTGTTTCCTTTTTGTTTGCGACACAAAGCGGATTTTCGCAGTCTGCAAAAACAAACGGAGCTTTACCTAAACTCAAAATCTCCAAAAATCATCACTATTTTGTTACCGAAGACGGCAAACCTTTTTTCTGGTTGGGTGATACAGGTTGGTTGACTTTTGGAAAATTGGACAGGGAAGGTGTAAATAAATATTTTCAGGATCGAAAAGCAAAAGGGTTCAACGTGGTTCAGATTATGGTTTTGCATAATATCAATGCGGTGAATGTTTATGGCGACAAAGCTTTAGTAAATGAGGATGTTTCAAAACCGATAACAACTCCCGGTAGTAATTTCAATAACAAGGAAGAATACGATTATTGGGATCACGTAGATTATGTTTTGGATGTGGCACAGAAAAACGGAATTTATGTTGGGATGGTTCCGGTTTGGGGAACAAACGTTTCCAAAGGGGATAAAGTAAGCAAAGAACAAGCAACTAAATATGCGAAGTTTTTGGCTGACCGATACAAAAACAGAACCAATATTATCTGGATGAATGGTGGCGACACCCACGGAAACGAATTTATGGACATCTGGAATGCCATCGGAAACACATTAAAAACCAATAATCCGGATCAATTGGTGACTTTTCACCCTTTCGGAAGAACCGATTCTTCTGACGATTATCACAATGCATCTTGGTTAGATTTCAATATGTTCCAATCAGGTCACAGAAGATACGATCAGGATTCATCGAAAACCGCTTTCAAAGAAGACAATTACAAATTTGTTCACAGAGATTGGGATTTAAAACCAACCAAACCAACTCTTGACGGAGAACCATCTTACGAAGGAATTCCACACGGATTGCACGATACTTTGCAACCATTATGGAAAGCTAGTGATGTGAGACGTTATGGCTATTGGTCTGTTCTTGCTGGTGGTGCAGGTTATACTTACGGACATAATGCAGTGATGCAAATGTTTAGAAAAGGCGATAAACCCGCTTATGGAAACAAAGTGTTGTGGTACGATGCCATCAATGCACCTGGTGCGGGGCAAATGGTTTACATCAAAAAATTAATGTTGAGTTTTCCTTATTTGGAAAGAGTTCCGGATCAATCTTTAATTGCTAATCAAGGTGAAAAATACGATTATTTGGTAGCGACAAGAGGAAAAAATTACGCTTTGATTTATACTTATAATGGCAGAAAAATTGCTGTTAATATGGGAAAAATTGCAGGGGATAAAGTAACCGCTACTTGGTACGACCCAAGAAACGGACAAAAAACAAAGATTGGAATTTTTGATAATAAAGGAACCAAAGAATTTCAGCCTTCCGGCAAAAAAGAAGACGGAAACGACTGGGTTTTGATTTTAGCGTCAAACAAATAATACTATTCTGATTAGACCTAACAGGTTTTTATAACCTGTTAGGTCTAATCAGAATAATAAAATGAGAAAAAATCTGCGAAAATCTGCGGAATCTGCGTGCAAAAAAACAACACTATGAAAATCAAAAATATATTAATCATTCTCTGCTTCATCATCGGATTGAATACCGCTTTCGCAAATGACGGCTGGTACAATATCCTAAATGAAGGAGGAAACAACAAAGGGCAGAAATGTACTGAAGTCATTCAAAAGACAATCGAAAAAGCTTCTGCAAATGGTGGAGGAACTATCTTCTTTCCTGCCGGTGAATACTTAACTGGGGCATTAAAACTAAGAAGCAACATTACAATTTATTTGGATTCGGGTGCACTTTTGAAATTTTCAGAGAATTTTGATGATTACCTGCCTTATGTCGAAATGCGTTATGAAGGAATCGTTATGCAGACATTTTCGCCGTTATTTTATGCAAAAGATGCCGAAAATATTACCATCAAAGGAAGAGGTGTAATCGACGGTCAGGGAAAAGCGTGGTGGAATGAAGTGTACCGAATTGAAACTGCCAAAGGCCCGATTCCGGAAACCAAATACCAAACGATGTGGGTAGAGCAAAACAAAGGAATTGTTTATGAACCTTACTACAAAAGAACGATTGACAAACACTTTTTCAGGCCTTCTTTCTTTCAAACGTACAATTGCAAAAACATTTTGATTGAGGGTGTGACCTTCCAAAATTCACCTTTTTGGACAATAAATCCTGAATTTTGTGACAATGTAACTGTTACGGGTATTACGATTTTCAATCCGTATTCGCCAAATACTGATGGAATTAATCCTTCTTCCTGCAAGAATGTACATATTTCAAATTGCCATATCAGCGTTGGTGACGATTGTATTACCATCAAATCGGGTCGTGACGCAGACGGACGCAAATACGGAAAAGCTTGTGAGAACGTAACAATCACCAATTGCACAATGTTAAGCGGTCACGGTGGAGTCGTTATCGGAAGCGAAATGTCGGGCGGAATCAAAAAAGTCACCATTTCCAATTGTGTTTTTGATGGAACCGACAGAGGAATCCGTATCAAATCGGCTCGTGGACGCGGAGGTGTTGTCGAAGATATTCGCGTTGATAATATTGTGATGAAAAACATCAAAGAAGAAGCTTTTGTTTTGGATTTGTTTTACGATAAAGACAATGCTGTCGAACCGGTTACCGAGAGAACTCCGATTTTCAGAAACATTCATATGAGTAATATTACCGGTGGAAACGTAAATAAAGCGGGAGTTATTCGAGGAATTTCCGAAATGCCAATTCAGAATATCTCTTTTTCAGATATCAACATTGATGGAAAAGAAGGTTTCTCAGTAATCACGGCATCTGATGTTGAATTTCACGATGTAAAAGTGAATGCGACAGTGGGATCCTCTTTCAAAATCAGCGATTCTAAAAATCTGATTCTTGAAAATTCAGGTTCGTCAACTCCTATAAAGGGAACTCCGATTATCAAATTGGACAATGTTTCGAATGTAATGATTAACAATAATTTCCCTTTCAACGCAACCGATATTTTCATTGAAGCAGATGGAAAAGAAACGAAAAATATTTTTGTAAAAAACAATGTTTTCAATAACGTTTCGACGGTGGTTAAAAAAGGCGCGAGTTTAGATAAAAAAGCAATTGTAGAATAATCCCCACCCCAACCCTCCCCAAAGGGGAGGGAGCCAAAACAAAATTGTTGGTGGCGAAAAAGACAGAAACAAGATTTGTAATACTATTCCAATTTTGGAAATAATATAAAATATAATGTTCACAATAAAAAAACATTCCAATAATCACATCTCGGCTCCCTCTCCTTTGGGGAGGGTTGGGGTGGGGATTTTATTATTTTTCACTTTATTAAGTTATTCCCAAAAAAAGAAGGAAATCTACTTGTTCACATCTTTCAGGGAACCGGCTACTGAAGGTTTGTATCTCGCCTACAGCGAAGACGGCTACAATTGGAAAGGCCTTGAAGGATCGTTTCTAAAACCCGAAATTGGCGGAAGCGAAACCAAAATTATGCGTGATCCATCAATCACAAAAGGCGCAGACGGAACCTATCATTTGGTTTGGACAACTGATTGGAAAGGCGGAAACGGTTTTGGATATGCTAGTTCAAAAGATTTGATTCATTGGTCAGAACAACAATATATTCCCGTGATGAAACACGAACCCGAAGTGGTAAACGTGTGGGCACCGGAAATTTTCTATGACGATGTCAAAAAAGAATACATCATTATTTGGGCATCAACCATTCCATTCCGTTATGCAAAAGGTCAGGAAGAGGAGAAAAACAACCACCGAATGTACTATGTAACCACCAAAGATTTCAAAACATTTTCGGATACCAAATTATATTACGATCCCGGTTTCAGCGTCATTGATTGCGTGATTGTCAAAAAAGGCAAAAAGGATTATGTTTTGGTTTTGAAGGACAATACAAGGCCAATGCGCAACATCAAAGTGGCTTTCGGGAAATCGCCTTTGGGACCTTTCGGGAAAAGTTCCGAACCCTTGACAGCCTATCTTTCAGAAGGGCCAACGGTGGTAAAAGTCGGTAAAAACTGGTTGCTGTATTACGACAATTACGGATCCAAAAATTATAAAGCTTTAAGCACATCAGATTTTGTGAAATTCGAAGATGTTTCCTCAAAAATAAGCCTTCCCGAAGGACACAAACACGGAACGATTACAACTATTTCCGAAGAAGTTTTAAAAGGATTAATTGAAAAGAAGTAAAATATAATGCCACAGATTTCACAGATTAAAAAAGAAAATACAAATAAAAAATCTGCGTAAATCTGAGACCCGAGCGATAGCGAACAGGCGAAGCAAATCTGCGTGAAAAAATAAGTAAGCAAATTCAGGAATAAATTCCGTGGCAAAAAAGAAAAACAATGACTGCATTTAAAAACATAAAAACCAATATCGTAACAGCATCAGCAATCCTATTGACTTGCGGAGCTGTAACTTCTGCATTGGCACAAAATGATACCATACGATATACAGGCAAAACACTTTCGAATGTCGATTACCACCACGGGCAATTATCTCCCGCAGTTGGAGTTCACGCGACACAGATAATGCGCGCAAGCAGGGAACATCCCGAAAAAGCCGATGGTTTGGGATGGACTTACAACCACCAACCGATGATGGCGTATTGGAACAATACCTTTTATTTGAATTATTTGAGCGATCCAACAGGAGAACATATTCCGCCAAGTCAAACTTTTTTAATGACTTCGAAAGACGGCGTGACTTGGACAAAACCTACAGTGCTTTTTCCAATCTATAAAGTTCCCGATGGTTTTAAAAAAGAAGGAATGGAAGGCGTTGCCAAAAATATGGATGCGATTATGCACCAACGTATTGGCTTTTATGTTACTTCCGACAAAAAATTGATTGCTATGGGTTATTATGGTGTAGCATTGGATAAAAAAGATGACCCAAATGACGGAAAAGGAATTGGCCGTGTTGTTCGCGAAATCTACAAAGACGGGACTTTTGGACCAATTTATTTTATCCGATATAATAAAACTGGAAATCCGTTGCCAACAACCTTTCCGTTTTACACCAAAAGCAAAGACAAGAAATTCATCAAAGCTTGTGACGAGTTATTGTCTAAACCTTTGTTGATGCAACAATGGGTGGAAGAAGCCGATCGTGATGATGAATTGATTCCGTTAAAAAAACAATACAAAGCCTTTAATTATTACCATTTGCCAAACGGAAATGTAGTCGGTTTATGGAAATTTGCTTTGACATCCATCAGTAAAGACGAAGGAAAAACTTGGCAATACATCCCGACAAGAGCACCCGGTTTTGTCAACAGCAATGCCAAGATTTGGGGACAAAAAACATCGGATAACCGTTATGTAACTGTTTATAATCCTTCAGAATACCGTTGGCCATTGGCTATTTCAACTTCTGATGACGGATTGAATTACAAAGATTTATTGTTGGTTCACGGCGAAGTGAGTCCTATGCGTTACGGCGGAAACTACAAATCGGCAGGACCACAATACGTTCGTGGAATTTCAGAAACTGACGGAACTCCGCCTGACGGAAAACTGTGGGTAAGCTACAGTATGAACAAAGAAGATATTTGGGTGGCTTCGATTCCGGTTCCGGTGACTAGTGAAGTGAAAGAAAATGTCAATGATGTTTTCAATGATTTACCAAATGGCGAAGAATTAAAATTATGGAATACCTATGATTTGGCTTGGGCTTCCGCCAAAGTGGAAAAGAAAACTGACGGCAAAAAAAGCCTAACTTTAAGAGACCAAGATGCTTTTGATTATTCCCGTGCCGAGCGCGTGATTCCGTTTGCGCAAAAAATGGAAGCTACTTTCACCGTAAAACCGGAACAGAATAACCACGGTTTACTGCAGGTGGAATTTCAAAATTCGCAAGGACTTCCTGCGATTCGTTTAGAATTCGATTCGGATGGGGAATTGAAAGCAAAAAATGGCGCCCGTTTTGGGGGAATTATGAAATATGAAGCCGGAAAGGAATATACTGTTACGGTTAAACTGAATGTGGCTAGTCGTTCTTATACCGTAAAAGTGAATGACGGCAAGGAAACCAATAAGATATTTTATGCTCCGGTCGACGGAATTTCACGCATTATGTTCCGCACGGGAGAGCAACGTTATACACCAAATGCAGACACAGAACCGGATACACCGGATTTCACAGATTTGCCGGATACAGGAAAATTAATCCCCGAGGCGGTGTTTAATATCGAGTCGCTGGTAACGAAAAAATTATAAAAAAATACAACCACAAATTCCGCAAATTTTCGCAAATCTATAGCTGAAAGAAACAGAATAATTTGTGAAAATTTGTGCAATTTGTGGTAAAAAAATATATAGTGTGAAGTTTTTCAAAAACATATTATTCTTCTTTTGTCTTCTGATAACATTCATTTCGGATGCACAAATTTCTGCCGAGCATTTAACCTGTGAAATGGTCGAAAATCCTTTGGCAGTTAATACAAATCAACCAAGGTTGAGCTGGCAATTGGTTTCAAAAAAATTAAATGTAACACAAACGGCGTATCAGATTTTGGTCTCCTCTTCGGAAGAAAAGCTAAAAAAAGACCAAGGCGATGTTTGGAACAGCGGTCAAGTAAATTCAGATAAAAACCTTCAAATAAATTATGGAGGAACTTCTTTAAAAAACGAAGCCAAATATTTTTGGAAAGTTAAAGTCTGGAATCAAAATGGGAAATCTTCGGTTTGGAGTAAAATTAATTCTTTCCGAATTGCACCTTTAGAATCGGTTTTGAATCCAATTTGGATTGGGGCGATTACAAAGGCTGACAGTCATTTGCCGGAAGGCCGAAATTATCATACGGCCACTTTCAACAAAGAGAAAAAAGCGTCTTTAATCAACGCTTCCGATTCTTTGTCACGCAGAAGTATTATGCTTCGCAAAGCTTTTGAAGTAAAGAAAGAAATCAAAGAAGCTGTAGTTTACATTTCAGGTTTAGGACATTACGAACTGACGATTAACGGAAAGAAAATCGGCAATAGTGAGTTTGCGCCTTTGTGGTCAGACTATGATAAAACGGTCAATTTTAATACTTATGAATTGACTGCGAAAGAACTGCAAAATGGTGAAAACGTAATCGGTGTGCTGTTAGGAAACGGAATGTACAATACGCTTGCCGAACGTTATTCGAAGTTTTATGTGAGTTTTGGACCGCCGACTTTATTTTTCAAAATGAAAGTGGTTTACAAAGACGGTTCTGAAGACATCATAAAATCAGATGAAACTTGGAAATACAGCAAAAGCCCGATTACGTTCAACAGTATTTTTGGTGGTGAAGATTACAATGCCAATTTGGAACAAAAAGGTTGGAACAACAAGGGATTCAATGATTCGAATTGGAAAAAAGTAGTCGTTCAGGAAGCGCCAAAAGGAACGTTGAGAGCACAAACGACATCGCCAATTATCGTTCAAAAACAATATGAAGTTAAGGAAGCCAAAGAGCTGAAACCTAATTTCTATATTTTTAATATGGGGCAAAATCTTTCCGGTTTTCCGACTATTAAAGTGAAAGGAAAAAAAGGGCAAACGGTTCGTGTTTGGGTGGGCGAAAGCCTGAATGAAGACGGAACAGTTGGACAGGGAAAAACAGGAAAACCGTGTTATTACGACTATACTTTGAAAGGAGAAGGCGTCGAAGAATGGCGACCTAATTTCAGTTATTACGGCTATCAATATGTTCAGATGGAGAACATCAATTACAAAGAAGACAAGGACAAAAATTTGCCGACATTGGTTGATTTAAAATCAAATTTCATTTACAATTCGGCTGGCGAAGCAGGAAGTTTTGAATGCTCCAATGACATTTTCAACAAAGCACACTGGCTGATTAATAATGCCATAAAAAGTAATTTTCAAAGTGTTTTCACCGATTGTCCGCAACGCGAAAAATTGGGTTGGATAGAAGAAATTCATTTAAACGGCCCAGGATTACTTTTTAATTATAATTTGGAAAGTTTTATTCCTGCAACGATGCAAAATATTTCCGATTCGCAACGTGACAATGGTTTGATTCCAACGATTGTTCCCGAATATGTTGTCTTTGGAGGCGATTTTACCGATTCTCCTGAATGGGGGGTGACAGGAGTAATTCTGCCTTGGATGTATTACGAATATTACGGAGATGCTTCTTTAATCGAAAAATACTATCCGGTGATGAAAAAGTATGTGGATTATTTGGGTACAAAAGCCACAGATCATATCGTTTCGCACGGATTGGGCGATTGGTACGATTACGGGACGCACGCGGCCGGATATTCCAAAAACAGCCCGATTGCGCTTTCGGCAACAAGTCATTATTTTTATGGAGCTAGTTTGGTTGCAAAAGCGGCGAAACTGTTGAATAAAACGGAAGATGTTGCGAAATATGAAGCTTTGACTTCGGATATTAAAAAGGCTTTTAATGACAAATTTTTTAATGTCGAAACCAAACAATACGGGACTAACAGTCAGTTTAGTAACGCCGTTCCTGTTTTTATGGATATAGTGGAACCGCAGTACAAACAAGCGGTAATGCAAAATTTATTGGCCGATATCAAAGCCAAAGGCGACCGATTGACGACTGGAGATGTGGGTAACCGTTACTTGTTTCAGGCATTGGCACAAAATGGCGAAAACGAAACGATGTACAAAATGAACAACCATTATGATGCGCCGGGTTATGGTTTTCAGATAAAATTTGGCTTGACGACTCTGACCGAACAATGGGATCCGCGCAAAGGAAATTCGTGGAATCACTTTATGATGGGACAAATAGAGGAATGGTTTTACCAAAGCCTTGCCGGAATTGTGCCTGATTCCAACAATCCGGGATTCAAACATTTCTTTATTCAGCCGGAAGTCGTGGGCGATATGACTTTCGCGAAAGCGGAATACCAATCGATTTATGGAAAAATTGTTTCGGCGTGGGAAAAGAAAGACGGAAAATTAATCCTGAAAGTAGAAATTCCTGCCAATACATCGGCGACCATAAAATTGCCGGTTTCGAAAGATTCAGAAATTAAAATGAATAAAAAATCGGTTAGTACAGTTTTTGATGAAAAAACCAAAAAACCAACTTTAGAATTAGGATCAGGAATTTATACAATTGAATGTAAAATATAGTTTTCGGGGACCTAACAGGTTTTTAAAACCTGTTAGGTCTGATTTGAAGTTAACAATAAATAAAAAATGAAAAATTTAAAACACACAACTTTTACGTTACTAATTTCAATTTTTGCATTGACTTTAGCGAACGCTCAATGCACTTCGGACACCAATTTCAGGAGACCGGTTTCGGAAACGCTTCAAAAAATTGCAACCATTTTTAAGGTTACCATCAATGACGACCGTGGTTTACTAAAAGGAAAAGAACTCGATTATGCCGATTGGCGAATCGAACCCGGAAATCTTCCAATTTCACTAACGAATATTTTGGCTCCATTTGAGCTGATGTACTTCAAACAGCCGGACGGGAGTTACATTATTCGAAAATATGAAAACCATAAAGTTTCGGTTGATAAAGGTAGAGAGCGCTTAAACTATCTGACGACTTTGTACTCGAATGCAGCAGAATGGGAAGCGCGCAAAAAAGAAATAAAAGCCTGTATGATTACGTCATTTGGTTTGGACAAAGCTCCGCCAATGCCGAAATCAAAACCAATTTTAACTCCAAAAAGAATCTATAAAGACTACAGCGTTGAGAATATTGCGCTCGAAATTCTTCCTGGCGTTTACACCACGGGATCAATTTACAAACCGTATCCGCTAAACAAAAAAGCGGCAGTTATCTTAACGCCCGACGGACATTTTGGTGATGGTAGATATAGAAAAGACGAGCAGTACCGTTGTGCCATAATGGCCAAAATGGGAGCAATAGTAGTGAGTTATGATTTATTTGCCTGGGGCGAATCGTTGCTTCAATTTCCTGAAGAAACACACCGAAACAGCATTGCATCGACTGTTCAGGTTTTGAGCGGAATGCGTTTATTGGATTATTTATCGACTCAGAAAAATGTCGATATGACCCGTGTTGGCGTTACCGGTGGTTCGGGCGGAGGTTCGCACACGATGTTTTTGGCCGCATTGGATGACCGAATCAAAGTTTCGGCACCCGTGGTGATGGTTTCGTCGCATTTTTCCGGAGGATGTCCTTGCGAAAGCGGTCGCGGAATTCACCTTTGCGGTAACGGAACCAATAATGCCGAAATCTCGGCAATGATGGGACCAAAACCACAATTGATCGTTTCCGACGGAAAAGACTGGACACTGGCCGTTCCTGAGTTGGAATTCCCTTTTATCCAAAGAACCTATGATTTTTACGGTAAGAAAAATTTGGTCGAAAATGCTCATTTTGCCAATGAAGGACACGATTTTGGGGTTTCAAAACGTATGGCGTTGTATCCGTTTATGGCAAAATATTTAGGTTTGGATTTAAAGAAAGTGCAAAACGAAAAAGGCGAAATCGACGAATCAACCTGCGTGATTGAACCTTACGATAAATTATATGTTTTTGGCAACAAAGCGGAAAATCTGCCGAAAAACGCATTGAAAGACATCAACAAATTATATGAAATGTTCGGAGAAAAAAATCTGAAGGTTTACGAGGTTAAGAAGTAGAAAGATAAACACAAATTTCACGAATTAGCACGAATTCATAGACTTAATAAATTACACAAATTTTATATGTCTCGATGGATTGGTGAAATTATTAGAGCATTATTTTTTCGTGTTAATTCGTGCAATTCGTGTCAAATAAATAAAATATGAAGTTAAAAAGTAAAATTACTGCTATTTGTTTTGGGATTTTTTCCTTTGCAACAGCGCAAAACAGCGAACTGAAACTTTGGTACGATAAACCTGCATCCATTTGGAACGAAGCCTTGCCTTTGGGTAACGGGCGTTTGGGTGCAATGGTTTTTGGCGATCCGGCTGTGGAGCGTCTACAATTGAACGAAGAAACCATTTGGGCGGGTTCACCGAACAGCAACGCGCACAACAAGTCAATTGAGGCTTTGCCAAAAGTAAGACAACTCATTTTTGACGGTAAATTTGACGAAGCACAGGATTTGGCGACTCGTGATATAATGTCGCAGACCAATGACGGAATGCCGTATCAGACTTTTGGAAGTGTTTATATTTCGTTTCCAGGACATCAAAAATACACGAATTATTATCGTGATTTGAATATTGGTGATGCTAGCGCAAAAGTGAAATACACAGTCAACGGAGTAGAATTTACGCGAGAAATCATCACGGCATTTTCAGATCAGGTGATTGCGGTGAGGCTTTCGGCAAGCAAACCGGGACAAATTACCTGTAATGTTTTTATGAACAGCCCGATTGATAAAACCGTTCCGTCAACTGAAGGAAACCAAATTATCCTTTCGGGAACAGGAACCAATTTTGAAAATGTAAAAGGGAAAGTGAAATTTCAGGGCAGACTGGAAGCCAAAAATAAAGGCGGAGAAGTTTCGGCAAGCAACGGGATTCTAAGCATCAACAAAGCAGATGAGGTAACGCTTTATATTTCGATTGGTACCAATTTCAAAAATTATCAGGATATCACGGGTGATGAAATTGCGAAAAGTAAATCGTATTTGGAGCAGGCATTGCCAAAAAGTTTTGACGAAATTAAAAAAGCGCACGTTGCCTATTACCAAAAATTCTTCAACAGAGTTTCATTGGATTTAGGAATAAATGAAAACGCAAAGAAACCAACCAACGAAAGAATTCGTGATTTCAAGACACAATTTGATCCGGAATTGGCAAGTTTATATTTTCAGTTTGGACGTTATTTATTGATTTCAAGTTCACAGCCGGGAGGACAACCTGCGAATTTGCAGGGAATTTGGAACGATATGATTACGCCGCCTTGGGACAGTAAATACACGACAAACATTAATGCCGAAATGAATTATTGGCCTGCAGAGGTTACGAATCTTTCGGAAATGCACGAGCCTTTTATTCAAATGGCAAAAGAATTGAGCGTTACTGGAGCAGAAACCGCAAAGATGATGTACAACGCCAACGGTTGGGTTTTGCATCACAACACCGATATCTGGCGCGTAACGGCTCCGGTTGATTCGGCTGCATCAGGAATGTGGCCTACAGGAAGCGCTTGGGTTTCTCAGGATTTATGGGAACGATTTTTATACACGGGAGATAAGAATTATCTAAAAGAAATTTATCCGATTATGAAAGGTGCTGCCGATTTCTTTTTGGATTTTATGATAATCGATCCAAATACAGGTTATTTGGTTGTTGTACCATCAGTTTCTCCCGAAAACACTCACGCTGGGGGAAGTGGAAAAGCGACTATTGCTTCGGGAACCACAATGGACAATCAATTGGTTTTTGATTTGTTTACGCACGTAATCGAAGCTTCGGAATTGGTTTCGCCGGATGCTAATTTTACCAAAAAAGTGGCAGCAGCTTTGGCAAAAATGGCTCCGATGAAAGTGGGGAAATACAGTCAGTTGCAGGAATGGCAGGATGATTGGGACAATCCAAAGGACAATCACCGTCACGTTTCGCATTTGTACGGCTTGTTTCCGAGCAATCAAATTTCGCCAATCAAAACTCCAGATTTATTTGAAGCCGCCAAACAATCATTGATTTACAGAACAGACGAATCGACAGGCTGGTCAATGGCTTGGAAAGTATGTTGGTGGGCTAGATTATTGGACGGAAATCACGCTTATAAACTGATTCAGGATCAGTTGCATTTGGTTACTGCTGACCAAAGAAAAGGGGGCGGAACCTATCCAAATATGCTGGATGCACACCAACCGTTTCAGATTGATGGTAACTTTGGATGCACTGCCGGAATTGCCGAAATGCTGATGCAGAGTCAGGGTGATGCGATTCAGTTATTGCCTGCTTTGCCAAGTGTTTGGAAGGACGGAAGCATCAAAGGTTTGGTGACACGAGGCGGATTTGTAATTGATATGACTTGGAAAAACAATAAGGTTTCTACATTGAAGATTTATTCAAGAATTGGAGGGAACTGCCGATTGAAATTGGAAAATACTTTGAAAGCTGACAAAGGAATCACGCTTAAAAAAGCAAAAGGCAAGAATCCGAATCCGTTGTTTTACGATGTTGAGGTGAAGAAACCAATCATTTCTCAAGAAGCAAAATTGCCTAAAGTACAATTGCCGAAATACAATGTATATGATGTAGAGATGAAAGCGGGGGAGACGTATAGTTTTTCTGCGAATTAAGTATAAATACCAAGTCTTATTTGTCATTCCGACGGAGGAGGAATCAGACGAGTTGAAAGCTCACTATTGTAGAATATTGGATGTGATTTCTCCTTCGTCGAAATGACAAAACTGAAAGAAAAGAATAAAAAACAAATAAAAATGTTTACAAATTTTAAATACAAAATAATTGCTTTTACAGTTTTGATTGCTTCATTGAGCAGTTGCAAATCGGGTGCGGGACATTCGCAGAAAGGAACTTCGGTTATTTTAAAGGAAGAAAATTTCAAACATTATGTTGATTATTTCAACACAATGGAAGACGAGAATCTGAAATTTGCGATTCCGAATGACAGTGCCTGGGTTTGGATGAAATCGAATATTCCGTTGTTTGAGTGTCCACAGCAAAATTTTGAGGAAATTTATTATTTCCGTTGGTGGAGCGCTCGAAAACATATTATCAAAACACCGCAGGGATATGGAATTACCGAGTTTTTGGTCGATCGAAAATATGCCGATAAATACAATATGATTAGTTGTGCTTTGGGGCATCATATCAACGAATTCCGATGGGTTCACGATCCTAAATTTATTGAGCAGGATGTGCAGTTGTGGTTTAGGGGCAATGAAGGCAAGCCGATGAAAAAGCTGAGAACCTTTAGCAGTTGGACGGCCGATGCTTTGTACAATCGCTATTTGGTCAATAAAGACGACAAGTTTTTATTGGACATCTTTCCTGATTTGGTCAATGAATACAAAGATTGGGAAGGCGACCGAAGACGAAAAGATGGTTTGTTTTGGCAGTTTGACGTAAAAGACGGAATGGAAGAGTCGTTGAGCGGTGCTAGAAAGTTCAGAAATGCGCGACCAACGATCAACAGTTATATGTACGGAAATGCGGTGGCTTTGTCGAAAATGGCAAAGATGAAAGGCGATAAAAATTTAGAAGATAAATTCATAGCCAAAGCCGATACTTTGCAACAATTGGTGGAAACCAAATTATGGAATCCAAAAGATGAGTTTTTTGAAACATTTACCGAGAAAGATACTTTGGCGCAGGTGAGAGAGGCGATCGGGTTTATTCCGTGGTATTTTAATCTGCCACAAAAAGACAAAGGTTTTGAGAAAGCCTGGGAGCAAATTAAGGATGAAAAAGGATTTTCGGCACCGTTTGGATTGACCACTGCCGAGCGAAGAAGTCCGCGTTTCAGGACTCACGGAACCGGAACCTGCGAATGGGATGGTGCGATTTGGCCTTTTGCCACTTCACAGACATTGACGGCTTTGGCAAATGTATTGAATGATTACAATCAGAATTTTGTTGCCAAAACCGATTATTTCAAACAGATGGAATTGTATGTACAGTCACAATATTACCGTGGAAAACCGTATGTAGGCGAATATCTAGATGAAACAACAGGCTATTGGTTAATGGGCGACAGGGAAAGAAGCCGTTATTACAACCATTCGACTTTTAACGACTTGATGATTACGGGACTGGTAGGTTTACGTCCGAGAGCCGATGAAAAGATTGAAGTGAATCCTTTGATTCCTGAGGAAAAATGGGATTGGTTCTGTCTGGATAATGTGTTGTACCACGGGAATATCATTACGATTCTTTGGGATAAAACAGGGGAGAAATACGGTAAAGGAAAAGGGTTTAGGATTTTTAAGAATGGGAAGGAAATTGCGGTTTCGGAGAAGCTAGGGAGATTAATATCGGAATAGAAAATGCACCGAGCCTATGGCTCTCTTTTTTGGTTTTAGCTTTATTTATAAACTGGACTAAAGTCCAGCCTTACAAAATGTTTCGAGCCGATGGCTCTTATACGTAATGTGATAGTTCCGTAGGAACGGGGCATATTGTAGCAACGGATTTTAATCCGTTGTATGTATGTAGAGCGGAACATATTGTATTAACGATTTTAATCCGTTGAATGTTGGAAGGGAACAAATTTTAATCCGTTGAATAGTAAAATATAAATTATTGAAGATATATAAAGAATCCGTGAAAATCCTTTTAATCTGTGGCAAAAAAATAAACTTATGAAAAAATCATTTTTATACACATTCATCCTAATTGCATCGCTCTGTTTTTCTTTGGCGAAAGCCCAAACAAAAATCAGCGTCACCAATCTGCAATGCGAAATGCTGAACAATCCGGAAGGAATTGATGTTTTGAAACCCCGTTTGAGCTGGCAGATACAAAGCAATGTCAATGATGTTAAGCAGACGGCCTATCAAATTTTGGTGGCTTCGACTTTGGAAAATCTGAATGCAGATAAAGCCGATTTGTGGGACAGCGGAAAAGTACAAAGCAATGAATCTGTCAATGTTATTTACAATGGAAAGAAGCTAAGAGACAGGCAAGATGCATTTTGGAAAGTAATTGTTTTTACTAATAAAGGCGAAATAAAATCGGCTTCAACCGCGCATTTCAGCATCGGGATTCTAACCTATGCCGACTGGAAATCGACGCGCTGGATTGGTTATGAAAAATTGTCGAAAGACGATAGTGTTTCTCAGTATTCGAGATTGTCTGCTCGTTATTTGAGAAAAGGAATCGATTTGAAAAAACCAATCAAAAATGCCAAGGTTTATATTATGGGAATGGGCTTGTACGAGCTGTACATTAACGGAAATAAGATTGGCGATCAGGTATTGGCCCCCGTTCCGACTGATTATACCAAGAACGTAAAATACAATGTTTTTGATGTGACTTCGCAGTTGAAGGAAGGTAAAAATATGATGGGAACGATTTTAGGAAACGGACGATTTTTTGCGATGCGTCAGGACTACAAACCTTATAAAATCAAATCTTTTGGTTTCCCGAAAATGGCTTTGCAGTTGTTTGTAGAATATACCGACGGAAGCAGCGAGGTAATCCGAACAGACGACACTTGGAAGTTAACAACCGACGGACCTATTTTGTCTAATAACGAATACGACGGCGAAGAATATGATGCCCGAAAAGAAATGAAAGGATGGGCAACTACCAATTTTGATGATAAATCGTGGGTAAATGCGCGATATGTGCAAGAACCAGGCGGTTTTTACGAAGCACAAATGACGCCGAGTATGAAAATCAAAGGCGAAGTAAAACCAATTTCGATAAAAGCGACTGCCAAAGGAACTTACATTTTGGATATGGGTCAAAATATGGTGGGCTGGTTACAATTGAAAGTAAAAGGAAAAAGCGGAGACAAAATCACGATGAAATTTGCTGAATCTTTGCAAAAAGACGGTTCGTTGTATATTGCCAATTTGCGTGATGCCAAAACGACGGATGTTTACACTTTGAAAGGCGAAGGCGAAGAAATTTGGGAACCTCGTTTTATGTTTCACGGATTTCGATTTGTAGAAATTTCGGGTTTTCCAACCAAACCAACAGTGGATGATTTCGTGGGAAAAGTGGTTTATGACGATCTAAAAACAACCGGAACTTTCGAATCTTCAGATGCGACGATGAACCAAATTTTTAAAAATGCGTGGTGGGGAATCAGTGGAAATTACAAAGGAATGCCAATCGACTGTCCGCAGCGAAACGAGCGTATGCCTTGGTTGGGTGACCGAACAACAGGCGCTTATGGCGAAAGTTTTCTCTTCAATAATCAGACTTTATATGCGAAATGGTTGGACGATATTAAATATTCCCAAACACAGGACGGAGGATTGCCGGATGTGGCTCCTGCATTCTGGCGATATTACGGGGATAATGTGACTTGGCCTGGAACCTATATCACAGTTGCTGATATGTTGTACCAACAATTTGCAGATGCAGAAGTAATTAAAAAACAATATCCATCTATGAAAAAATGGATGCTGTATATGGAAGAGAATTATCTGCAAAACGATTTAATGGACAAGGACAAATATGGCGATTGGTGCGTTCCGCCTGAATCATTGGAATTGATTCGTTCCAAAGATCCGTCTCGTATGACCGACGGACAATTATTGTCGAGTGCGTTTTATTATCAGTTATTAAACATAATGCAAAAGTTTGCCAAAATAGCGAATGCCGATGCTGATGTTTTACATTATAATGATTTGGCAACAAGAATCAAAAAAGCTTTCAACGCTAAATTTTTGAATACCGAGAAAAACTATTATGCCAATAATACCGTGACTGCAAATGTACTGCCACTGACTTTCGGGATGGTTCCGGAAAATCTAAAAGACAAAGTTTTTCAAAGTATGACGCACGAAGTGGAGGTGACCAAACAAGGACATATTAGCACGGGTGTTATCGGGACGCAGTTCTTGATGCGAACACTGACGAATTTTGGAAGAGGGGATTTGGCATATAAATTGGCATCCAACAAAACTTATCCTAGTTGGGGCTTTATGGTCGAAAACGGTGCCACCACCATTTGGGAATTATGGAACGGAAATACCGCAGATCCTGCTATGAATTCTCAAAACCACGTGATGCTTTTGGGTGATTTGTTGATTTGGTACTATGAAAATATGGCCGGAATCAAGAGTGATCCCGAAAATCCGGGTTTCAAAAAAATCATTATGAAACCCGATTTTAATGCAGGATTAACGTATGTAAATGCTTCTTACGAATCCATTTACGGAACAATTAAAAGCAATTGGAAGAAAAATAAAAATGCGTTGGAATGGAAAGTTGTGATTCCGGTCAATTCATCGGCAGTGGTGTATTTGCCAACGGCCAATGCTTCTTCGGTAATGGTAAACAATCAAAAATTGGAGAAATCTTCAGCCTCTTATAAAACTGAAAATAACGGAATTGCAGTGACTTTACCGTCAGGTGTGTATGTTTTGAATGTAAAATAAAACACCTTATTGCAAAAGTAAAGCCTTGATTTAAAAGAGAAATACATCTCTAAAAGCAGGACGGTACAGGTCACTCCATTATTTTTTTAGTGTTATTTTTACACTTAATAATTGCAAACAACTTTTATAGAGTTTAATTTATACGATAATAAAGGAATTAATAATGAAATTGAAACAGATAACGATAGCCTTTTTTGGATTGCTACTTTTAGGAAGCTGTAAATCGGCTTTGGAAAAAAAGACTTGGAAAGAGGGAATTTTGGTGGATGAATTTATATACGATAAAGCGCCTTATCCGTCTTGTCACGCGGTAACGATTGTTGAGGCAACCAATGGTGATTTGGTGGCGTCATGGTTTGGCGGAACGGCTGAAAGAAATCCTGATGTGTGCATTTATGTGGCCATCAAACCAAAAGGAAGTGACAAGTTTAATGAAGGGGTAAAAGTAGCCGATGGTGTGATGCCTGATGGTAAAAGACTGCCAACCTGGAATCCTGTTTTGTACCAAATTCCGGGAGGAGATTTAATGCTTTTTTATAAAATTGGACCAAAACCATCGGAGTGGTGGGGTGTAATCAGGACTTCATCGGATGGTGGAAAAACCTGGTCGGAAGCCAAAAAAATGCCGGATGGTTTCTTGGGGCCAATCAAAAACAAACCTGTTTTATTAAGTAATGGCACTTTGTTGTGTCCGTCAAGTATTGAAGGCGATGGTTGGAGATTGCGAATGGAATCGACTCCTGATTTCGGAAAAACATGGGTGATGGGAGATACTTTGTCAAGAGGAAAACAAAAGATAAACGCGATTCAGCCAAGTATTCTTTTCCATAAAGACGGAAGTATTCAGGCAATAGGAAGAACGAGAAACAGGGCAATTTATAGCACATTTTCTAGAGATAACGGAAAAACTTGGACGCCTTTAGAATTAATTGGATTGCCAAATAACAACTCAGGAACTGATGCTGTAACGTTGAAAAACGGGAAACATCTGTTGGTTTACAATCACGTTTTGCCTCCGGGAACCGAAGCAAAAGGACCAAGAACGCCATTGAACCTTTCTATTTCTGATGATGGAATCAACTGGAAAGCAGTTTTGGTTTTGGAAGATTCAAAAATCAGTCAATATTCGTATCCGTCGATCATTCAAAGTAAAGACGGAATGGTGCATATCGTTTACACTTGGAGAAGGGAAAAATTGAAATATGTAAAAGTTGATCCAAGTAAGTTGGTCGCTATTCCAATCAAAAACGGAATTTGGCCTGGTGATGAAGGTAAGGAAGTGAAAGCCGTTAAAGCGGAAGAGGAATAAGATTTTAGACGAACCATTAATTAAAATTTACCATTAAGATATTAAGTTTGCTACGCCGGTTCGCTATCGCTTGAGTCATGAAGTAGTGTACTTAATTTTCTTAATATCTTAATGGTAAAAAGAAAAATATGATGTTAAATTTTCAAAAAAACTTAATTGTTGTATTGCTTGTTGCTTTGTCAGCAACATTCAGTAATGCAGTTTTGGCGCAATCCTCAAACAAAAAACAACGTTATAATGTTGCGGTTTGTGACTGGATGATTTTAAAGAGACAAAAGTTGGGCGCTTTTGAATTGGCATCCGAATTAAAAGCAGACGGAATTGAACTTGATATGGGAGGTTTGGGAAACCGTGAGACTTTTGACAGTAAACTAGCCGATCCTGTTGAGGTGAAAAAATTCAAGGATAAGTCCAAAGAGTTTAATGTTGGGATTTCTTCTATTGCGATGTCTGGTTTTTACGGACAGTCATTTGCCAAGCGAGAAACCGTAAAAAGAATGGTTCAGGATTGTATTGATGCCATGAAAACCATGAATGTAAAAGTGGCTTATTTGCCACTAGGGAATCAATGTGATTTGAGAAAAAATCCCGAATTACGCCCCATTATTATTGAACGATTGCAATGGGCAGCAAAACAGGTGGCTAAAATAGGAGGTGTTATCGCTATTGAAACTACTCTGGACGCCACGGCTGAGAAAAAATTATTGAAAGAGATTGGTTGTAAACAAATCAAGAGTTCGTTTAATTTTTCGAATGCTATCGAAAATAAAAAAGACATTTCAGAAGAACTTTTAATTTTAGGTAAAAAGAATCTGGCTCAAATTCACGCTTCAAACACCGATGGTTTTTGGTTGGAAAATGACAAAGCGATTGATATGCCAAAAATCAAAAAAGCGTTGGACGAAATGAAATGGAGTGGTTGGTTGATTGTGGAGCGTTCCCGCGACACCACGCAGGTACATAACGTTAAAGCCAATTATGGAGCCAACGTGGCCTACTTGAAGAAAATTTTTCAGAATTAAAATTATTTAGCCACAGATTAAAAAGATTAGAATGATTTTTTTAATCTGTGGAAATCCATTTAATCTGAGGCAAAAATCACGATTATAATTTGTGCAATTTGTGGTCAAAAAATAAATTACAATACAATGAAATATTTAAGTTTACTATTTTTAAGTTTTTACGTTTCTTTTGCGACAGCGCAAAACATCACTATTGTTCGTGATGCGAATGCGCCAAGAGCAAAATATGGTGCCGATAAACTCTCTGAATTGGCAACAGCAAAAGGATTCAAAGTAGTTTTTGCTGATAAAACACCTAAAAAATCAGATGATAAAGTAATTGTCATTGGTGAAAAAGGAACCGATTTTTGGAATCAAAATGCTAAAACAGCCAAAATCGACGACAGTAAATTAACGAAGAAGGAAGGCTTTCAAATCCGTACCCAAAAGAATTTCATTTACATAGAAGGAACCGATGCAACCGGGGCTTTGTACGGCGCTATGGAATTATCGGATCGCATTAAATCTTCGGGAGCTATTCCATCAGAAATTAATATTGACGACAGTCCGGAAATGGTCTTGAGAGGAGCCTGTATCGGAATGCAAAAACCGTTTTATCTTCCGGGCAGGGACGTTTACGAATATCCATACACGCCCGAAACTTTCCCTTGGTTTTATGATAAAAAATTGTGGACAAAGTACTTGGATATGATGGTCGATAACCGAATGAATTCCTTGTATTTATGGAACGGACATCCTTTCGCTTCTTTGGTAAAACTAAAAGACTATCCGTTTGCCTTGGAAGTAAGCGAAGAGGATTTCAAAAAGAACGAAGAAATCTATAACTATCTTACTGTAGAAGCGAATAAAAGGGGAATCTGGGTAATCCAAATGTTCTATAATATTATTGTTTCCAAGCCATTTGCGGAGCATTATAACATCAAAACACAGGATCGTTCCCGCCCGATTACTCCTGAAATTGCCGATTATACCCGAAAATCAATTGCTGCTTTTATCGAAAAATACCCAAATGTTGGATTATTGGTGTGTTTGGGAGAAGCCATCAACACTATCGATGACGATGTGGAATGGTTCACCAAAACCATTATTCCGGGTGTTCAGGACGGTATGAAAGCTTTGGGAAAAACACAGGAACCGCCAATTATTCTTCGTGCACACGATACCGATGCGCCTTTGGTAATTGAAAAATCGCTTCCGTTGTATAAAAATTTATACACGATGAATAAATACAATGGTGAGTCATTGACAACTTATACACCTCGTGGGCCTTGGACAGAAACACATAGAAAATTAAGTTCTCTTGGTTCTATCCATATTGAAAACGTCCATATTTTGGCTAATCTGGAGCCTTTCCGTTATGGTTCTCCCGATTTTATCCAAAAAACGGTTAACGCAATGCACACTATTCACGGTGCCAATGCGCTGCATTTGTATCCGCAGACATCGTATTGGGATTGGCCTTATGCAGCCGATAAAACGAAAACAGGCGAAAGGTTACTGGAAATGGATCGCGACTGGATTTGGTACAAAGCTTGGGCAAGATACGCTTGGGCGAGCAAAAGAGACAGAAATGAGGAAATTAAGTATTGGGATACCGAATTGGCAGATAAATTTGGGACCGATTCTGAAGCTGCAAATAATATCCTAAAAGCCTACGAAGAAGCCGGAGAAATTGCTCCCAAAACCTTGAGACGTTTCGGAATCACCGAAGGAAATCGTCAGACTTTGTTGTTAGGAATGTTTGAAAGTCAATTGGTGAATCCTGCCAAATGGCGCGTGTATCCGGGATTCCACGAATCTTGTGGGCCGGTTGGCGAATTGCTTTTGGAATATGCCAAAAAAGAATGGAACAAAGAACCACACGTTGGGGAATTGCCAACACAAATCATCGCCGAAATTACGGAACACGGAAGATTAGCCGTTGACGCCATTGACAAAGCTGAGGCAAGTGTAACCAAAGACAAGGAAGAATTCCTGCGTCTTAAAAACGATATGCACGCTTACAAAGCCTTCGCCGATTTCTTTTCGGAGAAAGTAAAAGCCGCGATGTTGGTTTTGCGTTACAGTTATTCCAATGATATTTCGGATTTGGATAAAGCGCTGCCATATTTGGAAAAAAGCATCGAACATTACCAATTATTGGTCAATTTGACGAAAGACAGTTATTTGTATGCCAACAGTATGCAAACCGCACAACGTCGAATTCCGATTGGTGGAGACGACGGAAATAACAAAACTTGGGCAGAATTATTGCCGCATTATGAGCGTGAGTTGGCTAATTTCAAACGAAATCTGGCACTTTTAAAATCATCCAAAGATGGTAAAATTGCATCCAAAGACGGTAAGCCGTGGCAAACTGCCGAAGTAACTTTGTTAAGTGAAACCAAAGGAACTTACGCAGTAAAAAACGGAACGAAAGTGTACGGAACACCAATTTCGGAACTGACAAAAATAGCTCCTGAATTGCAAAATCTAAAAGGAATTGCTTTCGAGGAAACAACGCAAAACGAAAACGGAACACACCTGAAATTCAAAAACACCAAAGCAGTGAAACTGGTTGTGGGTTATTTCAATTCAGATCAAAAAAGGTTCCTGTTGCCACCAAGTCTGGAAACTGATGCTGCCGGAAATGCCTACGGTCAGGCCGAAGTGATTTTGGCAAGTGCAATGAATTTGAAGGAATTGCCAAGAATAAACATTCATACCTACACCTTTCAGCCAGGCGAAAACAAACTGGATTTGGGCAAAGGAAGAGTACTGATTTTGGGCTTCATAGATGCCAATCAAACCATTACAACCCGTGATGTTGGTTATATCGACGCAGGCGAAAAGGGAGCAGTGGATTGGTTGTTTTATTAAAATATTTTGGGCGTGTCCCGCCGAAAAAGGCGGGTCGGGCTGTACGTTCCCGCTTTTTTTGAGGCGAAGAAAAATCGCCTCAAAAAAGAGCTCCACTGCCATCCCTCACGCGGATAATGTGGTTTGAAAACAAAGACCCGTAGGGTCGGTACATATTAGACATTAGAATGAAAATTGAAAAAAAATGAATCATCCCTACGGGATTTTATTCGGATGGTTGCATTTATTTCCAACGGATTAAAATCCGTTGCTACAAGATACACCGAGCCGATGGCTCTCTGAAACAACATTGAATTGTGAGTAGCGGTTTGTTTTTAGATAATTTAAATGACCTTATATCACTTATATGGTTCAATATAAAGTATGAAGAAACTAGTTTATTTTATTTTTTATTTTTTTTCAATGTCTTGCCTTGTCTGGAGTCAAGGCAACAAGCAATCAGCGAAGTTTCGTAAAGAAGTTTCGCTGAATTCCTCTTGGGAAACCATTGTGATAAACAATCTTCCCGAGCAGGAAGAAAGTTTTGTCCAAAATCCAAAAGTGGATGCACAATGGCAAAAAGTAAACGTGCCCCACAATTGGGATCAATATTACGGTTTCCGAAGAACGAAACACGGCAATTTACACGGAACCGCCTGGTATCACAAAGGTTTGGTTTTAGATAAAAATGATAAAGGAAAACAATTGTTTTTGTTTTTTGAAGGCGTAAGCTCGTATGCAACGGTTTGGGTAAACGGTAAAAAAGTAGGCGAACACAAAGGAGGAAGAACCACTTTTACGGTCGATATCACCAAAGCCGTTTCTTTCGAAAAAACAAATGACATAATCGTCAAAGCTGCTCATCCGTCATTCATTGCCGACTTGCCTTGGGTTTGCGGTGGATGTTCCGGAGAGTGGGGATTTTCAGAAGGCTCTCAGCCAATGGGGATTTTCAGACCGGTTACTTTGGTCGTTACCGATGCGATTCGAATAGAGCCTTTCGGGATTCACGTTTGGAATGACAAAACAACTTCCAAAGAAAAAGTGATTTTGAACGTTACTGCCGAAATCAAAAACTACGGGAATTCCAATCGAAATGTAACGGTAGTAAATACCCTTTTTGACAAAGAAGGAAAGAAAGTCACTTCTTCTCAAACGGAACTAAATAGCGTTGCAGGCGAAACCAAAGAATTGCTGCATACGTTACCGGAAATTTTAAAGCCCCAATTATGGTCACCTTCAAATCCTTATTTGTATCAATTGGTTACCACAATTTTGGAAAACGGAAAGAAAATAGACGAAGTAAAGACGCCTTACGGAATCCGTTGGGTTTCTTGGCCGGTGAGCCGTGACGGAAAAGACAATCGTTTTTTCATCAACGGCGAACCATTATTCATCAACGGAACCTGCGAATACGAACACTTGATTGGGAACAGCCATTCATTTTCAAACGAGCAGATTCATTCGAGAATTGAGCAAATAAAAGCGGGCGGTTTCAATGCTTTTCGTGAAGCGCACCAACCGCATAATTTGGAATACCAAAAAGAATTGGACGAAAACGGAATCCTGTTTTGGAGTCAGTTTTCGGCACATATTTGGTACGACACACCCGAATTCAAAGAGAATTTCAAAACCTTACTGAGAGAATGGATTAAGGAACGCAGAAACAGTCCGTCGGTAGTTATGTGGGGACTGCAAAACGAAAGCACCATTCCGAAGGAATTTGCGGAAGAATGTACCAAAATCATCCGCGAAATGGATCCGATGTCGGCGCAACAACGTATCGTCACAACCTGTAACGGAGGCGAAGGAACCGATTGGAATGTCGTTCAAAACTGGTCGGGAACTTATGGTGGCGATCCGTTCAATTACGATGTTGAAATGAGCACCCAATTATTAAACGGTGAATATGGAGCGTGGCGTTCACACGACCTTCATACCGAAGGCGAATTTGATCAAAAAGGAACTTTGAGTGAGAACCGTTTTTCTCAACTAATGGAAATAAAAGTCCGTGAAGCCGAATCGGTAAAAAATAAAATCGCAGGGCAATTCAATTGGATTTTTGCCTCACACGAAAATCCGGGTCGTGTTCAAAACGGCGAGGGATTCAGGGATATCGACAAGGTTGGCCCCGTGAATTACAAAGGGCTTTTCAGTATTTGGGGAGAACCTTTGGATGCCTATTATATGTATCGTGCCAATTACGTTTCGAACAAAACCAACCCGATGGTTTATATCGTTTCTCACACTTGGCCAAGCCGTTGGGATACGCCGGGAATCAAAAATGGTATCGATGTGTATTCCAATTGTGATGAGGTGGAGTTGTTCAATGATGTCAATAAATCGTCATTGGGCAAATTGAAAAATCCGGGCTTGGGACAGCATTTTCAGTTTAATAACGTCAATATTCAATACAATGTTTTATATGCGGTTGGTTACGTAAATGGAAAAGCGGTGGCCAAAGATTACATTGTTTTGAATTCGTTGCCAAAAGCGCCAAATTTCAAAGCATTGGAAACCCAAGAAGAAACTTTGTTGCAACCTCAAAAAGGCTACAATTACGTTTACAGGGTTAATGCAGGAGGCCGTGAAATCAAGGATGCTAACGGAAATATTTGGCAAGCCGATGTTCATAAAAGTGGGGAGAACACCTGGGGTTCTTTGTCGTGGACGGACAGTTTCAAGCAATTGCCTGATTTTTACGCGAGTCAACGCAGCACTTTCGACCCAATTGCAGGAACCAAAGATTGGAATTTGTTCCAAAGTTTTAGATATGGAATCGACAAACTTCGTTACGAATTTCCGGCTCCCGATGGTGAATATTTGGTGGAATTATATTTCACCGAGCCTTGGTACGGAACTGGTGGCGGAATGGATTGCAAAGGCTGGCGTTTGTTTGACGTAGCCATCAATGACAATGTGGTTTTGAAAGATTTGGATATTTGGTCAGAAGTTGGTCACGATGTTGCTTTGAAGAAAACTTTTGTCGTAAAAAGCAAAAACGGTAAAATAACGATTTCATTCCCGAATGTAAAAGCGGGTCAGGCGATTATTTCAGCCATTGCGATTGCAACCAAAGATAAAACGGTTAAAGGAGCTTCGGCTTCGCCTAAAAAGATTCAATATGTTGTGGCAAATTCACAAACTAAAGTCGGTTCTTGGTTGGACATCAATTCGAAACAATATTTAGATTCTGAAGTTGTTTTTACGCAATTGCCATCGGAATTATTTGGTGCCGATTATCTGCAAATTCCATCCAATGGTAAAGTTTCAGGTTCTTTTGTAGCCAAGGAAGATTCAGAAATATATTTGTTTAACACATCAAAAGATTCTGTTTCGGGTTATAAAAAAATGACGGAAACGGCTAGAAATTCAAACAAAGTCGAGTTCTCAGTTTTCCATAAAAAAGTTAAAAAAGGAGAGATAGTAGGTTTCGAAAATAATACAATGGCAGTTGTCCCGACTTATGATATGGGCGAAAAAAATGATTCAAGACCTGTCGTGCTTTTGGAAGCTGAAACCGCTAAAACAACCGGAACCGGAATCGAAAAAGGAAATTTTAAAAAAGCGGATTATATTGAGTTCACTTCCAAAACAAACAACAGTATTCAGTTTGAAGTAAAACCGGGCGTTGCGGGAATTTACCTGATGCGTTTCAAATTTATGAACAGAAATGCAACACCAATCAAAGTAAAGTTTAAAATGGAAGATGCCTACGGAATCCTGATGCGAAATGATACGATTGAATTTCCGTCTGCTACCGAAAAATGGAAGATTGTAAGCACCACTTCTGGCGGTTACATCAACGCGGGAACCTATAAAATCACTTTAGAATCAGACGATATGAAAGGATTGTTGTTGGATTCTTTTGAGTTTCAGTAGTCGTCATTTTTGTCATTCCGACGAAGGAGGAATCACACTAGTTGAGCACGCACTGTTGCAGAATATTGGATGGGATTTCTCCTTCGTCGAAATGACAACTTTGTGTAAAATTTTAGTATAGAATAAAAAACATATTTATGATTAAGTATAAAAACATTTTACAAAAAATAACAATTGTACTGACAATTTTGTTTTCAACAACAATTCTAGCTCAAAAACAAGCAAGAATCGTCGAAGACTTCAACAAAAACTGGAATTTCAAGCTGGGAGATTATCCACAGGCTATTAACGCCAATTTCAGTACTGCCGATTGGAGAAGCCTTCAATTGCCTCACGATTGGAGTATCGAAGGCGCGTTCAATAAAGACAATCCAACAGGAACTAAGGAAGGATTTTTGCCGGCAGGAAAAGGCTGGTACCGCAAAGTATTTACTGTTCCCGCCAATTGGAAAGACAAAACCGTGTCAGTTGAATTTGACGGTGTTTTCAAAAATAGCGAAGTTTTTATCAACGGACATTCGTTGGGAGTGCGTCCTAGTGGGTACATTTCCTTTGCTTATGAATTGTCGCAATATTTGAATTTTGGCAAAGCAAATATCATCGCCGTAAAAGTCGATAACGACGCACAGCCCAATTCAAGATGGTACACAGGTTCTGGAATTTATAGAAATGTGCGATTGGTGGCGACTGAAAAATTACACGTTGCGAAATGGGGAACTTATGTAACCACGCCTGAAGTTTCTGCAGAAAAAGCGGCTGTCCATTTCGAAGTAAGTATCGACAATGATAACGCTTCCGCAAAAGAAATCAAACTGGTTACCTCGATTGTAAATGGAAATAATGTTGAAGTTGCCAATGTCACTTCTACAGAAAAAATCGGAGCTAAAACATCGGAGAAAAAGATTCACGATTTAACAGTAAATCAGCCAAGATTATGGAGTCCTGAAAATCCGTATTTGTATAAAGTGCTTACCAAAATTTACGAGAATAAAAAATTGGTTGATACTTATGAAACACCATTAGGAATTCGGTTTTTCTCTTTTGATGCCGAAAAAGGATTCTCTTTAAACGGAAAGCCAACCAAAATACATGGAGTCTGCATGCATCACGACAACGGTGCTTTGGGTTCGGTAGAAAACATTCATGCCGTTCGCAGAAAACTAACATTGCTGAAAGAAATGGGTTGTAATGCTATCAGAATGTCACACAATCCGCATTCTTTAGAAATGATGCAACTGTGTGACGAAATGGGTTTCATTGTTCAGGACGAAGCATTTGATGTTTGGAAAAAAGCAAAAGTAAAAAACGATGCTCACAAAGAATGGGATGCGTGGCACAAACAGGATTTGGAAGATTTCATTAAAAGAGACCGCAACCATCCTTCGGTGATGATGTGGAGCATTGGAAATGAAATCCGTGAACAATTTGACAGTACCGGAATTGCGATTACCAAAGAATTGGCGCAAATCGTAAAAAATCTCGATACCACTCGTCCCGTAACTTCTGCCTTGACCGAAAATGTTCCGGAGAAGAATTTCATTTATCAGTCAGGTGCTTTGGATTTGTTAGGCTTCAATTACAAACACGAAGATTACGCAACATTTCTAGTCCGTTTCAAAGGACAAAAAATAATTGCTTCCGAGACTGTTTCGGCTCTCGAAACCCGTGGACATTATGACCAGCCTTCGGATGTTGTTAAGGCGTGGCCCGTTAAATACGGAGAGAAATTTGATGGCAATGCAGACTGGACGGTTTCGGCTTATGATAATGTAAAATCATTTTGGGGTTCGACCCACGAAGAAAGCTGGAAAGCCATAAAAAACTCTGATTACATTGCTGGTACTTTTGTGTGGACTGGTTTTGATTATATAGGCGAACCCGACCCATATCCATTTCCGGCTCGCAGTTCGTATTTCGGTATTGTTGATTTGGCGGGACTACCAAAAGATGTCTATTATATGTATCAAAGTGAATGGGCGAAGAAACCCGTACTGCACATTTTCCCGCATTGGAACTGGACAGCAGGGCAGGAAGTCGATGTTTGGGCGTACTACAACAATGCCGATGAAGTGGAATTATTCCTGAACGGAAAATCATTAGGTAAAAAATCTAAGCAAAACGATGATTTGCATATTTTTTGGCGTGTAAAATTTGAACCGGGAACGCTAAAAGCTATCTCCAGAAAAGACGGAAAAGTCGTTTTGGAAAAAGAAATTCATACTGCTGGAAAAGCTTCTAAAATAGATTTGAAAGCCAATAAAACAGCCTTCAAAAACGATACTTATGATTTGGTTTACGTGACCGTTTCGATACAGGACAAAGATGGAAACCTTTCGCCAAACGCCAATGACCTAATCCATTTTGAAGTGACAGGAGGCGGAAAATTAGTGGGCGTTGACAACGGTTATCAGGCAGGTTTGGATTCGTTCAAGGCGAGTTCCTGCAAAGTCTATAACGGAAAATGCATCGCCATCATCCAATCGAACGGGAAGAAAGAAAATATTCAGTTAAAAGCTTCAACAGGAAACGGAATTTCCCCTAAAACTGTTGAGGTCAAAGTAGAATAAAATCATAAAAGAATAATTTAAATCAGAATAATGGAAAGAGTTTTTGCAGAATATCTCATAGAAACGCCTTATGAAGTAGAACAGGCTGCGGCGGTTTTGGCGGGTGAGCAATCATCGGGGACTTTTGTGTCTGTTCCGGGCGAAACCGAAGAGTTAAAAAAACGTTTTGCAGCCCGTGTGGAGGATATTCAATTATTGGGTTTGGCAGATGAACCATCCATTCCGGGGGGAAGCATTCCTGGGAAAAAATACCAACAGGCAAGAGTAAAAGTGAGTTGGTCGATAGAAAACTTCGGTTATAATTTGCCGGTTTTAATCAGTACGTTACAGGGAAATTTATACGAAATCACACAGTTCACGGGTTTAAAATTAATGGATTTCGACGTTCCGGATTCTTTCAAAAACCATTTTAAGGGACCAACATTCGGAATCAAAGGTTCCAAATTATCCTGCGGAGTGACTGACAGACCGATGATTGGTACGATTATAAAACCAAGTATCGGAATGAGCGTTGATGAAACTGCTAATCTGGTAAAAACCTTAATCGAAGCCGGAATCGATTTTATTAAAGACGATGAATTGATGGGATCGGCGGCGAATTCTTTTTTTGATGACCGTGTAAAAGCGATTATGAAAGTCATTCGTGACAACGAACAAAAAACGGGTAAAAAAGTGATGTATGCTTTCAATATCAGTGATGAAATTGACGAAATGCAACGCAAATACGATTTGATTTTACAAGAAAAAGGAAGCTGTGCGATGGTTAGCATTAACAGCGTTGGGCTTTCGGGGACAAAGAAAATCTGCGATCGAGGTGAACTTGTCATCCACGGACATAGAAACGGTTGGGGAATGTTGAACAGACATCCTTTATTGGGAATTGAATTTCCTGCCTATCAAAAAATACAGCGTTTGGCTGGGGTCGATCAATTGCACGTCAACGGAATTCAAAATAAATTTTGGGAATCGGATGATTCGGTGGTGACATCAATAAAATCTTGTTTGAAACCATTTTTGGGAGGTAATGAAATTTTGCCTGTAGTTTCTTCAGGACAATGGGGAGGACAAGCAGTAGAAACTTATCGAAGAACCCAAACTACCGATTTACTGTATATGGCGGGAGGCGGAATTTTGGCACACCCAATGGGACCAAAAGCAGGTGTAAACGCATTACAGCAGGCTTGGGAAGGAGCCGTTGACGGTTTGTCTGTAGAAGAAACGGCCAAAAAGTACCCTGAATTTGCAGAATCGGTTAAGAAGTTTTCAAAATGATGAATCAGAAAGATAAATTACTGCTGGCCTATTATGGCGACGATTTTACGGGTTCTACGGATGCCCTGGAATTTCTGACGTTGGCCGGAGTAAAAACCGTTCTCTTTCTTCAAAAGCCGACCCAAAAAGATTTGGATCGTTTTCCTGGAATCCAGGCCATTGGCTTGGCCGGAAAAAGCAGGTCGTTGTCACCTTCGGAAATGGAAACGGAACTTTTTCCCGCTTTTGAAAATTTGAAAAGTTTTGAACCGACACATTTTCATTACAAAGTCTGTTCCACTTTCGATTCGGCGCCACACGTTGGAAACATTGGAAAAGCAATAGAAATTGGAAGCGAAGTTTTTAATCAAAAAGTAGTTTTGGTTTCGCCATCAGCGCCACATTTGGGACGTTTTTGTGTTTTCGGAAATCTTTTTGCACGAATGGGGACTATCGGTAACGGGGAAATTTACCGTATTGACAAACATCCGTCGATGAGCAAACATCCCGTAACGCCAGCTTTGGAAGGAGATTTGACCATTCATTTGGCAAAACAAACGGAGAAATCCATAGGTCTTGTCAATTTGACCACAATTGAAAAAGGCTCAAGCGAAGTTCTTGAAGCGGTTAACGACAGTAAAACTGAAATTCTGTTTTTTGACGGTTTCAATTTGGAGCACCTCAAAACCATAGGAAGTGTTTTTAATCAATTGGCAACAGAAAAAACATTGTTTTCCGTGGGTTCATCCGGAATAGAAATGGCTTTGGGATTGGATTGGAAAGCAAAAAATATTATTGGAAACGAATTAAAATTTAAATCGGCTGGAGAAGTTTCACCTTTATTGGTTTTATCGGGAAGCTGTTCTCCTGTGACTTCAAATCAAATTATATATGCTTTGGGAAATGGATTTCTCGAAATTGCTCTAGAAAGCAAAGCCGTTGATAGTGATTATCAAACTGAAATTATAAAGAATACCGTTGATCAAATCATAACCAATTTCAATCAGGGTAAAAGTACTGTTTTGCATACCAGTACAGGTTCCAACGATCCGCGTATTGCTGAAACAGAAGCTTTTTTTATAGCCAAAGGTATTTCTGCAAATGAGATTCAGAAACAGTGTAGTAGCATTTACGGAAGTGTTTTGGGACAAATAACCAAAGAAGTATTAAAGGTAGTTCCACTGAAAAGAATTCTTTTTGCAGGAGGCGATACCTCTAGTTATGCCGCCTCTGAATTGGATATTCTGGCATTGGAAATGATTGCTCCAATTGCACCGGGAGCACCGCTTTGCAAGGCGATTTCAGACAATGAATGGGTTAATGGAATAGAAATGAATTTTAAGGGAGGACAAGTAGGTACTGCCGATTATTTTATAAAAGTTTTAAAAGGAGAAAAATTATGAGCGCAAAAATTTTAGGTTTTGTACATACATCAGCAACATTGGTCCCATTGTTTCAGCAATTAAGCAGTGAATTTTTAAATGGTGTAGAAACGTTCAATATCGTTGATGATAGTTTGATAAAAGACGTAATCAAAAAAGGCAAATTAATGCCTAATACGGCAGCGAGAGTGGTGAGCCACGTTCAGTCTGCCGAAGCTGCAGGAGCCGATGTGATTTTGGTAACTTGTTCGTCAATTGGTGTGGCGATTGAAACCGCTGCAACTTTGAGTTCTGTTCCGGTGATTCGGGTAGATCAGGCAATGGCGGATGAAGCAGTACAAATCAGCAACAAAATAGGTGTGATCGCTACTTTACCAACTACTTTGGAACCAACAAGCGATTTAGTTCGAAGAAGAGCAGAATTAGCAGGTAAAAATGTAACGATTTCTTCCAAATTATGCGAAGGAGCTTTCGAAGCTTTAATGAGCGGTAATGCAGCCAAACACGATGAAATGGTTGCTAGCGCTTTGAAAGAATTAATGAAAGAGGTTGATGTGATTGTTTTGGCACAAGCTTCGATGGCTCGTGTTGTCGATGGTTTGAGCGCTGACGAAAAAGTAGTGCCAATTTTGGCAAGTCCTGCAATTGCCATGAAAAAACTGGCAGAGGTTTATTTCTAACTTTAATAATCATTTGTATGCGTAAATATTTTCTTTGGGCTGCCCCGATATTTTTCATTGTAGCTGGTTTGGGTTGGTTGCAGCAAATAGACCTCATTTCGAAAATGGGATTGATTCTGGGATTTTCAAGTATTGCCATAGGGGTAGGACATGTGAAAATATTGAGCGGTTATCAATATACATTTTGGATCATTACAGCGGTTTGTGCCGGATTACTTTATCCTAACTTTTTCCTGCATGTGGGTAGCTTTGATATGCGCAACAAGTGGCTAATCTTAATTATCATTCAAATGGTGATGTTCGGAATGGGAACCCAGATGAGTATTGAGGATTTTACGGGAATCCGAAAATCAGGCAGGGGTGTATTGATTGGTTTGTTGGGACATTTTACGATTATGCCGATTATGGGATTTTTGATTGCCAAGACCTTTGGTTTCGAACCCGAAATCGCTGCGGGAATCATCTTGATTGGTTCATGCAGCAGCGGATTAGCATCGAATGTGATGACTTATATTGCTAAAGGGAATTTGGTTTTATCTGTTACTGTAACAGCTATGTCAACTTTGACTGCGCCAATTATGACTCCATTTTTGATGAAGATATTTGCAGGCACCATGGTCGAAGTACATTTCTTTGACATGATGATGGAAATTATCAAGATTGTCCTTGTGCCTTTGTCTGCAGCAATGATTCATGATGTTTTGAAAAATCATGGACTGGCAGCAAAAAAACAAATCTATCTTTTGGCAATTTTTTCAGCAGTTTGGCTTGTTATTTTTGCTTGCTTTGGGAATGCTTTTTCAGTTCCTGAAGATAATACTGTTGCACATATTTTGGAAATTGTAAACTTCTCCTGTGGAGCATTCGTTGTGGGTTCGCTCTATCATTTGCTGTATAAAAACTTTCCCAAAATAGATCTCATTATGCCTTATTTCTCAATGTTCGGAATCATTTATTTTACTCTGGTAACCACGGCAGCCGGAAGGGATAATTTGATTCAGATAGGGTTTTTACTTTTCCTAGCTTCGGTACTGCACAATGGAGCAGGTTATTTTTTTGGTTATTGGGTTAGTCGAATTAGTGGACTCGACAAAAAAAGCAGTCAGACTATCGCTTTTGAAGTTGGTCTTCAAAACGGAGGAATGGCTTCGGGGCTGGCGGGTGCAATGGGCAAATTAGCAACGGTCGGTTTGGCTTCTGCAGTGTTCAGTCCTTGGATGAATGTTTCGGGTTCGTTGCTTGCTAATTATTGGCGGAAAAAAGACAATCGTGATGGACCAGAAATTGCTCCAGTTGCCAATTAAAAACAGTAAACTCCATTTTTTAGATGGAGTTTTTTCGTGTATTATTATATCAGACAGCTGAAGTAAAATGGTAATAGTAATCAAATAGATCGTCTTTTAATCTGAAAAAGATAATCCATTCAATGAAACTATTTAAGAGTTTTGAGAATGCAGTAGTTTTACTTATTTAATCGAAAGTATAATATTTTTTTCTAAACCAAAAAGCGAGATTAACCAGTGCGATGAGTGCTGGCACTTCTACCAAGGGGCCAATAACTCCCGCAAATGCTTCGCCACTATTTATTCCAAAAACACCTATTGCAACAGCAATGGCCAATTCAAAATTATTTCCAGTAGCGGTAAAAGCTATTGATGTTGCTTTTGAGTAATCGGCTCCAAAGTATTTCCCAATAAAAAAACTTATTAAAAACATAATTGTAAAGTAAACTACCAGCGGAATAGCGATTCTTAGAACATGAATTGGAATTTGAACAATCAGCTCTCCTTTTAAACTAAACATAAGAATGATTGTAAAAAGCAAAGATATCAGTGTGATAGGCGAAATAAAAGGAACGTATTTCGTTTCAAACCATTCGGTTCCTTTCCATGCAAGAAGAAAATAACGGCTGAGAATTCCAAGTGCAAAAGGAATGCCTAAATATATTCCGACGCTCTCTGCAATCTGACCGATACTAATATCAATTTTAAAACCATGATACCCAAAATACGGAGGAAGAACAGTAATAAAGATATAGGCATAGATACTGTAAAGCAACACTTGAAAGATGCTATTGAGAGCAATAAGTCCGGTTGTGTACTCCCTGTTGCCTTCTGCCAAGTCGCTCCAAACTATTACCATGGCGATGCATCGTGCCAAACCAATCAGAATGACCCCAACCATGTATTCAGGGTAATTGCCTAAAAAAAATAAGGCCAGTATAAACATTAAAACAGGGCCAATAATCCAGTTTAATAAAAGCGAAGCCCCCAAGATTTTAACATTTTTAAAAACTTGTCCGATTTGATCGTACTTTACTTTTGCCAATGGAGGATACATCATTAGAATTAATCCAATAGCCAAAGGAATGTTTGTTGTTCCATTTGAAAAGGAATTAATAAAATTACTGCTCGATGGTATAAAATAACCTATTGTTACTCCTACTACCATGGCTAGAAAAATCCAGAGTGTAAGAAAACGGTCTAAAAAGCCTAATTTTTTTCGTCCAATTACTGGCGCACAGTTATTTATTGACATTATTATTGTTTAATTTGTGAGAATACATAAAACATTTCAGTTCCTATTTGAAGGCTGCGTTCCTGATAAATTTGTTTTTGTTGAGGTGTTCCATCAGAAATTTTTGGATCTTCAAAAGTGATTGGAATGCGTTTTTCTGCACCAGAAATAAAAGGACAACCTTCATCGGCGTGTGAACAGGTCATTACCGCTGCAAAATCACTTGCAGGATTAAAGTTGTCATCATAGGTTTTAGAAAAACCAATAACAGGATGCTCATTGGCTGAAAACTTTATCGAATATATAGGATTTTTTCCTTCTGAAATATTTTTGATTTGGAAGCCTTTTTGTTGCAAGGTTTCAACGACCATTGGGTATAAAGCTGTAGCCTCCGTGCCTCCCGAGTAGCAAGTTACTCCTTGGACGTTATAAAATGCACTTGCCGTCTGTGCCCAGACTTGTGATAAATGACTTCTTCTTGAGTTATGTGTGCAAATTAAATTAAGTCTTATTTCTTGCTTATTGTTAACTTTATTTTGAATGTAATCTACTAATGGTTGTAAAGTCTGCTTGCGTTCTTCGGATATTTGGTTAAAGTCAAATGAGCGAATCACATTTTCAATTTCTGAATAAAGAATATTTTTATTAATCATAATTACTTTTTTATTGTTTTGGAATTAGCAACAACCAGTGCCAGGAGTGCATGAATTCGATGTTTTAGTTTTTTCTGAAGTGATACCACATTGTTCCTGTGCAAGACAAGCCGTATGTTTATTTAATAAAATGAAATTTTTACCATTAAAATCAAGGTCATATTTACCAATAGTAGTGTCTTGATATTCGACTTCGATTTCATAATCTTCGATACCCAAAACTTTTTGCGAAAGCTCAATAATATGAATCAGCTTTTGTGGTTTTAGTCGATGATCGTAGTCATTGGCATCCCAAAGTTGGAAGTTAACAACGGTTTCTTTTCTGACTGTTCCACCGCAATCAATAAAATTTTTGGTTATCAGACCAACTTCAGTCACGTGAAAATACTCAGGAACAAAAGTCCCATTTGGTAATTCAAAATTTACTGTTTCAACAGTCTTTAGTGTTTCTTTAATTTCTGAAAGTTTCATGATTTCTATTTTTTAATTAAACAACTATCTTTTAAATAATTTGGAATTAACTGAAGAGTTTACTTCTTCTTTCTAATAGAACTGTGTTCCGCCAAATTCCATTTTGTTTTCCGATTTTTTCTCTGACACCCAATATCCGAAATCCGGCTTTTTCATGTATGCGAAGGCTTGCATTGTTTTCCGGAAAAATTCCTGCTTGCAGAGTCCACAGCCCTTCTGCTTCGCTTAAGGCTACAAGTTCGTTTAAAAGAGCAAGACCTATTCCTTTTCCGGAATATGCCGGATCAACATAAACGCTAACTTCTGCTACTCCAGCATAAACGCAGCGTGACGAAACAGGTGTGAGCGCGGCCCATCCTGTCAATATACCATCAGTTTCTGCTACAATTCTGCAATTATTAAGATGGGATTTGTCCCATTCTTCCCATGATGGGGCGCTAGTTTGAAAAGTAGCGTTTCCAGTGGCTATGCCTTTTTCATAGATCATTTTGACTTGATCCCAATCTGTAGTCAATAGTTTTCGGATATCCATATTTATTTAAATTAGCAGCAATTGTTTCTCTTTTTTTCAAGATGATTGGCTATGTGTTCAAAGAATCCCTTGATTTTTTCCAATCCCGGTTCATTGATGCAATAGCAAATTGAATTCCCTTCTATGTTGCCTTTGATCACCCCCGCATTTTTTAATTCTTTGAGATGTTGTGATACCGTTGGTTGAGAAAGAGGAAGTTCGTTGACAATGTCGCCACAAATGCAAGCGTCAACTTTTAGGAGATGCTCAATAATGGCTATACGTGCCGGATGTCCCAAAGCTTTGGCTAAAACGGCAAGTTCATTTTGGCTTTCTGTAAAATGGTCTGTTTTTGTTGCTCCCATATTGATTTATATCTATATTGCAATATTACGATAAATAATTTGATTGATAATTTTTTTGATGATTTTTTTTAAAGAATATAATTAGTGATGATCGTAAATATAGCGCAGGAAAGATTTCCTGTTTTTTGAACCATTTTTTAGGATTTAAAGAAGTTGAGAATTAGAAATAGTTAGATTTAATATTTTTTGTTTGCAATAGTTTCTTTTAGTTTACTAATTCATCAATTTTTATGCATAAGAATGTAATTTTTTACTTCTTACTTCGTTTTCTAAATTATCATCATTTTCAATAGTTTAGGTAAAAAATAAAGAAAAAAATCTTGGATGATGCTTTGCTGTATTTGAATACTAATTAACAAGTGAAAAATAGTTTTTAATGAAAGCTGAGGTGGTTACTTTAAATTGTAAATGAGTGGTCGATATCAGGGAAATTTACAAATAGAAGTTGATGTTGTTGGTTTAAAATGGTAATAATTAAATAGTCGTTTATTATGAAAAGAATTCTCATTTCTGCTTTATTAATACTTTCATTATCTGGATACGGACAAAGACTTAATGTTCTTCCAAAAGACGAAAATGGAAAAGTTCATTTTACTAAAATCATAGAGTCAAATAATTTGAGTCAAGAACAGATTTATAATAAATCAAAATTATTTTTCACTACTAATTTTAATTCCGTCAAAGATGTAATTGAATTAGATGATAAGGGAAACGGAACATTTATAGGTAAAGCAAATACAATACTTAATATTCAAAAAGGCAAAATTACCACTCCGGTTCCATTATCATTTTTTATTAAAATTGAATCTAAAAATAATAAATGTAAAGTTGATATATACAATTTGATATACAGTAACGGAACTTTTGCAGAAACATTCTTTAGCGAATACAATGAAGCCCGATATATTAAAGCAAATGTCAAAAATAAATTGATAATGGAAAGCTATCGAGACCAAACACTTGAAAAGGTAGCTTTTATTGAATCAAAAATTAAAGAGGAGCTTAATAAGAATTGATAGTTTTAGGCTCACTAATATTTATGTCTAATTTTTTACTGCTCCTCAGATTTATGACTTGATCCCTCCACAGATTTACAGCTTGATCCCGTTTTTATAAATTATAAAAACATAAAAAAACTCCTTAATTGCTTAAGGAGTTTCTTGGTGGTCCTTACGAACCTGTTTTCGAACCATTTTTTGCAGGATTTGAAGAAACTTGGTATTAAATAAAATGAAATTTTATGGTTTAAATTTTGTTCAACAAATCTTGATCATTCAAAAAAAATAAACTCATTCACTTTTGACTCAAACTTCATTTTTAATTTACATTTTAAGAGATAATAAATAATTTATTTAAAATCCCATCCTACTGTCAATCCAAAAGCTACTGGCTGTATTTTAGCATTTTTATCTGTACTGTATAAACCATTGACTTTTCTATTAGTAACAGAAGAAGGATTATAACCTATGTAGGATTCATTCTGATTCTGATCGAGAATTGTGCCATAAGAATTTTCTAAAAACATCGCAGTATACAAAGCGTTATTTTTACCCATTTCAAAAGTAAAGCCCAATTCAAAAGAACTCATTACAACTCCTTGGGTCTTATACTCTCCGGATGCTTCATAATTGCTTTGACTTCCAAAGCCATATGCTGTCAAATTATTCACACTGATATTTAGATCAGGATAATACCCCGTTCCGTTGACAAAATCTGCAGAAGCTTCTATTTTATAACTAATCGGTAAAAAATATTTTGCCCCCGCTCTAAAATTAAAATCAATCCCTTTGTTTATATTGGTTTTATACTGCAAAAACAATGGGATTTGTACCGCATACAACGTTTGCTTTTCTTTATAATTAGAAGAAGCTACATTATACACAAATGCAGAATTTGAAAGATCAACTTCAAAATTTGATAAAGTCGTCGGTGGTTGTGCAAAATATACATCTTGCCTGTACTGGGAGAATTCTACTCCTGAACCAATTCCTATATGATTTGTCAAAGAATAAATGTACCCTCCCTTTATCGCTCCTCCTAGCTTATTTGATTCTGAGACACCATTTATATCACTTTGGATATTCCCGATCCCCATTTGCATTCCAACATAAAATTGAGCTGCAATTCCTTGAGAAAATAAAAAAACTATAATTCCTAATACACTTTTTATGATATACTTCATTTTCGTTATCTGTTTTTTTAATCAAGTATAGTCCGTCCCCATTTTTGTCAAATGAGGACTTTATATACTTAATAACTTATTTTTTTAATCTCTAACTAAAAGGTTTTTCGAAAAACTTTTTCCATTAGCCAAAGTCAATCTTATGATATAAATTCCCTCAGTACTAGGTGCCCTCATTTCAATAGTATTTCCTGTAACAGTTTTATCTGCTAACAAAGCCCCCAGTATATTGAATACCTGAACATGCGCGTTTTGTAATCTTAAAGAAGACACATTCGTTACAAGCTGGTAATTTGAATCACTTTTAACCGGATTTGGTGCAATATTCAGATATTCTTCAACTGTAGAAGAAGCTATCGATAAAGGACAAGTAGTTATTATAGTACCGTCTTTTTTTGTAGCTACAGCATAATAAACTCCATTTAAAGGACCGTTTTCTTCAAAATACGGAGTAGTCTGACTTGGCACCAGCGCTCCATTTTTATACCATTTATAACTAATAAAGTTATTTGAACTATTATCGAAGAAAATAACACTGTCAAAATGTTTTTTAATTAAATTCGGTTGACTGTTTACAATTGGCAAAGTCACATCTGATGCCGGATTATAATTAGAATCACCCAATTGAGATGCAGTAATTGTTGCCGAACCATAATTTGACATACTTATCGAAGTACCGGAAATTGAAACAAGATTACTGGCAGAAGTATAACTTACTGGCAAACCACTACTTGAAACAGCCGTCAAAACAGATGATGTCACTCCATCACAACCGAATTCTAAAATTTGGTTCCAGGTGATCGTCTGATTTGCTTTAGTGATAACAAAATTAGTACCTAAATAAGTTAGAGTATAGTTAGAACCGGCACTCAAACTTCCTTGCGTTATTGCATAAGTACCAACATTATTTCCTGCCGCTCTGGTCAAAGCTCCTGTAAAGGAATCACCAGTTACCAAACTTGGAGATACGGTATAAGTTAAAACCGGGTCAACTGTTCCATATACCTTAGACTGGGACGCATTTGCTGTTACCATAATTGCTTTTGGAGTAATAGCGAAATTATTTCCTGCATAATTCAGTGTATAGTTAGAACCGGCGCTCAAACTTCCCTGCGTTATTGCATAAGCACCAACATTATTTCCTGCCGCTCTTGTCAAAGCTCCTGTAAAGGAATCGCCAGTTACCAAACTTGGAGATACGGTATAAGTTAAAACCGGGTCAACTGTTCCATACACCTTAGACTGGGATGCATTTGCTGTTACCGTAATTCCTTTTGGGGTAATCGCGAAATTATTTCCTGTATAACTCAGTGTATAGTTAGAACCGGCGCTCAAACTTCCTTGCGTTATTGCATAAATACCAACATTATTTCCTGCCGCTCTTGTCAAAGCTCCTGTAAAGGAATCACCAAGCACTAAACTTGGAGAAACAGTATAAGTTAAAACCGGGTCAACTGCTCCGTACACTTTAGATTGAGACGCATTTGCTGTTACCATAATTGCTTTAGGGGTAATGGCAAAATTATCACCTGCATAACTCAATGTATAGTTAGATCCTGCACTTAAACTGCCTTGAGTTATTGCATAAGTACCAACATTATTTCCTGCCGCTCTTGACAGCGTTCCTGTAAAAGAATCACCAGTCACCAAACTTGGAGAAACCGAATAAGTCAAACTTGGGTCAACCGCTCCATAGACCTTAGACTGAGAGGCATTGGCTGTTATCGTAATTGCTTTTGGAGTAATGGCAAAATTATCTCCTACAAAAGTCATTATATATTTAGAACCTGCACTCAAAGTTCCTTGCGTTATAGAATAAGTGCCTACATTATTTCCTGTAGCTCTTGATAATGCTCCAACAAAACTATCACCCGGTAACAAACTTGGAGTCACTGTGTAGGCTAAAACAGGATCACTATCTCCGTATACTTTGTTTTGCAAAGCATTAGCCGTAACTGTAATTGGTATCTGGCTTAATTTTAAAGTAAAATTATAGGCGGTGCTACAAGTATTTGCATCAATAACAGTAATGGTAAAATTACTATCTGCAACTTGAGTCGACACACCACTTATAACGCCTGTTGAAGACAAACTTAAACCTGTCGGCAAACTTCCTCCAGTAACAGAAAAACTTTTGGTTCCAGTACCTCCTGACACAACAACTGGCTGATTATAGGTTGAGTTATAATCATAAGCAGGTAAACTTGTGGTTGAAAAACTTAAAGCGATTGGCTCTGTAACAGTAAAAATTTGAGTCGCTGTACATAAATTAGCATCCGTTACCGTACATGCCCATGTTCCTGCTGTTAATCCAGTAACTGAAGATGTTCCGTCTCCTGTTGGATTTCCCGGTGTCCAATTATAAGTAAGAGTACCTGTTCCTCCGGAAGCACTTAAAGTAGCCGCCCCATTTGATCCACCATTACAGGTAACATTTGTTTGTGAAGAAGTAATTGCAATAGCACTAGGCTCAGTAATTGTAAAGTTTTTCACGATTGAACATCCGTTTCCGGCAGTTATAGTAACAGAATAATTACCAGCTGCTAATCCGCTTGCAGTAGCCGCATTTCCTCCAGTTGGAAACCATACGTACGTAAATGGACCAACAGCTCCAGAAGGAACGACTGTAGCAGAACCTGTGTTCCCTCCATTACATAAAATGTTAGATTGAGATTGAGTAGCTACTAATGTATTAATAGTAGATATAATAAAGTTTTTAGTGACTGTACATCCGTTTCCGTCTGTGATTAAACAATTATAGCTACCAGCTGCTAAATTGGTTACAGTTTGTGTTGTTGCTCCGCCAGGAGTCCATAAATAGGTATAGCTCCCTACACCACCAAATGGTGTTACCGCAGCCGTACCACCTGATGAACAGTTAGCATTCGTTTGTGATGTAGTCGCACCTAATACCGGCGGTTGTGTGATGGTAAAATTTTTAGTAATCGTACATCCATTAGCATCAGTTATAGTGCAGCTATAGTCTCCCACTGCTAACCCTGAAGCTGTTGCAGCTGTACCGCCTGATGGTGTCCATAAATAAGTATATCCTCCTGCCCCTCCTGACGGAGAAACGGTTGCTGTTCCTGTAGCGCCACCATTACATAACACATTGGTTTGTGAAGTTGTAGCTGCAAGTACAAGAGGCTGTGTGATTGTAAAACTTTGAGTAGTTTGACAGATATTTGCATCTTTTACAGTAACTATATATGTACCTGCAACAAGACCTGTTGCTGTAGCTGCTGTACCGCCTGATGGTGCCCATGAATAAGTATAATTTGGTGTTCCACCTGTTACTGCAACTGTTGCTGTTCCATTAGCACCGCCATTACAGCTAACATCTGTTTGTGCTGACACAGAGGCAACGAGTGCAGATGGCTGCGTAATTGCAAAACCTTGGGTAGTTTGGCATGCGTTCGCATCGGTTACAGTAACTGTGTAACTTCCTGCTGCAAGGCCTATAGCCGTAGCTGCAGTACCACCTGATGGCGCCCATGAATAAGTATATCCTGGAGTACCTCCCGTCAAATTTACTGTAGCGGTTCCGTTAGCCCCTCCATTACAACTGACATTATTTATTATTCCCGAAGAAGCTGTTAATGCTGTTGGTTCTGTGATTGTAAATGATTTGGTTATTTGGCAGGTATTTGCATCGGTAATGGTTACTGTGTAATTTCCTGCTGTAAGACCTGTTGCTGTAGCCGCAGTACCCCCATAAGGAAACCAGGAGTAAGTATAAGAGCCTGTACCCCCTGTAACTACTACAGAAGCACTACCTGTAGCTGCTCCATTACATAACACATTGATTTGTGAAGTTGTAGCTGCAAGTGCAGGAGGCTGTGTGATTGTAAAACTTTGCGTAGTTTGACAAGTATTTGCATCTTTTACAGTCACTATATATGTACCTGCTACAAGACCTGTTGCTGTAGCTGCTGTACCGCCTGATGGTGCCCATGAATAAGTATAATTTGGTGTTCCACCTGTTACTGCAACTGTTGCCGTTCCATTAGCACCACTATTACAACTAACATTAGTTTGTGAACCTACACTAGCTACTAAAGCAACAGGCTGGGTAATCATAATTCCGGAAACTGTTCCTATACAGCCGTTTGCATCTGTGATGGTCACAGAATATATTCCGGCAGCAAGCCCTGTTCTGTCTTCGGTTGTCGGTCCACCAGACCAATTAAAGGTATAAGGTCCGGTTCCTCCGGCAGGAGTCAGGTTAATAGCCCCGTTTGTCCCACCGTTACAGGCTACATTAGTTACGACCGTGGTACCTGATACTGCCGAAGCTGGTTGTGTAACCGTAATTCCGGAAACTGTTCCCGTACAGCCGTTTGCATCTGTGATGGTCACAGAATATGTTCCGGCAGCAAGCCCCGTTCTGTCTTCGGTTGTCGGTCCACCAGACCAATTGAAAGTATAAGGTCCGGTTCCTCCGGCAGGAGTCAGGTTAATAGCCCCGTTTGTCCCACCGTTACAGGCTACATTAGTTACGACCGTGGTACCTGATACCGCTGCCGGTTGTGTAACCGTAATTCCAGAAACTGTTCCCGTACAGCCGTTTGCATCTGTGATGGTCACAGAATATGTTCCGGCAGCAAGCCCCGTTCTGTCTTCGGTTGTCGGTCCACCGGACCAATTGAACGTATAAGGTCCTGTTCCTCCGGCAGGAGTCAGGTTAATAGCCCCGTTCGTCCCGCCGTTACAGGCTACATTAGTTACGACCGTGGTACCTGATACCGTCGCCGCTGGTTGTGTGATACTAAAACTTTGTGTTCTTTGACAGAAATTTGCATCAGTTACAGTAACTATATATGTTCCTTGCGATAAACCTGAAGCCGTAGCTCCCGTTCCTCCGTATGGAGCCCAAGAATAGTTATAAGTCGGTGTACCGCCACTTGCAATAACAGAAGCCGTACCATTTGAACCTCCATTACAGGATACATTTGTTTTTGAAGGCGCTAAACTCATAGCTGCACATACATCCAGCCAATTCATTGCATCCAAAGCTACATATTCAAAACCGCCTGTCGTCGTAATAACAAATTGATCAATAACCACATTAGAATTATCCGAACCTCCGTACGTAGATAGATTTATAAATGTATAACCATTATTTACAACACTTGAAGTAAAATTGGCAGGATTCACAGCTGTAAACTGAGTTACACCGTTTAACTTACCTGTAATCGTACAATTTCCAGTACCCGAAGTTTGATTGGTTTGAGATAAAAACAAATAAAGCGATTTTAATTTAAATCTCTTTTGCCCTGAACTCGAAATGGTAAATTGAACTGTCTCATAATTTGCATAACCCGAATTATCAATAAACTGATTATCTGCAGCAGTACCATTCCAACCTGCTCCGGCATAATTGTAGATAGCAAAAGTTTGGCCTGCAGTTTGTGTTGTTATATTAAAAACTTGCCCATTATCTGTAAAACTCTGACTTCCTGCTGTCTCTGTTTCAAAAGTCTCTGTTGTTTGGGAAAAACAAAAAATCCCATACAAGAAAGCAACTATTAAGTAAATATTTTTCATGTTTCTACTTTATTAATTTTGAGAAGGAAATATACCCTGAAGGGCAATAATATAGACCAATCCTAAACTAGGCTGTTCAATGCCTACCGGTACTACCGAAGCAGTACCAGCCGAAGTGGTTGTGGTTCCTTTCAATGGAACATTAGCTGTAGTAGTATTATACCCTAATCCGGCACGGGGAATTCCATTTACCATTAATACAGGGTTGGCAATTTTTGATGTAGCAGTTGGAGCGTTAAGTGTTCCTGAAGCTGAACTTATTGTCATTGGCACTCCATGTTGATGTGCAGCCATATTAGATTGAGTGACAGTAGCCGTCAGTGCTCCTCCTCTTTGCCCTAAAACATAACTAGATCCTGCTCCAATAATCACTCTGCCTCTTAAATCGGGAAGAGCAAAATTAACTCGTCCATCACCACCATAGGTGGTTCCTAAAATGGAAAAAAGAGCTTGATTTTGATTAATTGGCAAGAGTTGTCCATTACATAAAGCCCATCCTGCTGGAGCAAAATTTCCGGTAAAAAGCTTAATCTCTCCAAGATATTGTGTTCCGACTTGTGCAAATGCAAGCTTTGCAATTATAAAAAAAGCGAAACTAATAAAGTATTTTTTTTTCATATCCTATGGTTTATTGACGTGGTGGAAAAATTCCTTGTAATGCTATAATATAATTGCAAACAAGATAAGGTTGATCGATATTTAAAGGATTAGAGGCTCCCGCAACCCCAGTACTAAAACTTGAGGAAGATGTTGTTATATTCCCTGTTACTTCATTATAGGGCAGCATTATACGGTCAACACCATTAAAATTTTGTACAGGAGCAGCCAATGAATTAACCGAAGTAGCGGTACTTGTGGTACCTACCCCCGAACTCACCATAATATTTGCCACGTGGTTATGAGGCGGTAAATTTTCAGCTTGCAAAGTAACATTAGATTCCCCGCTCATTTCACCTAAATCGCGATAACTCAAGCCGGGACCTTGCCCTGGCGCGATTACTACCCTTTCACTTAAATCAGGTAACGCAAATGTAGTTCTACCATCACCTCCATATGTAGTCCCTAACAATGAAAACAGAGCTGTATTTTGAGAAATTAATAATAGCTGCCCATTGCAAAAAGCCCAGCCACTTGGTGCAAAATTGCCTGTGAAAATTCTAATTTCAGCGACAAATTGATTTTGTGCAGAAATTATATTTATCGACCAAAAGAATAAAAAAATTAAAAAGTATTTTTTTTTCATAAATCATTATTTAAGTTTAAAATTTAAAATCCTCGATTATTATTGTGTTGGGTAAATACCATACAAAGAAATTATATAATTCACGCCACAATAAGGTTTCATTAAAGAGACAGGAGTAGAGCTACCTGTTGTTGAAGTTGTCATATTTCCCAGGGAGACATCCGGATCACTCGTATTGTAACTATTTGCAGGTATGAACTGCCTTCCTGAAAGCGTTCCCATTTTACCAAGACTGGAATTTGCTGTTGGAGTACTTAAATTCGCATTTGTATTATTTACTGAAACCTGAGCCGAATGGGTATGAGCTGGTAACTGATTTGATGTCAAAGTAACACTTTCAGTACCAAAACTTTCACCAATAGCAACGTTCCTTGTGCCAGAACCTAGCCCAATTCCAACAGGTACGCGCCCCCTTAAATCAGGTACAGCAAATGTTGTTTGACCATCACCGCCATAAGTTGTTCCAATTAAATTAAAGAGCGTTTCATTCTCAGAAATTTGAAGCAAGCTTCCATCACAAAACTGCCATCCTGCAGGAGCAAAATTTCCGGCAAAAATTCGAATCTCGCCTACATAACAAGTTTGCGCAAAAGCAATTTTTCCAAAAAGCAGGAAAAACAGCATCGCATAAAGAGTTCTTTTCATAAAATCATTGTTTAAATATTAATTTCTAAATAACAAAAAAGTATATAATCTAAAAATAAAAACCTCATTTACAGACTTATACTCAAAATGTAAAATTTGCGCTAATTAACAAAATTTTAAGTATACTTTTTCGCCTTTGCGAAAGAATTATATCTTACATTACATTTTTTTAATAAAAACTTAATAAAAAAAGCAAAAGTTAGAAAAATACCACAATATCATTTACGTCCTCTATCATTTAAAAATTAGGGAATTTAAAAAGAAACAAAAAAAGTCTATTCAGCTTTACAATTGCTTTTTAAAAATATATGAGGTGTAAAGATGTTTTCTTACTGCAGAATATCAGATTTAAAGGCTTTAGTAAAAAATGATATCAGAATTATAAACTCTTATATATTTTGTCCGGTAAATTCAGGATCTTTTTGATTTAAAAAACTTTGAAAACCCTAATAAGGACAACAAGTAAATAACTTTACACCTCTATAAAAATATTTTCCAAAGCTGGATATTCAAACAAAAAGTATAAAAAATATAACATAAATATAAAAAAACAACTATTATAGAAACCCGTTGGGTGTAATTATTTGAAGTAAAATAAATGGATTAGACATTGGTCAAGATACTGAAATTCAGTATCTTGAAGTCGCTAAACAAACCAATATCCATGTCAAATATAGTAAAAAAATATTTTAGAGTTTTAGAAGTTATAAGTTCTTTGAATTGTCATTTAGAATATAAATCAGATGTTG
>Ga0207975_100080_pt1 | contig 87829 bp, 84 predicted proteins | sample LakWasMe91_HOW11_2_FD_183913 | JGI IMG/M metagenome (GOLD analysis project Ga0207975, IMG submission 183913) | Freshwater sediment methanotrophic microbial communities from Lake Washington under simulated oxygen tension - Sediment Metagenome... | ecosystem: Environmental > Aquatic > Freshwater >...
GGCGAGGACGGTCCTGATACGGTGTACTTGATGCCGTCAAGCGTAAATGTAGCCGCAATCACGGAATAACCAACATTGCCGTCATAATTTTCATCGACCGGAGCGGCCAGCACGGCGTTGAACCCCGCCATGTTCTGTTCCGTGATCAAGCGGCTTTCAATTTGCCCGGTTTGTGTTTCCAGCACCCAGTTAGCGCCCAGCGCCTGGGCGCCGGTCGCATCGGTCGAGGCCGCAACGTCGGCCTGCGTCAACCTTGCAAGGACGTTGACCAGCACTTGCCCTGCCTGCCCGGCGGCGGCATCGCAGCCGTAGATCAGAAAATCGCCATCGCCGCGCAAGGCGCTGCCTATGGCCGTGAGCGCATCGGCGTGCACTTGCGCAGCATCGCTGTTCAGCGTCAGTGAACCGGCCTGCACCGCGCCGCTCGTCCCGTGCGAAATTAGATGGATCGCGGCCAGGTCCTTGCGGCCCTGCAGATGGCTTTCCATCTGCAGCAAGCCGTCGGAGTCCGCATCGAGTATCACTATTTCGACATGTGCACCCAGAGACTCAATCAACACGGCCTTTTCCATGACACCGGCATCAATAAACACAATCTCGTTACTGGTCGTTGCAATAATGTTGTCCCCGGCATCTGCTTGCTTAAAGGAGAACACCAATTCGGCATCAACGTCCTGAATGCTTGTGGCCGGCGAATTTTGCGAGGTCAATGAGTTGTTTTCTTGTGTAGGAAATTTCATGTGGCGGTCTCGCTCACTTTCATTTGTAATATTTGCATATCAGTGTTTAACATTTCCAACAAGGCACAGTACCTTTATCTCAAGTCTTTATTCCGCAATTATTTGAGTTGTTGGCCAGGCATTATGGAAAAATTGCAAAATGCGATGGGGAAATGTGTGGAATGTGTGTTGAAGAATATCAAGAATTTGCTGATGTAACTAATTTATTTAGTTACACCTGTTACGTCGAGATGATTGCTGTCTAAAGAAATAGGGGGCGGCCATCGACGTGCGAGCGCGACCAGCTCCTACCGCCGGTGCCGGCGGTCGAGCCTAAAAGATGTTCAACGAAAAAGAGGACCGCTGCGGCGAAGAGCCGCAGCCTTAGATTTGTACGTGCTGCGGCCGAAAGCTGCGCAGGAAATCGAGCAGCACCTGCGCCGCGATCTCGGCGTCGTCGGATGTCATCGTTTCCAGGCGGTTGTGGCTGATGCCGCCGTTGCCGCAGCGCGTGAACAGCATCGCCACGTCGGTGATCCGGGCCATCGCCATCGCATCGTGACCGGCCCCGGAAGCGAGGTCGTAGCGCGGCAGGCCGGCGCGCTGCACCGCCGCGCCCAACTGGTCCATCAGCCACGGCGCGCACGGCGCGGCCGAAGCGGACACCACCTGCTTGATGGTCGATTCGACCTGGCGCCGTTCGCACATGACCGCGATGCCGTCCAGGATGTCGCTGACCGCAGCCAGGCGCGTCGTGTCGTCGGCGGCCCTGATGTCGAGCGACAGCTTGCAGTGGCCCGCGATCACGTTCACCGATCCGTTGGGAACCTCGAGCTGGCCGACCGTGCCTACCAGCGAAGGCGCCTCGCTGCAGCGCCGCTCGACCAGCAGCACGATTTCCGCAGCAGCCGCAGCAGCGTCGCGGCGCATGTTCATTGGCGTGGTGCCGGCATGGCTGGCCAGTCCGGTCAGTTCGACCAGGTAGCGCGAGCTGCCGGCGATCGCGCTGACGACGCCAAGCGCCAGCCCTTGTTCAAGCAGCACCGGACCTTGTTCGATATGCACTTCGACGAAGCCGAGCAGGTCGGCCGGATCGCGCGCGATGCCGGTGATGTCGTTGACGTCGTGGCCGGCGTCAAGCAGGGCCTGGCGCATCGTGACGCCGTCGCAGTCGGTCTGCTCCAGCAGCGCCGTGTCGAACTGGCCGATGATCGCGTTACTGCCCAGGAAGGTGCTCTTGAAGCGTACGCCTTCTTCTTCTGCAAAGCCGACGATTTCAAGGTTGAAGGGGAGCCGTTCGCCGCGCTGGTGCAGGTGGTGCACGATCGCAAGCGGCAGCAGGATGCCGAGCCGGCCATCGTATTTGCCGGCGTCGCGCACGGTGTCGTAGTGCGATCCCGTCATCAGGGTCTTGGCGCCGGGCCGGTCCGACAGGTAGCGCCCGACCACGTTGCCGACCGCGTCGATGTGGGCCGCCATGCCGGCCTGCGTCATCCATTCGGCCAGTTGGGTGGCGGTGCGCCGGTGCGCCTCTGTCATGTACGAGCAGGTGAGGTTGTCGGCAGCGTCGCTCCAGGCGGCGATGGTCTCGGCCCGCTGCATGATGGCCGGGCCGAACTGGGGCGCCGCCTTGAGCAGGTCGTTGATGCGCAGTTCGGCGATACGGTGGATCTGGCGCAGGCATTCGGCCATTTCATCGGCGCGCTGGTTTTTCAGGCGGCGCGTGAAGGTCTCGATGATGGCCTGGCGGGTCAGCCCGTTTCCGTCCGGCCCCTTGACGGCAAGGATGAAGGGGAAGCCGAACTTCGCGTTGTAGTCGGCATTAAGCTTGTGCAGCGTGGCGTGTTCGGCCGCGCTGCACAGGTTCAGGCCCGACTTGGCCTGCTCGGATGTGGACTCCTGCGTCAGGGTGCCGGCAATGGCGGCCTTGCCGGCCAGCTCCGGGTGGGCCCGGATCAGGCCGAGCTGCTCGTCGGTGCTGGCCGTTTCGACCACCCGCTGCAACGCAAGCTTGAGGGCAGCGGCGCTGGCGAAAGGGCGTTGCGCGGCGGCGCGCTGCGGGATCCACGGCGAGTGCTCGTAGATGCCGCGCAGCGTGTCGACGAAGGCAGCAGCGTCGCAGCGGTTCAAATCCTGGAGTGTGGTCATGGTGTAGGTTTCCGATCATGCAAGCGTTCGATCATATATGGTGCGGCTGGCGCGCTCATAAGCGATCGATGATGGAAGTGCTCACCGCTGCCATATACCGCCTCACTTCTGCAGCAGCGCCTTGGCGGCTGTGCCGATCAGGTCGCGCAGCCATTTATGTTCCGGCGCCTGGTGCACGCGCTCGTGCCAGAGCTGGTAAAAACGCATCGGCGGGAATTTGACGGGCACCGTGAAGGTCTTGAGCGGCAGGGTCCTTTCATAGAAGCGCATGAACTGGCGTCCCGTGGTCAGCACCAGGTCGGTCTGGGTCAGCATGTAGGGGATCAGGCCGAAGTAGGCAGATTCGACGGCCACCTTGCGCTGCATGCCCTGGCGCTCGAGGAAATCGTCGATCACGCCGTGGTAGCCGGGCAGCATTTGGGAAGGCGCCACGTGCGGCAGGCTCAGGTAGTCCTCGATGGTCATCGCGTCGCTCGCTGTGCGCTTCGCGTACGGGCTGTCGGCGCGCATGGTGCACACGATCGGGTCTTCGAACAGCTTGGAGATGTGCAGGTGCGGGGGCGGCTCGTCCCAGTTCGCAATCACCAGGTCCATTTCGCCGTCGGACAGCATGCGCAGGTAGTCCATGCCGGGGCCCAGGCTGTGGATCACCACCCGGCTGTTGGGTGAGCCGCGCCGCAGCGAGGCGACCACGTTCGGCAGGAACTGGCTGTCCAGGTAGTCGGGCGCGGCAATGTGGAAGGTGCGCGCTTCTTCCTGCGGCACGAAGGGCGATTTTTTGACGAACAGGCTCTCGGTCTCGTCCAGGATGCGCTTGGCCGGCCCCAGCAGGCTCTCGCCGTGCTGGGTCGGCACCATGCCGCGCGCGCCGCGCACCAGCAGCGGGTCGCCCGTCAGTTCGCGCAGCTTGCGCAGCGACGCGGAGATGGAAGGTTGAGGCTGGTTAAGCTTGAGCGCGACGCGCGAGACGTTTTTTTCGACCAGCAGCAGGTACAGTATGCGGATCAGGTGCAAATCCAGGTGTTGGGGAAGACTGGCCATGTTTGCATATATGAATTCGATTATGTCGAATATACGCCATTTTTCATGTCGAGAGAGATGAATCAGTTTATCTTCGGTAAATTCGCGCTCAGTTTGTCGGCGCGCCAGCAACAAGGAAATCAATGGAAGTGTTTGGATATCTGGTCCCCTACGGCCTCGAGTGGCTCAATCTGATCGTGCGCTGGCTGCATCTGATCACCGGCATCGCGTGGATCGGCGCCTCGTTCTACTTCGTCTGGCTCGACAACACGATTCGCCCGCCCGCGCCAGGCTCCGAACTGGCCAGGAAAGGCGTCTCGGGCGAACTGTGGGCGGTGCACGGCGGCGGCTTCTATAATCCGCAGAAGTACCTGGTGGCGCCGGCGGAACTGCCGGCGGAACTGCACTGGTTCAAGTGGGAGGCATATTCGACCTGGCTGTCCGGCTTCGCGCTGCTGAGCATCGTGTACTACTTCAACGCGCAGGCCATGATGGTCGATACGGCCGTGGCCGACCTGGCCTCCTGGCAGGCGGTCGGCATCGGACTGGGCACCTTGCTGCTCGGCTGGATTGTCTACGACCTGCTGTGCAGGTCGAAACTGGGTCAGCACGACCTGGCGTTCGGGGTCGTGATGTTCATTTTCCTGACGGCCAGCGCCTATGTGCTCAACCAGTACCTGAGCGGGCGCGCGGCCTATATCCACGTTGGCGCCATGATCGGGACCATGATGGTCGGGAACGTGCTGATGCTGATCATTCCCGGCCAGCGCAAGCTGGTCGCCGCGATGATGGCAGGCCAGAAGCCCGATCCGATCCATGGGCAGAAGGCCAAGCAGCGCAGCGTTCACAATAACTACTTCACGCTGCCGGTGCTGTTCATCATGATCAGCAATCACTACGCGATGACATACCGGCACCAGCATGCATGGGCGGTGCTGGCCACGATCATGGCCGCCGGCGTATTGATTCGCCACTTCTTCAACCTGCGCCACAAGGGCCGCACAGAGTGGCGCTATCCGGTCGCCGGCGTCGCGCTGCTGCTTGGACTGGCCATTGCGATAGCGCCCAAGGCGCCGCAGCGCAGCGCGGGGGCAACCGATCCGGCGGCGCAGTTTGCGCAGGTACAGGCGATCATCGCGCAGCGCTGCGTGAGCTGCCACGCGGAGCACCCGACCAATCCCGGCTTTGCCAGCGCGCCAGCCGGCGTGATGCTGCACACCCCGGCCCTGATCGGGCAGAATGCGGCCAGGATTTACCAGCAGGCGGTGCAGCTCAAGGCGATGCCACTTGCGAACATGACCAACATGACAGAGGCCGAACGCGCGCAGGTCGGCGCGTGGTTCGAATCCGGCGCACACCAGGAATGAACATGCAAACAAACGACAAACTCACGGGCTGGATCGACGCACACTTCGACGAAGAGGTCGCCTTCCTGCAGCAGGTCATCCGCATTCCGACCGACACGCCGCCCGGCGACAACGCCCCGCATGCCGATGCCGTGGCCGAGATGGTCAAGGCATTCGGCTGGAGCGCGGAAAAGCACGCGGTGCCGGCGCAAGCGGTGCACGACTATGGCATGCAGAGCATCACCAACCTGATCGTGCGCCGTCCATACCAGGCCGGCGGCCCCACCATTGCGCTCAATGCCCATGGCGACGTGGTGCCCCCGGGCGATGGCTGGACCCATCCGCCGTATGGGGGCGTGATCGACAACGGCTACATCTACGGGCGCGCGGCGGCGGTATCGAAATGCGATTTCGCGACCTTCATCTTTGCGGTGCGCGCGCTGGAAGCGCTGGGTGTGCCGCTCAAGGGCGGGGTCGAACTGCACTTCACGTACGACGAAGAATTCGGCGGCCTGCTCGGCCCCGGCTGGCTGCTCGAGCAGAAGCTGACCAAACCCGACCTGGTGATCGCCGCCGGCTTCAGCTATAACATCGTCACCGCGCACAACGCCTGCCTGCAGCTGGAGATCACGGTGCATGGCAAGTCCGGGCACGGCGCAATGCCGGAAACCGGGCACGACGCGCTGCAGGCCGCGACCAGGATCCTGAACGCGATCTACGCCGAGCTTCCCGAGCTCAAGAAGATCAAGTCGAAAGTGCCGGGAATCGATTCGCCGACCATGCTCGTGGGGCGCATCGACGGCGGCACCAATACCAACGTGGTGCCGGGCAAGGTCGTCATGAAGATGGACCGCCGCATGATTCCGGACGAGGACCCGGCGCTGGTGGAGGCGCAGGTGCGCGCGCTGATTGAAAATGCGGTGAGCGGGGTTCCCGGGATTCGGGTCGAGATCAAGCGGCTTCTGTTGTCGCACGCGCTGCGTCCCTTGCCCGGTTCCGACAAGCTGGTCGCGAGCCTGCAGAAGAACGCCAAGGAGGTGATCGGGGAAGAGATCACGGCACAGGGTACGCCGCTGTATGCGGACGCGCGCCTGTACGGCGAACAGGGGATTGCGGCGGTGCTGTACGGCGCCGGTCCGCGCACGGTGCCCGAATCGAATGCGAAGAAGGCGGACGAAAGGCTGGCACTCGAGGATCTGCGCAAGGCGACCAAGGTGGTTGCGATGACGCTGCTCGATTTCCTGGCTGCGTAACGGCGTCAATTGATGGCTGGCCGGCGAGTTCTGAAGGCGGCGCGCGATTTTAGTGGCCTGTGCGCTGCACTTTCAGCATCTCTTCGAATTTCATCGCGGTCACCGGCCGGCTGAAATAGTAACCTTGGACTTCGTCGCAGTGATGGGCTTCCAAAAAAACCAATTGTTCCTCGGTCTCGACCCCTTCCGCAATGACTCTCATCTTTAAACCATGCGCCATCGAGATGATGGCCTTGACGATCGATGCATCGTTTTCGTCATGGACTATGTCGCGCACAAACGACTGGTCGATCTTCAGCGTATTGATCGGGAAGCGTTTCAAATAGCTCAGGCTGGAGTAGCCGATGCCAAAATCATCAATCGAAAGACCGATCCCTAGTTCCTTGATGTTCTGCAATGTCCCGATTACGGATGCGCTGCCGTGCATGATGACGCTCTCGGTTAATTCGAGCTCAAGTAATCCAGCTGGCAGGCCGGTTTCTTCCAACAGTGTCTTCAAGGAATCGACAAAGGACTTGTTGCGAAACTGAATGGAGGAAAGATTGACTGAAATGGGAACGCAAGCAAGACCGCTCCGCAACCACGTCTGGTTTTGCCGGCATACGTCTTCTATGACCCACTTGCCAAGTGGAATGATCAGCCCGCAATCTTCAGCGATCCCGATGAAATTGCTGGGGTTGAGCATGCCTAACTGCGGGTGATTCCAACGGACCAACGCTTCCGCGCCAACCAGTTTTTTATGCACGATTTCGACCTTCGGTTGGTAATGGACAATGAACTCTTGTTCTGAAAGAGCATGGCGCAGTTGCACTTCAAGCGATAAGCGCTGTGCTGCATTGCTGTTCATCCGGGCTGCATAAAACTGATAGTTGTTGCGCCCGGCTTCCTTGGCGTCGCGCATGGCGGCGTCGGCATTCATGATTAATGTGCTCGCATCGGAACCGTCATCGGGATAGGCACTGATGCCGATACTGAAGGTCACGCTCAGTTCCTGTTGCTGGATAAAATAAGGAGCGGACACGACTGTAAGTATTTTTTTTGCAAGCTCGTCGAGATGCGTCAGAAGATTGCTCGCACTTGGAATAATCATCATGAATTCATCGCTACCCTGCCGGCTGACCGTATCGACTGCGCGCTTCACCGATTGCAGCCGCAAGGCGATTTGTTTCAACAGGTAATCGCCCATGGCGAATCCGAGCGAGTCATTCACAGTCTTGAAGCGGTCAATGTCAATGAACAAGACACCCACGCAGCCCCCCTCGCGCTGGGCCGCCCCGATCGCTTGCTCCAGCCGATCCCACGCCAGAATTCGATTCGGCAAGTTGGTAGCCACATCGTGCGTGGTTCGATAGGCAATTTGCGCCGTGTTTTCGCGCGCTGCGGTCACGTCCCGGAATACCAGCACAGCGCCGATGATGCTTCCATCCCGGCCCCGCATCGGGGCCGCTGAATCTTCGATGGCTGTCCGCGTCAGGTCGCGCCGGATCAACATGGCGGCACCGAGTCGATTGGTTCTTCCTTCAGCTAAGACTGGCGCGATCGGATCCGGCAGTGCGCCTTCCGTCTTTTCATCAACCACGTGCAGCACTGTCATCAAAGGCTTGCCGACCGCTTCAACCAAGCTCCAGCCCGTCAATTGCTCGGCCGTGGGATTGATGTAGTCAATAATGCCTTGCGCATCGGTGGTAATGACCGCTTCGCTAATCGAATTCAGGGTTACTTCCCGGCGTTCCTTTTGCTCGAACAGCATTATTTCGCCACGCTTGCGATCGGTGATGTCTTGCATCGCGCCGCGTAGCTTCAGCACGCGCCCCCCGTTGCTGATCGGCACGCCCACCGACCGTATCCACTTGCGGTTCCCATTGGCTGTTTTCATCTCCAGTTCCAGGTCGTAACGCTTGCCATGGGTAACGGCTTGCTCCAGGGCGGACTCGAGTTTGCGGGCTCCCTCCGCGTCGAAGAAGCTAAGGCAACTGGCGAGACTGAGCTGCGTTGACGGATCGACTTCGTAAATCCGTGCCACTTCCTCGGTCCAGGTGACGGTTCTAGTTACCGGGTTGAACTCCCAACCGCCGATATGGGCGAGTGCGCTCATTTCCCGCAGCAATTCGTCTTTCTCACTCAGCGACTGCTCGACAGCGCGCCTGGCGCTCAGTTCAGCCGCTTCATTCAGTGCCCGCTCAATGGCCGGAACCAGCCGCGTCAGATTATCCTTCAGGACAAAATCAGTGACGCCCAACTTGAGCAGTTCGACCGCTTTTTCCTCGCCGATGGTGCCTGATACGAGGATGATTGGAAGGCCGGGCCGCAAGGAACGGATCAGCGCAAGGCTATCCTTAAAGCCCATTCCGGGAACCCTGTAATCGGACAGCACGGCATCCCACTTGCCTCGGACCAACTCCTCTCGCAGAGCGCTGGCAGTGTCGACCTGGCAGCAGCGGGCATTCAATCCGTTCTCCTGCAAACGGGCCTCGACGAGCAGGAAATCGGCCGGCGAGTCTTCAATGATGAGCAACTTCAGTGGCGTATCCATTGATACTATCCCTGCTGGTGCAGGGGGCCCCGGCCAGCGCCGATCAGCGCGCAGATCTCGTGGCCCTCCAGATTCATGCTCCAGCTAGATAAAAAGCCTGAAACAGCTGTTTGTGCTTCTGATTCGCGTCTAATTATACTCAATCTGGCCGTTTGTCATTTCCCGGCTGCGCGGCGACGGGACGTCCCTCTCATCGCATCGGTCCATCTCATGATAGGGACGGAACCATCCTCATTTAACGCTGCCTAACATACTCTATCGATTGCTTGCAGTTTCGTGCGGAGATGTTTCTTTAGATCATCTCAATCTGACTTCGGTTGAAACCCCGGCCTTCAGGCCGGAGCGCAGAGAATCCCCCGGCCTGAAGGCCGGGGTTTCGCGTAGCGGTTGGAGGGGGCGCCTAGCCAGGATTAACCTCTTCCAGATCTTGTTTAGACGACAGGCCTGAAGGCCTGACGCACTTCGATTGTTAGGCTCTATTTTTTGCAGACTAATCCAGGTAGCCAGGATTTGAAATCGTGCTTAATCCAACTCAAGGCAGAAAGCTACTCGCCCAGGAACTCATGCTTTCGGACCAGGAAATCCAAAAACGGAAAGCGTTTCTGGAGTTTAGCGCTGAAGATGAAAAAGCATTGACTGGGATTAACGACCTGGCCGAGCGCTATGCCAGCGTCGTGATCGAGGACTTTTACAAGCACTTGATGTCGTTCGAGGAAACACGGGTTTTCTTCAAGGATCCCAAGGTGCTGCAACGGGTGAAAAATTCGCAGAGGGAATATTTTCTGCGTCTCACCAAGGGTAATTACGATCAGGAATACATTACCAACCGCCTTAAGATAGGCGCGGTTCACGAACGCATCGAGCTGCCCATCCAGTCCTATCTTGGCATGTACAACTTCTACTTGCGGACCGTCGCACAGCGCCTGTTCGATGCATTTCGCTCAGAGCCGGACCACGCATTCAAGGTGTTCGGCTCGCTCATGAAGCTCACCTTCCTTGACATCGGCCTGGCCATTGAAACGTACATCGATTCGCGCGAGCGCACGATCCGCGACCAGCAGGAGGCGATCCGCGAACTTTCCACGCCGGTGCTGCAGTTCCGGCCCGGACTCCTGATTCTGCCGATCGTCGGGCTGATCGATTCCCAGCGCGCCCAGCAGCTTACCGAGCAGCTGCTGCACTCGATACGCGCGAACAGGACCAAGGTCATCGTGATCGACATCACCGGCGTGCCAAGTGTGGATTCCAGGGTCGCCAATCATCTGGTGCAAACTGTCGAGGCAGCGCGGCTGATGGGAGCGACGGCAATCGTCACCGGAGTGGCGCCCGAGATCGCGCAGACGATGGTGACGATCGGTATCGATCTCGGGCGGGTGCGGACAGTGGGGGACCTCCAGAGTGGGATCGAGCAAGCGGAGCGCTTGCTTGGCTACCGCGTGGTCCAGTCGGACGATGTTCCTGACCCGAACGAACAGGCCTGAAGCCATGCGCGCCCCGATCCTAAAGCAAGGGAAATACCTGATCGGTTCGATCCAGGGTTCCTTGAGCGATGCCGACCTGCTGGCGCTGCGCGACGAGTTGACCAGCACGGTGCGCGAGCAGCGCTCGAGCGGCGTGGTCATCGACGTAACCGTGCTGGACGTGCTCGACTCGTTTGCCGCCCGGACCTTGAGAACGATTTCACAAATGATCAGGCTGTTAGGTGCGGAGACCGTCATCGTCGGCATACAGCCGGAAGTGGCGGTCTCGATGGTCCAGCTTGGCCTGACGATTGAAGGTGCGGCGACCGCGCTGGACTTGGAGGAAGGCCTTGCTCTCCTTGATGCAAGAACAGGCCGAGGCGCGCGCAGGCACGCTCGATGAGGAACTGTTGATCCCGATCCGGCACGAGGCGGACCTGTTGACTGCACGCCAGCGCGGGCGCGCACTTGCATCGTCGCTGCGTTTTTCGTCGAGCGAGCTGACGCTCATCGCCACCGCCATTTCCGAGGTGGCGCGCAACATACTGAGCTATGCGGGCACCGGAGAAATCCTCCTGCGGCTTGCGCGCAAAGGATCGAGACGGGGCATCGTGGTCGTCGCACGGGATCAGGGCCCTGGCATTGCCGACATCTCGCTGGCGATGCAGGATGGGTACAGCACGGCCGGTAGCCTGGGCCTGGGATTGCCCGGGGCCAAGCGCCTGATGGATGAATTTAACATTGTCTCCGAAGTGGGCGAGGGCACTGCCATCACAATGAGCAAATGGGAACATTAGAATCCGCGCCGCAAGGCCGTCCTGATCAGTTATTAGACTATGCCTGCGCAGGCCGCGCGCTGGCTGGGCAAGCCGTGTCGGGCGACGCCTGCCTGGTGCGGCCGTTCCCGGCCGGAGTGCTGCTCGCGGTCATTGATGGGCTCGGCCACGGCAGCGGGGCGGCCGAAGCGTCCCGCACTGCGATTGCGATACTGCAAGCAGCCGATCACGATGCGAGCGTGACATCGCTGCTCGAGCGCTGCCACGCGGGCATGCTGGGCACGCGCGGCGCGGTGATGGCGCTGGCGGTGCTGCGCGCCAGTGATGACACGATGGCGTGGAGCGGCATCGGCAATGTCGACGCGGTGCTGCTGCGACGGCCGGGCGCGGCTATTCGTGAGGACACAGCGCTGCTAAGTCGCGGCGGCGTGGTCGGGTACCGGATGCCGGCTCCGCGCATGACGGTGGTGCCGCTTTTCCGTGGCGATCTTCTCATTTTTGCCACCGATGGTATCAGCAGCCGCTTTGCCCAAGGCGTGGACCGCATGGCGCCCACCGATGAGATCGCTGAAAACCTGCTGGCGTGCTACGGCAAGCCGACCGATGACGCCCTGGTGCTCGTGGCCCGCTGGCTGGGCGCGCCTGGCCTGGCGGGGCAAGGAATTGAGTGAATGGTTGACGACAGCATGGATTTGGAACAGCACTACGAGAGCGCGCTTGCCACATACCTTCTGAATGAGGAAGACGAGGCGCTGCTGCTGCGCGCCCACGAGCTGGGACGCCAGGCGATCGCCGACAAACGCAGCATCCTGGACTTGATCGCGGTGCATTACCAGGCGGTGCAGGCGATTGGGGCTGGACTGGACAGCGCAGCGGCGATTGAGCTGAGCGGGAAGAAACTGGAGGCGTTCCTGACTCAGGCGGTGGCCCCGTTCGAGATGACCCATCGGCAGGCGCTTGAGCAGTCGCAGGCGCTGCACGACAGCGAACGACGCAAGGCGGCGATACTCGACAATGCATTCGATGCCATTATTACAATTAGCCATACGGGCAGGATCACGGAGTTCAACCCGGCCGCCGAGCAGATGTTTCTTTATTCGAGAGCACAGGCGCTCAGGGCGGGTGTGATCGAACTCCTCCCGCCGCGCCTGCAAGAAACTCATCGCCTGGCGCTTTCCAATTTCCTGGCTACAGGGGAGGGACAGATCCTCGGTCAACGCCTGGAATTGACAGGATTGCGGGCCGATGCCTCCGAATTTCCGGCGGAAGTTGCGATCAGCGCGATGCGGATCGACGAACAGCCTTTCTTCACCGCCTATGTGCGCGATATTACGCAACGCAAGCGTGCCGAAGCGCAGGTGCTCCAGTTTAGCGCCGAACTGGAGCGGCGCGTGGCCGAGCGCACCACGGAACTCATGGAAGCGAACCGGGAACTCGATTCCTTTACCTACTCGGTGTCGCATGACCTGCGTGCACCGCTGCGCGCAATCGACGGCTTCTCGCGCATTCTGGTCGACAAGTACGTATTGGACATGCAGCCGGAAGCTGCGCGCTATCTCGGGCTGGTCCGCAGCAATACCCAGCAGATGGGCCGCCTGGTCAATGATTTGCTGGCGCTGGCGCGTCTCGGGCGCAAGTCGATCGCAAAGACCGAAGTCGTCATCGGCGAGCTGATCACTGAATGCCTGGAAACACTCCAGCCCGAGATCGAGGGGCGCTGTATCGAGCTGGACGTGGGCGAACTCGGTACGTGTCAAGCCGACCGTGACCTGCTGCGCCAAGTGTTCATCAACCTCTTGGGCAACGCGCTCAAGTACACGCGCCGCCGCGAGTGCGCCCATGTCGAGGTGCGCGCGGCGCGCCACGACGGGCAATACGTGGTTTCGGTGCGCGACAATGGCGTCGGCTTCGACATGCGCTATGCCGACCAGCTGTTTGGCGTGTTCCAGCGCCTGCACCGGGCCGAGGACTACGAAGGTACGGGTGTCGGTCTGGCGATCGTGCAGCGCATCATCATGCGCCACGGTGGCCGGGTGTGGGCCGAGGCCGAGCTCGATCAGGGGGCGACATTTTTTTTCTCGCTGCCCGAGGAGCCCGGTGATGGAACACAGCCAGGTGATGCGCCAGCGCGGCAGAAGGGTACGCCATGAAAGATCCGGCCGCGATTCTCCTCGTGGAGGACAATCCAAACGATGTGGAGCTCACGCTGCATGCGCTTGAGCAGCACGGGCTGGCCGATCGCGTGCAGGTGGCGCGCGATGGATCAGAGGTGCTCGATTATCTGTTTTGCCAAGGCCAGTACTCCGACCGATGCTCGGCTAAATTACCGCGGCTGGTCCTGCTCGACCTGAAGCTTCCCAAGGTGGACGGGCTGGAAGTGCTGCGCCGCATGAAAGGCGACCAGCAGCTGCGAGTTGTCCCGGTCGTCATCCTCACCACCTCCAGCGAGGAGCGCGACATCGTGGAAAGCTACCTGGCCGGCGCCAACAGCTACATCACGAAACCGGTGGACTTCGATGAATTCACCGGAATGATCGATACCCTCATACGTTATTGGCTGCTGCTCAACGAGCTGCCAAACCCTAAGCGGTAAGAACAGCGGCCATCCATTGCTGCGGTTTCATCTAAATCTGACTCCGGTTGAAACCCCGGCCTTCAGGCCGGAGCGCAGAGAATACCCCGGCCTGAAGGCCGGGGTTTCGCGTAGCGATTTGGGAGAGGATTCAAACCTCTTCCAAATCTTGTTTAGACGTCAGGCCTGAAGGCCTGACGCACTTCAATTGTTCGCTGTGCGCATATACAGTATGGCGCCAAGCCAAGGACTGTTGCGACTTGCGAACAATCAAACCGATGTGCTCAACTCATGGCAGAGTTTTATTTGTCGGTCATGGCACGCTCAACTGGTTTATCGCCAAATATCTCAAACGCATGGGTTGGCTATGCTCTGAAAAGGCACCCCGACGGTATTGGAAGTTCTGTGTCTTTTCCGTTCAAGAAACATAACATGGCGCTCAACCGCGCTCCCTTCGGTCGCTGGACGCTGCGCGATAAAGCCGCGCAGCGTCGGTTAGCTCTACGTTAGCCCTCTTTTTAGGCGGAGATTCGCATGGACAGTATGGAACTCGAAAAACTGATGGAGAGACTTAGGCGTGCCTCAACTGCCGTTGAGTACGAGTACGCGGAGAATGACAGGCGGCTAACATGGTTCTTGGTCTTCCAAGCCTTTCTCTTCCAAGCTTACGCAACAGCACTTCAGGCGCTCGCGACAGCGAACGGTGCAAAGGCTGACGTCGAGTACGTGCGTCTCTTCGTATGGCTGGTCTGTGCAGTGGGCATGGCTACCGCGGCCTTTACGGGCCTTTCAACAGGCGCCGGAATAGTTGCAATACTCAGCCTGAAACGCACTCGTGAAGAGAGAGTTGAAGCCGAAGCAGAAGCCGCAGGGTTCGAGCGCATGGGCTTCGGTGTGAAGAACACCTTGCATTGGCTTGGACTCCTGCCAACTATCATATTTCCGTGGCTTCTCTTGCTCGCGTGGTGGTGGCTGCTCGCGCGCGCCTTGCGCTCTGGCGTGGCTTTACTGCCGTGAGTCCGGCGCCACAAGCAGCGTCTCCGCAAGAGAGGGCTAACCCTTCTATCCAGGGACGGCCGCAAGCGGGCTCCGCCCACTTGCGGCCGTCCCTCATGTCAAACGTTGGCGCGCGCTTAGTATTGGCATTCATACATTGCGGCTTCGCTTTGCATTTGGGCCGTAGCCTTTCCAGTCATGTAGCTTCGGCAAAATTTTGTTATTGCAACGTTGTCAAATATGTTAGAGTTGGCGTTTTGACTAGTGCCAGTTTTATTGTCGGCGGCTTCGGCAGCGCCATTCGTTGCAAGCTCTCGCGCCCGCCCTAACATGGCGCTCAAGTCGGACTGGCCGGAAACGGCGCAGTCATTATTTAATTTACGGGCGGCCATCCGCTTAGCTCTACGTTAGCCACCTCAACCGCTATCGAGAGAAACTACCAGATTGGTTTGACCGAACGCTTGAGCAATGCCTTGGTCGATACGCGGCACGCCAGCTACGTCACGCATTCACAAGCGGACCTGCTGACCCAGCGCATTTACCAGATCGGCTGCGGCTACGTAGACGGCAATGATTCGAACAGTCTGCGCCACGCTCCAATGTTCAAACTCGGCGCTGAGCGTTTGCCTTTCGATGGGGGGCACCGCGCTGGCGTCAGCGGCGACGATATCGCGTTTTGAACACGCCACCAGCAGCAATGCACACGATCACCGAACGCCTGTTCATCAGCGTGCCTGCGAAGGTCGTCAACTCTTCTTGACATCGGTTCGTCCGGTCAGCCGAGAATCGACCTCCCACCCGCCACCCGAAACCATCCAGCCCTGTTTGACCACCACCCACTGCGTATGGGTAGGGCGCGCTCGGCCCAACGATCCCCGAAGCTTCGCGCTTGACCACACTGGCCACCTTGCTGTGCGAAAGCAGAATTCATGAACCATACAGGCTAGTGTCTTGCGCGCAAGGCCTCGGCCTTGCTGTGCTTTGCTCCTTGTCCCAGGCCGATTTCGCCACATTGATTATTCAATCAACCTGCAATCCAGGACTGGGAAGCCTCCTTCGTATTTGGTCAATTTACTGTCGGTATTGAGGAAAAAAAATCTAGCCGGAAGCCTAGTATGACAACAGACGGATCGGGAAATAAAGGCAATCACCCGGATCCGATCAGCCGACATGTGATTGGCAACGCGCCGCTCCTGCCTTCGAGGTGGATGCGGCAGAGGCTATGTAAATTTTCTTAAATGGACGGGACACAGACAATGACCAAGATGACGGACATGACAACAGTAAGCAGTGCGGCTGAATTAATGAGAAATACCAGGGTTCTGCAAATTCCGAACGGGGATAAGGCAGTGCCGACCTTTTCTGGCGCTGAAATGCAGCGCCGGCTCGACAATCTGCGCCAGCACATGGCCGCGGAAAGCATTGATGCGGTCTTGTTCACGTCGTACCACAATATCAATTATTACGCGGATTTCCTGTATTGCTCGTTCGGCCGCTCGTATGGCCTGGTCGTCACGCAGGACAAGCACACCACCGTGAGCGCCAATATCGACGGCGGCCAGCCGGGCCGGCGCAGTTTTGGCGACAACATCGTCTATACCGACTGGCAGCGCGACAATTACTTCCATGCTGTGCAGGCGCTGATGGCAGGCCAGCGCCGCATCGGGGTTGAATTCGACCATATCAATGTCGACAATCTGCAAAAGCTCAAGCACGCATTGCCCGACGCCCAGATCGTCGATATCGGCAAGGCCTGCATGAAAATGCGCATGATCAAGTCCGATGAGGAAATCGCGCTGATCCGCCATGGTGCGCGCATCGCCGATATCGGCGGCGAGGCATGCCGCGCCGCGATCGGGGTAGGCGTGCCCGAACACGAGGTGGCATTGGCGGCGACCCAGGCAATGGTCCGGGAAATCGCGCGGACCTTTCCCGATGGGGAACTGATGGACACCTGGACATGGTTCCAGTCGGGCATCAACACCGATGGCGCGCACAACCCGGTGACCTCGCGCAGGATCCAGAAAGGCGACATCCTCAGCCTGAATTGCTTCCCGATGATCTCAGGCTACTACACGGCACTGGAACGCACCCTGTTCGCCGAGGAGTGTTCGGATGAATACCTGCGCCTGTGGGAAGTGAACGTGAAGGTGCACGAGGCAGGGCTGAAACTGATCGAGCCGGGCGCGCGCTGCTGCGATATCGCGGCGGCGCTCAACGAGATCTTCCATGAACACGGACTGCTGCAGTACCGCACTTTCGGTTATGGGCACTCGTTCGGCACCCTGTCGCACTACTTCGGCCGGGAGGCGGGCCTGGAGCTGCGCGAAGACATCGACACGGTGCTCGAAGCGAACATGGTGGTGTCGATGGAGCCAATGATCATGGTCCCCGAGGGCCTGCCGGGCGCGGGCGGCTACCGCGAGCACGACATCCTGATTGTCGGCAAGGACGGCGCCGAAAACATCACCAAGTTCCCGTTCGGCCCGGAACACAACATCGTCAAGAACTGATAGCGCAAGCGGCGCCGGGCCATGCCCGGCGTGGCCGCAAACACGGAAAGGAGGAAATCAACGGGACGCGGGGAAAAAAACAGCTTCGATATATAAAAAATTCACTTGATGAATGATGAACGAAGGAGACAGGTTTGAAAAAGATTATTCCAATGAGCATGGTCGCGCTGTTGGCGACAACAGGCCTTGCAGCGCAGGCGCAAACATCGAATGTCACGGTGTATGGTTATCTCGATCTGGGACTGGTCAAGGAAAGCGGCAGCCCGACCCGGATGGAGCGGGGCTTTAACAACTGGCTCGGGTTCAGGGGTACCGAGAATCTGGACGACGACTTGTCCGCGGTATTTAATATTCAGATGCGCTTCAATCCGGATACCGGCGCGCAGGAAAAACCGACCACCTTGTTCCAGGGCGAAAGCACCGTGGGACTGCACAGCAAGAAGTTCGGCACGGTGCGCCTGGGGCGCGCCTGGACGCCATTGTGGTCCGGCAAATGGATTTACGACCCCTGGTACGACAGCGGCGTGATGGGCTCGGTCGGCAACTATAACGGCAGCTTCGACAGCGATGGCCTGCCTTCGGTGGACTTTCACAATTTTCTGCGTGTCAGTAACGCCGTTTTCTACAATTCTCCCGCCGTCGCGGGCTTCCAGCTCAATGCCGAGGCGGAGACGGAAAAGCCGCAAGGCGCGAAAGCACGCTCAACCGGCATCGCCTTGCATTATGCGAAGGGCCCCCTGTCCACCATGCTCGCATGGCAAGAAAATCACCTGTCGGACACGATCGCGTACGTGGGCGCCTCGTACACCTTTGCCGCGCTGACGGTGATGGGCTCGTACTCGCGCACCGAGTTTGACGGTTCGGCCAACAAGCTGCAAAGCATGATGTTGGCGGGAACCTATGCGCTCGGCGCAAATGCGATTCGCTTCGGTTACGGCCGTATCAAGGAAGACGGCAGTAACAAGATCAGCGCCGGCTACCTGCATGCGCTGTCCAAGCGCAGCAATCTGTATGCGGACATCTATCGCGAGCGAACCGCAGGCAGGCTCAATGGTGTGGCGCTCGGCATGAACCATACGTTCTGAGTGCCCGGCCGGGCAGCAAATTTGTCAGGCGTCATATCAATTGAAGGAGACAAGTCATGAGCAGTCAAAGCAATAAATTCAGTCGCCGCGATTTTTTGAAAACGACAGTATCGGGCACTGCCGTCAGCGTCGCCGCGGGCGGTTTTTTCATCACCGGCGCGGCGCGCGCCCAACCGCAGGCCACGCTCAACATGCTGGCATGGTACGGGCATGCCGAGCCCGATATCGTGGCCGAATTCGAGGCCCGGAATAATTGCAAGATCAAGCCTAAGTACTACACCGGCGGCGACAACATGCTGGCGCTGATCGCACAGTCGCCGATCGGGACCTATGACCTGATCCTGTCGGACGCGGAATATGTTCCGCAGTTGCAAAAGGCCGGTTATATTGAAAAACTCAATCCGAAGGATTATCCCTTCGATGATTTTTTCCCCGAGTTCCAGAAGTTCCCGGGACACTGGCAGGGCGGCGAGCTGTACTCCCTGATCACCAGGTTTGGATTCCTGGGCGTTTCCTACAATACCGAGGCGGTATCGGAGAAAAAAGCGCGCTCGTACAAGGTGTTCTGGGACCCGGCCTACAAGGGCAAGGTCGGCCACTTTGACTGGTACTTGCCCAACATGGGCCAGATCAGCCTCTTGAACGGCAGCCGCGCGCCGTTCGACCTGAGCGGCAACGAGTTCGCAAAGCTCAAGAGCGTGCTGACGAGCTTGCGGCCCCAGGCGGCCGGCTTCTTCGACTACGGCGGCACCTTCAGCGGCCTTAAAAGCGGGCAACTGCAGCTGGTGGGCGGGATCGGCGACTGGATCACCGGCGTGCTGAAAAAATCCGGCGCCAAGGTCGATTCGGTGGTGCCGGACGAGGGCGGGCTGCAATGGACCGAGTCCTTCTGCATCGGAAAGAACTCGCGGAATCAGGAGCTCTCCAAAAAATTCCTGCAGTACATTTCATCGCCAAAGGGCCAGAGCAAGTCGGCCCGGATGGTGGCGTACCCGGCCATGGTTCCCAACAAAAAAGGCTGGGAACTGCTCAACCGTGAAGACCCGGCCGAGGCGAAACGCCAGGGCATGGTCTTGAGCGGCAAGAGCTGCATCGACGACATCCGCTCGGGCAAGATCAGGTTCCGGGAATTGCCACGTCGCCAGAATATCGAGGATTGGAACGATTTCTGGTCCGATTACAAAAACGCCTGATCCGCGCCGGCACGATGACCGGCCCAGGCCGGCCATCGTACCGCTGGCATACCTATACTTATAAATGGAGTAACCATGTCAGCTCCTGTTAAACAGCGCCGATGGCCGCTGATCGTCCCGCCGCTGTTGTGGCAACTTGTATTTTTCGTCCTGCCACTCCTGTTTCTGGTGGTGATCTCATTCTGGAGCATCCAGAACTTCAAGCTGGAGCCCGATTTCACGCTGAAGAACTGGTCGACCATGCTGAGCCGCACCACCTTTTGGTCGGCTTATGCCTATACCTGGAAACTGGCGTTCGTGGCCGCTTTCGGCTGTTCCTTGCTGGCTTTTCCGGCCGCCTACAGCATCACCTATCATCTTTCGGAATCGATGCGGCGGATCGCGGTACTGCTGCTGATCATCCCGTTCTTCACAAGTTACCTGGTGCGGGTGTATTCCTGGCAGGTGTTTCTTTCCGATAATGGCATCATCAATTCAGCGTTGTCATTGCTGGGGCTCGATCGCATTCCGATGCTCAATACGGCTGGCGGTACCCTGATCGGGTTCCTGACCCTGTGTCTTCCGCTGGTGGTGCTGATCCAGGTGATGGGCATGAGCCAGATCGACCGCAGCCTGATCGAAGCGGCGCGCAACTTGCGCGCAGGCCCCTGGCGCACGGTCTACGAAGTGATCATGCCGGCAATGAAAGCGTCGCTGGTGGTGGCCTGGCTGTTTGCATTTATCTTGTGCTTTGGCGACTTTGTCAGTCCGGTTTATCTTGGCGGCGGCGCATCGCCGACGCTCAGCACCCTGATCACCGACACCACCAAGTCCGGCCAGCAGTGGCCGCGCGCAGCAGTCGTGGCGATCATGATGATCGTCACCCTGATGGCGACCTCACTGGTGGCGGTGCGTTATGCCTATCGCGGAGGGCGCAAGTAATGTGGAACTTCTTACGTAACGCCGGACGCTCATACATGTTGTTGGTGTTGCTGTTCGTGCTCGCGCCGATCGCTGCCAGCCTGGTGTTCTCGTTTAACGCCGACCGCTTTCCCTCGCTTCCCCTGAAGGGGTTCACCACCGACTGGTACAGGGAGACATTCAGCGACCCCCTGGTGCTCGATGCCTTCGTGCGCAGCCTGTACGTCGCAGTGCCGGCAGGAATGCTATCGACCCTGCTCGGCTTTGCCGCGGCCTACACCGATTACCGTTTCAGCTTTCGCGGCAAGAGCCTGTTCAACATGCTGATGTTGCTGCCGCCGACCATTCCGGCGGTGATCATGGGATTGGCGATGCTCTCTTACCTGTCGCGCCTGAACCTGGCGGGAAATATGTATGCCGTACTGATCTGCCACGTGGTCACCGGATTGCCTTTTTCGATGGCGATCATCCGCCTGCGTCTCGGGCAGATGGACCCCTCGCTGGAGCCGGCTGCGTGGAACCTGCGCGCCAGGGCAGGGCAGACCTTGTGGCATGTGGTGATTCCCTTTTGCAGGCAAAGCCTGGTCGCCGCGTTTCTCATCACTGCCGCGGTGTCGTTCGATGAATTTATTGTGGCGTGGTTCGTGTCCGGTCTGGAAGAGACCGTTCCGGTGCGCGTCCTGGTGTTTTTGCAAGGGCAAGTCAGTCCGCGCATTAATGCCATCGGAACCGTGGTGTTCGCAACATCGATCCTGCTGGTGGTCGTGGGGACGGCATTTTCGGGCCTTGGTAAAGCCAGCCGCGCAGGCAAGGCTGTAGACAGTAGCGACAATGCTTAACGTTTGAGGAAATCATGGCAACACCTTTACTTGAAATAAGTCGCGTCAGCAAACGCTTTGGCGATTACACGGCAGTCACCGAGACCTCGTTCAATATCGAGCGGGGCGAATTCCTGGCCATCATGGGTTCCAGCGGGTGCGGAAAGACCACCATGCTGCGCATGCTGGCCGGCCTCGAGCAGCCGAGTTCGGGCGAAATCCGCCTCGATGGCGTATCCCAGGCCGGCCTGTCGCCGTGGGAGCGCGACCTGCCCCTGGTCTGGCAGAGCCTGGCGCTGTTCCCGTTCTTGAACGTGGTCGACAACGTTGCATTCGGTTTGAAGATGCGCGGCGTCAAGAAAGACGAGCGGCTCGAGCGGGCCAGGGTCTGGATCAAGAAGCTCGAACTCGAAGAGTTCGCCGAGCGCAACGTGACGCAGCTATCGGGCGGACAACGCCAGCGGGTCGCACTGGCGCGCGCACTCGTCAATGAGCCCAAGGTGCTATTGCTCGACGAGCCGCTGAGCGCGCTCGATGCCCATTTGAGCATCCGGATGCAGGCGCTGCTGCGCTCGCTGCAGCGCGAGCTCGGCATTACCTTCATCTATGTCACCCACAGCCAGGCAGAAGCGTTTTCGATGGCCGACAGGGTCGTGGTGATGAGCCGCGGAAAAGTCGAGCAGATCGGCCCCCCGAAAGATATCTATCGTTTTCCTGTCAATCGCTTCGTCGCTGAATTCATCGGCAACGTGAATATTTTCCGGGGCCGGGTCGAGGCTGACGCCAACGGCGTGGCGCGCCTGAGCACCGGGCTTGGCCCGATGCTGGCGAGCACCGCAGGGGTGACGGTCCAGCGCGGGCGCGAGAGCGACTTTTATGTGAACGCGGACCAGATCACGCTCGGTGCGCAGGCAGCTGGCGAGAACGAGGTAAGCGGCAAGCTGCTCGGCTACAAGTTCGTCGGCAACATGGTGACCTTGTTCCTCGAGCTGCCCGGCGGCGACGAACTCAAGGTCAACCTGCCGGAGCCGGCCTACGACCAGCTGCAGATCAAGATCGGCGATATGGCGACAGCGTCCTGGCCTGCGAGCGCAGCCAGTTTGTTCAAGATTACCGAATAAGGAGAAAGAGCATGAAACAAAGCGTAGTGATAGGTGAATTGGCCTGGCCGGAATACGATCGCCTGGTCAGGGACGGGAAAACGACCGTGCTGCTGCCGATCGGCGCGCTCGAGCAGCATGGCCATCACATGTCGATGAACCCGGACGTGCTGCTGCCGAGCGCGATGGCCGAACGCGTGGCGCAGCGCATCGGTGCGCTGGTGGCGCCGGCAATCGCGTATGGCTACAAGTCGCAGCAAAAAAGCGGCGGCGGCAACCACATGCCGGGCACCACCAGCCTCGACGGCCATACGCTCACCTGCACCATCAAGGACGTGCTCAAGGAGCTGGCAAGGCATGGCGTGCGCAAGGTCGCCATGATCAATGGTCACTACGAGAACTCGATGTTCATTGTCGAGGGCGTGGACCTGGCGCTGCGCGAATTGGGCTGGGAGGGGATCAAGGATTTTCGCGTGGTGGTCCTGTCGTACTGGGATTTCGTCAGGGAAGACACGATTGCCACGATTTATCCCGACGGCTTCCCCGGCTGGGCGGTCGAGCACGGCGGCGTGCTGGAAACGTCGCTCATGCTGCATCTGCATCCGCACCTGGTGGATGTGTCCAAGGTGCAAGATCATGCGCCGGCGACGTTTCCGCCCTATGACTTTTTTCCCGTCAAGCCGGAATGGACCCCGAGCTCAGGCTGCCTTTCGTCGGCTAAAGACGCGACCGCGGAGAAGGGCGCGTTACTGCTCGACGTATGTGTCGAGGGGATTGCACGCGAATTAAGCGTGGCCTTCGATTGAGACGATTCGACCACGAAAGAGATGCAATGAATATTTCCATCAGCCGTGTGCAGGACAGCTTGCTTGAATTCCTATCGCAAGCTGGCTGCGAGTTCCAGGTAGTCGAACATGCGCCGGTCCATACGATCGATGAAGCGATGCTGGCGGTGCCACCTGTCGCGGGCATCAAGACCAAGAATATATTTGTCCGCGACGCCAAGGGCAAGCGCCATCTGCTCGTTGTCGTCCCGCATGACAAGCAGATCGACCTTGGCGAACTGGCCAGAGTGCTTCCCTCGACCAAGCTCAGCATGGGTTCACCCGAGCGCCTGCAACGATGCCTTGGCGTCAGCCCCGGCGCGGTCAGCTTGTTTTCCCTGGTCAACGATGTCAACGCGGTCGTGGAGCTGGTTGTCGATGCGCCGGTCTGGCAGGCCGAGCATGTGCAGGGCCATCCCTTGCGCAATACCGCCACCGTGTCGATCTCGCACGCCGCGCTGCTGTCCTTCCTGGCCCATGTCGGTCATCGCGCCACGGTCATCGATGTTCCATTCATGGCACAGCGCAGGGAGCACGCATGAAGCCCAGTTACGAGTCGCACGTGGCCGGCCTGTTGTCATGGCCGGAAGCGGTGCTGCCTTCGCCCCAGGCTGTACCACGCTATATCCTGACCTTGTCCTGCGCCAGCGCGGCCGGGCAGGTCGCGGCCGTCACCGGTTTCCTGGAAGCGCGCCACTGCTATATCGATGAGATTTCCGTCTTCGATGACAGCATCAACCAGGCCTTCTTCATGCGCTGCGTATTTCATGCCGACAGCGGCGACATGCTGTCCTTGAGCCAGATGCGAGACGACTTCGAGGCCATTGGCAGCCGTTTCGGCATGACCTGGGCCATGCATGACACGGCGGTGCGCCCGCGCGTGCTGATCCTGGTTTCCAAATTCGACCATTGCATCAACGACCTGATCTACCGCTGGCGGATCGGCGAGCTCAAGATCGATATCGTGGCCGTGGTATCGAATCATCCGGACCTCGAGCACCTCGCCAAGGCGCACGGCCTGCCGTTTCACCATTTGCCGGTGACGCCCGAAAACAAGCAGCGCCAGGAGGCACGTTTGCTTTCCCTTATCCAGCAGACCGGTACCGAGCTGGTGGTGCTGGCGCGTTATATGCAGATCCTGTCGGCGCAATTGAGCGCGGCGCTGACAGGGCGTGCGATCAATATTCATCATTCCTTCCTGCCTGGTTTCAAGGGGTCCAAGCCATATCACCAGGCCCATGCCAGGGGCGTCAAGTTAATCGGGGCGACCGCCCACTATGTCACGACCGACCTGGATGAAGGGCCGATCATCGAGCAGGTGGTGGAACGGGTGGATCACTCGTATGGCCCCGATCAGTTGCTGACGACCGGGCGCGACATGGAATGCGTCGCACTCTCGCGTGCGGTGAAATTCCAGATAGAACGCAGGGTTTTCTTGAATGGGAACAGGACCGTGATATTGCGTTAGCACGGTCAATCCCGATGGTGTGTGAATAACTTGGCAAAATAGCCAAATAAAATAATCTAAAACTGGAGATAAAGACAATGCACCATCACGCCGAACCGGGCGCCGTCAGAGCTGCCGCGCCCAGCAAATCAAAGATCAAGCACCAAGCCACCCAACAGCGTCGCGGGCAGTTAAAACAGGCTGCCACAGCCTGCTTCATCGGTAACTTCGTCGAGTGGTTCGATTACGCGTCCTACGGTTATCTCGCGGTCGTCATCACCAAAGTGTTTTTTCCGGACAGTTCGCCGGTCTCTGGCCTGCTGGCGACCTTCGGCGTGTTTGCCCTGTCGTTCATCGTGCGCCCGCTTGGCGGTGTGATCTGGGGACACTATGGGGACAAGATTGGCCGCAAGCAGGCACTGTCGCTGTCCATCCTCCTCATGTCGTTGGCCACTTTCCTGATCGCCTTCCTGCCAACCTATGCGCAGATTGGGCTGTGGGCGCCGGTGCTGCTTTTGGTGGTGCGCATTGTCCAGGGATTTTCAGCCTCGGGAGAATATGCCGGCGCGTCCGCATTCCTGGCCGAATATGCGCCCGACCATCAACGCGGTTTCTACACCAGTATCGTACCGGCGAGCACCGCCGCCGGCTTGCTGCTGGGGTCCATGCTGGTGACAATCATGCATTCCGTGCTTACGCTGGAACAGATGGAGTCGTTCGGATGGCGCCTTCCATTCCTGCTCGCTGCCCCGATGGGGCTGGTTGGCCGCTACATCCGGCTGCGGCTGGAGGATTCTCCCAAGTTCAGGGAGCTCGAGCAGTCGCACCATGTTGAGCAGGCGCCGGTCATGCAGATGCTGCGCAAGCATAAACGCGCCTTTGTCATTGCGCTGGGCGCCACGATGCTCAATGCAGTCGGTTTCTATACGATTCTCAGCTATATGCCGACCTATCTTTCGGTCGAGTTGCACGTCAGCGAAGCGGACTCGTTCCTGGCAACCTCGATCGCCCTGGCCGCCTATATCGGGCTGATCTTTCTAATGGGGAAGCTGTCCGATCAATTCGGCAGGAAAACCATGCTGGTGGCGGCATCGCTCATTTTCATGGTGTTCACAGTTCCGCTGTTCAGTTATCTGGGCACGGTCGGACTGCTGGGAATGATCGTCATCCAGATTGTGTTCGGCGCCATGCTCACCATGAATGACGGAACGCTTCCCTGCTTTTTATCGGAAATCTTCCCGACCAATATACGTTACAGCGGCTTTGCATTGAGTTTCAATTTGGCCAATGCGGTGTTTGGCGGTACGGCGCCATTCATCGCCACCTGGCTGATTCAGGCTACCGGCAACAAGCTGGCGCCGGCCTGGTATCTGGTCGGGGCCGCATTGATCGCGCTGATTGCGATGCTCTTTAGCCGCGAGAGCGCAGGCAAGCCACTGAAGGAGCGCTGACACTTATCTTGCCCGCGTTGTTCACAAGGCGTGAAAAAATGCATTATCGCGCACGCCGTTGCCGATTTCGGCTAACGGCTCGTCCCTTCCCTTTCCTAAAATGGCCCTGTCGGAGGTCATGGAGGCCTCTCTGGCTCAAACGGGAAAAGGATGACCATGTTGCTCGATGCGATGAAGGGGCTGATCGGCCGCGAGGCCCGCTGGTGTCGGCTGGGCTTGGCAAGCATCGCTGGCATGATGCTGGCCGGTGCGGGATTTGCGGCGCCGCTGCAGGGAGCGGCCATTGTGCAGCAAAAATGCGGCGCCTGCCATGTCGAGGGCGGCAAGCTGCAGCGCCTGCCCGGCTTACGCAAGACGCCCGAGGGCTGGGACATGAGCATCGCCCGCATGCAGGTATGGCACAAGGTCGAGATCTCGAAGGATGAGCGGCGCACCCTGGTCAAATACCTGTCCGACAAACAGGGACTGGCCCCCGAGGAAAGCGCGCCTTATCGGTTTCTGATGGAACGCAGGCCGAATTCGCAGGACGTGCTGCCCGACGAGGAGCTTGGGCAGATGTGCGCGCGCTGCCACAGCTTCGGCCGCGTCGCCCTGCAGCGCCGCGATGCCGGCGAGTGGGCCAAGCTGGTCCATACCCATCTCGGCCAGTTCCCCAGTATTGAATATTCGGCCCAAGGACGCGACCGCAACTGGAAGGAGATCGCGCTCGGCCAGGTGGCGCCCAAGCTGGCCGCGCTGTATCCGGCCAATGCGTCTGCCTGGAAAAAATGGCAGGCGAAAAAGCATGCTCTGCCGACCGGTTCCTGGCGCATCGCCGGCCACCGGCCCGGCGCGGGAGACTACGCCGGCACGATGCAAGTCGATGCCTTGGGCGATGACCGCTACGACGTGCGCTACGAGCTGAACTTCGCTTCCGGCAACAAGATGCATGGCCGCGGCCAAAGCATCATGTACAGCGGCTACGAGTGGCGCGGCGACGCCACCATCGGCAACCAGAAGATCCGTTCGGTATTTGCGTTGAGCGCAGACGGCAAGACGATTTCCGGGCGCTGGTTCATGCGCGGATCGGACGAGCTCGGCGCAAGCTTCATGGCCGTGCCTTCCGGCGCCGCGGCCCGTCCTGCCATCGTTGCGGTGTTTCCATCGATCCTGAAGGCCGGCGCGACCACGCGGCTCAGCGTGCATGGGGTTCGGCTTGGAAAAGGCTTCGAGCTGGGGCCGGGCATCACGGTGCTGTCGGTCGAGCAAAAAAATGCCGATGAGGCCGAGTTGACGGTGAGCGTTGCCGAAGACGCCGCCGTGGGGCTGCGCACGCTGCGCACCAAGGGCGGCAAGGGCGAAGCGGCGCTGGCGGTATACCGCCAGTTCGATTCGGTCCGCATCGAACCGGAGTTCGCCCTCGCCCGGCTCGGCGGCGGCACCAATGCGCCGCTGTCGGCCCAGTTCGAGGCGGTTGCCTACCTGAATGGGTCCGATGGCAAGGCCGGCAGCGCCGACGACGTGCGCCTCGGCGTGGTTGATGCCACCTGGAGCGTCGACAACCATGACGAGAAAGCCAAGCTTGCCGACGACGTCTCGTTCGCCGGCGTGATGGAGCCGCACGGACTGTTCGTGCCGGCCGGGGCCGGTCCCAATCCGCTGCGCAAGGGGCTCAACAACGTCGGCGACCTGGCGGTCGTCGCGACGGTCGCGGACGGCGGGCGCAGCAACGAGGCCAGGGCGCGCCTGGTGGTGACCGTACAAAGCTGGAACAAGCCGCCGCTGCGCTAAGAGGAGACGTCATGGCATCGCTGCAATTACAAAGACAGAATTATCGGGCCGTGGGGCCAGCCGGCCAGCGCTTCCTGCTGCACGTGCCGACCACCTCGATGTTCGAGCTGGACAAGGCGGCCGACTCGGTGCTCGGCCTGCTCGAAGAGAGCGGCGCGGTCAGCGAGCAGGAGGTGCGCAGCCGCTTCGACGGCATCTTTTCGCCGGGCGAAGTGTGCGATTCGCTCGCCGATTTCCTTGCCCTGGGCATCGTCGCGCCCGGGCGCATGGATGTTGAAATCACGCCGCGCGAAGTGAAGCACTCGCCCATCAACACCCTGGTGCTGACCCTGACCACCGGCTGCAACCTGGGCTGCAGCTATTGTTACCGTGAAGATCTCACCACCCCGCGCGCCGCCGCGGTGATGGAGGAAGCCACTGCGAGGCGGGCGATCGACCTGCTGCTGCAGGAATCGACCGGCCACGAGCTGGTCAAACTGGTCTTCTTTGGCGGCGAACCCCTGACGCGCTTTCCCACCATCCGCGCGCTGGTCGGGCATGCCGAACAGGCCGCCGAAAAGGCCGGCAAGCAGATCGAGTTTTCCCTCACCACCAATGCCAGCCTGGTGACCGACGAAATGATCGCGTTCTTCCAGGCCCACCGCTTCGGCATTTCGGTGAGCATGGATGGCGACGAGGCCATGCACGACCGCTACCGCATCACCATCGGCGGCAAGGGCACTTACCAGCAAGTGTCGAAAAACGTGCGGCGCCTGCTGGCAGGCTGCACTGCGCGCCCGGTCGGGGCGAGGGTGACCCTGGGCAGCGGCAATACCGACGTGGCGCGCGTCTACCGCCACCTGCATGACGAACTTGGCTTTGCCGAAGTCGGGTTCGCGCCCGCCACCGCGGGCCCCGATTCTCCGCTTGGCCTGGACGCGGCCGAAATGCGCACCGTGCTCGACGCGATGAAGGCGCTCGGCCATGAATACACGAGCGCCGCGAAACGCGGTTTCCGCCATGGGTTCTCGAACATGAACCAGCTGATGCACGATCTGTTCAGCGGCACGCGCAAGAGCTTGCCGTGCGGCGCCGGAATCGGCCTGCTGGCGGTGAGCACCGAGGGCAAGCTGGCCCTTTGCCACCGGTTTACCGGCACCGCCTTCCCCAGCTTCGGCGACGTCAATGCCGGCGTGGCGCAACAGGAGCTGTCGGCCTTTTTAAGCGAAGCACAGCGCCTGCACCCGGCCTGCCAGCAATGTTCGGCGCGCAGCATTTGCGCCGGCGGCTGCTACCACGAAGCCTATGTGCGCAGCGGCACGGCGCTCGCGCCGACCTTCTCCCACTGCGATTTCATCCGCGAGTGGCTCGATTTCGGGATCGAGCGTTTCGGCGAGATTGAGCGCGCCAATCCCGATTTTTTCACCCCCAAGAACAAGCTGCAGGAACCACAGGGAAATGCATCATGAAACGTCTCAGACCTCTCAACCAAAAGGCGCGCAGCCTTTCTTCCCACGCTGGCGCGGGACGCGCCGCCGAGGTGCGCCCGATGGGCGGCGTGATCGGTTGCACCACGACCTTCGATCCGGGCTGGGAGATCGACGCCTTCGGCGGCCTGGCCAGCCTGTGCCAGCCGATGGAGGCCGACCTGTACGGCTGCACCGATCCGTGCTGGTGGCCGGCCCAGCTGGCCGACAACATGAACACCTCGCGCGACTGGACCGAAGGAAAAAATTCGGCCCTGCGCGACTGGCGCGAATTGCAGACACTCTTTCCCGAGGATTGAACATGAACCGCTGCCTCTTTTTCCTCATTGGCTTGCTGGCCAGTTCGCCCGTGTTGGCCGCCGACTACCTGCTCACCGGCAGCCGGCCCAACAGCCTGCACATGATCGACCTGGCCGCGCGCAAGCTGGTGCGCAGCTATCCGATTCCGGGTCCCGGCGTGCCGGGCGCCATCAGTGTCGCCAAGGACGCAAAAGTCGCCTATGTGATGACGAACCACAGCGAGAGCGTGGTCGGCATCGATCTCGACAGCGGGCGACAGGTGTTCCGCGCGGACATGTCGACGCCCGAGGAACGCGTCAAATCGATGTTCGGCATGACCGTCAGCCTCGACGGCACCAAGCTCTATGTGTACCAGATTCCGACGCGCATGAAGCGCAACGAATACGTGTCGCTCGATACCCGCATCGCAGTCTATAACACGGCCGACGGCGTCGGCGCCAAGCCGGTGAAGACGTTTCCCGCGCCGCGCAGGATTGCCCTGCTGGCGCCGACCGCGAACCCCGACCGGGTGGTGGGCATGGGCTGGGATTTCTATGTGTTCGACGCCAAGGCGGGCAAGGTGGACCAGACCCATGCGCTGCGCAACTGGCAGCGCAAGGGCATCGGCGAACCGGACGTGCTGTCGATGTGGCACCAGTACGAACAGGCCCGCGTGCTCTCGAGCCCTTACTACGTGGCCAACACCGATGCCGATCCGAGCTCGCCGGAAGGCTTCAAGGTCGGGATCCTGAATTTCGACCTGGACACCGAAAAGGTCAGTTATGCCGAACTGGCCAACGCCGACACGGCGATCTTCTCGTCGGTCGTCAATCCGGTCAAGCGCAATGAAGTGTTTACCGTGATGAACCAGATTTTCCGGGCCGACATGGCGCAAAAGAAGTTCGTGCAGCGCGCCGAGCTGGGGCATACCTATTACGCCATCAACATCTCGAGCGACGGCAAGGAACTCTACCTTGGCGGCGCGCTCGACAAGGTCGCGGTCTACGACACGGCAACGCTGACCAAACAGGGCGAGATCGGCATGCCTGAAGGCGCCGACCAGTCCATCTCGTCGATGCGGATGATCCAGCGCTGAAGCTGTGCACATGCACGCACCGGACCAGTTGAAGCGCGCTGTGTGGCATCACCCGATGCTGATATGGGGGCGCCTGCTGGTGGCGGCGCGCCGGCGCCTGGCCTTGCGCGTGGCAACGCTGTCGTGCCTGGCCAGCCTGCTGGCATTGCTTCAACCCTGGCTGTCGAAGGTGCTGGTGGACGACGGCGCGCTGGCCGGCGACCTCGGGGTGCTGGCCAGCACGGCGGCGCTGATGCTGTTGGTGCCGCTGCTCGGCCTGGCGGTGGAGGCGGTGACCCGCTTCGATTACCTGGAGCTGTCCTCGCACGTGCTGTTCGGCCTGCGCGAACGCGTATTCGCGCATCTGCAGTCGCTCTCGCCCGTGTATTACTCGCGGGTCGGCTTCGGCGACCTGGTGGCGCGTTTCGACGGCGACCTGGCCGAGGTGCAGCGTTTCCTGGTCGATGGGCCGCTGGCGCTCATCAACGGCATGTTCAGCCTGCTGGCGGTGCTGGTCTTGATGACGTTGCTCGACCTGCGCATGACGCTCGTCGTGCTGCTGGCCATGCTGCCGCTGCCGCTGCTGCACGCACTGCGCAAGCGGGCCGCGGTGGAAAGCAGTGCGCGCGAAGTGCGGCGCCAGTCCACGCGGCTGTCCAACTTCTTCATCGACACCCTGCGCGCGGTCAAGCTGATCCAGTCGTCGAACGGCGAGGGCGCGCGCCTGGACACCCTGCGCGAGCGTCACGGCGACTATTACCAGGCCCTGAAAACAGCGCAGCAGACCGGCTTTTCGCTTGCCGCCGGACAGCGCGTGGCCGGCGTGGCGGGAACCGCGCTGGTGTTCGGCTGCGGCGGCTACCTGCTGGCGCGCGGGCACATCACGATGGGACTGCTGGTGGCCTTCATCGCGTATTCGGCGCGCGTGGCCGGACCCGTGCACACCCTGATGGGCGTGCTGGCCGGCTGGCAAAGGCTGAGGGTGAGCCTGGAACGCCTGTCCGAAGTGCTCGATGCGGAACCGGCGCGCCAGGCCAGCACACGCCTGCCGCCGGCGCGCAGCGGAGCACTCGAACTGGACGGGGTGAGCTTCGCCTACGAGGCCGGCAAGCCGGTGCTGTCGCACGCCTGCCTGCGCATTCCCGCCGGCAGCACGGTTTTGCTGAGCGGTGCCTCGGGAGCGGGAAAATCGACCCTGACCGACTTGCTGCTCGGGCACCTGCATCCGGACCAGGGCAACATCCTGCTCGACGGCGTCGCCATCGGGCAGGTGGCGCCAGCCGAGCTGCGCCGCAGGATCGCGGTGGTGGACCAGGAGCCGGCCTTTTTCGCCGGGACCGTGCGCGAAAACCTGCGTTTCGTCCAGCCGCTGGCGACCGATACCGAACTGGCTGCGCTGCTGCACAGCGTCAGCCTGAAGGCGCCGGAGGTGCATCTGCAGACCCGGCTTGGCGCAGTGGGCGCGGCGCTCTCGCGTGGCCAGCGCTTGCGCCTGGCGCTGGCGCGCGCGATATTGCAGGACCCCGAGATCCTGGTGCTGGACGAGACCACCAGCGCGGTCGACGCGGACATGGAAAGCCAGTTGCTGGCGCTGGTGCGCCGCCGCTTTGCCGGGCGCACCTGCCTGTTCATTACCCATCATGTCCGCAGCGCGCAAGACTGGAGCATGGTGTGCCGCTTGCACAACGGCGCTTTCGAGGTGCTGGCGGAAGAGGGCGTGGCCGATGCCGGTTAAGCTCGCCATTGTCGACAGCGCGATCGGCGAGCTGCCTGGCTCGCTGGTCGCTGCGCGCCTCGCGTTCAGGCTGGCCGCCGATGGCCGGGTTGTGTGCGCGGCGGGCGCGGCGGCCGACCCCCTCGGGCACGGGAGCGCGATGGCAAAGCTGGTGCTCGAGCGCGCTGCGCACTGCGTGCTGCTGTCGGCACAGGTGTTTCACGCGAACGAGCCCAGTGCGGCGCAGGTCATCGCCGCGGCCATCGACTGGTGCGTGGCGCAGGGCGCCAGGGTGGTCAATTTGAGCCTTGGGCTGGCGGACGACCGGCGCACGCTGCGGGAAAGCTGCGAGGCCGCGCTGGCGCATGGCGTGCTGCTGGTGGCCTCCTGGCCGGCCCGGGGCGGCGCAGCCTATCCTGCCGCCTATCCCGGCGTGCTGGCGGTAAACGGCGACATTCGCTGCGGGCAGGGTGAATTCTCCTGCCTCGCGCACGAGCTGTTCGGCGCCTCGCCGCTGCCTCCGCACGGGTTTGCAGGTGGCGGCGCAAGTTACGCAACGGCCCGCATCGCCGGCGAGGCTGGCGCCTTTTTCGAGACATTTCCCACCGCGAGCGCGGCCGATTTCAGGAACAAGCTGCTGGCCGGCGCCCGTTTCCACGGACGCGAGCGGCGGCAGGCATGAAAGCACACATGGATATTGCACTGGCCATCACCGATCCGCGCCGGCTGGCGCGCCTGAAGTCGATCCCCGTCCTCGACCGGGCGGCCCTGCTGGCCTTCCTGGACGATCCGCAGCTGAGCGAATTGATTCCCCGCGATGCGCTTGCCACCCACCTGTATTACGGCAGCGAGTATTGCGAGCACCTGTTCCCCGACGCGGACGAACTGGCCGCGGCATTGAAACAGGCCGAGCGCCTCGGGCTGACGTTCGTGCTGTCCACGCCGATTGCCAACGATGCGCTGGTGACGCGCATCGCCGCAGCAGTCGAGTGCCTGCCGGCGGGCGCGCAGGTGCTCGTCAACGACTGGGGCGTGGCGCAGGTAATGAAGACGCGATTTGCGCAATACGGCGTGGTGGCGGGACGCCAGCTGGCCAAGATGGTCAAGGATCCGCGCATCCCTGCACCGGCGTGGAGCCGCGTCTATCCCAGCAACTATGGGGCCGCGTCCTACGCCCGCCTGCTGTCCCGGTTCGGCATCGGGCAGGTAGAACTCGACGTGCCGCCGTTCGCCGGCGCCGCCATGTTCGCGCTCGATGACCTCGACGTGTCCGTGTGGGCGCCCTACGCGTATATCGCCAAGGGCCGCATCTGCAAGATCGGTTCGCTGGGCGCAAGAACCGAGGACAAATTCGCGCCTGGGCGGGTCTGCAACCGCGAGTGCCTGGGAATTCTCGAGCGCGAGCCGGACGCCGCCGTATCAAGCCTGCGCACCTTTAGCCGCGGCACGACCATGTTCTACCAGCACGATGCGGCCATGTTCGGCGTCGTGCGCGACGCCATCGCCCAGGGCCATGTTGCGCGCCTGGTGCTCTCGGAGGTTTGAATTGAAAATCACATCGCCCATCAGCCATATCGACGAAATAGCACCGCTGGTTGCGGCCGGCGCCAGGGAGCTGTACTGCGGCGTGGTGCCGTCGGACTGGGTTGCCCAGTTCAACACAGGCGCGGTGAACCGCCGCTATTTCGGCAACCTGCCGGGCCTGGCGGAGCTGGAGAAAGCGGTCGGCATCACGCACGCACTGGGCGCCGAATTGTTCCTGGTCCTGAACGCACAGCACTACGGGGCCGCCCAGCTCGACGCGCTGGTCGCGCTCGGCGCAAGCTTCCATGAGATGGGCGGCGACGCCGTGATCGTGGCCGACCTGACCCTGATCGCCACGCTGCGCGAGCAGGTTCCCGAGCTTGCCATTCACGTCAGCTCGGTGGCCAGTTGCCGCAACAGCGCAGCGGTCGGCCTGTATCGCGATCTCGGGGTGCGCCGCGTCATCCTGCCGCGCGACGTGACGCTGGACGAAGTCGAAGCGATCGCCAGGGCGGTTCCGCAGCTCGAACTCGAGGTGTTCATCCTCAACGACGGCTGCGTGTTCGAGGAAGGGGTGTGCCATTCGATCCACCTGCCGAAGAAACTGGGCGGGCCGATCTGCGTGGACAGCTATGGCTTCGAATATGTGGGCGCGACCGGCAACAGCCTGCCGCAGCGGGCGCAGCGGCGCCTGCTCGACAACGACGAGGACTACAAGCGCTGGCTGTGGTACCGCTTCGGCTGCGGTTTTTCAACGACCGAAGAGGGCTATCCCTACGGCCCCTGCGGCCTGTGCGCAATCCACCGCCTGCGAAAGGCAGGTATTGCCTCGATCAAGATCGCGGGACGCGAAGGCCCCACCGAACGCAAACTCAAGAGCGTGGACATGGTGCACCAGGTGCTCGAGAAAGCCGGGCAGGGGGCGGACGCGGCCACTGTCGCCGCGACCGCCGTCGGCATCCGCAAAACGCTCACGCACTGCCAGAGCGGCTACATGTGCTACTACCCCGAGGTACGCGCGAGATAGCCGGGGAGCGCGGTATCAGTACGAAATATTGATGTTCTTGATTTGCGTATAACTCATCAATTCGTCGATTGAATGTTCGCGTCCGATGCCGCTGTCCTTGAAGCCCCCGAACGGCGCACCCTTGTAGCGCTTGCCGCCATGCCCGTTGATCCAGACATATCCGGCTTGTACCGCATCGGCCATGCGCAAGCCGGTCGAGATGTCGTTGGTCCAAATGTTGGCGCACAGGCCGAAATCGCTGTCATTGACTTCTTGCAGCATGGTAGCCTCGTCGTCCCAGCCGAGAATGCTCATGACAGGCCCGAAAATCTCTTCGCGTTCGATGCGCATCCCGTGCCTGACCTGGTCGAAGATGGTGATATCCGCGAAATAGCCTTTCTGTAATTCGGCGCCCGCTGCATGCGCGCCGCCGCGCAGCAGGCGCGCGCCTTCCTGTTTGCCCGAGGCGATGAAGCTCATCACCCGCTCGTATTGGCGGCGCGTGATGACCGGACCCATTTGCGTCGCTTCCAGCTCGGGCAGGCCGATCGCGATTTTCTCGACCCGCGCCAGGACCGCGTCGATGAACCTGTCCTTGATCTTGTTGTGCACGAATACGCGCGAATTCGATCCGCAAGACTGTCCTTGCGAGACGGTGAAGTTCATGCCCGCCACTGCGGCGGCGGCGACCTTGTCGATATCGACGTCCGGATAAATGATCAGCGGGTTCTTCCCGCCCAGTTCAAGGCTCAGCGATTTGATGCCTGCATTGCGCATGATGGCGCGCCCGGTCTCCACGCTGCCGGTGAAGGCGATGCGGCGCACCTCTTTGTGCGCGACCAGCGCGCCGCCGCAGGTGGGGCCGTCGCCGGTGACGATGTTGACGACGCCGGGCGGGAAGCATTCCTGCACCAGCTTGCCCATCCACAGGGCGGATAAGGGGGTCTGGTCGGCCGGTTTCAGGATGACCGTGTTACCGGCCACCAGCGCCGGCGCGATCTTGCCGGCGCCAAAGGAAATCGCATGGTTGAAGGGGATGATGCGCCCGACCACGCCAAACGGCTGCGGCCGCGTGTAATCGAGCCCGCCGCCCGGGGTGGGGATGGTTTCGCCCTTCATTTCCATGCCGAGGCCGGAAAAGAAGTCGTGCAGCGATGCGCCTTTTTTTGCGTCCTCGACCATCGGCAGGAAGGGGTTGCCGCTGTCGATCGCGTCGAGCATGCCGAATTCGCGCGCCATGGCGCGCACCGCGGTGGCGAACTGGCGACAGTGCCTGGCACGCTCGTCGACATGCATCTTGCTCCAGGCCGGGAAGGCGGCCTTGCCCGCTTCAACGGCAAGCTGGATATCTTCGGCGTCACCAGCGGGAACGTCGGCGATGGCTTCGTCGTACGCCGGGTTCATCGAGGTCATCCTCTTGCCGGAACGGCTTTCCACCCATTTCCCGCCGATCATCATTTTCCAGCCCTGTGTTTCCTCTTCGGCTGTCTTCAGGACCTGAAGGCCGAATGCGTCGCTCAGACTCATGGCGTTTCCCTGTGAAGTTAATGGAGGCAAGAACCGCCGTCGACCACCAGCGTTTGGCAAGTTCCGCATATCAGAATGCTGTCCCTGCTAACGGGATGCGATGAATATTGTCATAAACAATAGGCAACGTCAACCGTGTTGCCGAGGGCATTTCAGTGCTCGCCGCAACAGGCGTCAAGGCGAGGGGAAAGGAGCCGGCAGCGATCGGGCCGTGCTCTCAGGCCATTACAAGGCGGTGGGCATGATGTGCCCGGGCAGGGGCGCCGCCGCGAGCGTGCCCCGTGCCGGCAAGACTCAGGTGGTCATTGCGTCGGTTGCGCCTGGAAGCGATCGATCCAGGCGGCCAGCTGGGACGGCGTCAGCGCCTGGCCGGACGGCGCCAGCCTGACCCGCAATCCCGTCTCGGCAGGAACCATCTCCGCCGACCAGCCGCGCCTGGCCAGCCACAGCAGGCTGGCCAGCCAGGCTGCATGCTGCTGCGAGACATGCGCTTCGCACGGGGTTTCCAGGAATTCGGTGAGCTGGCGCCCGTCGAGGAAGATGCAGCCGCCCGCGGCCGGCTCCAGGGTGGGGCCGAGCACGCGCGCCAGCTGCGCCATGGCCAGCTCCGGCGCCGGCTCGGGGCAGTCGCGCTCCATCTGCGCCAGCTGGTCGCGCACCGCGCGCCCGAAGGCGGCGCTGCGCATCGCTTCCGCGCCCAGCAGCTCGCAGTAGTCCATCAACAGCCAGCGCGGTTCGGGCGCCGTGACGCCTGCGCGCGAAGCGATTCCCAGGTAGGCTGCGAGCGGCAGCACATGCGCCGGCTCGATCAGGCTCGAACACAGCGCGTACAGGGTGCCGATGCGGTTGCCGACGGTCTGCTGTTGGCGGATCATCAGTTTTTCGCGCAGCAGTTCGGCATGTTCCTTGCGCAGCGCGGCCAGCCCGAGCGCCTGCTGCAGTTCCATCCTGAGTCCGGTGATTTCCCACGGCTTCTGGATATAGCGGTCAATCTGGCCCTGGTTGACCGCTTCGACCGTGTGCTCGATTTCGGAATAGGCGGTGGTAAGGATGCGCACGATATGCGGGTAGTGCTCGCGTGCGTAGAACAGCAATTCGTTGCCATAGGCGCCGGGCATGCGCTGGTCCGATATCAGCACGCTGATGCTGCCCGCATGCGCGTCGAGCATGCGGATGCCTTCCTCGACCGAGTTGGCAGTGATCACCGGGGCAAGCGAACCGATGGCGCGCTCGAAATACTTGACGGCCGTCGCCTCGTCGTCCACGAACAGGATGGCCGGGGCAGGAAGGGGTAGATCAGTCATCGCTATTCCTTTTTAGATGCGGGAAAGTTGAGTGCGATCGTGGTCGATCGACCCTGTTCGGATTGAACCAGGATGTTTCCGCCAAACGATTGCATGATACGGTTGCAGAAGATCATTCCCCAGCCGTTGCCGCCCGCGTCGGCATGTCCGGTAACCGGGTCAACCAGCAGGCGCTCAAGCACCTCGGCAGGAATGCCGGGGCCGTTGTCGCGCAGCTGGATCTGGGGATGCCTGGCGACCTTGATGGTAAAGCGCAGCGCGGGGGCGGCATGTCCGGCCAGCGCGCGCAGCGCGTTGCTTAAAATCGAGGACAACACCAGCGCCACGCAGTTGGGCAGGGCGGTGATTGGAAAATCGTGCTGTACGTCGAGCTCGATCATGCCGCGCTGCGCCGCGGTCAGCGGGTAGGTGTCGAGCAAGGTCGTGATCAGCTGGTGCGCGCTGCGGCTCGCCCTGGCGTCGCCCCGCAACGGCGCTGCCTTGGCAAGCTTGACCGAGTCGACGAAGGTGCTCAGCACCGACAGGCAGTATTTGGCGTTGTCGTGCATGGCGCCGGCCGCTTCGCCTAGTTCGTTCTGTGAAATGCCCGGCGTAGCGCAGCCGACGCGGCGCTCGATGCCGCGCGCGAAATTGACGATGGTGGCCAGCGGCGTATTGAGTTCGTGCGCCAGGAATGCCAGCGTTTCCTCGATCGCCAGCAGGCTTTCGCGGCGCGCCGCGCACTCGCGCGCGCGCACGCTGGCCAGGTGCAGCGTGCTGCGCAAGGCTTCCAGTTCAAGCGGCTTTTCCATGACCCGGAAAATCTCGCTGGCGTTGATGGTGTCGAGCAGGACATCCTTGTCCGCGTACGCCGTCACCAGCAGGCGCACGATATGCGGATAGTGCTGCTCGACCTGGCGCAGCAGCTCGCCGCCGCTGCATCCCGGCATGCGGTAGTCGGTCACGATCACGTCGACCTGATTGCCCGGGTCGGCCAGGATCTTCAGCGCGCCGCTCACATCGGCGGCGGTGAGCACGCTGTAGTCGGGCTCGACGGCCAGCGAAAAATACTTGCGCGCCAGGGCCTCGTCATCGACATACAGGACGGTTACCGGGTTGCGCTGGGCGTGCATCATGCGTGTCCTTTCAATGGCCGCGCGGCAGGTCGAACACGAACCTGGTCCACTGGCCGGCAACGCTGTCGACCATCAGGGTGCCGCCATGGCGCTGGATCACGGCGTAACTGATGCTCAGGCCAAGACCGAGCCCCTGGCCGACTTCGCGGGTGGTGAAGAACGGTTCGAAGACGCGTCCGATGTGTTCCGGTGAAATGCCGGGGCCGTTGTCATGCACGCTCACGTGCAGGCGCTCGCCCTGCCACTTGGCCGATATCGCAATGACAAACTGGGAGCGCGCCACCTTGCGCCCGGCCATCGCCGCATTGCCCAGCAGGTTGATCAGCACGCCGATGACGGCCGCTTCGTCGCCGCGCACCAGGGTGTCGTCGGGCAGCTCGCGGGTCAGCTTGACGCCCTTGATTTCATGGCCCACCAGGCGCACTCCGGAGTCGAGCGCTTTTTCGAACATGAAATGGGTTCCCTCCAGTTCGGTGCCGGGCTTGCGATAGGCAAAGGTCTTCAAGTCCGAGACGATGTGGTGGACCCGCTTCATCCCCTGTTTTGCGTCGTTCATGCAATCGATGAGGATCGGGCTGCTCTTGGCGGCCGGCTCCTCCATGGCGACATCGATCGCCATCATGCAGAAGTTGACCGGGTTGTTGACTTCATGCAGCAGGCCGGCGGCCAGGGTGCCGATGGCGGCCATTTTTTCCTGCTGCAGCATCTGGCCCTTGATTTCGGCCAGGTCCTTGTTGGTTTTTTCGAGCTGGGCGTTGGTGCAGGCCACCTCGGCCTTGAGCTTGAACAGCATGAAGCGGGCGCGCTCGTTAAAGTAGGTGCATACGGCGCTGATGGTGGCCGACATGATCAGGAACAGCGAATTGACGATGAACGGACCCTTCATGGCGAAATTTTCCGGGTGGGTGGCGCAGGCGGTCACGTACATGAGATACGACAGCGCGCCAAAGCTCACGTTCTGCCATATCGTAAAGGGCAGCGCCAGGCCGGAGGCGAAAATGGCCAGGTGCAGCCCGGCGTAATAGAGCGAGCTGGCGCCTTCGGTGACGCTGATCATCCAGGTGATCATAATCTGAGGCAGCAGCAGCCACAGGAAGGACAGTTCGCGCGCGTGGGCGCGGCCCCACGCGCTGCGCATGAGCATGACGATGGCAAAGATCAGGGCCGAGATGACGACCCTGGCTTCAAAGAACAGCAGCTGCCGCTCCGGGTACAGCCCGTAATCGAGGCCGATGCCGAGCAGGATCAGTACGATCGCCGTATAGGCGCAGCCGCGGCTGAAGGCAAGCCGGTGGCTGCTGATTTCTTCCTCGTACCCGATCAGGAGCTGGTGGTTCATCATCTACGAGACAGCCACTTCTGCAAACACGTTCACGCCCGTTGCATCGACGTAGACCTTGTGCGCACTGGCCGGGCCGGGCAGGACCGCCTGCATGCCGGCTTCGTCGCGGTAAATCAGATACCACTCGAGCAAGTGGCCCATCACGAACTCGCGCTCCGGATTGCAGGCATGCACATTGGTGACCAGCACGGTGCCGCCGGGCCGGGTGCGGGTGGTGAAGTGCTCGGTGAGCCGCTTGCAGACCTTGTCGGACAGGTAATCGAACAGGCCGGCGCAATACACCGCGTCGAACTCGCGCAAGGCGGGCGCTTCATCGCCGGTACGGCGCTTGAGCAACTGGTGGACCGAGTCGTGGGTGTAATCGATGTGGACCTTCTTGCCGGCCGCTGCCGCCAGCGCAGTGAGCTTCTCGCCGGTCCAGGCCAGCGTTTCCTTGCTGAAGTCCACCAGCTCGAAGGACAGCAGCTCCGGGTCGGGATAGGTCTGCAAGAAGCGCTGGATTTCCACGGCCGGACCGCAGCCGATATTCATGATGCGAAACGGACGGCCGGCCTCGCGCGCCGCATCGGCGGTGCGGGACAGGAAATCGACCAGGATGTCGATGCGGTTGCGGTGCGCCGTTGCCGCGGCGGCCTGCAGGAATGCCGTATTGACGATCTGAAAATACGTGCTCGGTCCCTGGCGCGGGTCTTCCAGCATCTGGTTGACCATCTGGTAGTCGCCCGCATACCCGAGCGGCTTGGTAAAGGTGCGGAACACGAAGGGCGCGCGCAGGATCAGCGGATGCAGCGCCGCTTGCGCGAAGGCGCGGTGGGCCGAGGCCAGTTCTTCCTCGACCAGCCCGGCCTCGCCCTCGAGCGCTATGAAATAGTGCTTGGTCTTTTCCATCAGCGGCGTGGCCAGCTCATAGAAGAAATCGGAACGCAGCCGGCCGTCCTCCTTGGGCAGGGAATCGGACATGTCGACCTGCTCGACCCAGCGCGACACGTCCGACAGGAAGGCACGCGCCTCGTTGACCACGATCTGGTAGTCGCGCCGGATGCGAAAGCGCCCGCTCCAGTCCTGCACGAAGGACATGGCCTCGCGCCCGACCGAGGCCGGAACCAGGGGCGTGTCGCTCAGCTCGCGCCACTCCTCGATCAGCGTGACCGATACCACGGCGGTCAGTCCGGTGTTGACCATGCTGATCACGACGGCCTTGCCCGAGTAGGCAGTCTTCGTTCCCAGGCGCACGGTCAATTCGTTCAGGACTTCGCTGACCTGCACGATGGAATACGGGTTGTAGATTTCCATGACCAGAGATTTCCTCTGGAGATTGACAATCGTACCCCGCACGGCCTCACCTTGCGTGTTGCGAAAACTTACTACCGGATCGATTTGCGTTTGTGAGTACACGTTTGAGCGCTTTGAAAAGTCAGCCGGCCGGTGCGAACCCGGGCCGCCTGCGATGAGAAAGTGACCAAAAAGATCGCGTGTGAATCGCACTGCGGCAAACCGGCCCGGCCGGACAAGATGGTGTGCAACAAGGGCTGCATAGTCGACTGCAATCGAAGTTGCACCAAGGGTCCGAACAGGGCTGGCAGCCGCGGCGCCAAGACAATAATAATTTCTTAATGCAAACTAAAAGTAATTGTTTGTATTTTTTCTGACGCGGCATCCCGGCGCTCTCGTGGAGCTCGTGATCTTGTGCCAAATCATACAAGGCGGCTTTTTTTCGATTTTCAGATGAGCTCGATAAGCGTGCTTTGATATATATCAACGATCGCGTGAACTACTTTCTTACAGGAAATCCACATGGGAGGCCTGTTTTCGCGATGTGCGGGGAGATGAGGCAGCTGTTTGCCGGGCGTCGGGTCGCCCTGGCGCGCTCCTCATGACGGTTGTGAAATTATCGGTTACTCGTCAATGCCATTTCATCTGTTGCATAATTGAAACGGATCTGATGCTGCTATCTACACTTGCTACATTTTCGCCAAGATTGCGGCTACCGGGGCTTGGGCTAATCCGGCGCGCCCGTCAGCAGGCCTTCGATCGCATGCGCCTGCTCGACCGGTTCGAGCGTCGTCACCACGCGGCAGGCAAGGTGGCGCCGCACCTTTTCAGGCAGGCTGGTGTAGTAGCCTGCGGTCACCTGCAGGTCATGCTTGTCGGCGTTGCGGGCGTCGGGGGCGTCCACGCCCAGCACGAACATGGGGCGCGACTTGTTCGAGACATTGGCAGTGCCGCGGTGGATGGTCAGTGCGGAACGGGCCGAGAGGTCGCCCACCACAGGCATCTTGCGCTGGCAGCGCGCCTCGTAGCGGTCATACAGTTCCGGCGCCGGGAACATCAGGTTGCCGCCGCTCAGGTCATCCCATTGCGTACCGGGTGCGATCTCGAGCGGTCCCATGTCTTCGGTGACATCGACGGTGGTGATGTTGAAGGCGAGCGAATTGAGGCGGCGTCCGATCAGCGTTTCCGGCGGCGAAGGGAAATCGCGATGCCAGGGCTGCTTCATTGCACCGGGCCCCGGCACGTCGAAACCGGCTTCGACAATCTTGTAATCGGGACCGAGCACCGCGCGGCAGACCTGCACCAGCCAGGGATGGGTGATGATATCGGTAAAGCCACGCAGGCGCTCCGGATGGATTTCCACGTAATAACGGTTCGGGCCGCGCTCGAGCGTGCCGCCCGGCTGCCGGCGCGCTTGCTCGAACAGCACTGCGATGTCCTCGCCAAGCTGGCGCACCCATTCAGGCTTGAAGGCGCCTTTGCAGGCGATGATGCCGTCGCCGTAGATGCCGCCCATGATGGCGGCAACATCGGCTTGTTCGGCTTGCAGGGAAGTGGTGATTTTCATGGTGGCGGTCCTGATCGATTGCGCATGACGAACGGGAGGGCAGCAGCGCTGCTGATACTCTGTTTCGTCTCAGACTGCCAGCGGCGGGAAAAGTGCCGTGGATCAGGGGCTTTCGCGATGGTTAGTCCGGGTTTGATGGTATTCAAGATGGCATGGAATTTTCGGGATAGCCTACGACACAGCGGCGCCGCCCGTCATCGCACACGAAGAGCAATCCCGAATGGCGCTGCCTTGCCCGATCTTCAGGGTTCGGAAACTGGGGAGAACGAGTTGACTAATGCGCCCCGTCAGTGCTCGACATGGGATGGCATGCAACTAAAGCGGACGCCCGCGTCGCCCGTGAGCGCCCCGGCTGTGCTTTCGCCACCCGCACCCGCGTACGCAATTGGTCCATCCGCCGTTGCGGCCGGTACCAGGATCGTGCGCCTCGCATGGTCCGTGGACGACGGGCCGACCCGCTTCACCGGGTCCATGGCTTCGACGCTTTCGCCACGCGTAGCCACCTGGTTCATCATGAACGATCGGCTTGGAAGCATGCAGAAGCGGCGCACAAGCGCAATCTCCCAACTTCTCATGCGGCAGAACTTGGGTGACGAGATCGCGATTCATTCGATGCATCCCGACGAGGGGCATGCCGCCTGGTTCCCAATCCGCTTAAGGGGCGTGCCGCAGGGCTATGCGACGACGGCCAGTGCGATGGACGATCTGTGCTCGTTTGCATCCGAGCTCAGGAGCGCTGGCTTGCGCCTGCACTTCGCACGCATGCCCGGCGGCGAGCTGTCGGAAGTGAAGAAGTATGTGGAAGCGCTGGGAGGGGCGGCAAGCACCAGCGACGCTGTAGCGCGCGCGCTGCTGTCAGGGAGAACACCTCCGGCCGAGCCGCCCATCGCCGTTGTCAAGGACCTGGCACTGGTCAGCTCCACGCTGGATCGCCTCGGCTTGCATTTATGGGGCGGCTCCGCAACGGGGCCCGAGCTAACTGGCAACACGTGGGAAGCCGAGTCTTCCGGCGTGCAAGCGCGAACCAATGATGTCGTACGACGTTTCAAAGGTGTGGTTGACCGGCTGGCCAGCGGCGCTCGCATCAGGCCAGCGTCGTTCGTCATTCTGGCACACGACACCACTGCAGGTGGCTCGGCTGGCGGAGATATCCTGATGGTGGCATAGTCGCCGACAAGTTTGAAACCGGGGCTGCGGTACGCGGCCTGGGCAGCAACGTTGTAGCGACCGCTCGCTGTGTTCCGCATGTCAGGCCTTTTCCAAAGCTGTTTGATGCGGCGCCTTGATTTGAAAACCGCGGTGCGTCATGAACAGGTCCGCCACCCATTCGACGAACACGCGCACCTTGGCCGACAGGTGGCGGTTCTGAGGATATACCACGTTGACCGGCAGCGGGGCGGAGTGCCAGTCTTCCAGCAGCAATTCTAAAGCGCCCGACTGCAGGTAGGCGTCGGCCGCATAGCTTGGCATCTGCATCATCCCCAGTCCAGCCAGGCCGGCGCTGATGTAAGCGGTCGAATCGTTCACCGCCAGGCACGATGGCGCGGCGACCTGGATCTGCTCCTCGCCGCGCGAAAAATCCCAGTTGTGGATCTTGCCGGTCTTCGAAGAGAAGTAGTTTACGCAGCGGTGCCTGGCCAACTCGTCCGGATGCGCCGGGCGCCCGTATTTGGCCAGGTAGCCGGGCGAGGCGCAGGTGACGAAGTGCAGCACGCCGACGCGGCGCGCGATCAGGCTTGAATCGGGCAGGACGCCGCCGCGGATCGCGCAGTCGACTCCTTCCTCGATCAGGTCCACCGGGCGGTCGCCGCATCCCAGTTCAAGCGTGATGTCCGGATAGCGCTCGAAAAACCCCGGCAGCGCGGGGATGATGATGTCGTTGGCAACCCCGGTGGCGACGTCGACCCGCAGACGCCCACTGGGGGTGGCGCGGTTGCGCGACAACGACTCCTCCGCCTCGCGCACGTCCGACAGGATGCGCAGGCAGCGCTCGTAATAGGCGGCGCCGTCGGAGGTCACGGTGACCTGGCGTGTGGTGCGGTGCAGCAGCGCGACGGACAGCGAGCGTTCGAGCGCCTGGACCAGGGTCGATACCGTGGCTTTGGGCAACTGCATGTTCTCCGCCGCGCGCGTGAAGCCGCCGGCATCGACTACCTGTACGAACACTTCCATGGCAAGCAATTTATTCATATTTCCTCGTATTGTTCAGAAATATGAACAATCAATTCGTTAATGCCATCTTTATCAGATTGTAGAACAGGATTAAAGTACACGTACTGCATCAAACGATGCAAGCAAAATACGGAACGGAAGGAGCAGGTCATGCGATTCAAGGATGACATTTTTACAGTATTTGCGCTGTTGCTTAGCTTCAGCGTGCTGAGCGGCATGGTCTGCTCCGAGCTGTTCCAGCAGGCCGCGATGCTTGAAAGCGGCACTTTTGATGCGCTCGCACATGACCTGTTCAATGGCTTGAACCTGGCCAGCGCACGCGCCGATGCCCAAGGCGGCGCGCAATGAGCGCACCTGCCGACCTGACGCGACCGGCGATCCGCGAGCTTGAAGTAGCCGGCGCGCAAGGGCCCTTGGCTGCGCGCCTGTACACCGGCAGCGCGACGCGTGGAAAAAAGGACACGCTGGTGGTGTTCTTCCACAGCGGCGGTTTCGTTGGCGGCGACCTCGATGAAGCCGACCAATTCCTGCGCCATATGAGTAGCGGCGCCTGCAGTGGCGCCAACCAGCTGGTGCTGGCGTCGCGCTACACGCTGGCGACCGAGCGCCCGTTCCCCGCCGCGGTCGAAGACGCCCACGCGGTGCTCAAGTGGGCAAAGAAGAACAAGGCCAAACTTGGCTGGAACGGAACGCACTTGGTGGTGGCCGGCATCGAGGCCGGCGCGAACCTCGCCGCCGTCTGCGCGCTGATGTCGCGCGACCGCGGCGGCCCTGAGCTGGCTGCCCAGATCCTCATCATGCCGATGCTCGATCCTGGCCTGACCACCTGCTCGATGCGCGAGGTGAAGCTGGACGACGCGATGGCAGGCGTGGCCGATGCCTGCGCCGCCAGCTACCGCGGCTACCTGCCCAATGGCGCCGACCGCACCCACCCGTACGCGTCGCCACTGCAGTCGAGCCGCCTGAAAAACCTGCCGCCGGCGCTGATCCTGTCGGCCGAAGACGACCCATTACGCGACGAGGCTGAACAATACGCAGCCAAGCTGTCCGCCGCCGGCGTCGCCACCACGCTCAAGCGCTTGGCCCGGGACTCGCTGCAAGATGCTTCTGCGCGCAACGAATGCGCCTGCGCCGAGTCGGCGCTCAGTGAAATCGCGCGCTTCCTGGCAACGCTTCAAACGCCCCCCAGTTGACCTGAACCCGTAGTCGCTGACCACCTCCACCGCTGAACCAGGCGCCCGGCCGGGCGTCGCGGGACCGCTATTGCCTGTTGCTTTTGCATGTCGTCGGACAAGCAGGCGCGGTTGCGCCTGTAGATCTTTCATAAAAAGGGATAAGACCATGAAAACCACCCCCCACTTCAAGCTACCCGTCCGCGCGCTGGCAGCGGCCATGGCGCTCGCCGGACTGGCCGCGATTGGCCTTGCCGGCTGCGGCCCCGCCAACAGCAAGGCGCCCGCTGCCGCCGCCGCCGGCGGCCCGCCGGTGACCGCAGCCACCGTGCTCGAAAGGCAGGTTAACGAGACGCAGGAATTCTCCGGCCGCCTGGAAGCGCTGGAGCGGGTTGACATTCGCGCCCGGGTCGGCGGTTTCATCACCTCGGTCAACTTCAAGCCGGGCAGCCTGGTAAACAAGGGCGACGTCTTGTTCGTCATCGACGCGCGCCCGTTCCAGGCCGAAGCCGACCGCGCCGAAGCGGCCGCCGTATCGGCCCGCGCCAAGGCCGACCTGGCGCGGCTCGAACTGGCCCGCTCCGAGCGCCTGTTGGGCGACAAGGCGATCGCCCAGCGCGAGGTCGACGAGCAGGCATCGAGCCTGAAGGAGCTTGACGCCAACGTGCGCGCCGCTCAGGCTTCGCTTGAAATGGCGCGCCTGAACCTCGCCTACACCCGCGTCACGGCGCCGATCGCCGGCCGCGTGTCGAAAGCTGAAATCACCACCGGTAACCTGGTCGATGGAGCTGCAATCCTGACCTCCGTGGTGTCTGACAAGGGAATCTACGCCAGCTTCGACGGCGACGAGGATACCTACCTGCGGATGGCGCGCGTGGCGCAAAAAGGCACGCCGGTGGTGGTCAAGGTGGGCCTGGCCAACGAAGCCGGCTTCCCGCACGACGGCAAGCTCGAATTCGTCGACAACCGGCTCGATTCCGCCACGGGCAGCGTGCGCATGCGCGCCACCTTCGGCAACGAGGACAAGGTGCTGGTGCCTGGCCTGTTCGCGCGCGTCCAGCTGTCGGGCGACCCGCAAGCAAAAGCCACCGCCGCCGTGATCAGCGAGCGCGCTGTCGGCACTGACCAGAACCGCAAGTTCGTCTACGTGGTCAAGTCCGACAACACTGCACAATACCGGCCGGTGGTGCTGGGCCCCGCATTCGACGGCATGCGCGTGGTGCGCCAGGGGCTCAAGCCCGGCGAGAAGATCATCGTCAACGGCCTGCAGCGGGTGCAGCCGGGTGCGCCGGTCACCGCGCAGATGGTGGCGATGGACGCCGACGCCAAAGCAGCGAGCGACCTCAAGCTGGCCGCCGCAGCGGTGAACACCAAGGAAAAATAAGATGAACTTCTCTCGCTTCTTCATCGACCGGCCGATCTTCGCGGCCGTCCTGTCGATCATCATTTTCGTCGCCGGCCTGCTGTCGATCTTCCAGCTGCCCGTGTCCGAATACCCTGACGTGGTGCCGCCCTCGGTGGTGGTGCGCGCCCAGTACCCGGGCGCCAACCCCAAGATCATCGCCGAAACGGTGGCCGCGCCGCTGGAAGAGCAGATAAACGGCACCGAAGGCATGCTGTATATGTCGTCGCAGTCGACCTCCGACGGCGCGCTCGCGCTGACCGTCACCTTCAAGGTCGGCACCGACATCGAACAGGCCGAGACGCAGGTTCAGAACCGCATCCAGCGCGCCTTGCCGCGCCTGCCCGAGGAAGTGCGCCAGATCGGCGTCACCGCGGTGAAGACGTCACCCAACCTGACCATGGTGGTGCACCTGGTCTCGCCGACCGGCCGCTACGACGACGTCTACCTGCGCAACTACGCGGTGCTCAATGTGAAGGACCAGCTGGCGCGCATCCAGGGCATGGGCGACGTACAGCTGTTCGGCGCCGGCGACTACGCCATGCGGGTCTGGCTCGACCCGCACAAAGTGGCGGCGCGCGGCATGACCGCGGCCGACGTGGTGAGCGCCATCCGCGAACAGAACGTCCAGGTAGCGGCCGGTGTGATCGGCTCCGCGCCGTCGAAGAGCGCCGAATTCCAGCTCACCGTCAATACCCAGGGCCGCCTGTCGTCGATTGAAGAATTCGGCGCCATCATCGTGCGTACCGGCGCCGATGGCGCGCTTACGCAGCTCAAGGACGTGGCCCGCCTGGAACTCGGTTCCAACTCTTACGCACTGCGCTCGCTGCTGAACAACAAGTCGGCGGCGGCGATTGCCATTTTCGAAGCGCCAGGCTCGAACGCGCTTCAACTGTCGGCCGACGTGCGCGCCAAGATGGCCGAACTCAAGAGCGAGTTCCCGGAAGGCGTCGACTTCAGCGTGGTCTACGACCCGACCCAGTTCGTGCGCGAATCGATCAAGGCGGTGATCCACACCCTGCTCGAAGCGGTGGCGCTGGTGGTGCTGGTCGTGATCGTGTTCCTGCAGACCTTGCGCGCCTCGATCATCCCGCTGGTGGCGGTGCCGGTGTCGATCATCGGCACCTTCGCGGTGATGCTCGGTTTCGGCTTTTCGATCAATACGCTGTCTCTGTTCGGCCTCGTGCTGGCCATCGGCATCGTGGTCGACGACGCCATCGTGGTGGTGGAAAACGTCGAGCGCAATATCGAGGCAGGGCTGACGCCGCGCGACGCGACGGTGCAGGCGATGAAGGAAGTGAGCGGCCCGATCATCGCCATCGCGCTGGTCCTGTGCGCGGTGTTCGTGCCGATCGCCTTTGTCTCCGGCCTGTCCGGCCAGTTCTACCGCCAGTTCGCTTTGACGATCGCAATTTCCACCGTGATCTCGGCGTTCAGCTCGCTGCCCCTGTCGCCGGCGCTCGCTGCCGCGCTGCTCAAGGCGCACCACGCGCCGAAAGACGGCCTGACCCGGGCGATGGACAAGCTGTTCGGCCGCTTCTTCGGCTGGTTCAACCGCTTCTTCGGGCGCGCGTCGACCCGTTATGAAAGTGGCGTGAACGGCGTCCTCAAGCGAAAATCTCTGGCCCTGGCCGTCTACGCCATGCTCGCCATCGCCGCGGTGTTCATGTTCAAGGTGGTGCCGAACGGCTTCGTGCCGGCCCAGGACAAGCAGTACCTGGTCGGCTTTGCCCAGCTGCCCGACGCAGCCTCGCTTGACCGCACCGACGCCGTGATCCGCCGCATGTCCGACATCGCTTCGCAAGTGCCCGGTGTGGAATCGTCGGTGGCGTTTCCCGGCCTGTCGATCAACGGCTTCACCAACGCGCCGAACGCCGGCATCGTGTTCACCACGCTCAAGCCGTTCGACCAGCGCAAGGGAAAAAACGAGACCGGGGCCGCGATCGCACAGGAGATCAACAAGCGGCTCGGCAGCATCCAGGACGCCTTCATCATGGTGTTTCCGCCGCCGCCGGTCAATGGCCTCGGCACCATCGGCGGCTTCAAGATGATGGTGGAGGATCGCGCCAACGTCGGCTACGATGAACTGTACAAGTCGGTGCAGGCGCTGCAGGGCAAGGCGTGGGCCGACAAGAACCTGGCCGGCGTGTTCTCCAGCTTCCAGATCAACGTTCCGCAGCTGTTCGCGGACGTCGACCGCACCAAGGCCAAGCAGCTTGGCGTGCCGCTGGCGACGATCTACCAGACCTTGCAGATCAACCTCGGTTCGCTGTACGTCAACGACTTCAATCAGTTTGGCCGCACCTACCAGGTGCGCGTCCAGGCGGACGCGCCGTTCCGCTCGAAGCCGGAAGACATCGCGCAGCTAAAGGTACGCAACGACAAGGGCGAGATGATTCCGCTGTCGTCGCTGATGCGCGTCAAGGACAGCTATGGCCCCGACCGCGTGCAGCGCTACAACGCCTACGTCTCGGCCGACATCAACGGCGCCGCGGCGCCCGGCGTCTCGTCCGGCCAGGCCCAGGGGGCGCTGGAGAAGATCGCGCGCGAAGTGCTGCCGAAGGGTGTCAGCTTCGAATGGACCGAGCTGACCTACCAGGACATCTTGTCCGGCAATACGATGATCTACGTGTTCCCGCTGTGCGTGCTGCTGGTGTTCCTGGTGCTCGCCGCGCAGTACGAAAGCTGGACCTTGCCGCTGGCGGTGATCCTGATCGTGCCGATGTCGATCCTGTGCGCGCTGGTCGGCGTCAAGCTTACCGGCGGCGACAACAATATCTTCACCCAGATCGCGCTGTTCGTGCTGGTGGGGCTGGCGTCGAAGAACGCGATCCTGATCGTCGAATTCGCCCGCGAGCTCGAACACGACGGCCGCACCGTGATCCAGGCCGCGCTTGAAGCGTGCCGCCTGCGCCTGCGCCCGATCCTGATGACGTCGATCGCCTTCATCATGGGTGTGGTGCCACTGGTGTTCTCCAGCGGCGCCGGCGCCGAGATGCGCCACGCGATGGGCGTGGCGGTATTCGGCGGCATGCTGGGCGTGACCTTCTTCGGCCTGTTCCTGACGCCCGTGTTCTACGTCCTGCTGCGTACTTTCTCCAGGAGATTCGACAACAAAACCAGCGTGGCCGTTGCCGCCCAACCGGAAGGAGCCATTTGATGAACAAGCTCGCAATTCGCATCGCACCGTTGCTGGCGGCGCTGCTGCTGGCCGCCTGCTCGACGACGCCCGTGCTGAATGCGCCGGCGCTGCCGGTGCCCGCCGCGTTCAAGGAAGCTTCCCAGCCGGTGACGGCGGCGGACGGCACCACCTGGAAAAGCGCCCAGCCTGCCGAGGCGCAGCCGCGTGGCCAGTGGTGGCTGGCGTTCCACGATCCCGCATTGAATGCGATGATCGAGCAGGCTACGAGCGCCAACGCCAGCCTTGCCGTCGCCGCGGCGCGGGTCAGGCAGGGGAGAGCGATTGCCGGCATCGCCGAATCCGATCGCAGTGTGCAGCTGGGCGCCGGCATCGGCGCCCAGCGCAGCCGGGCCCCAACGCAGCCGCAGGGAAGCGCCTACCAGGCCAGCCTGACGGCCAGCTACGAGGTGGACCTGTTCGGCCGCATCGCCTCCGGGGTCAGTGCGGCGCAAGCCGATGCATCGGCGTCCGAAGCGACCTACCGTTCGGTGCTGCTGGCACTGCAGGCCGACGTGACCCAGACCTACTTCCGCATTCGCGCCACCGACGCGGAACTGGCAACCTTGAACAAGAGCGTGGATTTGCGCCTGCAAAGCGTGAAAGTGAACCAGAGCCGGTTCGACAATGGGGACATCGGCGAATTCGACCTGGTGCGCGCCAAGACCGAACTGGCGGCAGCGCGCGCCGAAGCGATCGGGATTGAGCGGCAGCGCGTGCAGCTCGAGCATGCGCTTGCGGTCCTGCTGGGCAAGCCGGCGGCCGATTTCGCGGCGCAGGCCAACCCGCTGCTGGAAGCGGCGCTGCTGCCGTCGATTCCCGCCGGGCTGCCGTCGAAGCTGTTGGAGCGGCGGCCGGACGTGGCGGCCGCGCAGCGCGCGATGGTCGCGTCCAACGAGCGCATCGGGGTGGCGCGCGCGGCGATGTTCCCCGCGCTTGGCCTGTCGGGCGCTGGCGGCGGCGAGTCCGATGCACTGTCGAACGTGCTGAAATGGAGCAGCCGCTCGTGGGTGCTGGGTGCGCTGCTGTCGATGCCGCTCATCGACGGTGGCCGCAACAAGGCCAATATCGCGCGCAGCGAAGCGGTGCTGGAGGAATCGGTCGCGGCTTACCGGCAGAACGTGCTGGTGGCATTCGCCGAGGTCGAGGACAACCTGGCCGGCCTGCGCATTCTGGCCGGCCAATCGGAACAAGTCGACGCCGGCGTGGTGATGGCGCGCCGTTCGGCCGACCTGGCGCAAAAGCTGTACCAGGCCGGGCGTTCGAGCTACCTCGACCTGCTCGACGCGCAACGCAACCTGGCGCTGATCGAACGCAACGCGGCGCAACTACGGGGCAACCAGGCCGTGACCACGGTCGCGCTGATTCGTTCGCTTGGGGGCGGCTGGGATAACTAAGCTTTCGGCTGGGCCCCGGCGATCGCGTTTTGCCGGGGCAGGCCATGTTTTCCGCCGATGGATCAAATGAAAAAGCAGGGTGCGCCTCAGCCTGGGAGATCAAGGATACTGCTGTCGCGAATGCAAAATTGAGACTATTTCGATTGCTGCGACGCTGACGCGATACACGACAATGTAATTTGGATGGACAACGAGTTCGCGCGTGCCAGACACCCGGCCAAGGCGGTATAAATAGGGATGGTGCGGGAGTTGCGATACAGCACGCTCGATGTCGCCGTACAGGCTGAGGGCAGATTTCTGGTTACGCTCAGCAATATATTCGAGGATGGTCGCGAGGTCCGCTTGTGCTTCAGCGCGCCACAGGATCGGAAGCATGGGCGCGGCGCTTTGCTTCGATAATTTCCCGTAACTTGGCCATTACCTGATCGTGCGGAGTAGGCGCACGCTTATCGTCAAGCGATGCTTGAACCTTCGCCCGAAACCAGCGATCGTATGCCTCGGCTTCTTCAACCGTGGCGAACTCGGACTCAATAGGTGAAAGCGCTTTACTCATGGTTCGGCAATTATACGGCAGCTGGCAGAACGTTGGCCACTTGCGTCATGAGGTGCCTTACCGGACGACACAAATACGGCAGAAGGGGGATGATGGGCGCCCGACTATGCGGACTGAATGGGGTTCCCGCGTGCGCGAGAACGACGGAGGTAGCGGGTGACGGGCGCGTTGATGGTTTCCCCTGGGGCCCAAAACAAAAAAGCAGTTACGATCACTCGTAACTGCTTTTTTTGCTTACCGCGCATTCGTGGTAGGCCGTGCGGGATTCGAACCTGCGACCAACGGATTAAAAGTCCGCTGCTCTACCAGCTGAGCTAACGACCCGAAGAGGCAGAATTATATACGACCGTTGGCATTTGCGCTAGGGTCTGAATTCCTGTTGTAAATCACGCCAATGCGGCCGTCACCTTCAGCACTTCCTCGGCGGTGGTCACGCCCTCGGCAATCTTGAAGGCGCCGGCGATGCGCAGCGGCTTCATGCCGTCCGATACCGCTTGCTGGCGCAGCGCCTGCAGTTCGGTTTCTTCGCGGATCAGCCCGGTGAAACCCTCGGAAATGGTGAGCAGTTCGTAGATGCCGGTGCGCCCGCGGTAGCCGGTCTGGCGGCACTCGGGGCAGCCGATCGGGCGGTAGATGGTCGCCGGCTTGGGGATCTTCCAGGCCCCGCCGATGCTGTGCCATACCTCGTCGCTGATTTCTCCGTCCGGCGCCTTGCAGTGCGAGCACAAGGTGCGCACCAGGCGCTGCGCCATGATGCCGATCAGGGTCGCTTCCAGCAAGTAGTAGGGCACGCCAAGCTCGAGCAGCCGCATCACGGCCGACGGGGCGTCGTTGGTGTGCAGGGTCGACAGCACCAGGTGGCCGGTCAGGGCGGCCTGGATCGCCATCTCGGCGGTGCCGAGGTCGCGGATCTCGCCGACCATGATGATGTCCGGGTCTTGCCGCATCAGCGCCTTGACCCCGTCCGCGAACGAGAGCTCGATGCCGGGCTGCACCTGCATCTGGTTGAACGAGGGTTCGACCATCTCAATCGGGTCTTCCACCGTGCACACGTTCACTTCCGAAGTGGCAAGCGCCTTGAGCGTGGTGTACAAGGTGGTGGTCTTGCCGGAGCCGGTCGGGCCGGTGACGAGGATGATGCCGTGCGGGCGCGTGGTCAGTCCATCCCAGCGCTTCGCGTCGTCCTGCGGAAAGCCGAGTTCGGGCAGGGTCTTGACCACCACCTCGGGATCGAAAATACGCATCACGAGCTTTTCGCCAAACGCGGTCGGCAGCGTCGACAGGCGCAGCTCGACTTCTTGCCCGGAACTGGTGCGCGTCTTGACGCGCCCGTCCTGCGGGCGCCGCTTTTCGATCACGTCCATGCGCCCGAGCAGCTTGATGCGGGCGGTCATGGCGATCATCACCACCGCCGGCACCTGGTAGACCTGGTGCAGCACGCCGTCGATGCGAAAGCGGATCGTGGCGAAGTCGCGCTTGGGCTCGAGATGGATGTCGGAGGCGCGCTGCTCGAAGGCATACTGCCACAGCCAGTCGACGATGTTGACGACGTGCTGGTCGTTCGCGTCGACCTGCTTGTTCGATTTGCCCAGTTCGACCAGTTGTTCGAAGTTGTTGCGCAGCGCGACGTCCTGGCCGTTCGACTTGTTGGCGTCGCGTATCGACTTGGCCAGGCTGAAGAACTGCGAAATGTATTGCGCGATGTCGAGCGGATTGGCGATCACGAGCTCGATCTTGCGGCGCGAAATCTTGGCGATCTCGGCTTGCCATTCGGTCAGGAACGGTTCGGCCGTGGCGATCACGAGCGTGCTCGCGGTCAGTTCGACCGGCAGGATGTTAAAGCGTGCCGCGTAGCTGGCCGACATGACGTCGGCCACCTTGGTGAAGTCGATCTTGAGCGGGTCGATGCGGATGAACGGCAGGTTCACCTTGCTGGCAGCCCATTCGGTGAGTATGTCGAGCGTGAGCAGGCGCCTGGGCGGCAGTGCCGAGACCAGCTTGCACTGGGCGACTGCGGACAGCGGATGCATCGAGCCGACTGCGTTTTTCAGGATGCCCTGCGCCTGCGCGAAGTTGGCCTTGACGTCGGGCTTTTCGACGATGCCGTCGGCCAGCAGCCAGGAAAACAGGGTTTGCAGGTCGAGCGCTTTCGGCCTCGTTTGCCTGGCTGGGCTGGGGCCGGACCTGGCCGGTGCTGCTGCTGGATCTGCGCTCAATGCATCTCTCCGTCAAGGTGCTGCGATTAACCGGCCGCGAGGATGCCCTTGACCCACGACTTGGCGGGCAACTTGGTCGCGGCGACGATCTGGGCGGCGCGCGCGGCCAGCGCCGCTGCGTCGAGCACGGGGCGGCTCTGGAAGCAGATCGCCACCACATTACCATCATGCACTTCCGGCAGGCAAATGACGTGATCGAAGCCATATTTCATGGCCTTGATATTCCTGGCGTAGCTGGGATGGTCGCCGAACAGGTTGACGGTCATGATGCCGCCCGGCGCAAGGCAGGCGCAGCAGGCGCGGTAGAACTCTGGCGTGTCGAGCACGGGACCGCGCGCGGTGGCGTCGTACAGGTCGCACTGCAGCACGTCGAACGCTTCCAGGTTGGCCGGGTCGTTGACGAAGTCGAGCGCGTCCATTTCGCGCACCTGCAGCCGCTCGTCGTTCGGCGGCAGCTTGAACATCGATGCGCAGATCGCGATGACCGAGGGGTTCAGCTCGACCGCTGTCACGCTTGCCTCGGGAAACTGGCGGTAGCAGCACTTGGTCAGGGTGGCCGTGCCCAGGCCGAGCTGGGCGATCGCGCGCGGGTGTTCGATGAACAGCATCCAGGCCATCATCTGCTGGGCGTATTCGAGTTCGGGCCAGTCCGGCTTGCGCAGGCGCATCGCGCCTTGGACCCATTCGGTGCCGAAATGCAGGTAGCGCACGCCGTCCTGCTCGGACAGGGTCACTGGGGCAAACTTGGGCTTGCGCGCGGGGCGGCGCGAGGATTCGACTTGTTCGATGGATTTTCGTTTGATGAGCATGGCGGGCCTGATTTGATCGGGCCTATTATCCGTTGCTGGCTTGCGCTAAGGCAAGCGAAAAACCGGCGTGGTCGGGGCGCGGGTGCGCGAAGGTCGTCAATGGGTTGTCCTCATTGAGGACCTTCGCTCTGTCGGCGCGCCGCTCGGCTTATTGGTATTGCTCGGGTTCGACGGAGATGCGCAGGCGCACGCGCTGGCCGGGGTCGCGCGCCATCAGGGTTGTGTAGCTGTGGCCGCGGTACTCGTACGTCACGTCGTAGCCGGTGGTGCGCGATTCGTACGCTTCAACAATGCGGCACTGGCGCACGGCCTGTTCCTGCACCATCGGCGCCTGGTTCACGACGCGCCCGTCATTGTCGATCCGGTCGCCCACCACGGCGCCGGCAATCGCACCGGCGGCGGTGGCTGCGGCGCGTCCATTGCCGCCGCCCACCTGGTTGCCGATCAGGGCGCCGGCGATGCCGCCGATGATGGAGCCACCCGCACTGCGCGCCTGGCTCGGCTGCTGCACTGGCACCTGTACGTATTCGGTCCTGCATTCTTCGCGTGGCTGGCGGATTTGCTCAACCCGGGGATGCACGCGCGTGACGCGCCCGAAGTCCTCGAACTCGCCCGCCTGCGCTAAGGGCAGGGCGGACAGGCCCAGGGCCGAGATGAATAATGTGGATTGGATGTTCATTTGCTACCTCGTTCGTATGCTGGGTGGACTGTCTTTTACTGCGCTGCTTGTATCGTAATGCGAGTTCAGCTTCCCCGGTGCGACTCGTGGCAACAAAATGTAACAGCCCGGCGCAGGTGCAAAACCGGGAGACAGAAATGCATTTCACTTGGAAAATTTGGGGTTTCCATATAAAAGCTTCTGTTTTCTTACAAATATTGCGTTTGAAATCACATTCGAGTTGATTCAGCTACCACAAAACGTTACCCTTACAGGATTAGGGGGTATATTGGCGCGCAGCAACGATATTGGGAGAAAGTGTTTGCCTCGCAAAACCGGCGCAGCGGCATCGAACAGATCAGTTCGCACCACCGTACATATCAGGTCGACTTGAGGGAAAAATGAGTTTGTTGATAACAGTGCCGGCCAATCTGGTGCAGTCCATCCGTGCTTTCCGTGTCGTGGAACTGCAGGAGGAGGCTGCCCGCCTGGGGCATCATTTCCTGTATGCGCACTGCGCCGATACGCTGACTAAACAGCAGGTGTGCGCGCGCATTGGCGAGAACTTCCATTTCCCCAAGCCTTGCAGCAAGAATTTCGACGCCCTCAAGGTGTGCCTGACCGACACCATCCACAAGGCCGGGCCTCAGCCTGGCTTCATCGTGGTGCTCGAACAGTTGCCCAACACACAGAAATTCGACAAGGAAGCGCGCGAGACCCTGCTCGACGTGTTCCGCGATGCGGCCGACTACTGGGCCGAGAAGAAAGTGCCGTTCAGGGTGTTCTACTCCTTCGAATAGGGCAGGCGGCGCTTGCGGCAAGGCGCGTGCTGCGCTGCAACATATTTGCCTCGCTTCCTTGGTCCGGCCTGCCGCTCAGGGTACAATGCGCCCTTATGAAAAACATTGTCATCCTCATTTCCGGGCGCGGAAGCAACATGGAAGCGGTCGTGCGCACGGCGCAGGCCGAGAAGTGGCCCGCGCGCATCGCTGCCGTCATCAGCAACAAGGCCGACGCCAAGGGACTTGAGTTCGCCAGGGCGCACGGCATTCCGATCGCGGTTGTGGCCAACAAGGATTATCCAAGCCGCGCCGAATTCGATGCGGCTTTGCAAAACGAGATCGACAGGTTTGCGCCCGACCTGGTGGTGCTGGCCGGTTTCATGCGGATCCTGACGGCGCCATTCGTCGAACATTACGCCGGCCGCATGCTCAATATCCACCCCTCGCTGCTGCCGCATTTTCCCGGCCTGGACACGCACCAGCAGGCGCTTGACGCGCGTGTTGCCGAACACGGCGCGACGGTGCATTTCGTCACCGCCGAACTGGACCACGGGCCGGTGGTGGCGCAGGCAAAAGTCGAGGTGTTGGCGGGCGATACGCAGCAGAGCCTGGCCGCGCGCGTGCTGGTGCAGGAGCATCTCTTGTATCCGCGCGCGATCCGTCTGTTCATCGAAGGCCGGCTCAACGTCGACGAGGGCGGCGTACGCGTTGCCGACACCACCCATACCTATCAAGGAACACCATGAGATTGCCACCAGCGATACTCGGCAATACTGAAGAAGTGTTGCGCGAGATCTTGCGTTTTTCGGCTCCGGCCGACACCACCTTGTCGCGTTACTTCAAGGACCATCCGCGCCTCGGTTCGCGCGAGCGCGGCGCCGTCGCGGAAGGCATTTATGCCATCTTGCGCAACAAGTCCTTCTTCACCGACTTCGCCGAAGCGGGCACCAGCCCGACCATGCGGCGCCTGACCATCCTGGGCCTGGCCGAAGCCGTGGGCGCCGATTCGCTGGGGGGCCTGACCGAGGAAGAGACCGAGTTCCTGGCCCGCATCGCCGGGATCGACCGCAAGCTGATGCCGCCGCAAATGCGTTCGAACCTGCCGAAGTGGCTGTTCGACAAATTCGTGGCGCAGTACGGCGAAGCCGAGACGCTCGAACTGGCCGAGGCGCTCAACGCGCCGGCCCCGCTCGACCTGCGCGTCAATTCGATCAAGGCCACGCGCGACGAGGTGGTCGCGGCGCTGGCGCAGGCGCCGATTGCCGCCGAGCCGACGCCGTATGCGCCGCTCGGCCTGCGCGTGCTGAAAAAGCCGGCCCTGCAAAACCTGCCGCTGTTTAAGAGCGGCGCGATCGAGGTGCAGGACGAGGGCAGCCAGGTGCTGTCCCAGATCGTGGGCGCCAAGCGCGGCGAGATGGTGGTCGATTTCTGCGCCGGCGCCGGCGGCAAGACACTCGCGCTCGGTGCGCTGATGCGCAATACCGGCCGCCTGTACGCTTTCGACGTGTCGGAAAAACGCCTGGCCAAGCTCAAGCCGCGCCTGGCGCGCAGCGGCCTGTCGAACGTGCATCCGGTGCAGATCGCGCATGAGCGCGACGCCAAGATCAAACGCCTGGCAGGCAAGATCGACCGGGTGCTGGTCGATGCGCCATGCAGCGGCCTGGGCACCTTGCGCCGCAACCCTGACGTGAAATGGCGCCAGAAGGTCGAGGCCGTGGCCGAGATGCAGGAGAAGCAGGCTTCCATCCTGGCCGGCGCGGCGCGCCTGCTCAAGGGCGGCGGACGGCTGGTGTACGCAACGTGCAGTCTGCTCAATGAAGAAAACGATGTCATCGTCGAACAGTTTCTTGCGGCGCACGAGGATTTCAGCCTGGTGCCGATGAGCCAGGTGCTGGCCGAGCAGAAGATCGACCTCGAGATGGGCGACTATCTCAAGCTGCTGCCGCACAAGCACCACACCGACGGCTTCTTTGCCGCCGTGATGGAACGCAAGCCGATGCCAGCGCGCGCGCCAAAGGCCGCGCCTGAAGACGGCGACGCCGAAGCCGAACCCGAAGCATAAACGGCAGCGCGCCCATGCCCCTGTCGAACCTGCTAGCTGACCTGCTCGACGATCTGCGCACCCCTGCCACGCTGTGGCAGATGGCGGCCATCGTCGGCTGCACAGTGCTCGGGTGGGCCATGGCGCGTGCCGCGCGCGCGGCGTGGCGCCGCGGCCGCGGGCTGGGCGGCGATCAGTCGGTCGACGCCGGCAGCTTCGTGCGCGCGCTCGGTCCGCTGCTCATCGTGTTGCTGGTGGCGCTGGCGAAAACCATGTTCGCCAGTCTTCACTTGCATGTGCAGCTGCTGCGCCTGGCCTTGCCGCTGTTCGCTTCGCTCGCACTGATCCGCCTCGTGTTCTACCTGCTGCACCGCGTGTTCGCGCGCCGTGCTCCGCTCGGCGTGGCGCTGCTCACGGTCGAGCGCATCTTCGCGCTGCTGGTGTGGCTCGGCGTGGCCCTCTACATTACCGGCCTGTGGCCCGAGCTGCTGCAGTATCTCGAACAGACCACGCTGCCGCTCGGCCGCCACAAGGTGTCGCTGGCCACCATCTTGCAGGCGGCGGTGTCGGTGGTGGTGCTGCTGATGCTGGCGCTGTGGGCCGGCGCCGCCCTGGAAGAGCGACTGATGGGCGTGCAGGGTTTGCACAGTTCGCTGCGCGTGGTGATGGCGCGCATGAGCCGTGCGCTGCTGGTGGTGATCGCGGTGCTGGCCAGCCTGTCGCTGGTGGGCATCGACCTGACCGTGCTGTCGGTCTTTGGCGGCGCCTTCGGCGTCGGCCTCGGCCTCGGCATGCAGAAGATCGCCAGCAACTATGTTTCCGGCTTCGTCATCCTGCTCGAACGCAGCCTGTCCATCGGCGACATGATCTCGGTAGACAAGTACGCCGGCAAGGTGACGCGCATTAATACCCGCTACACCGTGCTGGAGGGCTTCGACGGCATCGAGACGGTGCTGCCGAACGAGATGCTGGTGTCGGGCGCGGTCCAGAGCCAGTCGCTGTCGACCAGGCAGCTGCGGGTCGCGACCCAGATCACGGTTGCCTACGACACCGATCTGGATGTGCTCCTGCCGCTGCTCGAGCAGCTTCCGCGCGGGGTGCCGCGCGTGCTGGAGCGCCCGGCGCCCGGGGTATCGCTCAACAAGTTCAGTCCGGATGGCTACGAACTCGAACTCGGGTTCTGGATCGGCGACCCGGAAAACGGACGCGGCGGGGTAGTGTCCGACGTGAACAAGAAGATCTATGCGCTGATCCGCTCCGATGAGATCAAGCTGCCAATGTCGCTGCGCGAGCAGCGCCTGCTCGACGCCCGCATCGCTGCCGCACTCGCCGCAACTCCTTGATTTTTCAACGCAATGTTTAGCGGTAATCGTGCCGCGCGACACTATAACAGCGTAAAATGTGGGAATTCCCCGTTGCGTCAATGACGCCTGTCAAGCAAATGCAAGGACAGGCATTGCCGCACAAGCCATCCACATTGGAGCAGTAATGATTTTGTCAAGTAACACCATGCAAGCCGTGCTCGAGTTCCTGTCGACTGGCGTCACCGGTTTCTCGGCGTGGCAAGTATTCTTTTATACGCTGCTTGTCACCCACATCACCATCGCCAGCGTCACCATCTATCTGCACCGCCACCAGGCGCACCGCGCGCTCGAACTGCATGCGATCCCCAGCCATTTCTTCCGCTTCTGGCTGTGGCTGACCACGGGCCAGGTGACCAAGGAATGGGCCGCGATCCATCGCAAGCACCACGCCAAGTGCGAAACGGCGGAAGACCCGCACAGCCCGGTTACCCGCGGCATCAAGAAAGTCCTGCTCGAAGGCGCAGAACTGTACCGTGCCGAGTCGAAGAACCTGGAAACCATGGAGAAGTATGGCCATGGCACGCCGGCCGACTGGATCGAGCGCAACCTGTACACACGTTTCAGCTGGCAGGGGGTGTCGCTGCTGCTGTTTGTTAACGTCGCGCTGTTCGGCGTGCTCGGCATCACGGTGTGGGCGGTCCAGATGTTGTGGATCCCGATCACCGCGGCCGGCATCATCAACGGCATCGGCCACTACTGGGGCTACCGCAACTACGACTGCGCCGACGCGGCCACCAACATCATTCCGTTCGGCATCCTGATCGGCGGGGAAGAGCTGCATAACAACCACCACACGTTTGCGACCTCGGCCAAGCTGTCGTCGAAATGGTACGAGTTCGACATCGGCTGGTTCTACATCCGCGTGCTGGAAACGCTGGGCCTGGCCAAGGTGAAGAAGGTTGCGCCGGCGCCCAAGTTCGAGCACGGCAAGCTGGTGGCCGACTTTGCGACGCTGCAATCGGTGATCGCCAACCGTTACGACGTGATGGCCAAGTATGCCAAGTCGGTCAAGCACGCATGGCACGAAGAGTTCGAGCACCTCAAGCACAAGGCCGAGCTCGAGAGGGGCTTCCTGAAGAGCGCGCGCGCGCTGCTGCAGCGCGAGCCGGGCAAGCTGGAAGCGCCGCAGAAGCAGCAGCTCGTCGAGCTGTTCCAGCATAGCAAGGCGCTCGAGACGATGCACCACATGCGCGTCGAGCTCGGTGCGATCTGGGAGCGCTCGCACTTCACGCGCGACCAGTTGCTGCAACAGTTGCAAGACTGGTGCGCACGGGCCGAAGCGTCCGGCATCAAGTCGCTGCAGGAATTCTCGCAGCGCCTGCGCAGCTACGCGTAACACGGCAGCCAGCAAAATCGGGGTCTGTCCCCGATTTCCCAGAAACGGGAAATCGGGGACAGACCCCGATTGTTTTGAGCTGTCCAAAAGCAAAAGAGCCGCTCACTTGCGTGGGCGGCTCTTTTGGTACTGAATTCGAAGACCGGATTACTTGATCTTGGTTTCTTTGTACATCACGTGCTTGCGTGCCTTGGGATCGAACTTCATGATCTCCATTTTCGCAGGCATCGTGCGCTTGTTCTTGTCGGTCGTGTAGAAGTGACCCGTGCCTGCGGTCGATTCCAGCTTGATTTTGTCGCGGCCAGTTTTTGCCATGATAGCTCCCTAATTAAACTTTTTCGCCACGTGCACGCATGTCAGCCAAAACGGCATCGATGCCGACTTTGTCGATGACGCGCAGACCGGCGTTGGACAGACGCAGGGAAACCCAGCGGTTTTCCGATTCCACAAAGATGCGGCGATTTTGCAGGTTAGGCAAAAAACGACGTTTCGTTTTGTTGTTGGCGTGGGAGACGTTGTTGCCAACCATCGGTCCCTTCCCAGTAACTTGGCAAACACGTGCCATAGCGCACTCCTTAGTAACTTCCACAATTGGAAAAACGAGAGTATAGCGTGAAAACCATCGCTTAATCAATGACTTGTGAAAAACAATTGTGTCGTGAAATATCTCAATAATTTAACAATTGTAAAATCGAAGGCGCGGGATGGCCAGCGCACTGTTTACAAGCTGGCATCGGCGCGCTCACATCTGGCCGTGTTCGGCAAACGAGTGCACCTGTGGACCGGCTACAACAAAGTGGTCGAGCACGCGCACGTCCACCAGTGCCAGCGCCTGCACCAGGGCGCGTGTGAGCAGCAGGTCGGACTCGCTCGGTTCGGGCGCGCCGGAAGGGTGGTTGTGCGCCAGCATCACGCCGGCCGCGTTGTAGGCGAGCGCCGTCTTGACCACCTCGCGCGGGTAGACGCTGGTGTGGGTGAGGGTGCCACGAAACATTTCCTTGCGGACGATCAGGCGATTTTTGACGTCGAGGAACAGCACGAGGAAGGATTCATGCGGCTGCCGGCTCAGGTTCAGGCGCAGGTATCGTTTGACAGCGTCGGGCGAACCGAGCGTAACGCCGCCCTGCAAGTGTCCTCCGACAATGCGCTGCGCCAGTTCACTGACGGCCTGCAACTCGGCAAACTTGGCAGGACCGAGCCCGTGGACCACGCAAAATTGCGCCAGGCTGGCGTCGAACACGGCGTGCAGCGAGCCGAAGTGTTCGATCAGCTGCCTGCCCAGTTCAACCGCGTTGACGCCCTTGGCGCCCACCCGCAGGAACACGGCCAGCAGTTCGGGGTCGGACAGGGCGCGCGCGCCTTCGCTGATCACGCGTTCGCGCGGGCGCTGCTGGACCGGCCAATTCTTGATCCCCATCACGACGCCCCCATGAAAATGTTCTCCCTGCGGCCAGAATTGCCTGCGCTTGCAGCCAGCCGGGCACGGGTGGCTTACAATATCGGTTTGCAAGCTTCCACCATTCCATTTATGTCAAACGCGACTCCCGCCCTGGTCACCGAATCGGCTTACCTGACCCTGCATTATCGGCTCGTCAGTGCCGACGGTACTGATCTGGTCACTACCTTTCAGGGAAATCCTGCCACCTTGATGCTGGGGCAGGGCCAGCTGGCGCCTTTCCTGGAGGCCTGCCTGATCGGCCTGCCCGAGGGCACCCATACCAAGTTCGAGCTGGCGCCGGCCCAGGCGTTCGGCGAACGCAGCGCGGACATGATCCAGTCGGTCTCGCGCGCCACGCTCGACGCGAACTCGGAACCGGGGACGCAATACAAGATCGGCGACATGGTCGATTTCGCGGCGCCCGGGGGCGGGCGCTTCGCGGGGATCTTGCGCGAACTGGGCGAGGACGCTGCCATGTTCGACTTCAACCACCCGCTGGCCGGCAAGGCGCTGACCTTCGAAGTCAAACTGATTTCGGTTCTGTAGGCCGCGCATGGATAACGAGATTCTGCTGGCCCAGCCGCGCGGCTTTTGCGCCGGCGTCGACCGCGCGATCGAGATCGTCGAGCGCGCCCTCAAGCAGTTCGGCGCCCCCATCTATGTGCGCCATGAGATCGTGCACAACGCCTACGTGGTGGACGACCTGCGCAACAAGGGCGCGATCTTCATCGAAGAGCTCGACGACGTCCCTGCCGGCAATACGCTGGTGTTTTCCGCGCACGGCGTCTCGAAGGCGGTGCGCGCGGAAGCCGACGCGCGCGGCCTGACCATCTTCGACGCCACCTGTCCGCTGGTGACCAAGGTGCACATGGAAGTTGCCAAGATGCGCCGCCAGGGTTGCGAGATCGTCATGATCGGGCACGACGGCCATCCTGAAGTCGAGGGCACCATGGGGCAGGCCGAGCAAGGCATGCACCTGGTCGAGACCGTCGCCGACGTCGAGCACCTGGCCGTCGCCGATCCGGCGCTGCTGGCCTATGTGTCGCAAACCACGCTGTCGGTCGACGACACCGCGGCCATCATCGCCGCGCTCAAGGCGCGCTTTCCTGCCATTATCGAGCCGAAGAAGGGCGACATCTGCTACGCCACCACCAACCGCCAGGAGGCCGTGAAGTTCATGGCGCCCCAGGTCGAGGTGGTGATCGTGGTCGGCAGCCCGAACAGTTCGAATTCGAACCGCCTGCGCGAAGTGGCGCAGAAGAAGGGCACGCCGGCCTACATGGTCGACAACGCCTCGCAGATCGATCCGCAATGGCTGGCCGGCAAGCTGCGCATCGGCGTCACCGCCGGCGCCTCCGCGCCCGAGGTGCTGGTGCAGGCCGTGATCGACCGCCTGAAGGAACTCGGCGCGCGCAGCGTGCGTGCGCTCGAGGGCGTGGAGGAGCATGTCACGTTCCCGCTGCCGAAAGGACTGGACCTTGGCAAAGCCGGCGCCTGAGGCGCGCCGGAGGGGCGGCCAAATTTTATTTGGAAGCGGCGATATTTTCCGATATTAGTTTTTCCTAAACATGGCTATCATGTCGTCGCTCGGCTATTTGTCATTTTGCACGAATTGTAAAACCCAGTCCTTGTAAATACGGTCATGATCTGGTTCCTGCTTTTGCGCAGGTCCGATGGCGATGATGAACTGGTGGCGTCAATCCAGGAGCGGCACTGCGGGGATTTTCCCCGGGTGCCGTTTTTGTTAGATAGAAATAATAGAGGCAAGCACAACCATGGATACATTTATCCAACAGATTATCAACGGGCTGGTCCTGGGCAGCATGTATGCCCTGGTCGCGCTGGGCTACACGATGGTGTACGGCGTGTTAAACCTGATTAACTTCGCCCACGGCGACGTTCTCATGATCGGCGCCATGGTCGGGCTTTCGATCCTCAAGTTGCTCGACTCGGTATTTCCCGGCTTGCCCGGCTACGTAGCGCTTGCCATCGCCATCCTCGGCGCCATTCCGGTTTGCATGCTGGTCAATGTGATCATCGAGCGCGTCGCCTACCGCCGCCTGCGCAATGCGCCGCGGCTGGCGCCGCTGATCACCGCGATCGGCGTCTCGCTGCTGTTGTCCACCTTCGCGATGATGATCTGGGGCCGCAGCCCGTTGCCGTTCCCGCAATTGCTCTCGACCGAGCCGATCAATATCGGCGGCGCCGTCATTTCACAGACCCAGGTGCTGCTGCTGGCGCTGGCGGCGCTCTCCATGGGTGGCCTGGTGCTGCTGGTCGAAAAGACGAAAATGGGCCGCGCCATGCGCGCCACCGCCGAAAACCCGCGCGTGGCCGGCCTGATGGGCGTCGATTCGAACAAGGTGATCGTGTACACCTTCGTGATCGGCGCCGCGCTCGCTGCCGTGGCCGGCGTGATGTGGGGCGCGAACTATTCGTCGATCCAGTTCGCGATGGGCTTCCTGCCCGGCCTCAAGGCATTCTCGGCCGCGGTGCTGGGCGGCATCGGCAACATCTACGGCGCGATGATCGGCGGCGTCCTGCTCGGCCTGATCGAAAGCCTGGGCGCCGGCTACATCGGCGATCTGACCGGCGGCTTCCTCGGCAGCCACTACCAGGACATATTTGCCTTCGTGGTACTCATCGTCGTGCTCACGATCCGGCCCTCCGGCATCATGGGCGAACGCGTGGCCGACCGCGCCTGAACCAGAACTGGAAAAGGAACATCATGGCCCTCCTCAATTTCGACGTACAGCACAAGCCACGCCAAGCCTACGCCAGCATGGCCGTAGTGCTGATCGGCCTGCTCATATTCCCGTTCGTTGCCGCCCAATACGGCAACTCGTGGGTACGCATCATCGACATGGCGCTGCTCTACATCATGCTCGCGCTCGGCCTGAACATCGTGGTCGGCTTCGCCGGCCTGCTCGACCTGGGCTACATCGCCTTCTTCGCGGTGGGCGCCTACCTGACCGGCCTGCTCGCCTCGCCCCAGTTCGCCGCCTTGCTCGAATCGGTGGTGAACCAGTATCCCGTGTTCGGCGAAGCGCTGGTGGCGCTGATGGGCCCTGAGATCAGGGACAACGGAATCCACCTGTCGGTCTGGCTGATCGTGCCGCTGGCGGCGGCCGTGGCCGGTTTCTTCGGGGCGCTGCTGGGCGCTCCGACCCTGAAGCTGCGCGGCGACTACCTGGCCATCGTGACGCTCGGCTTCGGCGAGATCATCCGCATCTTCATGAACAACCTGAACGAGCCGATCAACTTCACCAACGGACCGCAGGGCATCAACCTGATCGACCCGATCCGCATTTTCGGGGTGTCGCTGGCGGGCGAACCGGGTTCGCGCGCCAACGTGATCCTGGGCGGCTACTCGATGCCTTCGGTGAATGCCTATTATTTCCTGTTCCTGTTCCTGTGCATCGCGATCGTATTCGTGACGGCGCGCCTGCAGCATTCGCGCCTCGGGCGCGCGTGGGTGGCGATCCGCGAAGACGAGATCGCGGCCAAGGCGATGGGCATCAACACCCGCAACGTCAAGCTGCTCGCGTTCACCATGGGCGCTTCCTTCGGCGGCGTGGCCGGGGCCATGTTCGCATCGTTCCAGGGCTTCGTCTCGCCCGAGTCGTTCGCGCTGACCGAATCGATCGCGGTGCTGGCGATGGTGGTGCTGGGCGGTATCGGCCACATCCCGGGCGTGATCATGGGCGGCGTGCTGCTCGCCGCGCTGCCCGAAGTGCTGCGCCACGTGGTCGAACCGGCCCAGCAGATGCTGTTCGGGAAAGTGCTGATCGAGGCAGAAGTGCTGCGCCAGCTGCTGTACGGGCTGGCGATGGTCCTGATCATGCTGAACCGCCCGGCCGGCTTGTGGCCGGCGCCCATGCACGAGGACCGGCCCGACTCCGACACCGACAAACCCGAGCCGTCGTCCGGCGTGATCGCTGCGTGAGGAAAGCGAGATGAGCGAACAGATTATTCTTAACATCGCCGGCGTGAACAAGCGCTTCGGCGGCCTGCAGGCGCTCACCGAGGTGGGCATCAAGATCATGAAGGGCCAGATCTACGGCCTGATCGGCCCCAACGGCGCCGGCAAGACCACCTTCTTCAACGTCATCACCGGCTTGTACCAGCCCGACAGCGGCACCTTCGAGCTGGCCGGCAAGCCGTATTCGCCGTCGGCGCCGCATGAAGTGGCCAAGGCCGGGATCGCGCGCACCTTCCAGAACATCCGCCTGTTCGGCGAGATGACGGCGCTCGAAAACGTGATGGTCGGCTGCCATGTGCGCACCCACCAGGGCGTGTTCGGCGCGGTGTTTCGGCACAAGGCGGCGCGCGAGGAAGAAGCGGCGATCCGCAAGCGCGCGCAGGAACTGCTCGATTTCGTGGGCATTGGCGCGCACGCCAGGCGCACCTCGAAATTCCTGTCGTACGGCGACCAGCGCCGCCTCGAGATCGCGCGTGCGCTCGCGACCGAGCCGCAGCTGCTGGCGCTCGACGAGCCGGCGGCCGGCATGAACGCGACCGAAAAGCTGGCCCTGCGCGAGCTGCTGGTCAAGATCAAGGCCGACGGCAAGACCGTGCTGCTGATCGAGCATGACGTCAAGCTGATGATGGGCTTGTGCGACCGCATCACGGTGCTCGAATACGGCAAGCCCATCGCGGAAGGCTTGCCGGCCGACATACAGAAAAATCCGGCTGTGATCGAAGCCTACCTCGGAGGAGCCCACTAATGAGCGAAAACATCCTGAAAGTGGCGGGCCTGAAGGTTGCGTACGGCGGCATCAAGGCGGTCAAGGGGATCGATCTCGAAGTCAACAAGGGCGAGCTGGTCACGCTGATCGGCGCCAATGGCGCGGGCAAGACCACGACCCTGAAGGCGATCACCGGCACCCTGCCAGCATGCAAGGTGGAAGGCACGATCAGCTACCTGGGCGCCTCGCTCAAGGGCAGCGAGTCGTTTCACCTGGTCGAGAAGAAGCTGGCCATGGTGCCGGAAGGGCGCGGCGTGTTCACCCGCATGTCGATCGAAGAAAACCTGCTGATGGGCGCCTACACGCGCAACGACAAGGCCGGCATCGAGGCCGACGTCGAGAAATGGTTCAGCGTGTTCCCGCGCTTGAAAGAGCGGGCGGCGCAGATGGCCGGCACGCTCTCGGGCGGCGAGCAGCAGATGCTGGCGATGGCGCGCGCGCTGATGAGCCACCCGAAGCTGCTGCTGCTCGACGAGCCATCGATGGGACTGTCGCCGATCATGGTGGAGAAGATCTTCGAAGTGATCCGCGACGTCTCCAAGCAGGGCATCACGATCCTGCTGGTCGAGCAGAACGCCAAGCTGGCGCTGGAAGCGGCGCACCGCGGCTATGTGATGGATTCGGGCGCGATCATCATGACCGGCAATGCGCAGGACATGCTGCACGATCCGCGCGTGAAGGCGGCTTACCTGGGCGAGTAAACGGCGCCGCGCCACCCCGCGTCGTTCCCGCGCAGCCCAATTTTTGCCAACGGGATGGGCAAGAATCAGGTCCCCGCTTTCGAGGCTGTCGCAAAACGTCAAACAGGCTTTGACGAAGACGGAAGATCCGTCGTCTTCGCCATTGGCGAAACCGACTTCCCGCGGAGGCGGGAACCCCATTTAGCCGCTGTGACGCGGCGAAATTAGGTTCCCGCCTTCGCGGGAACGACGGGGTTAAGAGTGCTAACCAGACTCTGTCACCCCTTTCGCGAAAGCCTCTTTCGCGGGAAGGGCGGGGGGACGGGAAACGGGGAAACGACGAGATAAAAAAATGCCCCGGATGACCGGGGCATTTTTTTCGCCGCTCCGGCGCGCAGCCGGACGGACTATGTCAACTACTTGCGGGCAGCCGCTTTCGGCACCGCTTTTTGTGCAGCCTGGGTGAACTGGGTCACTGCCGCGTTCATGTTCGTTTCCAGCGCTTCGACCGCCTGCTTGGTGGTCTTGGCCAGTTGCTCGTAGCCGGCGCTGGCATTGCCGATCGTCGCCTTGAGCACCGCAACGGCGCTTTCCGAACCGGCCGGCGCATTCTTGCTCACTTCGTCAACCAGCGACACGACCTTGCGGTTGGTCTCGGCCATCTGGGTCTCGGCGGCCTTGTTGAATTCAGCCTGGGTGCCGGCTGCGATCGAGGCCAGCTGACGCCCGTACGATACTGCCTTGTCAGCGGTCGGTTGTGCCTGCGCAGCCGACAGCGTGAAGAATTCTTGAGGGTCTTTTGCACCCATCAGCTGACGCGTGGCCGCCGAAGACTCTTCCAGCGAGGCCTTGACCGCGGTCATGTTCAGTTCGATCAGCTTCTCAATGCCTTCAAACGCCTTGGAGGTCAGGGACGAGAAGATGGCGAATTGGGACTCGAAATTGGCTTTGGTAGCGTTCGAAAACTGCTCTGGGATTGCAAACATATGACTCTCCAAATTTTGGTGAAATGTCGTGTTGGTTGAATTTGCGTACTGCCGGTGAAGCATGAAATCCTGGTGAATCTTGCCGAATATGTATTGTGCGACGCAACAAAGCATATTCTAGAGAATTCCGTGGACAAGTCAAGCGCAATTTGTGCAGTGCAGCATAAGAATTTATGTCGCCATTTGGCAACATTTCAGCCACCGTCCGGCAAGCTTGCGTTACCCGTTTCCGGCCTCGTTTTCATAGGAGGAAGCGCGTTTTTTAGTTGCTTTTAGTTACGTATCCCCGACCGGCCGTTTTGCTCCAAAGCAGCTGCTGGTTCGGCGCATCGAGCGATTTTCCAACGGGCAGGTATATTGATAAATGTCAAACAACCCAATAAATAATGCTGCGCCGCGCCAGCCGGCGCCCTGGCTGGCGCCGCTGCGGCTTTTGTTGTCCTGTTGTAGAGTTCCGGTTCACAGTCAAGTAACAGGAAAAATAATGATTTCAAGCCCGCAACAGGAAACCGTCGATGCCGCCATCAGCTCGCGGCGCGCGGTGCGCGCGTTCTTGCCCACTCCGGTGGCGCGCGCGGACATCGAGCACATCCTCGAGGTGAGCGCGCGCGCGCCCTCGGGCACCAATACCCAGCCATGGAAAGTGTTCGTGCTGACCGGCGAGGCCAGGCAGCGCCTGTCGGACGAGATCGTCGCGGCCTACCACGATCCCTTGCTTTCCCGGCAACATACGGAGCCGTACAGCTATTACCCGCACCAATGGGTGGCGCCCTATAGCGAGCGGCGCCGCAAGGTGGGTTGGGACCTGTACAGCCTGCTTGGCCTGACGCGCGAGAACAAGGCCGGCATGGCTGCCCAGCATGCCCGCAACTACCGCTTTTTCGATGCGCCCGTGGGGCTGGTGTTTACCATCGACCGGGTCTTGCAGCAGGGCTCGTGGCTGGACTATGGCATGTTTCTTCAGAACATCATGGTGGCGGCGCGTGCGCGCGGGCTCGATACCTGTCCGCAAGCGGCCTTCACCCAGTTTCACCGTATTATTGCCGAGCACCTGAAGCTGCCGGCCGACCAGATCGTGGTATGCGGCATGTCGCTTGGCTTCGCCGACCCCGCCAAGATCGAGAATACCTTGCGCACCGAGCGCGCTCCGCTGGCCGAGTTCGTCCAATTTCTCGAGTAAGCGCGTATACTGCCACGGCAGGAGCAACTCGTTCCTGGAAACCGTTGCGCGTTCGCGCCGAAATGTCAGGCAAGTGTTAAATTCGCTTGTGCCGGACCGGTGTTTTGCTACACTGCAATAAAGATTGTCGTCGTTCGCACCAAAGGATTTTCAGATGTATAAGCTCGTGCTCGGTGCCCTCGTTTCCCTGCTATTGATCGTGACACCCGCCTCGGCCGCCCGGGCGCAGTCGGGCACAGCTGCCGGCGCACCGAACAAACCGCTGGTCAAGAAGTCGCGCGCGGTGCGCAAGGCCGTGGTGCGCCGCAAGGCCGCCGCGCCACGCCCGACACCGCGGCGCGTCCTCACGCTCGGCCACAAATCCAAGGAAGTCTACCAACGCGTTGCCGGCGCGGCACGCCGGGCCGTGATGAGTGCGGGCGACCTTGCCGGCCTGAACCTCACGCGCGATCCGCTCGACCTCAAGTCGAGCGTGGCCTTTGTTCTCGATCAAAGCAATTCCCAAGTGCTGTTTGAAAAGAACGCGGGCATTGCCTTGCCGATTGCCTCGATCACCAAGCTCATGACCGGCCTGATTGTCGTGCAGGCGCAGCAGGACATGAACCAGGTCCTGACCATCACCGACGATGACGTCGACCACGAAAAACATACCGGTTCGCGCCTGCGCGTTGGCGCCCACATGACGCGCGCCAACATGCTGCACATTGCATTGATGAGTTCTGAAAACCGCGCCGCCTCGGCCCTGGGGCGCAACTATCCCGGCGGGCTGCCTGCGTTCGTGGCCGCCATGAACGCCAAGGCGCGCGAACTGGGCATGAACGACACCCACTATGTCGATGCCAACGGCCTGTCCAGCCGCAACGTGGCCAGCGCGCGCGACCTTGCCAAGCTGGTCGTGGTGGCGCACCAGGAGCCCTTGCTGCGCGAATATTCGACCGATCCGAAATCCGTGGTCGAGGCCGGCGGGCGGATGCTGCACTTTTCAAACACGAATTATCTGGTCGCCAGCCCCGACTGGGACATCGGGCTGCAAAAGACCGGCTTCATCAACGAGGCGGGGCGCTGCCTGGTGATGCAGGCCGTGATCCAGGGGCGCGCCGTGGTCATGGTGTTCCTCGACTCCAAGGGCAAGCAGTCGCGTACCGCCGACGCCGGCCGCATGCGCAAATGGCTTGAAGCGCTCAAGCCGGAAGGCATGTAAGGCAACCAGGTCGCAATGCGCCTCAGTGCGCGCCGGCGGCGTAGCCCAAGGTTGCGGAAATCTGGCTGGCGGTGCTGACCAGGTCCTCCAGCCATTCTTCCTGGAGGCGGTCGGCCGGGGCCGAAATCGACAGCCCGGCGATCAGCTTGCCCGAATCGTCGTGGATGCCCGCCGCCATGCAGCGCACGCCCAGTTCAAGCTCCTCGTTGTCGCGCGCATAGCCGCGCGCGCGCACCAGGCTCAGTTCGCGTTCCAGCTTGGCCAGGTCGGTGATCGAATTCTTGTTGTGCCCGGCCAGGCCGGTGCGGGTGGCATAGGCGCGGATCGCTTTCGGCTCGTCCACCGACAAGAACAGCTTGCCGGTCGAGGTCAGGTGCAAGGGCCCGCGCCCGCCGATCGCGCGCACCACCTGCATTCCGGAGCGCTCGGAAAACGCACGGTCGATATACACGATCTCGTCGCCCTGGCGCACCGACAGGTTGATGGTTTGCTGGGTTTTCTTGTGCAGCGAGCGCATGAAGTCGAGCGCCGCTTCGCGCACCGACAGCCGGCTCTTGACCACGTTGCCCAGTTCAAGCAGGCGCATCCCGAGCCGGTAGGTGCCGGGCTCGACCCGGTCCACGAAGCGGGTTAGCACCATGTCGTTGAGGATGCGGTGCGCGGTCGAGGGGTGCAGTCCCGACACCTTGGACAGTTCCTTGAGGCTCACGGGATCGGTGTAAGTGGCCAGCGCGTCGAGCAAGGCGACCATGCGTTCGATGACCTGGATCGAGGTTTTGGCCGGTTCTGGGGATTCAATTTTCATGATGTGGTTGGTGCGATGCAGTATGTTCTCTACTTTATACCACAATGTGAAAAAAAATGGCAAGCGTCCTCGTCGCTGGCAGGACGCGCCGAGGCGCCGCTTGGCGGCCAGGCGCCGCAAGCAACATCAAAATCGGGGACAGACCCCGATTTGTTTTGGCGCAAATCGGGGTCTGTCCCCGATTCTTTAGGGGCATAATGGCGCAACGTGTTCAACTGGAAAAAATGCATATGGAACAACCGGTCAGCCCGTTCAAGAGCAAGAGCGGGGTCAAGCGCATCTTCGCCGCCTTTTTTTATTCGATCGATGGCTTCAGGTCAGCCTGGCGCACCGAACACGCGTTCCGCCAGGAGCTGCTGGTGGTCGCGCTTGGCACCGTGGTCGCGCTGGTCCTGAAAATCTCGCTGTTCGAGAAGCTCATGCTCATTGCGGTGCTGGTGCTGGTGCTCATTGTCGAGCTGATCAATTCGGCCCTGGAAGCGGTGGTCGACCGCATCTCGCTCGAGCGCCATCCCCTGTCGAAGAATGCGAAGGACTTCGGCAGTGCCGCCGTTGCACTGGCCATCGGCATTGCCGCCGCGGCGTGGGGCGTGGTGCTGTTCAACCGTTTCTGGTGAAGCGCTAGGCTTCCGGTCCGAGCGCGAGCATGTCGTCGGCCGCGCGCAGCTTGTGCGCCAGGATGACCGCGATATTGCGGTAAAGCTTGGAGGCGACTTCGGGCAGGCGGTTGATGTCGTCGCCGTTGATGCGCAGCAGCTTGCAGGGCGTGGCCGCGCGCGCCGAGGCCGAGTGGCTGCGGCATTCGATCAGCGACATTTCGCCGAAGCAGTCGCCCGGCCCGAGGCTTTGCACCGTCTTCTGCATGCCGAAGGCGCGCCGGATCACGTCGACCCGCCCGGCCACCAGCACAAACAGGAATTGCTCCTGTTCGCCCGCGCGGATCAGGTACTCGCGCGCCGCGCATTCGATCAGCTTGGCGTGGTAGAGCAAGGTGGCCAGGTCCTTCTCGACCAGCCCGGTAAACAGCCGTAATCCAAGCAAGAGTTGCCGAGTCTCCGACAGGCAATGAACCGTCATCGTCCACTCCATCAATCGTTGTATAAGCCGATTCTAGTTCACAGGTGGCGCGAGGCGCGCTCGCTTCGCACAGCCCCTTACCCCGTTAGCGCATAAGCAAATAAGTTCTCAGTCGTTTGCATAATTGCTCAGTGCCTTTAACCTTGCGCTTAACTTGGGGGTATCTGCATGTTATTGACGTATGTAATTTCGGGATTCGCGGTCGGCCTGCTGGTCGGCATGACGGGGGTGGGCGGTGGGTCCTTGATGACCCCGCTGCTGACCATGCTGTTCGGCGTGCCGCCTTCGGTCGCGGTCGGCACCGACCTCGCCTTCGCCGCCATCACCAAGAGCGCGGGCACGTTCACGCACCGCCTGCGCGGCACCGTCAAGTGGGAGGTGGTCAGGCTGCTGTGCATCGGCGCCTTGCCGGCGGCCGTGCTGGCGACCCTCGCACTGAAGTATTTTGGCGCGCTCGACCGGGCGATTAACGAGGTCATCCGCTATTCGATCGCCTGTTCGGTGCTGCTGACGGTCGTCGCGCTTCTGTTTAAGGGCAAAATGCTGGCCTGGATCAATGCCCGCCCTGAGCGCCAGTTGCATGGCGCAGCGCTGGGCGCGGCCACCATCGCGGCCGGCGCCTTGCTGGGCACGCTCGTGACGGTCTCGTCGATCGGCGCCGGCGCCATCGGCGCCACCTTGCTCGTCATGCTCTATCCGCGCATGAGCGCAGCCGAGGTGGCCGGCACCGACATCGCCTACGCGGTCCCGTTGACCGCGATCGCCGCCTTCGGCCACTGGTGGCTCGGTTCGATCAACTGGGCCTTGCTGGCGATGCTGCTGATCGGCTCGGTTCCCGGCATCACCCTCGGCTCCTGGGCCGCGCGCGCGGTGCCCGAGCGCTTCCTGCGCGGCCTGCTCGCCATGACGCTGACCGGGGTCGCCGCCAAGCTGATCTACTAGAGGCAAGCGGCGCTCTGGCGGAACAGCCTGAATCGGCAAACGGCGTATAAATAGGATCTTCACGGTTTGCCGGGACACGGTGGCGGCCGTTTGGCGCTGCGCCCGGTGGCCCTGTCAGGAGATTGACCAATAGCGCGACAAGCCCCGTCCAAACGAATTGGTTGCGCAGCAACCTCTAGGCGAAGCCGTCAAGTTTGGGCGGGGACGAGCTGAGCAGCAGTTCGGGCACTATAAAAAAACACGCCGGATAGCGCGAACGGCAAAGCCGTCCGGTGTAAAAATGTTTGAACTTATTGGCCATCTTATGTGCCTAATCTTTGTAGCAACTACCGCAGGATATGCGGAAAGTAAAGCCTGTCGAGAGAATTGTGAGTCCTGGGGGCGCATGGCGTCGGCTCAAACCCGTAAAGCTCCCCACAAGGGAATCGTGTTGCGATAACCAAGCCGCGCGCCCCTGGGCAGTCTCGTTGAAGCAGGAACCCACCGAAGCGACTCACGTGTGTTTGCTTGAGCGCCGTAGGAATCCCCTCGGTTCAACGAGGGGAGGATATCAAGAGAGGGGGCTCCATGTCTGCGACACCGCTTCCCCGCGCCCAGGCTGCTGCGTTCCGGGTGATGCCCGGCTTTGGCCTGTCGCTCGGCTTCACGATTTTCTACCTGGGGCTGATCGTCCTGATCCCGCTCTCGGCGGTGTTCCTCAAGACCTTCACCATGACATGGGAAGCGTTCTGGCGCGCCGTCACTTCCGAGCGCGTGGTCGCGTCCTATCAGCTCAGTTTCGGCGCATCGCTCATTGCCGCTTTCATCAACGTGATCTTCGGCGGCATCCTCGCCTGGGTGCTGGTGCGCTACAAGTTTCCCGGCAAGCGCTTCGTGGACGCGCTGGTCGACCTGCCGTTCGCGCTGCCGACCGCGGTTGCCGGCATCACGCTCACCGCACTGTATTCCTCGAATGGCTGGATCGGGCGCTATCTCGAGATGGCCGGCCTGAAGGTCGCCTTCACGCCGCTCGGGGTGGTCGTGGCGCTGACCTTCATCGGCCTGCCGTTCGTGGTGCGCACAGTGCAGCCGGTGCTGGAGGACGCCGAACGCGAACTCGAGGAAGCCGCCGCCAGCCTGGGAGCGAGCTCGCTGCAAACCTTCGTGCGCATCATCTTCCCGACCATCCTGCCGGCGCTGCTGACCGGCTTCGCGCTGGCCTTCGCGCGCGCCACCGGCGAATACGGTTCCGTCATTTTCATCGCCGGGAACCTGCCGCTGGTGTCCGAGATCACGCCGCTGCTGATCATCACCAAGCTTGAGCAGTACGACTACGCGGGCGCCACCGCGATCGCGGTCGTGATGCTGATCGTCTCGTTCGCGCTGCTGCTGACGATCAACCTGTTGCAGGGATGGACACGCTCCAGGGCGGGCAAGACATGAGCGCGCTGCCTGCAACGGCCGCCGCACGCGCCGCGCCGGCGGCCAACGTGCTCGAGCCGCCCTGGGTGCGCCGCCTGCTGATCGGCGTCGCGCTCGGCTTTCTCACGCTGTTCCTGTTCGTGCCGCTGGTGGCGGTGTTTGCCGAGGCCTTCAAGCGCGGCTGGGAAGCCTACCTGGCCGCCATCACCGACCCTGAGGCATTGTCTGCCATCCGGCTGACCCTGGTCGCGGCGGCGATCTCGGTGCCGCTCAACCTGGTGTTCGGCGTTGCCGCAGCCTGGTCCATCGCCAAGTTCGATTTTCACGGCAAGAGCGTGCTGCTCACCCTGATCGACCTGCCGTTCTCGATCTCGCCGGTGATCGCCGGCCTGATCTACGTGCTCCTGTTCGGCGCGCAGGGCTGGTTCGGGCCCTGGCTGCAGGCGCACGACGTCAAGATCCTGTTCGCGCTGCCCGGCATCGTGCTGGCCACCATCTTCATCACGTTCCCGTTCGTCGCGCGCGAACTGATTCCTCTCATGCAATCGCAGGGCAACGAGGAAGAGGAAGCCGCGCTGGTGCTGGGCGCCTCCGGCTGGCGCACCTTCTGGCGCGTGACGCTGCCCAATATCAAATGGGGCCTGCTGTACGGGGTCATCCTGTGCAATGCGCGCGCGATGGGCGAGTTCGGCGCGGTGTCGGTGGTGTCGGGCCACATTCGCGGCGAGACCAACACCATGCCGCTGCAGGTCGAAATCCTCTACAACGAGTACAACTTCGCCGCCGCATTCGCGCTCGCCTCGCTGCTGGCATTGCTGGCGCTGGTGACGCTGGCGGTCAAGTCCATCATCGAATGGCGCCTGCACGACACCGATCCGGTCGAAGCGGACGCGCGCAACATGGAGTACCGGGCATGACGATCGAAGTGCGCAATATCACCAAACGGTTCGGCCCGTTCGTCGCCCTCGACAATATCTCGCTGCAGTTCCCGGCCGGCGAGCTCACCGCGCTGCTCGGCCCATCGGGCTGCGGCAAGACCACGCTGCTGCGCATCATCGCCGGGCTCGAACATCCCGACGCGGGGCAGGTGCTGCTCGACGGCGAGGAAGCGTCCAGGCGCCACGTGCGCGAGCGCCAGGTCGGCTTCGTGTTCCAGCACTACGCGCTGTTCAAGCACATGAGCGTGTTCGAAAACGTGGCCTTCGGGCTGCGCGTGAAGCCGCGCAAGGAGCGCCCGGGCGAGCCGGAGATCGGCGACAAGGTGCGCCGGCTGCTCGAACTGGTGCAGCTGGACTGGCTGGCCGAGCGCTATCCGCCCCAGTTGTCGGGCGGGCAGCGCCAGCGCATTGCGCTGGCGCGCGCGCTGGCGGTCGAACCGCGCGTGCTGCTGCTGGACGAACCGTTCGGTGCGCTCGACGCGAAGGTGCGCAAGGAACTGCGGCGCTGGCTGCGCCGCTTGCACGACGAGCTGCACGTGACCAGTATTTTCGTGACCCACGACCAGGAGGAAGCGCTCGAGGTGGCCGACCAGGTGGTGTTGATGAACAAGGGCAGGGTTGAGCAGCTGGGCACGCCCGACGAGGTGTACAACCATCCGGCCTCGCCCTTCGTGTACGGCTTCCTGGGCAACGTGAACCTGTTCCACGGGCGCGTGCACGAAGGCGTGATGGCCAGCGGCGCGATCAATTTCGAGGTGCCCGACCACGCGGCGGTGCAGGACAGCAAGGGGGTCGCCTATGTGCGCCCGCACGACCTCGAGATCGACCGTTACGCGCCCGGGGCCGAAGGCATCGTCGTCAAGCTGCGCCGCGCCCATGCGATCGGCCCGCTCGCGCAGCTTGACCTCGAGCGCGAAGACAACGCCGAGCTGATCGAGGCGGTGATGCCGAACGAGCGCTTCAGCCAGTTGCAGCTCAAGGAAGGCGAGATGCTGGTGGTGCGGCCCAGGCGCATGCACGTGTTCGTCGACCAGGGCGCCGCGATCTGAGTGTCCTCGTGTTTTTCGCCCCTTAAGTGATCGGGTTGGTCCAGCGCGCGTGGATGACGTCGATTTCCTTGAGCACGTTGTCGGGCAGGGTGAGCGAGTACGCGTCGATGTTTTCCTTGAGCTGCGCCAGGCTGGTCGCGCCGACGATGGTCGAGGCGACGAACCAGCGCGAGTAGCACCATGCCATCGCCATCGCCGCCGGCGTCATGCCGTTGGCGCGCGCCAGCGCCGCATACTCCTGGACCGCCGACAGCACGGCCGGCTGCAGGTAGCGCGGGCTCCAGGTGGGAGGGAAAATCGTCAGCCGGCCATGGGCCTTCGGATTGTCGAGGTATTTTGCGCTCAGCTGCCCGAACGCGAGCGGGCTATACGCGAGCAGCGCCACGTTCTCGCGGAAGCACACTTCGTCGAGCAGGCCCGTTTCGTGACTGCGCGCGGCCAGGTTGTACAGGTTCTGCAGCGTCGCAATGCGCGGCAAGCCCTTGAGCTCGGACTGCTTGATGAATTCGCACACGCCCCAGGCGCTCTCGTTGGACACGCCGATATGGCCGATCTTGCCGGCGTCGATCAGCTGGCCCAGCGCAGCCAGCGTGTCTTCGATCGCCACGCAGGAGCGCTCCTTGCGCGGATTGAACAGGCCGGCGCCGAAGATCGGCACGTTGCGGCTCGGCCAGTGCAACTGGTACAGATCGATATGGTCGGTCTGCAGGCGCTCCAGGCTAGCCTCGAGCGCGGCGCGGATGTCGGCCGGGTCCAGGTCGTGCTTTCCGCCGCGTACCCAGCGCATGTTCGGATTGGGCCCTGCCACCTTGGTGGCGAGCACCACGTCGCCGCGCTTGCCGGTTTTCTTGAGCCAGCTGCCGATGAAGCGCTCGGTCGCACCGCTCGTTTCGGCACGTGCGGGGACCGGGTACATCTCCGCCGTGTCGATGAAGTTAATGCCGCGTTCAAGCGCGTAGTCGAGCTGGCTGTGCGCCTCGGCTTCGCTGTTTTGCTCGCCGAACGTCATGGTGCCCAGGCAGATCGCCGACACGTTCAGATTGCTGGTGCCTAGTATGGTTTTTTTCACGGCTGATTCCTTTAATGCGATCTGAGCGCTTCGGCGCACTCGCGCACCAGTGCCGGCCCGGCGTAGATCAAACCACTGTAGAGCTGCACCAGCTGCGCGCCCGCGTCGATCTTGGCCTTGGCGTCGGCGCCGCACATGATGCCGCCCACCCCGATGATCGGCAGCGCCTCGCCCAGTTCGGCCTTGAGCTTGCGGATCACGATGTTCGACAGCTCGAACACCGGCGCGCCCGACAGGCCGCCGGCCTGCTCGCCATGCCGCATGCCTTGAACCGCAGTACGGCTAAGCGTGGTGTTGGTGGCGATCACGCCGTCGATCTTGTGGCGCATCAGCGCGCCGGCGATATTCTTGATTTGCTCGTCGTCGATATCGGGAGCGATCTTGAGCGTGAGCGGCACGTAGCGCTTGTGCTGCTCGGCCAGGCGCGACTGCGCCTGTTTCAACTGCGCGAGCAGGGCGTCGAGTTCGGAGGCGCCTTGCAGCTGGCGCAGGTTCTTGGTATTGGGCGAGGAGATGTTGACCGTCACGTAGCTCGCGTACGGATAGACTTTCTGCAGGCAGTGCAGATAGTCCTCGGCCGCGCGCTCGATCGGCGTGTCCGCGTTCTTGCCGATGTTAAGGCCAAGCACGCCTTCCTTGTTCTGGTAGAACTTCGATGCCTGCACATTGGCCACGAAGGCGTCCACGCCGCCGTTGTTGAACCCCATGCGGTTGATGATGCCCTTCGCTTGCGGCAGCCGGAACATGCGCGGCTTCGGATTGCCCGGCTGCGCACGCGGGGTCACGGTGCCAACCTCGATCGAACCGAAACCGAGGGCGGCCAGGCCATCGATATAGGCGCCGTCCTTGTCGAGCCCCGCGGCCAGCCCCACCGGGTTGGGAAAGCGGATGCCCATGACCGTGCGCGGATCGGGCGCCGGCTTGCGCATCGCGCGCGTCAGGCCGAGAGCGGCGGCGCGGCGCAGCGCCGGCAGGGTCACATTGTGGGCGGTTTCCGGGGCGAGCGAGAACAGCAACGGGCGGGTCAGGCAGTACAGGAGTTTTTCGGACATGGGGCACTTGAGTCGATGCGAAGGTGCCCGCATTTTACCGTGTCCCGGCGCGCCCGGTCAGCCCGGCTATTTGTCGAGCAGGCCCCAGACGCCGTCGATGCGCGCTTCGAGCGGGCGAAAGTTGATCTTGTAGGCCATCTTGGGGCTTTGTTCGATCCAGTAGCCGAGATAGACGTAGGGCATGCCCATCTGGCGCGCCTGGGCGATCTGCCACATGATGTTGTAGGTGCCGTAGGAAGCGCCGGGCACGCTGGGGTCGAAGAAAGTGTAGACCGAGGACAGGCCGTCGGCCAGCACGTCGATGATCGAGACCATGCGCAGCATGCCGTTTGGCTCGCGGAACTCGACCAGGCGGGTATTGACCCGGCTTTGCAGCAGGAACTGGGCGTACTGTTCGCGGCTGTCCTGGTCCATGCCGCCGCCCACGTGGCGGGTGGTCTGGTAACGCAGGTAAAGCGAGTAGTGTTCGTCGGCGAAGCTCAGGCTGGCGACGCCGGCGATCAGCGAGGCGTGGCGCGCCCATGCGCGCCGCTGGTTGCGGCTCGGTGCGAACTGGTCGCAGCGCACCCGCACCGGAATGCAGGCCCGGCAGCCGTCGCAATGGGGGCGGTAGGTGAAGATGCCGCTGCGCCGAAAGCCGTTCTTGACGAGCTCGGAGTAGACGTCGGCGTTGATCAGGTGAGATGGGGTGGCCACTTGCGAGCGCGCCTGGCGTGCATCGAGGTAGCTGCACGGATAGGGGGCAGTCGTGTAGAACTGCAGCGTCGAGAAGGGCAGATCATTCAGGTGCGTCATGCATGTGCTTTCGATGCGACGTATTCGATGGTGGCTTCGCTTCCATTGTAACCAAAGATTCGATCCCTTAGCGCGCGTACGCGAACGGCGCCACCGGCTTCCAGGTGGCGATGTCGGGCTCGTCGATGGCGCGCCGCAGATGGGTCAGGAAGGCGGCGCGCGCAATGGGCGCGGCGCCCAGCGATGCCAGGTGTTCGGTCTCCTGCTGACAGTCGATCATCGTCACGCCGTGGCTGCGCAGGAAGGCGACCAGGTAGGCCAGCGCAACCTTGGAGCCGTCGGTCACGCGCGCGAACATCGACTCGCCGTAGAACATGCGGCCGATGCATACGCCGTAGGCGCCGCCCACCAGTTCGCCGTCCAGCCACAGCTCGGAAGAATGCGCGTGGCCAAGCGCGTGCAAAGCGCAATAGCCCTTGATGATGTCGTCGGAAATCCAGGTGCCGGGGCCGTCCTTGCGCGGCGCGGCGCAGCAGCGCATCACGGTTTCGAAGGCGCTGTCGAAGCGCACTTCCCAGCGCCGCTCGCCCTGCATGCTGCGCTCGACCTTGCGCAGCGTCTTGCCCAGGCTCTCGCTGATGCGAAAGCGCTCGGTCATCAGGACCATGCGCGGGTCGGTGCTCCACCACAGGATGGGCTGGCCTTCGGAAAACCACGGGAAAATGCCGTTCCGGTAAGCGCTCAGCAGGCGTTGTGGAGACAGGTCGGCGCCCGCCGCGAGCAGGCCGGGCGCGTCCATGGTGAGCGCCTCGGAGACGTCGGGAAACGGGGTGCTCGTTTCAAGCCAGGGAATCATGGGTCAACCGGGTTCGCTTTGCATGCGCATAGGGCGGACGATATCCTGGCTATGGAAGCCGTAGCGCCCACCTTCAAGCACTTTGACGCGGTCGGCAAAGAACAGTTCCAGCGTGGTGCGAATGGTCGGGAAGGCCAGCTCGTCCCACGGGATTTCATGTTGTGCGAACAGGCGCACGTCGAGGCTCTCGATGCCGGCCGCGAAGTCGAGGTCGACCAGGCGGGCCAGGTAGAACAGGTGTACCTGGTGCGCCTGTGAAACGTTAAGCAGCGAGAACAGCTCGCCGAGCTCGATGTTGGCGCCGGCTTCCTCTTCGGTTTCGCGCATGGCCGCCTCGGAGGTGGTCTCGCTGTTTTCCATGAAGCCGGCCGGCAAGGTCCAGTAGCCCAGGCGAGGCTCGATCGCCCGCTTGCACAGCAGCACCTTCAGTTCGCCGTCGCGCTCCCACACCGGAATGGAGCCGATCACCAGTTTTGGGTTTTGATAATGGATTGCATCGCACTGGGCACACACGTAGCGCGGTCGGTTGTCGCCCTCGGGCACGATCAGCGCAACCGGATGGGCACACTCGGAACAGAATTTCATAAGTCGTCGAAAAAGTGGTATTTCGCTTACTTTACACTGATTGCGGAGGCCGTGCCGCTGCGCGCATGCCGCAAAAATGCGCCCGGGCCTGATTTTTCTGCCGCTATCGCACACGACGAATGGATTAACATTGTCTAAACCGGGAAAACGCCGTATAATGATTGCATCAGACGCGGGGTGGAGCAGTCTGGCAGCTCGTCGGGCTCATAACCCGAAGGTCACAGGTTCAAATCCTGTCCCCGCAACCAAATTCGACGCCGTTGATCTTGCAAAGGATCAACGGCGTTTTCGTTTGTGGCGCCGCGCGGCGCTCGCCAAGGTTCGAAGTTCCTCCATTGTTTGATCCACGCCAAACTTTTTGCCAATACCCGGAATTGCCCGGCCTTAGTCGCCGGCGCGCGGATTCAGGCTGGCCCACAGATGGGCGGCGGCCATGCTGCGGTGCGGCTTGTAGCGCGCCAGCAGCGCTTCGGCGCGCACCATGTCGGGCTTGACCTCTTCCCCCAACAGGCGCTGCAGGGCCGAGCGGATCGCAACGTCGCCGTGCAGCGAACAGTCGGCATAGCCGTAGCCGCGCAGCAGCGCATAGTTGACGGTCCACGGGCCGATGCCCTTGACGGCGAGCAGCGCGGCGCACACCGTGGCGATGTCGTCGCCGCGCGCCAGGGGCAGCGCGCCGCTGTCGGCCAGCTGCGCCAGGCGCAGCAAGGTGTCGGCTTTCGAGCGTGAAAATTTGCGGCTGGTCAGTTGCTGCGGGTCCAGCTGCGCGGCCTGGCGCGCTTCGGGATAGCACCACAGCCCATTGCTGTGGCGGCGCCCGGCCTGCTCGATGAAGGTGCGCCGCAGCGCGATGGCAAACGTTAGGTTGATCTGCTGGCCGATGATGGCCCAGGTGAGCGCCTCGAAAATCGTGGCCGACTGCACGATGCGCAGCCCGCGCTGGCGGCGCGTGATGCCCGCCATCAGCGGGTCGTGTTCGGCGAACGCGAGGAACGGCGCCGGATCGATGCGCAGGCCAAGTATGTTGAGCAGGGCATCGTGCAGATCGGCCAGGGCGGACGGCGCCAGCGCGCCGTCGGCCTCGACCTCGCACAGCGCCGCGCGAGAGCCAAGCCGCACATCGAGCACCACCGGCACGCCGCCGAGCATCAGGCCTTTGCGTATGCGCCCCGGCATGACCTGTTCGGCCACGCCTTGCGCGTCGCGCCCGTGGAACGCGAACACGTCGTCGCTGCAGTAGCCGGCCGGAAGGGCAATCGACAGCTGTGGCAAGGCCTTGCCTTATTTTCCGGCCGGCGCGGCCGGGACCACGGCCGCTGCGCCGAAGCGCGGCCTGAAGCCGGTGACCAGCGCGGTGCCCAGGATCACGATCGCGGCGCCGGCAATGGTGTGCCAGCCCACGATTTCGCCCAGGAACAGGGCGCCCCACAAGATGCCGAACAGCGGGTTGAGGAACGTCACCGTCAGCGCCGAGGTCGGGCCCACATCCTCGATCAGGCGGAAGTAGAGGATGTAGGCGATGCCGCTGCACAGCACGCCGAGCGCGAGTGCGGCGCCCATGATGCCGATGGTCGCTTCACCGGGCTGCGGAAAGAAGGCCAGCGCGGGGATCACCAGCAAGGTGGCGGCCCACATGCTGCCGTGCGCGTTGGCGAACGGCTCCACGCTGGTGGCCGACTTGGCGTAAGCGCTGGCCAGGCTGTAGCTGAGGGCGGCGGCCAGCGCCGCGCCGACCGCAAGGGCGGCCCCGGGGCGCGCGCTGACATGGTCGAAGCCGACCAGCAGCGCCACGCCGGCGCTGCCCATCAAGAGGCCGAGCGCGGTGTGCCGCGCGATGACAGCGCGCGACCAGGCGGCGCCGATCAGCGCGCCCCACATCGGCGCCGTTGCGTTCAGCACCGACAGCACCGATGCCGACAGCGTGCGCGCGGCGAACGCGAACAGCAGGAAGGGCAGTGCGGAATTGAGCAGGCCGAGGATCAGGAAGTGCTTCCAGTGGGCGCGCAGCTTGAGCTTTTTTTTCAGGATCGCGCCGACGATGGCGAGAAAGACGGCGGCGAACGCGACCCGGTATTCGATCAGCACGGCCGGGCCGAGCACCGGGGCGCTGATGCGCAGGAACAGGAACGAGCTGCCCCAGATTGCGGCCAGCAGGACCAGGCGCAGGAAATTTGCAGTGTTCATCAGATGGCGATCTTTGGTTTGTTGAACACGCATTCTAAGGGCGGCGCGAGGGCGCGGAAAGCCGCTTCTTGCTTTTAAATGCGCAGCGCGGCGCGCCCGGCCTGCGCAAGCGCCGCCGCTACGACAGCGCGGCGGCGTGGCGGATCTTCAGTTCGGCCGGAACGCTGTTCTTGGTTGCGGTCAGTTCGGCCAGGATCGAGATTGCGATCTCGCACGGGGTCTTGCTGCCGATGTAAAGGCCGATCGGCCCGTGCAGGCGCGCGATCTGCGCGTCGTCCAGGTCGAACAGCTTGAGCCGTTCGCGCCGCTTCGCATCGTTGACGCGCGAGCCGATCGCGCCCACGTAGAAAGCGTCCGACTTGAGCGCCTCCATCAGGGCCAGGTCGTCCAGCTTGGGATCGTGGGTGAGCGCGACCACCGCGCTGCGATGGTCGAGCCTGGCTTCGATGACCATATCGTCGGGCATCGTGTACACCAGTTGCACGCCCGGCAGTTGCCAGCCGGCGCGGTATTCCTCGCGCGGGTCGCACACGGTCACGTGGTAGTCCATCGCGGTGGCGATCTGCGCGAGAAAGCGCGAGAGCTGGCCGGCGCCGATGATGAACAGGCGCCAGCGCGGGCCATGCACGGTGGTCAGGATGTCGCCTTCGATGTTCTGCACGATCGCCGCGTCGGCCGTTGCCAGCGTCACCGCGCCGGTCTTGAGGTTGACGCGGCGCGCCAGCAGTTCGTGCTGCTCGAGGCGCACCAGCAGTTCGTCGATGGCGCTGTGCGCCGACAGCGGCTCGATGGCCAGTTCGATGGTGCCGCCGCACGGCAGCCCGAAGCGGTGCGCTTCGTCGGCGCTGATGCCGTAGCTGACCACCTCGGGAACCGTGCGCGTGATGCCTTCCTGGCGCACGCGTTCGATCAGGTCGTCCTCGATGCAGCCGCCGGACACCGAGCCGACCACGCTGCCGTCGTCGCACACGGCGAGCGTGGCCCCGATCGGGCGCGGGCTCGAGCCCCAGGTCTTGATCACGGTGACCAGCTGGCAGCGGTGGCCGTGCGCGACCCAGGCGGATGCGGTTTTTAATACTTCGAGGTCAATGCTGTCCATGGGATCGAATATACTGGACGCCCTGAATCAGAGCGGTGGAGTTGAGTGATGACGACTAATGATACAAGAAAAGACGACGACTCGCCCAAATTTGGGCGCCTGCTGCTGGTCCTGCTCGCCGTGGTCGTGTTCTGCGGCGTGCTCACGTGGCTGATGGGAACCTACTTCCCGGATTTCCCGAATTTCTGAGCGCCAGCGACTGCCTTTAAGGCACCAGCGCTCGCCCGGATGCCTGCTTGGCCTTGATTTCGCCCACCGTTTTGTCGATCGCGGCGAGCCGGAATGCGGTCGCCGGGTGATTCGCCACATAGCCATTGAGCACATTGACAGGCACCGTCGTGGCCAGCCGTTTCCAGAACGAGGCGGCCGAGTCGATGTCGTAGCGGGCGCGCGCCAGCAGGTACAGCGCCAGGTGGTCGGCGGCCGCATCGAGCTCCTGCGGCATGGCCTTGATGCCGCCGCTGCCGATCAGCATCGACAGGTCGGGGTGCACCCGCACCAGGTTGTCGATGATGCTGCCAAGCGTGCTCGAGTTGCGCTGCGCGGCGGCGTGGCCAAGCATGTTGTGCGCCATCGTCTTGGCCATCACGTACGCCAGTTCCTGCGTGTCGCGCGTGAACTGCAGCATGCCGCGCGTGACCATGATGCGCTGGCCGTCGGCGTAGGCGTTGACGTTGTCGGCGTTGCCCAGTTCGACCGCGAAGCCGCAGGCGCGCGTGACGGGAATGGTGAGCTCGCGCGCTTTTCCGTCGCGCTCGATGGCCATCGCCAAATTGGTCTTGGAGCTGACCAGCGGTCCGAATACGGCGCCGGCCAGGGTCGAGGCGTTGGGCCCGACCGGCAGCGGCTTGCCGCCCGCCGAAATGAGTTCGTCGCCACGCTCCAGGCCCGCGCGTGCGGCCCCGCTACCGGCCAGCACGCCGGTCACCTGCAGGCGCTCGCCCATGCCGAAGGCGAGGTGCGCCGCTTCGTTCAACTGGGCGGGATAGGAGTGGCGGTTCTTGGCGGTGAAGCCGAGCAGGTTGCGCGCCTGCGCCTTGCATAAATCGGCATTCGAGATCAGGAGCGGCGCGGCGACCTTGTACAGGCGGTCCTGCAGTTCGGCCATCTGGGACAGGGCCTCGGCCGCGGCGGCCATCTTGGGGCTCATCGCGGGCGCCGCTTCCGGCGCCTGTGCCCGGCGCCCGGGCAAAGGCGCGCCGGGAACGGGTGCGCGCGTGGCGCAGGCCGAGAGCAGCATTGCTAAAGCCAGTGCCGGCATTGCCGGGCGCAGAGCACGAATCCGGATCATCGATATCCTCGCTTGTTAGTGTTTTCCGGTGCTTCCAAACCCGCCGGCGCCGCGTTCGCTGCTGTCGAATTCGTCGACCACGTTGAAGCCGACCTGCAGCACCGGCACGATGATGAGCTGCGCCAGCCGTTCCATGGGATTCAGGGTGAATGCCGCCTGTCCGCGGTTCCAGGTCGAGACCATCAGCTGGCCCTGGTAATCGGAGTCGATCAAGCCTACCAGATTGCCCAGCACGATGCCGTTCTTGTGGCCCATGCCGCTGCGCGGCAGGATCATGGCGGCGTAGCCCGGATCGGCCAGGTGGATGGCCAGGCCGGT
>Ga0207975_100082_pt1 | contig 87287 bp, 69 predicted proteins | sample LakWasMe91_HOW11_2_FD_183913 | JGI IMG/M metagenome (GOLD analysis project Ga0207975, IMG submission 183913) | Freshwater sediment methanotrophic microbial communities from Lake Washington under simulated oxygen tension - Sediment Metagenome... | ecosystem: Environmental > Aquatic > Freshwater >...
CAGTGTATAAGATGTGCATGAAATCGGCACCTCCCATGGCTCCTCCAGGGTGTCCTGAATTTGCTTTTTCTACCATTGAAATAGCCAGTGCTCTAATATTGTCAGCGGCTAATTGGTCCATTTTTTGGTTCATAATTTTTCTAATTTGGTTTTATTATATAAGTGGTTACTATCTATACCTTTTTCAGATTTTTTGAAAAATCAGTTCAAAGGAGTGTTTTTGTTTTTTTGTGTTTCAAAGAAACATTTTTTGGGATTTAAGATGAGGTAGGTTTTAATCTCTCTACAAATTTAAATCGAATAATTGAAGTTTATTATTTTGGTTTGTCTTTTTGAATAACCATCTATTTTTGAGATGGTACGGAAGATAAAAAATAATAAGTGTAAAAAATACATTTGCAAATATAGATAAATTTGTTTTACAATAACAAAAAGAAATTGTCTATTTTTTTCTTTTGGAATTTTGGTTTTTATTCTTTGGATGATGGCAAAAAAGCCAATTGTCTCCTTTTAGCCCCGGGTGAAGAGGAAATCGTCTTGTACTGGTGTTCAGTGCAAGACGATTGAAACGGAAAACGGGACGATATTGGCAAGAAGGCCAGATCATTCCGCTCCAAAACTTAATTATTTTGTTTTTGCTTTAATGCGGTAAACAGTGAATGAATAAGCGGGTAATTCCGTATTTGTTAACTCCGAGACAGAGGCGGTGGAAACCGTTGCTTTTGCGTTTTTGTCACTTGGATCGCCTTTCAGTACGCTTTTTATAGCTTCTTTGTTTTCAAGGCTTCCATTTTTTAAATCGATTGACGTATTTACCGCAACTGGTAGCATATTCACCAGTTTTACGATTAAATCATTAGTTTTTGTGTCGCGAACTACCGAAATAGCGATGCGGTTTTTTACATTTTCCTGATTGTTGGAAAGCTTGGTTTCACTCGGGATGTATTGGTCACCGGAGTTTTGTCCATAGAGTTTTTGTACTTCGTAACCAACAGTTGGTCTCACCTCGGTATTGTTGAAATAAATAAGGTTAGGGTTCCATTGTGTATGTTTGTCTTTCGCCAATAATGGTGCGTAGGAAGCCATGCTCACCACATCGCCATTGCGCTCAACCGAGGTTAGGTACAAGGCTTCGGACAAAGCCGTTTCGATATTATTAGGCCTTCCCGGTAAATGAGAGGCGTATTCGCCAAGATACACTTTCGGTTTTGAGCGATCGTAACTGTCATAATAATCCTGATTGTAGATAAACCAGCCCGGAGATTGGTAATAATGTTCATCAACCATTGGAACGCTTAGTTTTGTTGCGATATCCCATCCTTCCTGATAATCGGTTCCTTCAAAATTAGGGCCTACAGTACCGATTACAGTTATTTCAGGATATTTTTCTTTGATAGCTTTGAAAATCATTGTAAAACGTTCTTCGAAAATATCAGTGATTAAATCTTCATTTCCGATGCCTATGTATTTTAGGTTAAAAGGTTTTGGATGTCCGGCTTCGGCGCGTTTTTTACCCCATTTGGTTGTTACGTCGCCATTGGCATATTCGACCAAATCTAAAATATCCTGAACGTAGTCGGCCATTTCTGCCATTGGGATTCCGCATTGTTGACCCGCGCCTCCTGTTGATGAATTTTGACACGGAACTCCGGCAGCGATTACCGGTAGTGGAGCGGCTCCGATATCTTCACAAAATTGGAAATATTCAAAATAACCTAATCCGACTGTTTGATGATATCTCCAAAGGTTGCTCATAGGTTTTCTGGTTTCAAGCGGACCAATGGTATTTTTCCAACGGTAGATATTTTCTAATCCGTCTCCATGCGCAACACATCCGCCCGGGAAACGCATGAATTTTGGTTTTAGGTCGGTTAGGGGTTGAGCCAAGTCCGCTCGCAATCCATTTTTACGGCCTTTGAAAGTTTTTTGAGGGAAAAGAGAAATCATGTCCAAATCCAATGTTCCTATCATTTGCGGAACGATTTCGAGGCTTGTATTGGCTTCGGTGGTTTTGGCTGTAATGGTTGTGTTGTATTTTTTCCAGTCTTTACCAATGGTTGGAATCGAAGCTTCACCATAAACTTCTCCGTTTTTACCAGCGAGACGGATAATAAGTTTGCCCGCTTTACCTTCAACAGCTCTGGCAAATACTGAAAAATCATATTTTTCACCAGCCTTAACGGCAATTCCGTCAAAACCTTCGTTAACTAAGGCTGTTTTGTCATCTTTGATTGTAAGTTTTGCGTAATGTTTGTTGTTGGGATGAATAGGGTTGATAGAATCGATAACGTAATTTGAAGCATCGCCTTTCAAACTCCAGGCTTTGGTGCTGTTCCAAGTCTTGTTCCTGCCTTTAGTATCGGCAAGGATATATTCGAAATCTCTGTTTTGAATCAATTCGGCATACAAACCGCCGTCAGCGCCATAGTTGATATCTTCAAAAAAGATACCGATTAACGAATTGCTGATTTTTTTACTTTTTGAGGCATCAACAGTGAACTTTGCTTCTACAGGTTTCAACGAAGCAAAACGCTCGTTGTCTGTTTTGGTAGTTTCTGCCCAAAGCTGGTTTTTGTAGGCTGCTAATTGTTGGGTTTTGATTAGTCCTTCGACTACATTCCAAGCCACTTTATTGATTGAGCCTGTTTCTGATTTTCCTGAAATCAAAACAGTAGCGCGTGAGCTTTTGTATTCGGATACAGGAAGGCTTTTCGTTTCAGAGAATTTTTTAAAATCTTTAGTTGTTGTGTACCAAGCCTTGGTCTCTGTTTGATCTTTGCTTAACCAAGAGATCGTGTATTCCTCTTTTTCCTTGTTAAAGGTTACCTCTGGAGTCAGGCAGTTTTTATTGTTCATGACAACAGGGTAGGACTGACGTCCCCAATAAAGTAAATCTTTGGAAGAAGCGTGAGCAAAATTTCCATCTTTTTCATTCAAACTCCATACACAATGCCAGAAACCATCGGCGCCCAAGAACAGTACAGGATCAACCATTCTTTTTTCAGATCCCCAAGCGCCGAAATCGGAGTGGATGTAACTAAATTCAGGACCAATAGGATGCCAGCTGATTTTGTCCGTGCTCCAGGCAAAATGTAATCCGTCGAAACTTTTCCCTGAAGTGTAAGAGAAAATATAGGCTGATTCCGGATTTTTACCAAAAGCAGATAATGCCGACAGACATACAATTAGCAATGCCAGAAAGTGTTTTTTTTGTTTTTGAAATTTGAAAATAGGAATCATGATGCTATTTTATGTTTTAAAATTTTATGTTGCAGTTCCAGTTATCGGCGAGTTTTTGCGCTTCTTTTTTGGTGATTTGAATTACAGCAGGATGTTTGGGTACCGAGAAATTTGTCGATTTCATTACGCCTTCATTGAAGTGTCCCAAGTTTGTGAAACTCACAAAGTCAGAGGTTTCACTAAACCCGAAATTGTGCGGGTTAATGCGGTAGATGTCGTAGATAAGTATCCATTTATTTTGGCCAATGATTTTATAGACGTTTGGGGCTTCGCATCCCACTTTTTCGCCATCAACACGTTTCGTGTCCAGTTTGTAGCCGGTATTAATTGAGTTCGAAGTGGCCTGCTCTATATGTGAACCGCCGTTATGGGAAGCAATCATCATGTGGTATTTGTTGCCAACTTTGGTGATGTCGGCATCGATGTATTCTTTGTCTTCAGGATATTCGAAAATACTTTTGGGTAAGGTTTCCATTTTGGTGAAATCCTTGTTCATGTAGGCATAATAGACTTTGTTTTTTTGGTTACCAAAACGCATCGTAAAGTAAATCATGGTCTTTTGGGCTTTGTCGTCATAAATCAATTCGGGAGCCCAAGCACAGCCAATGTCCGCCAATTTAGGAAAAGCTTGATCCACACGAAGAACGGTGTGTAACCAATGAATCAGATCGGGAGATTTTAGAAGAACAATGCCTCGGTTGTTTCCCCATCCGTATTGTTTACCGTCACGTTCCCATTCGGTGTCACGATAACCGGCTTTTTGTCCATAAATGTGTAAATCGGTAAGAGCCAGATAGAAATATCCATCTGGGCTGCGATAAATATAAGGGTCGCGGATTCCTTTCTGTTCAGCTATCGTGTCACCGGCTATAATTGGTTTCGCATTGTTTACATCGGTAAAACTATAACCGTCTTTGCTCAATGCCATATACAAACCGTGTGTGTCATCTTTGAAATAAACCATTAGATAAGCACCCATTTCCTTTTCTTTTGGAAATTTTGGTTTTTGTGCCAAAGTTGTATTGCCGATAAAAAGCAGACTGCTAAGAGCAATTAAGATTTTGATTTTTTTCATTTGCGATACTTTTGATTTTTTCTCTTTAAAAGACAGATTACTTTTTTGAGAATGTAACGAAGAATAAAATAATAAGTGTAAAAAACACATTTACAAATGTAATTAAATTTGTTTCAGAAAAACAAAAGAAAAAATATCATTTTGAACTTTTATCTTTTAAATTATTCCATCATTAATAAAATTGAACAGTTTTTCTAGTCTTGGCGGACTAAATGATATTTTAATGATAAGTGAATAGTTGTAATTCTCTTTTGAAAAAAAATGAAATTACAATTTTGTCCCTCTTTTTTTTCGAATTTATCCCTTCTGTTATTTTTGAAATCGACTTTACTTTGTATTTATAAAATTCAATAATACAGTGGTTTGTTGTCATTGATTTTATAAGTGTTAGTTAGTTTACAACTGTAGGTAATTAGTTTATAATTTTTGGGATCTGTTAAAATTATTTAGCAGGAATCGCAAATAAATGTTTAACATATTTATGCCCGAAGTGTACGCCTTGGGCATAAATTAACCAAGTTACAGTGAAGAAAATGTTTGGCTATTATTTGAGTTTTACCATACTCTCAATATTAGTCTATTAAAAATAAATTGGTTTAAGTTTAAAATTTGGTTTTGTGGTTAAGGAGACTTAATAAGATCATTTAAAAGATTAAATTTCAAATTAATTAGTTTAAGTTTTGGTTCGAAAAAGAAGGTTTTGGTTAGCCTTCTTTTTCTTTTTACAATGAATTCCTGATTATCAAAGCGCTTCTGTTTTCGATTTGTTCTTTTTTCCCGGTAAGGATCATTTGTGCTAATAATCTTCCCATCGCTGTAAAATCGGTAGAAATGGTTGTGATTCCATTAGAAACTACTTTTTTTAATGGGGTTTCATTATAGGAAATAATGCCAAAATCGGTTCCAAGTTTTAAGTTTTGCTGGCGGGCTTTTTCAATAACCTTAACCAAATCCCTATCATTTGGGATGATGTAAACACCACCAATGGTAATTTCATTATTCGTGAATTCATTGATAATTACATAGTCAATGTGATGTTCATTGCAAAAGTTTTCAAAACCAACTTTCATTCCCAACGGTTCCCTGAAACCTGGAAAAATCATGATGAATTTTTTGTACTTCTCTAATCTCGTTTTTCCTTTGTCCAAACCTTCAAAAATGTCTTTTTTGTGATTTTGATAAATGGCAGGATATAATTTTAATTCCTCATTTGTTTGGTCCAAAATGATAACTTCATTAGCTGGTAGGGTTTCAATCATCGATGGAACACCGACTAAATTGGTTGGCATTATAATGTATTTGGTGTAGTTTCCATTGCTGTCATTTATCAATTTTTGAAACACCTGAATATTGAAATGGTGAAAGAAAATATCTACCTGTACATTCTTCCCGATGTTCTCCAAAAACGAATTGTAAAGGTCTTCCTTAAAGCTGTTTAACTCATCAAAAAGCAAGAATATTTTTTGTTTTATGTTGGTTTCCAGACTCTTTACATAATATCCTTTTCCAGGAATGGCGTAAACTATTCCTCTTTTTTTTAATTCATCATAGGCTAGTAAAACGGTGTCGCGGGATAATGAAAAGTCGAGACAGATTTTATTTACCGAGGGTAGTTTTTCGTCCTTTTTCAACAATCCTTCTTCTATCCCTTTTTCGATAGAAAAAATGATTTGCCTGTATTTTGGAACACCTTTGTTTTTATGAACATTTACGATTTTCATTTCACCAATTTTCACAAATATACAAAAAACTGGTAGGTACTGGTATGTAACATCAAATTATTATTTCTATTTTTGTTTTCTGCATTTGAGAAAATGACAATAAAGGAGTCGAAATAAAATAGATATCCTATTTAAATTTTAAATTAATTCTGAAAATGAAATTATTTGGAACAACACCCGACGGAAAAGTTGTGAATTCGTATGAATTAACGAACAGCAAAGGAGCGAAGCTGGAAGTAATCAATTATGGTGCAACGGTTTCGGCTCTAAAAATACCATTAAAAAATGGTGAAATGGTCGATGTTGTTTTAGGTTTTGATAACTTGGAAAGTTATATAAACTCATTTGATTTGCCAAGTGCTCCTTATCTTGGAACTACCGTAGGCCGTTATGCCGGCCGAATTAACGATGCTGTTTTTAATTTAAATGGAAAAGCTATTCATTTGGAAAAGAACAACAATGGGAATTCGTTACATGGCGGAATTGATAATTTCAGCAAAAAGGTTTGGGAAGTGAAAAAGGTAAATGAGGGTGCAAATCCATCAATCACTTTAACTTACTTAAGTCCTGCTAATGAGGCGAATTATCCGGGGGATTTGTCTGTGGAGCTGACCTATATACTGTCCGAAGAAAATGAATTGATTATCAGGTATTCTGCCAAGACGACCGAGGATACCATGGTGAATTTGACGCACCACAGTTATTTCAACCTGGATGGCCATTCCTCTAGTGTGGTGAATCAGGAATTGATAGTGAATACCCGACAAATGCTTGAAGTTGCGGCTGACTGTATTCCAACTGGTAGGGTTTTGGAGGTGAACAATACCGATTTTGATTTTTTTGCATCAAAAAAATGCCCAACTTCGATAGACAATACTTTTGTTTTAAGTGGTAAAGACGAATTTGCCGCTTCACTTTTTAGTATAAAGAATAATTTAAAAATGACAGTTTACACCGATCAGCCTGGAGTTCATATCTATGTTGGAGGAAACTGTTTCAATACGATAAAAGGAAAAGAAAATGCCGATTATCATACGTTAAGCGGTATTTGTTTTGAAACGCAAAACTTTCCTGATGCACCTAATCATGGGCATTTTCCAAGTGCACTTTTGAAAAAGGGAGAGGAATATGTTCATAATACGCTCTATAAATTTAAATCATTATAAAAGAATCCGAAATGAAAAAAGTATTGTGGTCATCGGTGTTTTTTTTGGTTTTGATTTTTTCTTGTTGCACTACTAATAAGGCGATACCGGAACCTAATGAAAATTCATTTGCCAAAGGAGCAGATGTGGGTTGGTTGCCACAAATGGAAGCGACAGGATATCAATTTTATGATGCTGACGGAACCAAAAAAGACTGTCTGCAATTATTGAAAGACAGGGGGATGAATACCATAAGGCTTCGTGTTTGGGTAAATCCTTCGGATGATAAGGCTAGCGGACATTGCAGTAAGGAAGAAACTGTAGCTATGGCAGTTCGCGCTCAAAAGATGGGAATGCGCATCATGATTGACTTTCATTATAGTGATTCTTGGGCCGATCCCGGTAAGCAAAATAAGCCTTTGGCATGGAAAAATCATACTTTTTCGGAATTGCTTAACGATGTTTACGCTCACACGACCGATGTTTTGAAAGCATTAAAAGAGGCTGGGGTTACCCCGGAATGGGTACAGGTGGGGAACGAAATTCCCGGCGGGATGTTATGGCCGGAAGGAAGTACCAACAACTTTGGTCAATTGGCACAGTTGCTAAATAAAGGATATGAAGCAACCAAGGCTATTGATTCAAAAATCAAAGTAATCGTTCATTTGGACGAAGGCAATAATAGTGGGAAATTCAGATGGTTTTTTGACAATGCAAAGGCAAATAACGTGAAGTATGACGTAATTGGAATGTCGTATTATCCCTATTGGATCAAAAGTGATTATAAAGCAACCATTGGAGATTTGGCGAACAATCTAAATGATATGGCAGCTCGCTACGATAAAGAAGTAATGATAGTTGAGGTTGGCGGAGTGGATACTGAGGAGCAAAACACCTATGATATGTTGGTCGCCGTAATCAAAGCGGTAAAAGCAGTGCCCAACAATAAAGGTTTGGGAGTGCTCTATTGGGAACCGCAGGGAGCAAAATCCTGGAGTCACTATGAATTGAGCGCTTGGCGTTCAGACGGGAAATCTTCGATGGCTTTGGACGCTTTTAAAAATTAATTAGAAAAAGAGAAACATTTTAAGAACAAATATTTTAATAATTTCAAAAGAATGAACGATACATTAATTAAAAAAACTACAGATTCTTTTCAGGAGAAATTTGGAAGCGCTCCTGAAAAAGTAGTGCTTTCTCCCGGGAGAATTAACATTATTGGCGAGCACATTGATTATAATGACGGTTATGTTTTGCCAGCTGCAATTGACAAGATTATCTGTTTTGCTTTCGCAAAAAACAATACAAATACATCGAGAATTATTGCTTTAGATCTTAATGATGAGTTTGAAATTGATGTTACGGCTGAAGTAAAATTAGACGATAATGCCTGGACAAACTACATTAGAGGAATCATTAATCAGTTAAAAATTAATGGGTTTAAGTTTGAAGGAGTTAACTGTGTTTTCAGTAGCAACATTCCTGTGGGTTCAGGTTTGTCATCTTCAGCAGCTTTAGAATGTGGTTTCTTATTTGGATTGAACGACTTATTCAATCTAAACATTAAGCCGATTGACATTGCTTTATTGGGACAAAAATCCGAGCATTGGGTTGGAATCAAATGCGGAATTATGGATCAGTTCTCAAGCGTGATGGGACTTGAGGATAAAGTGATCAGAATTGATTGCAAAACACTTGAATATGAATATCACAATGCCGATTTTAATGATTATTCATTGATTTTATTTGATTCGAATGTAAAACACTCGTTAATGACATCGGCTTATAATGAAAGAAGACAACAATGTGAAGAAGGAATCGCAATTGTAAAATCTAATTTCCCTGAGATAAAAAGTTTTAGAGATTGTACTGAACAAACAATAATTGATTTAAAAGATAAAATGAGTCATGACGTTTTCAGACGTTCTCTTTTTGTGGTAAAAGAAATCAATCGCGTAATTCAAGCCTGTGAAGCCTTAGATAATGGAAACATTGAATTATTAGGAGAGTTAATGTTTGCAACCCACGAAGGATTGTCTAAAGATTACGAAGTAAGCTGCGAAGAGTTGGATTTATTAGTGGATTTGGCTAAAGCTGAAACGGCAGTTATCGGTTCAAGGTTGATGGGAGGCGGTTTTGGTGGCTGTACCATTAACTTAGTTAAAAAAGGACAAGAACAACAAATAAAAGATAAGTTCTCAAAATTATACAAAGAGGCTTTTGATATTGAATTGAAAATTTATGATGTAAAAATCGGTAACGGAACATCATTATATAAATAAGGAGTAAGATGAGAAATTTTGATATAAACGAAGATCCGCACAGACGTTTCAATCCATTGATTAACGAATGGGTTTTGGTATCTCCACATAGAGCAAAAAGACCTTGGCAAGGCCAAAATGAAAAAATCCACACGGATGCGCTTCCTGAATATGATCCAACATGTTACTTGTGTCCGGGGAATGTCCGTGCCAATGGTGAAAATAACCCAAAATATGAGTCGAGTTTTGTTTTTGAAAATGATTTTGCGGCCGTAAAGCAAGAGCCAATTGCATTTGAGGAGGAAACAAAACCAACTTTTTTTAAAGCTAAACCAGAACGCGGTATTGCCAGAGTGGTTTGTTTCTCGCCAAGACACGATTTGACTTTGCCTGAAATGGAGCAGAAGGGTATTGAAAACATTATCAGAACTTGGCAAAAAGAATACACCGATTTAGGAAATATAGATTACATCAATCACGTACAGATTTTCGAAAACAAAGGAAGTGTTATGGGATGTAGTAATCCACATCCACACGGACAAATTTGGGCGCAATCTTCATTGCCTACCCAAGTTGAGAAAACACAAAACAGCCTGAAAGCTTACTTTGAGAAAAATGGAAGTAATCTATTGTTGGATTATTTAAAAGACGAATTAGAAGCCAAGGAGCGTATCGTAATTGAGAATGACCATTTTGTGGCATTGGTTCCGTTTTGGGCAATTTGGCCTTTTGAAACGATGATTATCAGCAAACGTCATATTACGAAAATAACGGAGTTTACTGACGAGGAAGTTTCTGCTTATGCTTCTATTTTAAAGGCATTAACAATAAAATACGATAATCTTTTTGAGACTTCTTTCCCTTATTCTTCCGGGATTCACCAAGCACCAACCGATGGTGAATCACACACTGAATGGCAATTCCATATGCATTTTTACCCACCGTTATTGCGTTCGGCTTCTGTAAAGAAATTTATGGTTGGTTACGAAATGATGGGCGAAGCACAAAGGGATATCACACCTGAGAAAAGTGCTGCAGTTTTAAAAGCATTACCTGAAGTACATTATAAAAACAAATAGTGATGAGCAAAATAGTAGTTACAGGAGGTTTGGGTTTTATAGGATCCCATACCGTTGTTGAGTTGCAAAATCAAGGTTTTGAAGTAGTTGTGATAGACAATCTGTCGAATTCTTCGATTGAAGTTTTGGACGGGATTGAAAGAATTACCGGGAAGAAACCTATTTTTTCAGCTATTGATTTAAGAGAAAAGAAAGCTGTTCAGGATTTTTTTAAGGAGCATGACGATGTTGCGGGAGTAATTCATTTTGCCGCTTCAAAAGCTGTTGGCGAAAGCGTAAAGAATCCTTTATTGTATTATGAAAACAATTTGGGAGCTTTGGTTTATATTTTACAGGAATTAGAGAAAAAGGCAGCAGCTCATTTTATCTTCAGCTCTTCTTGTACAGTTTACGGTCAGGCCGAAGTGATGCCAATAGCCGAAACAACTCCTATTCAGCCAGCATTGTCTCCTTACGGAAACACAAAACAAATTGGAGAGGAAATTATTTCTGATGTGGTGAAAGTAAGCGGTATTAATGCCATATTGCTTCGCTATTTCAATCCTATCGGTTCACACCCTTCTGCGGAAATAGGTGAATTGCCAATTGGTGTACCTCAAAATTTGGTTCCGTTTATTACTCAAGCCGGAATGGGGTTGCGTGCTGAATTGTCGGTTTATGGAAATGATTACCCAACGGTTGACGGAACTTGTGTACGCGATTATATTCACGTAGTCGATTTGGCCAAAGCTCATGTTATTGCTTTGCAGCGTTTGTTGGACAAAAAGAATGCTGAGTCTTTGGAAATCTTCAATCTTGGAACAGGTAAAGGAAGTTCTGTATTGGAAGTGATTGCCGCCTTTGAAAAAGTAAGCGGACAAAAATTACCATATAAGATTGTAGGAAGAAGAGAAGGAGATGTTACTGAGGCTTACGCCAATACCGATAAAGCCAATAACGTTTTGGGATGGAAAACTGTTTCAACATTGGAAGAAGCGATGGCTAGCGCCTGGAAATGGGAACAAAAGATTCGAACCAGTCCAGAATTTATGCCTAAAAGTGTTTAATTAAGCAAGAGAATCGTACTTTTTGTAGATTTTAACAACTAAATTAAAAATAAATGTAAAAAACACATTTATGAACATTGTAAATAAATATTTTTATTTTACATTTGGCTTCCATAATTCATAAAAAAAGAAGTGAATTAAAATAGAAATGACATTTTACAATTGATTACATTATCGAATTTTATTTTTTTTAGGAAATAACTGTGTTTTAATATATAAAATAGTAGCTTGCAAAGCTTAAAAACAAACAACCACATAATAATATTAATTTAAAAAAAGACTATTAACTCATGAGCCAGAACCTTGTTTTTGCGGATTACGCAGTATTTATTATTTATTTTGTCATCGTATCTACCTATGGATATTTGATTTATCGCAAACGTGAAAAAAATGAACACGATGCAAAAGCTTACTTCCTTGCCGAAGGAACACTTACTTGGTGGGCTATCGGAGCTTCTTTGATCGCTTCCAACATATCGGCTGAGCAATTTATCGGAATGAGTGGTGAGGGATTCTTTTTGGGAGTTGCCGTTGCCGCTTACGAATGGATTGCTGCCATTGCTTTGATTATCATCGCAATTTGGTTTATTCCTGTTTATTTGAAAAACAAGATTTATACCATGCCTCAATTTTTGAAAACTAGATATAACGAATCGACAGCTTTGATTATGGCTGTTTTTTGGTTGTTTTTATATGTTTTCGTGAACTTGACTTCCATTTTATACTTGGGAGCCGTTGCTATTAATGGATTGGCAGGTGGAGAGTACCTACACGCCATCATGATAGGTCTTGCGGTTTTTGCCTTATTGATTTCTTTAGGAGGTATGAAGGTGGTTGCTTATACTGACGTAATTCAGGTTGCAGTTTTGATTATTGGAGGATTGGTTACGTCCTACATCGCTTTGACGACTGTTGCTAATTATTTTGGTTTTGGACATGATGTAATTGCGGGTTTCAATGTATTGATGGAAAAGGCGCCTGAGCATTTCAAAATGATTTTCCCTAAGCCTACAGCAGCTTCTTCTCAATTGGAAATCGATAAGTATCTTACTATCCCAGGTGTATTAGCATATGCTGCGGGTATGTGGATTGTAAATCTTAACTATTGGGGTTGTAACCAATATATCACTCAAAGAGCTTTGGGAGCTGATTTGCAAACAGCGCGTACAGGTATTTTATTTGCTGGATTCTTGAAATTGTTAATGCCTCTTATCGTAATGTTGCCAGGTATTGCTGCTTTTGTTTTACATGAAAATGGTCACTTACCACAATTGGTTGGAGGAAAAGACGGAGCTTATTCTGCCATGTTGACGTTCCTCCCTACAGGATTGAAAGGTTTGTCTGTAGCTGCTTTGACTGCTGCGATCGTAGCATCTTTGGCTGGTAAAGTAAATAGTATTTCTACTATCTATACTTTGGACGTACACAAAAAATACATTCAAAAAGATGCTACTGACAGAGCTCAGGTAAACATCGGAAAATATGCTGTTGTTGGAGCTATGATTCTTGCTATTATGTTTACTTGGAATGATTTATTAGGAATTGGTGGTGTAGGTGGTTTCACTTATATTCAAAAATATACAGGATTTATTAGTCCTGGGGTATTCGCGATGTTCATTCTTGGTATGTTCTGGAAAAGAACAACGGGAGCTGCAGCTATTGTTGGGGTAATTGCAGGGTTCTTATTGTCGGTTTTATTCAATGAATTTGCTCCATCATTATTTGGAAACGAAACTATATTGTACACTGCTTATATGAATGCGAAAGGAGTATATGAAATTCCGTTTCTCATCTGTATGGGATTATCGTTTGCATTTACTATGTTCTTGATGATTGCTATAAGTATGTTTGGTCCTAAAGTGAATCCAAAAGCATTCGATTTGGATACAGAAATGTTCAGAATAAAACCACAAACGATGGTTATGATCGTAATAACATTATTGATTATTACTGCTTTGTACGTGAAATTCTGGTAAAAATAATTGTTAGTTATTAAAAAGTGCGAAACCAAATTTGTTTGGTTTTGCACTTTTTTTTATAAAATTGATTTTAAGGTACTGGATTAATGGGATTGTTTGTTTTGAATATATGTACCTAAATCTACCATTGTTGTAACCCAAATATCTTTTTCTCTGTTTTTTAAGTAATCGAGTAATTTTTGGTGTTCCTCCCAATCTACATTTAATGCATGTTCTCCACCAACACCATGGAATAATAAAACGATAAATGATCCTGCTTTTTCGGCTTCTTCGATTTGGGCAATCATTTGGACAGCGGTGCTTCCGACTTCCATAAAAGAATTCACATTTGTCAAATCTACTTCTTTGGCCTGAAGAAATCCTTGTTGCACTCCTCTTGCTGCAACAAAATCATGTTTTAAAGAATTATAATAAAGAGAATCGCCAATTTTCAGATCACCGCAGGGATAAGCAAAAGTGCGTTCTGTTTTGCCGTCAATAGCTTTTAAAAGTTGGTTTGCTGTCCTTATTTCTTTTACAGCTCTGGCAGCGGTATAATTGGTAAGATCATTTTCTTTTTCAACCCATGTGCGTCCCGGCAAACTGCCGTCGCAGGGATGATACAAAGTGTGATTTCCCAGCTCATGACCTTTTTTGGAAGCAGCACGCCATTCCTCCATTCTGTCTATAACGGCTGGCCTTGAAGCAATAAGATAAAAAGTACCCTTAAGGTGATATGCATTGAGAGCAGGGATTACTTTGTCGAGATGGATATTCAGGGCATCGTCATAAGTTAAAACGACAGCACATTTTTTGCCGTTCCAGTTTGTGGATTCTTTTTGGGCATAAGATAAATTATTGACTAATAGCAATAAGGATAGAAAGATGAGGTTTTTAAATTTCATAGAGAATTAATTGTTTTGAGGGGTTTGGTTAGTATAGTACTGTTTTTAAGAAGGTTTTACTTTGTAAACATACCCACTATTTTTTATAAATCAAAGAGAAGGATTGGCTTTTGTATTGATAGTAAGTTATTTGCAGGTGTAGTTAAATCTGTATTTATGGAACAGGAAAGAATACAAAAAATCACGTGAAGCCAGTAAAGCTTTACGTGATGTGGTTAAACTTTGAAAATGCTAAATGATTACACTTTTTTTATCACATAAGTGACCATTCCCCAAATGATGAGCTGGTTTTCTTCGGTGACTTTTATGGGTTCGTAGTTGGGATTTTCGGGCATTAGAAATAAACAGTCTTTTTCGACCTGAATGCGTTTTACGGTAAACTCGCCATCGATACAGCAAATTGCAATCTTGTTGTTTTGCGGTTCCAAACTTCGATCCACGACCAATACATCTTTGTCGTTTATGCCGGCATCAATCATCGAGTTGCCTTTTACTTTGATATAAAAAGTAGCTAATGGATTTTCGCTTAACTCTTTATTCAGGTCAATACAGCTTTCCATAAAATCGGTAGCAGGCGAGGGAAAGCCAGCCGAAACCCCTTCGTTGATGTATGGAATTTGCATGCCGCTTTCAAAGTCGGGACGGAAAAATGTGAGTTTTTGTTCTTTTTTTACAGACATTGTATCTCAAGTATATCTTTAAAACTTGTGGTGTATTTTGTTGAAAGGTAATTTTGGTTCATATTCCAAGTTCGTTTTAAGTCTTGGCTGGCCAATTTTATTTTGGTATCGCCAATTTTATGGTTTAATTGATCCATTACTTTCATTAGAGCCTGATGTTTTGGGCTTTCTTCTTCAAACAATTGAAATTGTTTTCTGTTTTCATCAATCAATCCGGTAACAATGACTCCCGCTTTTTTGAATTTGATTCCTTCATTGCCTTTGTGCAATTTTTTTAGCATTTCTATGGCTGTGTTGGAGATGGTCAAGGTAGAATTACTCGGATAGGGCAGTGTCATTGCCACGTTAAAATAATATTTGGACGTTTTGACCGAATGTTTGTCAACTACCAGCATGACAATAATGGTGTGGCAGCAAGAGTGCTGTTTTCGTAATTTTTCGGCGCATACAGCGGCAAAAGTGGTTATTCGTTCCCGAAGCGAATCAAAATCGGCTATTTGTTTTGGGAAACTTCGAGTGATGGCAATGCTCTTCTTTTGTTCGGTAACAGGTTCTAGATCCAAAACCGATTTGCCTTCTAACTCATATTTCAGACGAAGACCGACAACTCCCATTTCTTTTTTGATCCAAGTCTCATGTTGCGGTTGGATAAAGTCGAGTGCAGTATTGATTTTTCGAAGTTTCACTTTCGTGATGGTGCGGTAGCCAATTCCCCAAACATCTTCAATTTTGGTCCATTTTAGAGCTTTAATGCGTTTTTCTTCAGTATCAATAACATAAACACCTTTGGTTCTCTCGTGGAATTTTTTGGCAATTTTATTGGCTACTTTGGATAACGCTTTTGTCTCGGCAATACCAATGCAAGTAGGAATACCAACCCATTTTTGGATACGGTTTTTCATCTGCAAACCATAGTCATGATAGTCAGGAATGTTTAAACCGTCAAAATTCAGAAAGGCTTCGTCTATGCTGTAGATTTCCACGTTGGGCGTAAATTGTCCCAAAATTTTCATCACACGATTGCTCAAATCGCCATAAAGCGGATAATTGGAAGAGAATAAAGTGATATTTTTTTCTTTGACCAATTCTTTGATTTGAAATGCCGGAATTCCCATTGGCACTCCGGCTGCTTTGGCTTCTTCACTTCTCGAAATCACACAGCCGTCATTGTTCGACAATATCGCAACAGGTTTTCCGTTGAATTTCGGCTGAAAAACACGTTCGCAGGAAGTATAAAAATTATTGCAGTCGACTAAAGCATACATGTTGTAAAATTACGTAATAGTAGAATATGCTTTTTGATATGGAAAGTTAATTTTTGGATTTAATAAGTCTTGAAAAAGAATCATGCAAATGCTGAAATGGTAGTTATTTTAAAAAAAATATTACATTTGAAATTTAACCTAACCATTTTTATATGAAAAAATTAGTATTCGTATTGTTATTAGTTTCAGGATTTGCATTTGCTCAGGATATGAAAGTTGTAAGTGGAAATTTTGATTTTTTGAAAGACCAAAAAGAAATTAATATTGAATTTGATTATAGTAATTTTACTATGATGAAGGAAAATAAATCAGAAGCTCAATATGTTGAAGAGCACAAAGCGGATTTAAATAGTAAAACAAAAGGTAACGGAAACATTTGGCAAAAACAATGGATTTCTGCCAAAGATCAAATTTGGACACCAAAATTTTTAGAAATAGGGAATATTGTATTATCCAAAGCTGGCAAAGATGTGACTTTTCAGGAAGGTGCGAAGACTCCATATACTTTAATTGTCCGAACCGTATGGATTTATCCAGGCTGGGATGCAGGAATAATGAAGCAACCAGCAAAGGTTACTACAAATTTAAAATTTGTTGAATCAGCAAATAAATCGAATGTTTTATTGGAGATTACAAGTGAAGAAGCTCCGGGAGATCAGTGGGGAAATAACTTTAGTAATGAATCCAGAATTGGCGAAGGATACGCAAAAACAGCAAAATCATTATCTAAGCTTTTATTGAAAAAAGCTTATAACTAAAAACAACAAAGCCTTGAGAAATCAAGGCTTTGTTGTTTTTGTACGTTAAGTAAATCTTTTTTAATCAGTATCGTGTTTTTTGTGGACGAATTTTTATTTCTAATAATCGAGTTTGGTTCATGATTTTTGTAATGATAAAAAACTTATCTTAGTAATGTAATCGATTGCATTAATTAATTCAATATCAATATGAACATGAAGATTTGTTTTTATTTGTTTTGTTTTTTAAGCCCATTTTTTTCGGTATATGGTCAGCAACCAACGCCTCAAAAACCACGAATACTCATAAGTACTGATATTGGAGGGACAGATCCTGATGATAATCAATCGATGACTCATTTACTAATGTATAGTGACAAATTCGAAATTGAAGGACTGATCTCATCTCCATCTTATGGGAATGGCAGTAAACAGGAGATAATTAGGATGATCGATTTGTATGAAAAAGGTTTACCTAAATTGCAAAAGCATCAGTCTGGATTTGCATCTCCAAAGTATTTGCGTTCGATATCAAAACAAGGTTATCGTGGAAATGTATCTTTTATAGGTTATTCAAATGCAACAGAAGGCTCGAGCTGGATTGTAAAATGTGCTAAAAAGAAAAGTTCTCAGCCTTTGTGGATATTGTGTTGGGGAGGTTTGGAAGATTTAGCACAAGCTTTGCATGATGCACCTGAGATTCAAAATAAAATTCGTGTGTATTGGATAGGGGGACCAAATAAAAAATGGAGTGCCAATAGTTACGCTTACATTGTTGCAAATTTTCCAAACTTATGGTTTATTGAAGATAATTCTTCTTACTACGGCTTGTTTTCGCATAGTGACGAACCTGATAGTGTAACTGCTTCAAATTATTATGATAAGTATATTCAGGATAAAAGTTTTTTAGGCAAGGATTTTAAAAATTATTACCAGGGAGAAGTCAAAATGGGAGACACTCCTTCATTGCTTTATATGATGGATGGTAATCCCGAAGACCCAACACGTGAGAGTTGGGGAGGCAGTTTCGAAAAGTTTGATTATAGTCCAAGAGCTGTGTTAGATCATGCAACATCTATTAAAGATACCGTTGCATTTTGTTCTATAGTAGAGTTTCGATTCAAAGGGCCAAAAATAAAAGCCGATAAAGAATCAATTCAATTCTGGATGGAGGTTCCTTACGGTAAAACAGTTCAGAAATGGCCAGGGTATTACATAGAGGAAGGAATTTACGCCATAAGGTATATTCCAAAAAAAGCCGAAGTTTTAAATTATAAATTTTCTTCTGACATTAAGGAAATTGATGGAAAAGAAGGAGCATTGGTCGTAGATAATTTATGGCCTGGAAAACAAAATAAGTCAGATTATAAACTGGGAGGTAATTGGTTTACTGATAAGCAGGCTAAAGATCTTTATTTTGGTAAGATGCAAGGAGGAAAAACAGTTTCGAAGTGGAGAAATGAAATTTTAATGGATTGGGCAAAGCGGTGGAATTGGCTTAATGAGGAATGAAATTAGAAAAGAGAGGTTTTGAGAATATTTTAACAGTTTGACGAGTATATTTTGTGAAATTAAATAGTGTCAATTTAAAAAGAATGATTATCTTGTGGTCAAATTAACCATAAGATAAAAATTGATTTTTTCACCATCAATTTTAGTTATAAAAAGGAGTTTTAATTAGTTATTTCTACTCCAGACCCGGTAGTTTGATTATCTATCGGGTCTTTTTTTATTTAGACAAAAAGGAAATTATTTAGAAAAGGATAGTGAAAATTTATAGAAAACCAAATTTCACTAAATAACGGAATTGGTCTAAAACGACTTAAAACTCAAAGTTGAAGCCTTTTTGGGTTAGTTTTTCGTAAATTTCAGGGTCAAATTTGTACAATTGAGCGGCTCTATGCGAAACGTCCTGTTGTTTCTCGTCCAATGGAACCAATAATTTCATATGAAGAATTTTTCTGCGGAAGTTGGATTTGTCCAATTCGATTCCCAATATCTCTTCGTAAAGGTGCATCAATTGCAATAATGTGAATTTTTCGGGCAAAAGGTTAAATCCAATAGGTGCTTGTCGTACGCGATTGCGTAATTGCATCAAACTAAAATCTAAAATTTCGTTGTGGTCAAAAATTAAATCAGGAATGTCGTTGATTTTGTACCATTTGGCTTCCCTTAAAGTAATGCTGGCTTTAATATTATAGTCTTCCCGATTTACCAATGTATAATAGCCAATCGTTACAACTCTTCTTTCGCTTACACGGTTTGGATCTGTGAATGCTTTTAATTGCTCCAAATAAATGTTGTCCAAGCTGGTTAGTTCATACAAAATTCGTTGGGCAGCATCATCCGAACTTTCGTCTTTTCTTAGCCAACCACCTAGAAGTCCCCATTGTCCAACACTTTCTCCAATGGCATGTTGTACCAATAGGACTTCGAGGCTTTCTTTGTTAAATCCAAATATGACGCAGTCAATTGTGATTCCTTCAATAGCTGTTTCTTTATTGTCTGTAGTCATATCGTCATTATTTTTTGGTTTGTTTTAGAAAAGAGGTATTCATTTGTTTTGGTTTAAAAAAGAATTTAGAATTCAAAGTTAAATCCTTTATCAGTGAGTTTATTGTAAATTTCAGGGTCAAATTTATATAATTGCGCTGCACGATGCGAAACATCTTGCTGTTTTTCGTCTAGTGGAACCAGTAATTTCATGTGTAGAATTTTTCTGCGGAAATTGGATTTGTCCATTTCCACTCCTAAAATTTCTTCATACAAGTGCATCAGTTGCAAGAGGGTGAACTTTTCTGGCAATAAATTGAAACCTATTGGTGCCTGACGTACTCTATTACGTAGATTTTTTATACTATAGGCCAAAATTTCATTATGGTCGTAAATTAAATTGGGTATTTCGTTAATCTTATACCATTTGGCATCCGAGGCCGTAAAACCTGCTTTAATATTATAATCTTCTCTTTTTACCAATGCATAATAACCAATGGTGATGACCCTTCTAAGCGGAAATCGGTCGGGTTCTCCAAAAGCTTTTAATTGTTCAAGGTAAATATTGTCCATGCCGGTCAGATCTGCCAATAAACGATGTGCAGCGTTATCTGTACTCTCTTTCTTTTTTATCCAACCACCCGGAAGTCCCCATTTTCCTTTACTGATACCTTCGGCATGTTGTACCAATAGGACTTCAAGTATACCATTGTCAAAACCAAATATTACACAGTCTATTGTAATGGCATTCATGGCAGATTGCTCTGTAATTTGAATTAAATCCCGATCTAAAATTTTTCCGCCCATAGCCCTATAATGTTTACTGCTTAATTTTCTTTATTTAAATCACCGATTATTTGAATCAAAATATATTTTGTAAAGTAATTATTATCAAACCAATTTTTGATGCTTTAAACGAATAATTATTTTTTGGTTTATTCCCCCTTTTAGATTAATTACTTGAAAAATAAGGGTTTCAAAGCGATATAATATTTTTAAAAACCATTCAAAACCTTTGTTTTTAATATATAATATCTGTAAAAATAAATTCCTTTTTTTATCAATCACAAATATTTTGACACAATTTTTTGTTAATATAAAAAATATGCCATATACTTGTAGTCAAATTAACCATAACGTTATGGTTTGTTTGACCAAAAGTACAAAAGAACATTAACAAAACAAGCATATTAGTAATAATATGTGTTTTATAGAAGTCATTTTGGAAAGGATATTTATAAAAACGTCAGTTTTTGATTTCAATAATGAAATTATGGTCTTTTCTTTTAAATAGAGATTTCAGGATTTGTTGAAAATGTTTCAGATAAAGATTTTATCAGTACGAATATATTTTTAGAAATATAAATAATAATTACGCCAAAAGCGTAGCGGATTATTTGACGGGAATGGAAAGTTGAATTAAAAAGAGCTGCATGCTCTAAGAAAGATTTTGACACCATTGTACGTGCAAATGGAGAGCCTTAACAAATAAAAAAACCAATGAATTATTTGAACCAATTTTAACCAAGCTTTTAGAACCTAAACAATGAACACTAACTTAAAATTAACCAATTCTTAAATTATTATGAAAAGAAAATATTGTACATCGACAATGCTTCCCTTTTGTATGGCACTCCTGTTCAGTGTATTTATGCTACAATCAGGTTTTGCACAACAGAAAACACTTTCTGTAACCGGGAAAGTGACCTCCGCTGGAGACGGCATAGGTATTCCTGGTGCAAACATTACCGTAGAAGGAGGTGGTGCAAGTGCATCGACGGATTTTGATGGTGCTTATAAAATTACCGTAAAACCGGATGATATTTTGAAATTCACAGTTTTGGGCTTTAGAACCCAAAAAGTTTCTGTAAACAATCAATCGACGATAAATGTTACTTTGCAAACGGAAGCGTCAGACCTTAAAGAGGTTGTCGTTATCGGGTACGGAACTCAGAAAAAGAAAGTTTCTACAGCTGCTACTTCGGTAGTATCTGCTAAAGATATTCAGGCAGTTGCCGTTGGTGACGTAGTGAATGCCTTGCAAGGACAAAGCTCAGGGGTTAATGTTACTTCGACTTCCGGGCAACCTGGAGCTGGAATGGTAATCAACATTCGTGGGGTAGGAACCGCAGGAAACAATTCACCTTTATATGTTGTAGATGGAGTAGTTATTGATAATGGTATTGGCTATTTGGATCCTTCTTCTATTGAAAGGGTTGATATCCTGAAAGATGCTTCTGCAGCATCTATTTATGGAGCTAGAGCTGCAAACGGTGTTGTATTGGTAACTACTAAAAAAGGAAAAGAAGGTAAAATGAATGTGGCATTGAGCACTTATACAGGTTTTCAACATGTTGCTAAAAAATTAGACTTGTTAAATTCTTATGAGTACGCTACAATCATAAACGAATCAAGAGTAAATTCGGGTTTAACACCTTTGTATACTCAGGCACAAATTGCTGCTTTTCCAGATCATGATTGGCAAGATGATTTGTTCAACGAGGGAGCGGTAAAACAAAACCACTCTTTGATGATTACAGGTGGTGATCAAAAATCAACTATTGCTACGGGATTATCTTATTATGGTCAAGACGGACTTATTGGTAGTCAAAACAACCAATCGAAATATGGCCGTACTACTTTTACTGTGAATTCAACTTCGGAACTAATTAAAGATCATTTGAAAGTTGGGGAAAATTTCTCTTATTCAAATATCAAAAGCAATGGTGTTTCTGATCAAGGGATTTACAGTAACAGTATCAGAGGGTTTTTAAATGCACCTCCAATCGATCAAGCGTATGATGCTAATGGAGATTTTGCACATTCTATTGTTGCAGCAGATATCAGCAACCCGCTAGGATCAATGTATTACAATAACTTCAATGAGAATAAAATTGACCGTTTTGTAGGTAACTTTTTTGCGGAAGCGAAATTCTTGAAAAACTTTACGTTCAGAACAAGTTATGGGGTAGATGTTACCGATAGTGCTTACCGTTCGTATACTCCGGTTTATAATCTTTCTTCTACTAACAACAACACTATATCAAGTGTAACTCAAAGTGCGAATAAAGGATTAGGTTGGTTGTTTGAGAATACTTTACAATACAAAGCTTCATTAAACGATGTTCATCATTTTGATGTTTTGGTTGGTACTTCGGCCAAAGAAAGTGTTTATGAATACCAAAGTGCTACCGGAAAAGATTTGAATTTTGATGATTTTGGACATGCTTACTTAAGCAACGCAACAGATAAAACTTCGAATACGGTATCTGGAGGACGTAGTGATTACAATATGCAATCTTATTTCGGACGTTTATTGTATGATTATGACAACAAATATTTGTTCTCGGCTACAGTACGTAGAGATGGTTCTTCAAATTTTGGCCCTAATAATAAATATGCTGTTTTCCCATCATTCTCTGCCGGTTGGAATGTGGACAAAGAAAGTTTCTTTCCAGAAAGCAGTGTGTTGACCAATCTTAAAGTTAGAGGAAGCTGGGGACAAAATGGAAATGACCAAATCAAATCATTTGCATATATGTCAACAATAAGTTCTTATGATAAAACATATCACTTTGGTACAACAGATGAAACGTTGCAAGTGGGATCTAGCCCGGATGCGATTGCGAATCCTGATTTGAAATGGGAAACGTCAGAGCAATTGGATTTAGGTTTTGATCTTACTTTGTTTACTTCATTGACTTTCACTTTTGACTATTATGATAAAAAGACCAAAGATTGGTTAGTACAGGCTTCTATTCCGGATATTGCCGGAGCTTCAGCACCTTATATCAATGGTGGGGATATTAGTAACAAAGGTTATGAATTTGCTGTAGGTTACCACACAAACTTTGGAAAAGATTGGACTTTTGCAGTAAATGGTAATGTTTCTTTCAATAAAAATAAAGTTACAAGAATTGCAAATGCAGAAGGAATTATCCATGGAGAGACTAACTTGTTGTTCCAAGGTATAGATGAAATTAACAGAGTTGAAGTAGGAAAACCAATTGGGTATTTCTACGGATTGAAAACAGATGGAATCTTCCAAAATGCAACCGAAGTTGCAGCTGGTGTTCAACCAAATGCAGTGCCTGGAGATGTTCGTTTTGTTGACTTAAATGGTGACGGGAAAATTGATGCCAATGACAAAACTCAAATTGGTGATCCAAATCCGGATGTTAATTATGGTTTAAGCTTCGATCTTACTTATAAAGCATTTGATTTATCTGTTTATACTTATGGTGTTTCAGGAAGCCAAAACGTTTTCGGGGTTCATGATTATACTCGTGCTTATAATAATTATACTACTACTATTTTGGACAGATGGACTACTGCGGGTTCTTCAAATTCAATTCCAAGAGTAACTTATGGTACAGATGCTAACGGGAATTACACTAAATTCTCTGATTTGTATATTCAAAATGCTGATTTCTTCAGAATTAAATCGGTTACATTGGGTTGTGATTTAACGAAATTAACAGACAATCTTAAATTCTTCAGCAAATTCAGATTTTATGTAGCGGCAAATAACTTGTTTACGTTTACTAATTATCAAGGAATGGACCCTGAAATTGGATTTGGAAATGCAAACCAATCTTGGGCAAAAGGGATCGATGTTGGATTTTATCCACAGCCAAGAACATACATGTTAGGTCTTAATGTTAATTTTTAAAAAATGATACTGATGAAAAAATATATTAGAATAGTTGCAATTTCAAGTCTTCTTGTATTAGGGGCATGTTCCAGTGACTTTTTGGAAAATGAACCTTATACCGAAAAAGTAACCGAGAATTTTTATAAAACGCCAAGTGAAGCCTATGAAGGACTTGTAGCGATTTATGATATGTTACAACGTGATGAGTACGGTTGTCCATTATTGATTAGCGAGCAAGCCTCAGACGATTGTTTTGGAGGATATGGGAATTCTGATGCGCAAAATGATTTAGAATGGGACCGCTTTATGTATGTAGCAGACAAAGATATGAACAGAAATGCCTGGAAAACACCTTATCAGGGAATTTACAGAGCAAATGTTTTGTTGGCCAATTTAGATAAAGTAGATTGGGGAACTGATCCGTCACTTAAAACAAAATACGAAGCTGAAGCCCGTTTCTTGAGAGCACATTTCCATTTTCAGTTGGCTAAAATGTTTGGGGATATTGTGGCGCTTGACAAGCCTATTACTCCAAGTGAAATTTATTCTCCTAGAGTAGCTCCAGAAGTGACTTATGCTTTAATTGCCAATGATTTAAAGTTTGCTGCAGATAATTTAGGAAAGGATAACTATTCTACACCAGGAAACCCAAATTATGGTCGAATTACAAAATGGGCTGCTGAAGCATACATTGCCAGAACCTTTTTATTCTATACTGATTATTATAAAAAAGCTGATTTGGCTGGGGTAGTTACTAAACCACAAGCGGTAACTTACATCAATGATGCCGTTAATAATAGTGGACATGCTCTCGTGCCTAATTTTGCTAACTTATGGCTTGCAGCTTCCCTCGAAAACTTTGCTGGCGAAGGGAATACTGAAATTGTTTGGGCTGTTCGTTACAATGGATCAGGTAAAGGAGATTGGGGACTTCATGAAGGGAACCGTTTCCAAGTGCTTATTGCACCACGTGGAGGTAGCATAGGACGTTATGCAACAGGATGGGGTGGTGCTACTGTAAACCCTAAGTTGTATGCTGCGTATGGTTTGGGTGATACTCGTAGAGATGCTACTATTATCAACTTTGCAGGCGAAGGTTTGAATTTTGATCCTCAAGCAAGAGATCAACGTCAATATACAGGGTATGCCTGGAAAAAATATTGTCCAATTACTGATGCAGCCGGAAAAGCTATTGTAGAAATCAACGGAGGAAATTTCCAAATTGATAACTATCAGGATTTCGCAGTGTTCCGTTTTTCGGATTTATTGTTGATGGCTGCGGAGCTTAATTTGGGAACTAATAACGGATTCGCACAAACTTGTCTTGACAAAGTGCGTGACCGTGCTTATCAAAATGCAAATAACCGTGTGGCTGTTTCCAAAACTGCTATTATGGATGAACGCCGTTTAGAATTCGCTCTGGAAGGGCAACGTTATTTTGACTTGATTAGACAAGGTATGCCTGTGGCGAAAGCGGCTATTGATAACAGTGGTGCCGGAACTCAGTTTAATGTTACGTTTAGACCTGAAACATTGGGTTGGTTCCCATTGCCTCAGTCTCAAATAGTACTTTCTAACGGAACAATGTCACAAAATCCAGGTTGGTAATTTTAACTAATAAAAAAAGAAAACTATGAAACGTATACTATATATACTTATAGCCGCAATAACTCTAGGTTCACTTTTTTCTTGTGAACCGTCAGAAGACCGTAATAGCCTTCCTGAAATGACACTTAAGTCAGAGGACTTAAATTTTACCGCTGTTGTGAACGGAAATAATTTAGTGGTAAAAAATATGACGCCAGACGTGATTCCTTATTGGAGTTATACTGATTCCAAAGGAAATGAACTAGGGCATTCAAACTTGAATGAAACTACTATTGCCATGCCTTTTGCCGGAACTTATACTGTGAATTTTACAGCTTTTGCCAGAGGGGGTTCTGTAACGTCTTCAAAAACAGTAACTGTTCTTAAAAATGATAGTACATTATTTAGCGATCCTAGATGGCAAATGCTTACTAATGGAGAACTAGGAAAAACTTGGAAAATTAATATGGTGACTGAAAGTCCATTTGCTTTTGTTGGTCCAGGTTATATCAACACCACCTTAGAAGGTGATTGGGCTTGGTTCCCAGGAAGTATCAATGATGTTTCTTGGTCTGGAATAGAAAATAAAGATTGGGGTGAAGTTACGTTTGATCTAAAAGGAGGATACAACGTAAAAATTGTTCAAACTTCATTGGATACAGGAAGTACAGCACAAACAACTTCAGTTGGAACATATTCATTTCAACTTACATCACAAGCTAAAAACGATAGAATTATTATGAACGGCGGATTGCAAATGCTTCATACCAATGCCTATTACAAAGAAACTATGTCTGGATTTACTTTTTCAGATGTGAGATTAATAGAGCTTAAAGCCAATTCGTTGCGTTATGCATTGATTCGTAATGATGGAGTTCAAGTGGTTATGAACTTAGTTCCAAAAACATCAAACTAAAAGATGTTTGGTTGATTAATAGAATTGAATTAGTACAGTTTTTTTGTTTTGAATAGGTAGTTATCAAGAGTAGATTCATACTACTGCTCTTGATAACAAACCTAAAATAGTAGGAACCTATTAGAATTCAAAGGAAATGAGAACTGAAAAGAAATAATTTGTAACTGTTACCACTTTGTAATTTGTGAAAAGTGATTAGTCGGAAGTGATATAAAATTTGATTTGTAAGCCTAAATAAGTGAGGTTTTAGTCTTCTAGCTTTTGTTTTTGGTTAATCATTAACGGCTTTTCACCGATCACGTTACTGGATAGTTATAATTATAAATGTGTCGACAAGAGTGTAGAATTTAGACAATATCCTTATCGACACATTTATAATTTTAAAATCTTTAATACTTTAAGAAAAATGAAATATTTAAGCAATTTTCTGAAAATAGGGATGCTGCTGGGAGTTACATTTCTAATGATGGCCAGTATTGAAAAAGGCGGAGTAACTATTTTCAATTCTAGGAAAATAGCATTCAATTCAGGATGGAGTTTTCATTTGAATGATAGTATAAAAGACAAAGATACCATCAACAGTTCTACTGCTTGGAGAACATTAAACTTGCCTCATGATTGGAGTATCGAAGGGAAGTTTGATGAAAAAAGCCCAGCGGGTTATGGTGGAGGCGCTCTCAACGGAGGTTTGGGATGGTACAAAAAAACATTTAAAATCGCTTTAGAAAACAAAGAAAAAATTACTTCCATCGTTTTTGACGGTGTTTATAAAAACAGTCAGGTTTGGATTAACGGACATTACCTTGGCAAACGCCCAAATGGGTATATTGGTTTTCAATATGACCTTTCTCCTTATTTGAACTTCGGAGATAAAAACAATGAAATTCTTGTCAAAGTTGACAATTCAAAACAACCCAACTCTCGTTGGTATTCCGGATCGGGGATATTTAGAAACGTATGGTTGGAAACAACAGATAAATTACATGTTGATCAATGGGGAACTTATGTAACTACCCCAAAAGTTACTGCCAAAAGTGCTTCGGTGCATTTGGAAACTACAATTAAAAATCAATATGATGCGCCAAAAAACGCGAGCATTCTAACTACAATTTTCAAAAATGACATTAAAGTAACTTCGGTTACCAAAAATATAAGCATTGCTGCAAATGCAAATCTGGTTCTGAATCAAGACTTAATCGTAAATGACCCAATTTTATGGTCTGACGAAAAACCGGAACTTTATAGAGCAGTTACTACAATAAGCATTGACAATCAAGTTATCGATCAGTATGAAACCAATTTCGGAATCCGAAATTTCAAATTTGATCTTAACAAAGGATTTATTCTGAATGGAAAACAAGTAAAAATCAAAGGGGTTTGCATGCACCATGATTTAGGCCCGTTAGGATCGGCAATTAATACAAGAGCTATCGAACGTCAGTTGGAAATTCTGAAAGGAATGGGTGTAAATGGAATAAGAACTTCCCATAATCCTCCGGCACCAGAGCTTTTGGATCTTTGCGACAAAATGGGTTTCATTGTCATGGATGAAGCATTTGATATGTGGAAAAAAGCAAAAAATAAATACGACTACAGTCTCGATTGGGATAAATGGCATGTGAAAGATTTGCAGGACCAAATCCTTAGAGATCGTAATCACCCAAGTATTTTTATGTGGAGTATCGGAAACGAAATTCCGGAGCAATGGAGTGAAGAAGGAGTCACAATTGCCAAAGAATTATCGGCGATTGTAAAAAAACTGGATGCAACACGTTTGGTTACTGCGGCCATGAATCCTGCTGTTAATATGAAAATTGATGAGGTGGCATTGCAATTTGAAAAAGCAAAAACCGATTTCAATTTATTGGCAACTTCGGGGGCTTTGGATATTATTGGTTACAATTATGCCCACCAAACTTTTGAACATCATCAAAAAAACTTCCCAAATACTCCTTTCATAGCTACCGAAACAACTTCGGCTTTAGAAACACGTGGTTATTATGACGCGGTTTCGGATACTTTAAAAAAATGGCCGGTAAGATGGGACCTCAAATTTACAGGAGGAAATCCTGGTAACACGGTTTCGGCTTATGACCAAGTGCAGGCACCTTGGGGTTCTACTCATGAAGCGACTTGGAAAGTGATTAAAAAATACGATTTCCTTTCTGGAATGTACATCTGGACTGGTTTTGATTACATTGGTGAACCAACTCCTTACGAATGGCCTTCGATCAGTTCTTATTTTGGGATTGTGGACTTGGCAGGTTTCCCAAAGGATGTTTATCATATGTACCAAAGCGAATGGACTAAGAAAAACGTTTTGCATCTTTTTCCGCATTGGAATTGGAAGGAAGGTCAAAATGTTGATGTTTGGGCTTACTACAATAATGCCGATGAGGTGGAGCTTTTCCTTAACGGAAAATCAGTTGGCGTTCGAAGTAAAAAAGGCGATGATTTGCACGTCATGTGGAGAATTCCTTTCCATGCAGGAACCTTAACAGCTATTTCCCGTAAAAACGGAAAAACAGTTTTGGAACGAACAATCAAAACTGCCGGAGCACCAGCTGCTTTAAAGTTATCCGCAGACAGAGCTATTATCAAAGGCGATGGAAATGATTTGTCTTTTGTAACGGTGGATATAACAGATGCGAATGGTGTGCTTTCGCCAAATGCCAATAACGAAATCCAATTTTCTTTGAAAGGAAACGGAAAAATAGTTGGGGTTTGCAGCGGTGATCCTGTGAGTCATGAATCTTATAAAGGAGACAGACACACTGCTCTTAACGGAAAATGTCTAGTTGTTATCCAGGCTGGTGAAAAAGCAGGAAAAGTAGAATTGACTGCCAGTGCCACTGGATTGAAAAGTAGTACGACATTCATTACGATTAAATAAAAGAATACTGTAAATTGCTTTGTCTGATTCTTCTTATTTGAAAAGGCAAAGGATTAACTAAAATAAAAAAACAAGAAAATGAAAAAAAGACAACTAATACCGTTATCCCTATTTATGGTATTTGGATTTTTTGTAAGTCCAAAAGGATTTGCTCAAATTCAAAACGCTGATGTTTTGAACGCACCAATCGATATCAGCAAAGATTTTCAGAACTATTTAAACACTTTTTATTTTGCAGATGAGCTAACCAGTTTTGATCCTGCAACAGGAAAAGGAACTATAAAATATTTGCGTTACAATTATCAAACCCGTCAGGCTTTCAATAATATGATGATGAAGCCAGGTGTGGTTCCTGCCAATGAATTCCCAACGACTGAGTATTCAGTTTCTCCTGAATTACCTTTTCAAATTCAGTTTGTATCGGATCGTTCCATTCGTATTAAAACAACTTCCGGACCACAATTTCACCCAGAAGCAACCTCTTTGATGCTGGTTGATGGAGTGGCTCCAAATCACCCTGAATTGTGGAAATCATCTAAAATCGAAGGCGGTTACAAATACACGAGTAAACACGGTTCTGTTGAGATTTTGTCAAAACCTTGGCACATAAAAATTTATGATGAAAAAGGAAAGCTGCTTACGAGTACGCTTCATGATTCTGATTTTAAAAACACATACACTCCAACACTTCCATTCTCGTTTGTACGTAGAAACAGCGATTACTCCAGAAGCATGGGAGCTGCTTTTAGCTTAGAGCCAGATGAAAAAATATTTGGCTGCGGAGAATCATTTACCCAATTCAATAAACGCGGGCAAAAAGTGGTTTTATGGACGGATGATGCCAATGGTATTCAAAACGAAACCATGTACAAACCAATTCCGTTTTACATGAGTAGCCGTGGTTATGGCGTTTTTATGCATCATTCGACGCCTATTACAGTTGATTTTGGAAAATATTTTGCCAGTGCCAATGAAATGTACATTGGTGATGATGAAGCCGATTTGTTTTTCTTCATTGGTGAACCAAAAGAAATATTGGATGAATACACCAATTTGACAGGAAAAGCCGCAATGCCGCCACTTTGGTCCTTTGGTTTTTGGATGAGCCGTATTACTTATTTCTCTGAAAAAGAAGGCCGTCAGGTGGCAAAAGATTTACGCGCTTACAAAATTCCAACCGATGTAATTCACTTCGATACTGGTTGGTTTGATGTAGATTGGAGAAACAATTACGAATTTTCTAAAGAGCGTTTTCCGGATGCAGTGAAAATGATGTCGGATTTGAAAGATGATGGTTACCATGTGTGTCTATGGCAATTACCATATTTCACTCCAAAAAATACTTTGTTCAATGAAATCATGGACAAAAATTTGGCCGTGCGTGATCGCAAAGGAAATCTTCCTTATGAAGATGCCGTTTTGGATTTCTCAAACCCTGCAACTGTAACTTGGTATCAAGGCAAATTGAAACATTTATTCGACCAAGGAGTTTCTGTTTTCAAAGTAGATTTTGGAGAAGCCGCACCACCGGACGGAATTTATAACTCAGGACGTACCGGTTTCTATGAGCACAATTTGTATCCATTGCGTTACAACAAAGCCGTTGCCGAAATTACCCAGAAAGAAAAAGGTTATACTCTTATCTGGGCAAGAAGTACTTGGGCAGGTAGCCAACGTTACCCGTTGCACTGGGGTGGTGATGCCGAAACGTCTAATGGTGCAATGTCAGCTGAATTAAGAGGAGGGCTTTCATTAGGATTGAGCGGATTCAGTTTCTGGAGTCATGACGTGGGAGGATTTGCAACCAAATCACCAGAAAATTTATACCGCAGATGGGCACCATTCGGAATGTTTACTTCACACGTAAGAAGTCATGGTGAACCTCCGAGAGAACCTTGGTTATACAGCAAAGATTTCTTGGAAGGATTTAGAAATGCCGATAATATGCGTTACGAATTAATGCCTTATATCTATGCTCAAGCCAAAGAAAGTTCTCAAAAAGGATTGCCAATGATGCGTGCTTTATTCCTTGAATATCCAAATGACCCGGGAGCTTGGTTGGTTGACAACGAATATTTATTTGGATCCAGTATGTTAGTGGCTCCTTTGTTTGAAGAAGTTACAGAAAGAGACGTCTATCTTCCACCAGGAACCTGGATTGATTACCAAACCAAAAAAGTGTACCAAGGCGGATGGCATAAAATCAAAGCGGGAGATATTCCAATCGTAGTTTTAGTTAGAGAAGGGTCGGCAATTCCTCATATTGGATTGGCACAATCTACCAAAGACATGGACTGGAGCAAATTGACCCTTAAAGTATACGCTGCAGATACAACTGATTCTGCCACCGCCAAAGTATTCTTGCCAGGTACTGACGCTGTACAAACTATTACTGTTTCTAAGAAAGGAAGCAATTTTGAACCCGCTTCAAATCCGTTAAACGGAAAAACTACTTTCAAAACTGAGTGGATTAAATAGGATAAATTAGGTTAGTTCTTTAATCGGGGTTATAGAAAATCTAGACCCCCGATTAATTATAATGAATTGCCGAAAAAACACAATGATGATAAAGAAATTAATACTTCCAGCACTTTTACTGTCCATTAGTATAGGTAATGCTCAAGGCAAAAAAACAAAAACCTACGAAGTGGCTTCTCCCGAAGGGAAAAATAAAATCCAGTTCCAATTGGTTGACAATGCTCCGAAATATTCGGTTAATCACGGAAAAATCCAAGTGATTACACCATCTGATATGGGTTTTATGCTGAAAAATAATGAAGATTTTAGCAAAAATTTTGACGTTGTAAAAGTTGAGAATTCTACTTTCGACGAGACATGGCAACAGGTTTGGGGAGAAAAGAAAAAAATCAGAAATCACTACAACGAAATGGTTGTGAAGTTGCAACAGAAAAATGCCGAAAAGCGAAAATTGGAAATTCAGTTTCGTGCATACGATGATGGAATTGCTTTTAGATATGTATACCCAAAACAAGGAACGAAAGACAGTATTTTTATCATGGATGAAAAAACAACTTTCAACCTGAAAGAAGACGGAAAAGCGTGGTGGATTCCTGCATACAAGGAAAACCGTTACGAATATTTATATAAAGATTCCCCGGTTAGTACTTTAGATACCGTTCATACCCCATTAACAGTGGAAAGCAATAGTGGGTTGAAACTCAGTTTTCACGAAGCAAATCTAATCGATTATGCGAGTACAACATTGGTAAATAATACTGGGACACAACTAAAAACGGATTTAGTGCCGTGGGCGGATGGTGTAAAAGTAAGAGTAAAAGATACCTTCACTTCTTCCTGGAGAACACTTCAGATTGGAGAAAAAGCAGGCGATTTAATTGAATCCTATTTAATCCTAAACCTTAACGAACCAAATAAATTAGGAAATCCATCTTATGTAAAACCATTTAAATATTTCGGAATTTGGTGGGCCATGCACATCGGAAAATATACTTTTTGGGAAGGTGAAAAACAAGGAGCTACTACAGATCATGCCAAAGATTATATTGATTTTACCGCCAAAGAAGGATTACATCATTTATTGATCGAAGGTTGGAACAAAGGCTGGACGCCTGCTTGGTATGAAAACAAAATGCACATGTTCAGTTTTACGCAAAGTGCAGATAATTTCGACTTGGACAAAGTAGTAGAATACGGAAAAGAAAAAGGAGTAGAACTTATCGGCTATCACGAAACAGGTTCGAACTTGATTAACTACATGAAACAAATCGATGCCGGTTTTGCCTTGTACAAAAAATTAGGAATCCATACCGTAAAAATTGGTCACGTAGGTTCAAAATTGAACATGAAAGAATGGCACCACGGACAATTTGGAGTGAATTATTTCAGATATGTTTTGCAAAAAGCTGCCGAATATGATTTGGCCGTTTTCTATCATGAACCAATAAAAGACACAGGAGAACGCAGAACCTATCCAAACATGTTAGCAAGAGAAGCCGCTCGTGGTCAGGAATACAATGCCTGGAGCGAAGGAAATCCGCCAAATCATGTAGTTATTTTGCCTTTTACAAGAATGTTGTCTGGACCAATGGATTATACTCCTGGAGTTTTAGACGTAGAAATCAAACAAGGATATCCTGGAAAAAGAGTGCACGGAACAACGGCACAACAATTGGCAATGTATGTATGTTTTTATTCGCCAATTCAAATGCTGGCCGACCTTCCTGAAAATTATGCAGTACCCGCTTTCCAATTCCTGAAAGACGTTCCAACGGATTGGACAGATACTAAAGTGTTGAATGCCGAAATTGGACAATACATCACAACTGCCCGTAAAGACAGAAACAGTGACGATTGGTATTTGGGAAGTATGACTAATGAAAAGGCGAGGGACATATCAGTTCCATTGACATTTTTAGATTCTAAAGCTACTTACGAGGCACAGATTTATGCCGATGCCGAAGGTACTGATGAGACACACAATCCGTCTGCAGTTGCGATTTCTAAGAAAACCGTGAAAGCTTCAGATGTATTGAAATTGCATTTAGGCGGCGCTGGCGGAACAGCTGTTAGATTCAAAAAATTATAATCTGTGGACATTTTAAACCTGACAGGTTTTTAAAGCCTGTTAGGTATTTGGAAGAGTTTAATTAGTTAGATTTCATAGGTCTTACGCCCAGTTTGTCATTCCGACGGAGGAGGAATCTCCGTTAGAAACTCGACAAAGATTGGGGATTATGATTGCGGAATTGCTAGCGGAGATTCCTCCTCCGTCGGAATGACATGCGATATGGAATAAATGTTATCTAAAAATAGAATATTTACAGGTTTTCAAAACCTGGAAGGATAAAAAATCAAATGGCAAAAATCATTTTCATGAAAAGAATTTTACTAACATCACTGGCCTTCATTTGTTTAATCAATATCAATTTGTTTGGACAAAATAATAATGCTGAAAACAGGATTATTAAAGTCGATTACAATAAATCTGCGGGGAAAATGAGCACGATGTTCAAAGAATGTGTTGGAGCCGGACGTGCCAATGAAGGTTTACGTGCCGATTGGCAACAGCAACTCACAATGGTGAAGAAAGAATGTGATTTCAAATACATTCGGATGCATGGTTTATTGACAGATGATATGGGCGTTTACAAAGAAGACAGTAAAGGAAATCCAGAATACAATTATCAATATATCGATGCTTTATACGATTTTCTTTTGAGTATCAAGATGAAACCTTTTGTGGAATTAGGATTTATGCCTTCGGCTTTGGCAAGCGGTAACCAAACCATTTTTTGGTGGAGAGGAAATGTTACTCCTCCAAAAGATTATAAAAAATGGGAAGACTTAATCCGCAATTTAACGACACATTTTACCGAACGTTATGGGGCTGATGAAGTGAAAACCTGGTATTTCGAAGTTTGGAACGAACCAAATTTGACGCCTGGGTTTTGGACAGGAACGCAAGAAGAGTATTTCAAATTGTATGATTATACGGCAAAAGCCATCAAAAGTGTAAATCCGGCCTATAAAGTGGGAGGTCCCGCAACGGCAGGTGCAGCCTGGGTACCGGAAACTATTGACTTTTGCAATAAAAATAATGTCCCGCTGGATTTTATTTCGACACATACTTACGGAGTAAAACAAGGGTTTTTAGATGAATTTGGAACTTCGGGAACTGTCCTGAATAAAGAAGAGTCAAGTATTAGTGGTGATGTAATTAATTCGCGCAAGCAAATTTCAAGTTCGGCTAAACCTAATTTGGAATTGCATTATACAGAATGGAGTTCTTCGTACACGCCAGATGATCCAATTCACGATAGTTACCATTCGGCTGCTTATATTTTGCAAAAATTAAAACAAGTAGGCAATGCACCAAACTCAATGTCATATTGGGTTTTCACCGATATTTTCGAAGAAGCAGGACCGCGATTTACACCCTTTCACGGTGGATTCGGATTGCTGAATACTCAGGGAATTAAGAAACCGGCTTATTTCTCGTACTATCTTTTGAATAAATTAGGGGAAACAGAACTTCAAAATAAAGATACTGCGTCTTGGGCAACCAAAAATGCAAAAGGGGACGTTCAGTTGTTGTTTTGGGATTTCACTCATACGCTCCCTGAAGCTTCAATAAACAATCAGCAATATTACATTAAGGACTTACCATCCAAACCAAAAGGAACCGTAAAAATTGAAGTAACCGGTCTTCAAAAAGGGAAGTACAATTTGGAGATATATAAAGTTGGATACAAAACGAATGACGTTTACACGGATTATTTAGGTATGAATAAACCGAATCAGCTTTCTCAACAGCAAGTAACTACACTGAAGCAAAAGAATAGCGGAGCACCGATTGCAACAGAAAAAATAACGGTAGATGCAAAAGGCATTTACACTAAGGATCTTAAAATAAATGAAAATGATGTGCTTTTGCTGAATTTGGTAAAGCAATAGTTATAAAAAATAAGACGAAAATTACCTGTTATGAAAAATAAAATAATCAAATTATCCTTTTTTTCGATGTTACTGTTCATGGAATACAGTGCTAATTCCCAAACAATTAACAATATGAATTTGTTAAATACGAGCCAACCTGTAAAATCTTTGAGTTCAAAATATGATGTCAAAATAGACCAATTAGTCGCCCAAATGACTTTGGAAGAAAAAGTTGGTATGCTACATGGCAACAGTATGTTTGCAACAGGAGGTGTAAAACGATTGGGAATTCCAGAATTAAAAATGGCTGATGGACCTTTGGGTGTTCGAGAAGAAATTTCTCGTGACAACTGGTCGGCAGCAGGATGGACAAATGATTTTGCCACTTATTATCCAGCTTCGGGAGCTTTGGCTGCAACTTGGGACGCAAAAATGGCTTATACTTTCGGAAATAGTGTGGGGCAGGAATTGCGCGCCCGGGACAAAGACATGTTGCTTTCGCCAGCCATCAATATTGTGAGAACTCCATTGGGAGGACGAACTTACGAATATATGTCGGAAGACCCTTTTTTGAACAAAAAAATTGCAGTACCATTGATTGTTGGACTTCAAAACAACGATGTTATGGCTTGTGTTAAACATTTTGCTGCCAATAACCAGGAAACGAATCGTGATATTTATGACGTTCAAATGGATGAACGAACCCTGCGGGAAATATATTTGCCTGCCTTTGAAGCTGCCGTAAAAGAGGCAAAATCGTATGCGGTAATGGGAGCTTATAACAAGTTAAGGGGAGATTATTTATGCGAGAACGATTATATGCTGAATACCATTTTACGTGACGAATGGGGTTTCAAAGGTGTAGTCGTTTCGGATTGGGCTGCTGTTCATTCGACAGTAAAATCATTGAAAAACGGATTGGACATCGAAATGGGAACACCAAAACCGTTCAATGAATTTTTCTTGGCCGACAAACTAATTGCCGCTGTCAAGGCGGGCGAAATCTCGGAAACAGAAATTGACAAACATGTCAAAAGAATATTAGGTGTTTTATTTCAAGTAAAAGCGATGGGAGGCGAAGACCGTGTGAAAGGCAGCATTGCCACTGAAGCACATTATCAGGATACCTACAAAATTGCTTCGGAAGCAGTGGTGTTGTTGAAAAACGAAGGCAACGCCTTGCCTTTAAAATTGAATCGAATAAAATCCATTGCGGTGATTGGTAACAATGCAACCAAGAAAAATGCTTTGGGCGGATTTGGCGCTGGTGTAAAAACCAAAAGAGAAATTACGCCTTTGGAAGGTTTGAAAAACAGATTGCCTAGTTCTATCAAAATCAATTATGCCGAAGGTTATTTGGAACGTTATGAAGTAAAAAACAAGGGAAATATGGGGGATATAACCATGAACGGTCCAGTAACAATCGACCAGTTAGATCCAAGCAAATTGGAAGAGGCCATTGAGGCAGCCAAGAATTCAGATATGGCAATTGTTTTTGCAGGTTCCAACCGTGATTACGAAACCGAAGCTTCCGATCGCAGAAACTTGAAGTTGCCGTTTGGACAAGAAGAATTGATTGATAAAGTTAGGGCGGTCAATCCAAATACGATCGTTGTTATCATTGCAGGAGCCCCTTTTGATATTGACGCTATTAGCAAAAAAAATAAAGCCTTGGTATGGAGCTGGTTCAATGGTTCCGAAGGAGGAAATGCCTTGGCAGATGTATTGTTGGGAAAAACAAACCCTTCAGGTAAATTGCCTTGGACAATGCCAAAAAACATAATGGATTCACCAGCTCATGCCACCAACAGCTTCCCTGGCGGGAAAACCGTAAATTATACCGAAGGAATTTTGGTAGGTTACCGTTGGTTTGATACCAAAAAGATTGAGCCCCTTTATCCATTTGGCTATGGGTTGTCTTATACCACATTTGCTTTCGATAATGCCAAAACAGATAAAAAAGAATACGCTACTGATGAAACAATTTCAGTTTCTGTAACGGTTAAAAATGCAGGAAAAGTGGATGGTAAAGAAGTAGTTCAATTGTATGCGTCTAAATCGGATTCCAAAATTACTCGCGCTGCACAAGAGTTGAAAGGCTTTGAAAAAGTATTGGTCAAAGCTGGGAAATGGGAAACGGTAACGATTAAAGTTCCAGTAGCAGAGTTGGCTTATTATAATGCCGAGGCCAAAAAATGGACAGTGGAGCCTGGGAACTATAAGTTGAAACTAGGAAGTTCTTCACGTGATATTAAGAAAGAAGTTATTGTAACTATCAAATAAGCAATCGATATGCCTAATGTGGTTGATTACTGAAAAATTACTTAAAGCATAATTCCATTGCCAGCCCTCAATTTTGGTGTTGACTATGGAATAACCAAAAAAACCAAACAAAAAACCAAAACAAAAAAATGAAAAAAGTAATTAATCGGATATTGAGCATTCTTTTATGCTCAGTATCCCTTGGAATTTGGGCTTGCAGTTCCGATTCGGGTACTGAAGAACCGAAGCCTGCTGCGAAAATACTAACGGTTGATACTAGCAAAATTGATTTTGATAGTAATGAAAATACAACCAGCGTTAAGATTTCAGGAACTGTTAGCTCTTGGTCGGTTAGCTCATCGGATGCGAGTTGGATCCAGTTGAGCCAGACTTCAGGTTCGGGAACTGTAACGATAAGTATTAAAGCGTTAGCGAATGCATCCACTTCATCGCGATCAGCAGTAGTAACCGTAAGTTCAACTGAAGCAGCATCGGTACAAGTTTCAATTTCTCAACTTGGTGTGATAGTTGTTGCACCTTTATACCCAAGTTATAATACAAATCCTCTCCCGGCTGATGCAACCGGAATGGCTAATAGTGCAACCGACTTGGCAGCAAAAATTAAATTGGGTTGGAATATTGGTAATACGCTCGAAGCTACAGGGGGAGAAACCGCCTGGGGAAATCCAAAAGTTACTAAAGCATTGATTGATTTGGTCAAAGCAAATGGTTTCAATGCGATTCGTATCCCATGTTCTTGGAATCAATATTTAGCCAATACTTCTACTGCTCAAATCAAAGCGGATTGGTTGAACAGAGTAAAAGAAGTTGTTCAGTATTGCGTCGATAACGATATGTACGTTATCGTTAATATCCACTGGGACGGTGGTTGGTTGGAAAACAATGTTACCGAAGCCAAAAAAATAGAAAACAATGCTAAACAAAAAGCATTTTGGGAACAAATAGCGACCAATTTGCGTGGTTTTGATGAACATTTGCTTTTTGCGAGTGCCAATGAACCAAACGTAGATAATGCAACTCAAATGTCGGTTTTAACGTCTTATCACCAAACCTTCATAGACGCAGTTCGTTCAACGGGAGGTAAAAATGCATACCGTACTTTGATTATTCAAGGACCAGCCACAGATATCGAGAAAACGAATAAATTGATGTTGACTTTACCAACGGATAATGTTGCTAATAAAATGATGGTTGAGGTGCATTATTATACGCCATATCAATTTTGCCTTATGGACAAAGATGCCGATTGGGGAAAAATGTTTTATTATTGGGGAGCGACTAATCACTCAACGACTGATTTAACTCGAAATCCAACATGGGGTGAAGAAGCCGATTTAGAAAAATTTTTCAAATCAATGAAATCGCAGTTTGTAGATAAAGGAATTCCTGTTGTATTAGGGGAATTTGGCGCCATTAGACGTGATTTGACAGGTGATGCTTTGACTTTGCATCTTAATTCAAGAGCATATTTTTTAAAGACAGTTGTAAAACAAGCCAAAGCCAATGGAATGTTGCCTTTTTACTGGGATGCCGGAAATTTGGGTACAAATACTATGTCTTTGTTCAATAGAACCAATAATACCGTTTATGATCAACAGGCATTGACAGCTTTGCAAGACGGATTGAAATAATTTTAAAGTTTCTAAGTTGCTGAGATTCTGAGGTCCTAAGTTTTTTTAATTCTTAGTATTTTAGAGTCTCAGCAACTTAGTATCTCAATAACTTAGAAACTCTGAAAGAATGAAAAAAAGTATCATATTTCTTTTTCTGATTTTTGGCACAATGGTTAATGCCAATGTCCGAATGCCTTTACTGTTCTCTGACGGAATGGTTTTGCAGCGCAACAAGCCAATCCCGGTTTGGGGTTGGGCTGATGCCAATGAAAAAGTTGAAGTCCATTTTAATAAACAGACGAAATCCATTATTGCCGATAAAAACGGAAAATGGATGATTAAACTGGATGCTGAAAAAGCGGGCGGCCCTTTTGAATTGATTATTACCGGTAAAAATAAAATCGTCATTGCCAATGTCTTAGTTGGTGAAGTTTGGATTTGCAGCGGACAATCCAATATGGAATTTCAGGTTTTCAAAACAATGAATGCTGCTGAAGAAATTAACGATTCTAATTATCCCATGATTCGTCATTTTGGCGTAGCCCAGGATATGAGTGGTACTCCAAAAGAAGATTTGAAACATGGAAAATGGGATGTTTGTAATAAAGAAAACGTTGGTAATTTCACCGCGGTTGGCTATTATTTTGCCAAGAAATTATATGCTGAATTAAAAATCCCAATCGGAATCATCAATACTTCTTGGGGAGGAACTTGTGTGGAGACCTGGACCAGTCGCCAGGCATTTGAAAAAAGTGATGAGTTCAAAGATATGATTGCCAATGTCCCCCAAGTGGATATGCAGGCTGCATTTGAAGTGTACAAAAAATCAATTTTGGACAACATCAATAAAATACAAGGTTTTGATGTTTCAATGGAAAATGAAGATCAGTTTAAAGATCCAAACTTTCAGGATACTAAATGGCCCGAAATAAAGGTGCCTTCTTTATGGGAAAATCAGCAATTAGGTAATATTGATGGTGTTGTCTGGATGCGAAAAACAATAGTGCTTTCTGCTGAGCAAGTAAAAAAAGAAGCCGTTTTATATTTGTCCAAAGTTGATGATGAAGATCAAACGTATGTTAACGGGGTTTTGATTGGAACAAATAATCTTTGGGACAAGCAAAGAATTTATAAGATTCCCGAAAATGTTTTAAAAGAAGGTAAAAACGTAATCGCAGTTCGCATTGCCGATTATACCGGTGGTGGTGGAATTTATGGTGATCCAGCCGATTTGAGAATTGATTTTAAAGATTCAAATTTGCCGCTTGAAGGTCTTTGGAAATTTAATGTAGTACAAGTGAAAATTTCCATTTCGCCAAACACTTATCCTTCGTTATTGTATAATGCGATGGTGAATCCTTTAATTCCGTATGCTTTTCAAGGAGTTTTATGGTATCAGGGAGAAGCCAATGTTTGGAGAGCCAATCAATATAAAAAAGCATTCCCTTTGATGATAAATGATTGGAGAAGCAAATGGAATCAGGGGAATTTTCCCTTTTACTTTGTTCAGTTATCGACTTATAATGAGTTTAACGGAAACAGTAAAGTGGGAAGCCGTTGGGCTGAACTTCGTGAAGCGCAAACCCAGACATTGCAATTACCAAATACCGGAATGGCTGTAACGACTGACATAGGAAATGCAAAAGATATCCATCCCACAAACAAACAGGATGTTGGTAAACGTTTGGCGGCAATAGCCCTGAATAATGTTTATGGCAAGAAAATGGTTTTCAGTGGGCCAATGTATAAATCGATGGAGATTAAAGGGAATCAAATACTTCTTTCTTTTAGTAACATTGGCAGCGGATTATCAGCTTCTGATAATTCAGAGAGTTTGAAAGGATTTGAAATTGCCGGTGCCGATAAGGTTTTTTATTCTGCGAAAGCGATAATCAAAGACAATAAAGTAATCGTTTCATGCGAAAGCGTTCTCAATCCGGTTGCCGTTCATTATGGTTGGGCAGACGACGATACGGAAATCAATCTTTTCAATAAAGAAAAATTTCCAGCTTCCCCTTTCAGAACTGATAATTGGGAGACGTTAACGGCGAACGAAAAATATAAAGTGAGCAAGTAATCTGGATTTTGAATTATGAAAACAACTATTCTGTCACTTATTTTTTTCTTGTCGATTGCAAGTCATGCGCAACAGCAAAATGCTAAAATTCGGCCGAAGTTTCTTCTTTTAACCATAATGTTTTGAGCGGCTTCATGAGTCTTCGTTTGGGACTTTCATCGGTTGGAGATGGTCAGGTTACGTTTAAAAATTTTATTTATAAAGCCATTCATTAAATGACGAAAACATTTAATTTTAGGAATTAAAAAAATAAATCTTTGCCTATGCGATCGAGTCTCTTAACGAAAATTATTTTGGTTTTTATTTTCTCTTCTTTTGGAGCGAGAATAGTTGCACAATCCAGTCATGTTTTATGGTATAAACAGCCAGCCGATTATTTTGAAGAAAGCCTGGTTTTGGGAAATGGAAAGACGGGCGCGACTGTCTTTGGAGGTGTCAATTCCGATAAAATTTATCTGAATGATATCACGCTTTGGTCGGGAGAGCCTGTAAATGCTAATATGAATCCCGAAGCATACAAAAACATACCTGCCATTCGTGAAGCATTGAAAAACGAAAATTATAAACTGGCCGATCAACTGAATAAAAAATTACAAGGAAAGTTTTCTGAGTCTTTTGCACCTTTGGGAACAATGAATATTGTTCATTTTTTTAAAGACAAAGAGGCGGAATATTCTGATTATTACAGAGAATTAGATATCGCAAATGCCATTTCTAAAGTTAATTATGTCATCGATGGTGTGCACTTTACCCGTGAATATTTTATTTCAGCTCCAGATAAAATTATGGTTGTCAAGCTCACTTCCAGCGAAAAAGGAGGGCTTAATTTTGATATCAACTTTGAGAGTTTGTTGAAATATCATGCTACAAGCCAAGAGAATCTAATGCAGATAGAGGGATATGCTCCAGTTCATAGTGCACCAAGTTATGTAAAAGAAGAGAATCCAATTGTGTTTGATGAAAATAAAGGAATTCGTTTTTCAAGTTTAATCCAAGTAAAAAACACAGATGGGACAGTAAGTAAAATGGGTTCGAATTTAAGTGTTAAAAATGCCACTGAAGCGATAATTTTTGTTTCTATAGCAACAAGTTTTAATGGATTCGATAAAAATCCCGCTACCGAAGGATTAAATGCTAAGGCTATAGCGAAAGAGAATTTAACTAAAGCAATGGCAAAGCCTTATGAGGTTTTGAAGAAATCCCATATTGCAGATTATCAAAAATTTTATAATCGGGTGAGTTTGGATTTAGGAAAAACAACTGCGCCTAATTTGCCTACTGACGAACGTTTACTACGCTATGCAGAAGGAAAGGAAGATAAAAATTTAGAGATTTTATATTTTCAATATGGACGTTATTTACTGATTAGCAGTTCCAAAACATTAGGTGTTCCAGCCAATCTGCAAGGTATTTGGAATCCCTATATGCGTCCGCCATGGAGTAGCAATTATACCACAAATATCAATGTCGAAGAAAATTATTGGTTGGCAGAAAACACCAATCTTTCTGAATTACATCAGCCTTTGTTGCATTTCATTAAAAACATATCCGAAACCGGGAAAATTACTGCCAAGACATTTTATGGAGTCAATGGTTGGACGGCAGCCCATAATTCAGACATCTGGGCGATGAGCAATCCTGTTGGAAATTTTGGAGGAGGTGATACCAATTGGGCTTGTTGGAATATGGCTGGAGCTTGGTTGAGTACTCATATTTGGGAACATTATTTATTTTCTCAGGATAAAGATTTTTTGAAAAAAGAGGGTTATGAGATTCTACGTGGAGCTGCCCAGTTTTGTTTAGAATGGCTGGTAGAAGATAAAAACGGAAATTTAATTACATCACCATCCACTTCACCTGAAAATAAATTTATCACACCTGATGGCTATGTGGGTGCTACTTTATATGGAGGAACTGCTGATTTGGCAATGATTCGTGAATGTTTTTTAAATACGATTGCGGCATCTAAAGTTTTAAATACTGATACTGAATTTAGAACTAAGCTGGAGAATGCGCTTACGAAATTATATCCTTACCAAATAGGAAAAGAAGGAAACTTACAAGAGTGGTATTTTGATTGGAAAGATGAAGATCCAAAACACCGCCATCAATCGCACCTTTTTGGACTTTTTCCAGGCAATCATATTACGGTATTAAAAACACCAGAGTTGGCTGAAGCTTCGAAAAAAACTTTGGAAATTAAGGGTGATGAAACAACCGGCTGGTCAAAAGGTTGGAGAATTAACCTTTGGGCTAGGCTTTGGGATGGTAATCGTGCTTATAAAATGTACCGTGAATTGCTTCGATATGTTGATCCAGATGGTAAAAAAACGGAAAAGCCAAGAAGAGGAGGAGGGACTTATCCTAATTTATTTGATGCGCATCCTCCGTTTCAGATTGACGGGAATTTTGGGGGCGCAGCTGCAGTTGCCGAAATGTTGGTTCAGTCTAATGAAAATGAAATTCGTTTATTACCTGCTTTGCCGGATGCCTGGGAGAGCGGAAACGTAAAGGGAATTTGTGCTAGAGGTGGTTTTGAAATTTCAATGGAATGGAGTGCCAAAAGATTAAAAACGCTCACAGTGTTTTCTAAAAAGGGAGGAAAAACGACTCTTATTAGTGGAGATAAGAAACAAAGTGTCACTTTGCAAAAAGGACGGAAATTAAAAATAGTCTGGTAGTAAAACAAAAAAGGTGCTGATTTAATAGCACCTCTTTTGTTTATATTGGGTTTCCAATGATTTGATCCATCACCCAACTGGTATGAGCAGCTGTAGATCCGCTCGATGGATGTGTTTGGTTTCCTAAAAGATGTTCTCTCATTTGTTGCACATGATAAAGCTGAATGTTTTCTGGATGTTTTATAAAATGTGTCGATTCGCCATCTGCCGTTTTCAGAATTATCGGATCATTTTCGAAAACCGAAAAAGTGATTTTGCCTTTGCTTCCGTAAATTTCAACAACATCTTCTCTTTCAAATGAACCAAAATTCCAGCTTCCGCTACCTGTAACCCCCGATTCGTGAAGCCAGTTGGCGACAGCTGCATCTTTTGACGTATAAAGTCCTTGCTGATTTAAGCTAATTCCTGAAACTTCTTTTACCGGTCCAAGATAATGAATGAACAAATCCAACCCGTGACTTGCCAAATCGTCAAAATAACCTCCTGTAGCAATGTTTATGTCAGTTCTCCAATTGTAGTCGCCGGAAAGGTCAATGTCGTTTGCTGCCTTGGACAAATGCCATCTGATGTGTCTTATATCACCGATAGTTTTAGAATCAATCCATTTCTTGATTTGTTCAAAATGAGGAAGTGATCGTCTGTAATAAGCAACAAATAACGCAATGTTCTTTGCTGCAAAAGCTTCAACAATATTCTGGCAATCTTGATAATTTGGGGCTAAAGGTTTTTCGATACAACAGGGTTTTCCTGCTTCGGCAACTTTTAGACCATAATATTTATGAGTATCTGGCGGAGTAGCTATATATACGGCATCAACTTCAGGGTCATTGATGAGTTCGTCCGCATTTGTGTAATATTTGTTTATACTGTGTCTTTTGGCATAATCTGCAGCTTTTTCCGCATCTCTGCGCATTACTGCCGTTATTGTGAATCCTTCGGTTTTTTGATAGGCGGGGCCACTTTTTACTTCAGTGACATTTCCGCACCCAATGATTCCCCAACGGACTAATTTAGTAGTGTTATTCATGGTTATTTAGTTCGTATTTTGGTTTAAAAGTTTAATGTTTAAAGTTGAGGCAAGAGCCTAAAAAACATAAAGTATGCAACCTATACCAAATATTAATTATTCACAACCTTCAATTGTGCAGCTGTTTGTTGCGACAGTATTTTCAATTTTTATAGAGGTCTCAAATTTTCCTTCTTCCCAAGCTTTTTCGAGAGTTTTTAAAAATGCTTCTGTTGGTTGCGCTCCAGAAACAGCATATTTGTTATCAAAGACAAAGAAAGGAACACCTGTAATTCCAAGTGATTGAGCTTCCTGTTGGTCTTGAAGAACTTCTTTGGTGTATTCATTTGAATTAATAAGTTGTTCTATTTCGGATATTTCTATTCCAACTTCCAGACCAATTTCTTTTAAAACATTCCAATCATTTACATTTTTGCCTTCAGTGAAATGAGCTTTGAACAATAATTCTTTTACTTGATTGGATTGTTTGTGTTTTTTTGCCAAATGCATTAATCGGTGTGCATTCAATGAATTGGCTAAAATAGCTTTTTCAAAGTGAAATTCAAGACCTGATTGTTTAGCATTTTCGGTTACATTATCAACCATTCCTTGTGCCCAATCGGTATCTCTTCTATATTTTTCTGCCAAATGATCTACTATGGTTTCATTGGGAGTTGCAACAAAATTAGGATCTAGTTGAAAACTTCTCCATTCAATAATTACTGAATCTTTATTTTCAAATTGGGTGAGTGCTTCTTCGATTTTTCTTTTACCTATATAGCAAAATGGACACATTACGTCCGACCAGATTTGTACTTTTAATTGATTTTCCATTTTTGGGCTAAGTCAAATTTGTTAAGATCGCAAAATTACGAAATTAAGATTCTAAGCTTTTTTGTTTTAAGAGTTTATTGTGAATTAACTAAGGAATGATTCAGTCCGTTTTAGTTTTTTTATCTGGAAATTGATAGTTGAATTGTTTCAGATTATTGTTTTCTTTTTTCTTTTTTGAAACGCTATCAGGTACCATTGATTCCTTCTCATTTAAATCTGTTTTATTAGAAAGATAATTGGAGAAATATTTTTTAAGCACTTGAATTTTGTGAACTTCAATGGAGTAGATGGTTTTCTTTCCTTCATTTTTAATATTCAACAATTCAGCTTTTTTTAATTCAGATAAATGCTTAGAAATTGTTGATTGTGCCAATGGGATTTGTGCTACTATTTCTCCACAGGTTCTATTGTTTTCTTTCCACAACAGAGTCATAATCTGCATACGGGTAGGATGCCCCAAGGCTTTACAGATTTCTGCGATCGCATTTGTTTCCCGATCGAAATATTGTCTTTTAGTCGTTCCCATAGCTCATTAGTTTCATATCGTAATTTAACGATTATATTTGAGACAAGAGGACTTATTTGTATTTTTTGTTAATACTCTTATGGAGCAATAACTTTGGCGAAGATTTAGTTTTTAGGGTATTTAAAGTTTTATTGTAAAAGAATTTTAGTAAATCACGTATTAATACGTTAAAATGGGAATTTTGTATTTGATATCTTCGCTAATATTAAACTTGTAGGGGGATTTATATAAATAGTATTTATAGTTATTTTATAAAAATAGATCATAAATATTTATTCACATAAATTTTAGGTTTAATTAGATTCGGGGGAAAATGCCATCAATTCATTTAATTGATGGTTTTTTTTTAAAAGTAAAGAACCAGCCAAATATTTGACTGGTTCTTTACTTTATAGAAATACAGTTTCATTCTATGCTAATAAATCCAAAACTAACGAAGGGAACAATCCTAAAATTATATTCAAAAGAATTGAAATGATTGCAACTGCATAAATCAAGAATGGTTTTCCAGTACGGGCTTCATTCGACTCTTTGGTGTACATAGCCAAAATCAGTTTAAAATAGTAACCAACACTTACAATCGAGTTGATTACTGCAAATATAACCACTACTAAATACCCCGCTTGAATCGTTTGGCTAAACAATGCTAATTTAGCAAAGAAACCTGCGAAAATTGGAATACCCGCCATCGAAAGTAATGATCCCGTTAAGATGGCTGCCAATAATGGATTTGTTTTTCCTAAACCGTGAAAGTTTACAATATCTTCGTTTTCTCTGTTTTTGCAAACGTATAATATCACGCTGAAAGCAGCGATACCTGACAATGCATAAGCCGTAGTGTAATACAATAAGCTTCCGGCAGAATTAGCTAAACTCAATAAGGCCATTAACATAAATCCAGCATGCGAAATACCTGAAAAAGCCAACATACGTTTTACATTAACCTGTCTTAACGCCATAATATTTCCAACAGTCATAGATGCTATGGAAATGATAACCACTACAATTTGGAAAGAGTAATTGATATCGGCATTCATGCCTGCTAATAACTTATAAAGTGTTGCGATTGCTACCACTTTTGCCAAAGTGCTCATTAAAGCTGTTGTCAAAGTTGGAGAACCTTCATAAACGTCCGGTGCCCAAAAATGAAATGGAACGGCTGCGATTTTGAATAGCATTCCTATTGTCATCAATACAATTCCAATTGGGAACCAAATAGGTAGTTCGGCTGATTGTGACATATCGCTGATTTCTACGATGTCAAAAGAACCCATTGCACCATAAATCATACAGATACCAAATAAAATAATTCCGGATGCAAAAGATCCCATCAGGAAGTATTTCATACCTGCCTCGTTACTTTTTATATTTAATCTGTTACTTGCAGCAAGTACGTAAAGTGATATTGATAGGATTTCAATTCCTAAAAAGAACATTGCTAAATTTCCGAAAGAAACCATAGCAACAGCTCCGGATAAAAGGAATATTTTAATGGCAATATAATCAGAAAGTTTGGTTTGATGGTTTTCGTAAAAACTATGTCCCAAGGCTATCAAAAAGATTGTCAATACAATGAATAGGCTTGAAAATGCAACCGAAAACTTATTTACAACAATCATGTTGTTATAGTAACTTCCAGGAGAATTAAATTCGGACATGGTAAGTCCCAGAATAGCCAACAATCCAATAATTGTTACCGGAATAATCGCTTTTCTAAAATCAAAGATTTCAAATACAAGGCTTAAAATACCTAATCCTACTATAGCTATTAATGTTGTCATTTTATGAATTTGAGATTTAAGATTTAGGATTTAGGATTGAGTGTGGAAATTTTTTTCAAAATTTAAAACTAATTCCTTAATCTTCTTATATTATTTAATATTATTTCTTTGTTTAATCGTTTTTATACCTGCTGAAAAAATAGAAACTAACTCGTTAGCTTCCTTTATTAATTTTTCAAGAATCAGCTTATCACATTCAATTTCTAATCCTTGTATGAATTCTAACCAAAATAGACTCTCATCAGCCTCTTCATCAACTATTTTTAGCTTATTCAAGAAATCGGCGTCTGATTTACCTCTACAAACGGCTCTGTAATTTGCTGCTACAGATGAAGAGGATTTAAAAAGCTGATAAGAAACCACATCTACAGCTTTACTTTTTTCCATTGCCATCAAGAACTTATATACGTTTAAAGCAAATATTTTGGTTCTGTTTTTCAACTCTTCTTTAGTCATAGTTTTAATCCTAAATCTAAATTCCTAAATCCTGAATCTACTTAACTTGGTTTATGTGAGATAAAATTACTTCAAGACTTGGCGTTATCAAATCGTTGATTGGTTTTGGATACAGACCAAAGAAAAACAGGACAGCAATAATGATTACCATTGTCAAACCTTCAGAGAAAGTAATATCTGCGAAAGGTTTAGCGTTGGTTTCCCCAAGCATTACATGTTGGAACATTTTCAACATATAATAAGCTCCCAAAATGATTGTTGTTCCACCCAAAATAGCAAACCAAACATTTACTTGAAAAAGACTGTACAGTACTGTAAATTCACCGATAAAGTTAAAAGTTGTTGGTAAAGCAACAGATGCTAATACCAAAATCATAAACATCGAAGTGAATTTTGGAGAATGGTAACGAATACCACCCATTTCGGAAATTAATCTTGTTTCGTATCTTCTAAAAATGATTTCAGCAGCGAAGAACAATCCAACAACCACAAAACCGTGTGCAATCATTTGTAAAACCGCTCCTCTGAAACCATCAAGGTTTAAAGCATAAGTTCCGGCAGCAATCAAACCAACGTGAGCAAGGGAAGAATAAGCCAATAATTTTTTCAGGTCTTTTTGTCTTAAAGCAACAATTGAACCGTAAATTACACCTACAGTACCAACTCCAATAAAAATATACATGTATTCTTTAGCTGCTAAGGGAGCCAAAGGCAATTGCCAACGGATAAGGCTGTACAATCCCATTTTTAGCATAATACCAGATAAAAGCATGGTTCCAAGAGTTGGGGCTTTTTGGTACACATTTGCCTGCCATGTGTGGAAAGGGATTAATGGAATCTTGATCGCATAGGCCAGGAAGAAAGCCGTGAAAATCCATTTTTGTTCGTTTATGTCGAGTTTTAATTTATATAAATCTTCGATTAAGAAGCTTCCTGCTTTTTGGTACATATAAACAAATGCAACTAGCATGAACAAAGACCCGGCAAGTGTATAGATGAAGAATTTAACTACTGCTTTTTTACGCTCTTCGGCATCACCATTACCCCAAATCAAAGCAATAAAGTAAATAGGGATTAATGATAATTCCCAAAAGATATAGTATAATAAACCATCGCTAGCCAAGAAAGTTCCTGTCATAGCAAATGACATAAACAATATAAGGGAATAAATGGCTTTTGAATTTTTGAATTCGTTACCAAAAGAAGATAAGATGATAACCGCTGTCAAGGCAACTGTCAACAAAATCATTGCCAATGATAATCCATCAGCCTGTAATGCAAATGAAACCTTTGGTAATGTTATCCATTGGCTGCTGTAGCTGATGTTTTCGCCTAAATTAAAATGATTTAATAAAACAATTGAACAACCCGTAGCCGTTAACCCGAAAAATAAAGCCACTTTTGAAGCGAGCTTGTCGCCAGCTAAATAAGTCGCAAATGCGCCAACTAAAAGGATGATTAATATTAGAGATACATTCATTTGTAATTTTTTATTGTTTTTTAAATGTCAAATGGAATAGACTTTTTTTAAATTATTTTTAGTAAAGAAGTCTATTTCATGGTATATAATTATTGAGCTAGAAATATAAATGAAACAATGGCGCACATACCCAAAACAAAAGCAAATAGATATAGTCCAACGCTTCCATTCTGTAATTTTTTCCCTTGGTAACTTAGTTCGTTTGCAATTTTACCAAATCCAAAGACTACCGAAGAAATTCCTGTTTCTACATAGTCTCTGAAGATTTTAGACAAACTGTTTATTGGTGCAACAAACAATGAATCATAAATTTCATCAACATAGTATTTGTTGTACAGAACTTTTGAGAATCCTGTTATGTCAGCATCTTCGCTTGGAACAGCATTTTGTTTGATGTATTTAGCGTAAGCAATTCCGATTCCGACTAATCCGCCGACAACCGCGATTGCCATCAACATATATTCTGTAGTTCCCAATACATGTTCTTCTGTTCCCACTTTCGCGAAAAGAGGAGCCAGGTACTCGTTCAACCAACTATTGCCAGGTAAACTGATTAATCCTCCAAAAGTTGCCAAAATAGCCAATACGATCAAAGGGAATGTAATTAAAGCCGGACTTTCGTGTAAATGATGTTTTTGTTCTTCCGTTCCTCTAAAATCATTAAAGAAAGTCAGGAACATCAATCGGAACATATAGAAAGCAGTCATGATAGAAGCAACGGATCCAACAACCCAAAGCGGAATGTTATGGTGGAAAGCGGTCATCAAAATTTCGTCTTTAGAGAAGAATCCCGAAAACAAAGGAACTCCCGAAATGGCTAATGACGAAATAAGCATGGTCCAAAAAGTAATTGGCATCGCTTTTTTCAAACCTCCCATTTTACGCATGTCTTGTTCACCATGCAAACCGTGAATTACCGATCCAGATCCTAAGAATAAACAAGCTTTGAAGAAAGCGTGGGTGATTACGTGAAATATCGCCACCTCATAAGCACCGAAACCTAATGCCAAGAACATTAATCCTAATTGAGAAACGGTAGAGTAGGCAAGTACCTTTTTGATATCATTTTGAACCAAACCAATTGTTGCGGCAACTAATGAGGTTACACCTCCAATTACAGCAATAATGGTTTGTATTTCGTGTGTTAAATCAAATAAGAAATGCATTCTAGATACCATGAAAATACCGGCAGTAACCATCGTTGCGGCGTGAATCAATGCAGAAACAGGTGTTGGTCCGGCCATAGCATCAGGTAACCAAGTATATAATGGAATTTGAGCCGATTTTCCACAAGCTCCAATAAATAGAGCTAATGCAGCTATACTCAACCAAACGGTATCAAGATTGTGAGCTCCTGCAATTGCTGTTTGTAATGAAGCAAAATCCAAAGTAGAGAATTGAGCTCCTAAGATAAATATCCCGATAAGCAATCCTAAATCCCCGATACGGTTCATGATAAATGCTTTTTTGGCAGCATCGTTATAATCTTGGTTTTTGTACCAAAATCCGATTAATAAGTACGAACAAAGTCCAACTCCTTCCCAACCAATGAACATTACCAATAAGTTGCTTCCAACTACAAGGGTAATCATGAAAAAGATAAAGAGATTTAAATAAGCGAAGAAAGAATGCATTTTTTCGTCGTCATGCATATAGCTGATGGAGTATAAATGAATCAGCGAACCGATTCCAGTTACAAACAACAACCATAAAACGGATAACTGATCTAGTAAAAAACCAAAACTAATATTGAATTTGCTGATTTGAATCCAATCAAATAATTGAATGTTTATCGCTTGTTTTGTTTGATTGATTTGTAGAAAAAAGGAAACAGCAACAACAAATGAAACCACTACAGAAAGTGTTCCGATAATTCCCGAAGCCGATTTTCCTAAACTTTTTCCGAAGAAAACATTAATTAAAAATCCTAAAAAAGGAGTTAATAGTAAGACTAAAGCTAAATTGGTATCCATTGCCATTTATCCTTTTAAGTTTTTTAAATTATCGATGCTGATTGATCCAATATTTCTAAATATCGAAACCAATATGGCCAGTCCTACTGCGACTTCAGCGGCTGCTACAGCCATGGAGAAAAATACGAATACTTGACCTTGTGTGTCTTGGTGATAAGTTGAAAAAGCCACAAACAATAAGTTAACAGCATTCAGCATGATTTCGATAGACATGAACACAATGATTGCATTTCGTCTGTACAAAACCCCAAAAATACCAATACAAAAAAGTGTTACACACAGGAAGATATAGTTTTCTATACCAATTTGAGTTAAAATATTATTCATTATTTCCCTTGTTTTTCTTTTTTAGACAATAGTACAGCTCCAATCATTCCCACTAATAACAAAATGGAAGCAAATTCAAAAGGCACCATATATTCATTCAACAATGCTTTCCCTAGGACTTTTATTGATTGGTAATCCTCACCTGTGTAATCGTATTCCACGATTGGTTTTGAGTGGATAAATATTTTGATCAAAACCAAACAAACCAAACAGAAGGAAACAATAGCTCCTAATCTTGTGAATCTCGGTTTGTGTACTTCGTCTTCATGGTTTAGGTTCATCAACATTATGGTAAACAGAAGCAAAATCATGATAGCCCCGGAATAGACAATGATGTGTACAATTGCCAAAAACTGAGCGTTTAGTAGTAAATAATGTCCTGCGATGGAAAAGAAACAAATTACCAGATAAATGGCACTGTGAATTGGATTTCTGCTAAAAATAGTTAAAAATGCTGTTAGCAATGTGACTGCAGACAATATGCAAAATAAAATAAGTACTGTTGACATATTAGTTAGCGTTTTTAAGTTGAGTATTTTTCAAAGCCATTTCCAGTGGCATAACCAGTTTATCTTTTCCAAAAATGAAATCTTCCCTGTCATAATTAGATGGGACTAACTCTTTAGAAATTGTCAAATAGATAGCGTCTTTTGGACAGGCTTCTTCACAAAGTCCGCAAAAAATACATCTCAACATATTGATTTCATATATCTCGGCATATTTTTCTTCTCTGTATAAATGCTTTTCTTCCGGTTTGCGCTCAGCAGCTTTCATCGTAATAGCTTCGGCCGGGCAAGTCAAAGCACACAAACCGCAAGCAGTACAGTTTTCTCTGCCTTGTTCGTCACGTTTCAACATGTGACGCCCACGATACACCGGACTCATCTCGCGAACTTGTTCAGGATATTGAATCGTTGCTTTTCTTTTGAATAAATGCTTCAGCGTAATGAACAAACCTTTTACAATCGCAACCAGATAGATGCGTTCCAAAAAAGTCATCTCTTTATTGGAGACTACCTTTTTTCTTCCCGATAAGGATATAGTTTCTATACTCATTTTTTTTTTCATTGCGAGGAACGATTATTTCGAAACCTCTATTTTATCCTTTGTTATTCTTAATTTGTAGCTAATCCTGCTATCCGCTGTATCTTTTATTTTTTAAAAGAAAAAATAAAAGGATGTCGCTTCTATCAGGGCTAGGGCATTTGTTAGTTAATTGAAATTAGCTTTTATACCCAATTTTAGTTCTTTCAACCTTGTTTTCTTGTTTTTCCATCAACTCATCCAAATATGTAAAAACTAATTCTATGTTTCTACTATGATTGTTGAGTTTGTTTTTTATCTCCTCGATATCCAGTTTCATTGTCATTGTATCAGAGAGCATTACTCTAATTTTAGTAAAAACCCGTATAATTTGAATGTTTACTTTGATTGCTGTTGCACTATTCAATACGCTTGACAACATTGCTACTCCTTGCTCAGTAAAAGCCATTGGAGCTATCCTACTTCCTCCCCAACTTGAGGTGCCAATTTGGCTCTTCAAGATTTCATACTCCCCAGCCGAAAGCTCAAACATAAAATCTTCAGGAAAGCGCTCAATATTTCTTCTTACTTGTCTTTTGAGTTGTTTGGTTTCTACTCCATAAAGTGTCGCCAAATCTGAATCAAGCATTACTTTTGTGTTTCTAATCAGCAATATTTTACTCATTATGAATTCTTCTGTAATGACTAATTCTTCACTCATTTTTTGTGTTTAAATTATTAACAACAGTCTAAATCTAAATTAAAATCCTAAATAAGCAGCGATATCGTGTCTTAAAATCACAACTCCGGTAATCATAATGTTGGCAATTGCAAGCGGAATCAAAATTTTCCATCCCAAATGCATCAATTGGTCATATCTAAATCTTGGAATTGTCCAACGAACCCACATGATAAAGAAAATAAAGCCGCATAATTTAATGAACAGCACCGCCATTCCCAGTATATTGGCAACATTTACTCCACAGTTTTCCAATACCCAACCCATTCCAGGATAATTGTATCCGCCGAAAAACAATACAGCCAAAATGGTAGAGGAAACGAACATATTCGCGTATTCAGCAAATAGGTAGAATCCCATTTTCATCGATGAATATTCGGTGTGGTATCCACCAATTAATTCCGATTCACATTCCGCCAAATCAAAAGGTGTTCTGTTTAATTCTGCAAAAGAACAAATCAAGAATATTAAAAAGGTTAGTGGTTGGTAAAGCACATTCCAATGCCATTCTGATTGCTGGATAGAAATTTCTTTTAGGCTCAAAGTTCCAGTCATCATAATCAAAGCGATTATGGATAATCCCATCGCTACCTCATAAGAAACCATTTGAGAAGCAGCTCTAATTGAGCTCATCAAAGAGAATTTATTGTTGGATGCCCATCCTCCAATCATGATGCCATATACTCCAAGGGAAACTACTCCAAAAATGTACAATATGGCAATGTTCACGTCAGTTGCCTGAAGTAAAATATCTCTTCCAAACAAATGTAGTCGATCACCCCATGGAATAACAGCACTTGTCATCAAAGCTGTTCCCATAGCGATTGCCGGACCGGTAAAAAATAAAAATTTGTTTGGCGTGTTTGGTTCAAATTCTTCTTTCGAAAACAATTTCAAACCATCGGCAAGAGGTTGGAATAATCCCAATGGTCCTGCTCTATTTGGTCCAATCCTGTCTTGCAACCAAGCTGCTACTTTACGTTCAGCCCAAGTGGCATACATGGCCATTAACATTGTAAGGGCAAATACCACAATTATAACTACACTTTTTTCTATAACAAATGTACTTTCCATTTTTTAAGATTTTTGAGTGTTAGTGTCCAATGGAATTGCTGCCATACTTATTTTTTTTCTGTCTTGATCTCTTCCCAAAAGAATATTTTTTTCAGTATTGATTTCTACTTTTTCTAATGGGCGGGTATAGTTATTTTGGTTGATAACCGAATCTTTTTCGAATTCACGAGGTCCTTCGATTACCCAGTCAGTCACTTCTTTTTTATCGAAACGACAAGTGTTACAAATGAATTCTTCTACTTCATGGTATTCATCTTTACGACCGGTAACACGTTGAATTTCGTTTCCAAACATCCAAACAGTTGTTTTACCGCAGCATTTGTCGCAATCTCTATGAGCATTGTAAGGTTTGTTAAACCAAACTCTTGATTTGAATCTAAAGGTTTTGTCTGTCAAAGCACCTACCGGACATACATCAATCATGTTTCCTGAAAATTCATTGTCAATCGCTTTCGAAATACAAGTCGAAATATTAGCGTGATCTCCACGATCCAATACTCCGTGAACTCTGTTGTCTGTCAATTGATCGGCAACCTGAACGCATCTTTGACATAAAATACAACGGTTCATGTGCAATTGAATGTTTGGACCAATATCTTCGGGTTCAAAAGTTCTCTTTTCTTCAATAAAACGGGAAACCGATTTTCCGTGCTCAAAGCTTAAGTTTTGTAAATCACATTCTCCTGCTTGGTCACAAATAGGGCAATCGAGTGGGTGATTGATTAGTAAAAATTCGGTTACGGCTTTTCTAGCTTCTTGAACTCTTGGAGATGCTTTACTTGCGATTTCCATTCCGTCCTGACAGCCCGTTACGCACGATGCCATTAATTTGGGCATAGGTCTTGGGTCAGCATCACTTCCTTTGGTTACGTCAACCAAACAACAACGGCATTTACCTCCACTTCCTTTTAATTTTGAATAATAGCACATTGCAGGCGGAACAACATCTCCACCAATCATGCGCGCAGCTTGCAGAATCGTTGTTCCTGCTTCTACTTCAATTTCTTGACCGTCTATGGTTACTTTCATATGCTTCGGTTTAAAAGTTTAAGGTTTAAAGGTTTAAGTGTTTGAACTTCTAACTTCCAACTTCCAACTTCGTACTTTTAAATTATACTGTTTCTTTAGAAACTAGGTGCTTTACTTTTTCAAAAGGTTCGGCAACAAAATGGTCTCTGTTTTTTATTTTTTCAGGGAAACGAATATGATATTCAAATTCATCTCTAAAGTGACGAATAGCTGCCGCTACAGGCCAAGCTGCCGCATCACCTAGAGGACAAATTGTGTTTCCTTCTATTTTACTTTGAATGCTCAATAACAATTCGATATCTTCCTCACGTCCGTGACCGTTTTCGATTCGGTGTAATACTTTTTCCATCCATCCTGTACCTTCTCTACACGGAGTACACTGTCCACAACTTTCGTGGTGATAAAAACGAGAGAAATTCCAAGTGTTTCGAACGATACAAGAAGTGTCATTATATACAATAAATCCACCAGAACCCAACATAGATCCTGTGGCAAAACCACCGTCACTTAAAGATTCGTATGTCATTAAACGATCTTCGCCAGCTGCAGTTTTGTAGATTAAATGTGCCGGTAAAACAGGAACAGAACTTCCTCCAGGAACAAATGCCTTCAATGGACGGTCTGAACTCATTCCGCCAAGATATTCGTCAGAATTCATGAATTCGTAAACGCTTAATCCCAATTCAATTTCATAAACTCCAGGGTTTTTGATGTGACCTGAAGCAGAGATTAATTTGGTTCCCGTAGATCTTCCAATACCAATTTTAGCATAATCAGCTCCGGAATTGTTTACAATCCACGGCACAGTTGCGATAGTTTCTACATTATTTACTACCGTTGGATTTGCCCAAAGTCCCGAAACAGCTGGGAATGGTGGTTTGATACGAGGATTTCCTCTTTTACCTTCCAATGATTCGATTAGCGCAGTTTCTTCACCGCAGATATAGGCTCCGGCACCACAATGAACATGTAGTTCCAAATCATATCCTGTACCCAATATGTTTTTTCCTAACCAACCAGCAGCTTTTGCTTCGGCGATGGCTCTTTCTAATATTTTGTAAACCCACATGTATTCTCCACGAATGTAGATATACGAACGGTTTGCACCCAATGCATAACTCGAAGTAATCATTCCTTCAATCAGTAAGTGAGGAATGTATTCCATCAAATAACGATCTTTGAAAGTTCCTGGTTCAGACTCATCGGCGTTACAAACCAAATGTCGAGGTTTTCCTGATTTTTTATCGATAAAACTCCATTTCATTCCGGCAGGGAAACCAGCACCACCACGACCGCGTAATCCTGAAGTTTTTACTTCTTCAACTACTTCGTCAGGAGTTAGCGTTTTTAGTGCTTTTTCCACAGAAGCGTAACCACCGTTTTGACGATACACTTCATAGGTTTTAATCCCAGGAATATTGATTTTGTCTAATAATATTTTTTGTGACATCTTATTTATCGTGTAATATTATTTTATCGTCTTTGCAGTCAGCAATTAACTGATCTACTTTTTCTTTTGTCAAATGCTCTTTGTAAAAATCGCCCAACTGCATCATTGGAGCATAACCACAAGCACCCAAACATTCAACTCCTCTTACTTCAAAAAGGCCGTCAGCTGTAGGTTCCCCTACTTGTACGCCTAATTTTTCACAGGTATAATCCATTAAATCTTCAACACCGTTCAAGCAACATGGAGAAGTTTGGCAAAATTCAAACATGTATTTACCAACCGGTCTTCTGTTGTACATCGTGTAAAACGAAACAACTTCATATACTTCGATTGGTTTTATTTGTAAAATTTCGGCAACTTTATCTTGTAATTCAATACTCAACCAGTTGTCGTGGGCATCCTGAACTTCATGTAAAACAGGAAGCAGTGCCGATTTTCTTTTATCTTCAGGATAATGGCTGATCAATTCATTGATGCGGGACATCAATTCCTCAGTCATGTTTATTTCTTGTTTGTAATGTGTGTGTACCATAATCTATGCGTCTAATTCTCCAGCAATAACATTTAAACTTGATAAAATAACGATGGCATCAGATAACATTGAACCTTTAATCATGTCCGGATAGGCTTGATAATAGATGAAACAAGGTCTTCTGAAATGCAATCTGTATGGAGTTCTACTTCCGTCTGTTTCAAGGTAAAATCCTAATTCTCCATTAGCACCTTCAACAGCATGGTAAATTTGTGCAATTGGAACCGGAACTTCTCCCATTACAATCTTGAAATGGTATATTAAAGATTCCATATTGGTGTAAACATCTTCTTTTGGAGGAAGATAGTATTCGGGAACATCAGCATGGTATTCATTTCCTTCCGGCATTTTGTTCAATGCTTGATTGATAATGCTTAAACTTTCCCAAACTTCGGCATTACGAACACAAAAACGGTCGTAAGTGTCTCCTGATTTTCCTACCGGGACAATGAAGTCAAAATCTTCGTAAGAGCTGTAAGGTTGTGCTACACGTACATCATAATCGATTCCGGCAGCACGCAAATTTGGTCCGGTAAGTCCGTAAGCCATTGCTTTTTCTGCAGTTATGGCTCCAACATTTACGGTACGATCAATAAAAATTCTGTTTCTTTCGAATAGATTTTCAAATTCTTTCCAGGCAATTGGGAAATCTCTTAAAAAATCGTCGAGTTTTCTGAAAGCTTCAGGAGACCAGTCTCTTTCGAAACCACCGATTCTTCCCATATTGGTCGTCAATCGGGCTCCACAGATTTCTTCGTAGATTTCGTATATTTTTTCTCTGAATTGGAATACATAAAGGAAACCTGTATAAGCTCCAGTATCCACTCCCAGAATGGAGTTACAGATTAAGTGGTCTGCAATACGAGCCAATTCCATTACGATAACACGTAAATAATCGACTCTTTTAGGGACTTTTATGTCAAGAAGTTTTTCAAGTGTCATCCACCATCCCATATTGTTGATTGGAGAAGAACAATAGTTCATTCTGTCCGTGAGAGGTGTGATTTGATAAAAAGGGCGATTTTCGGCGATTTTTTCGAAAGCCCTGTGGATATAGCCAATAGTAGGTTCAGCATCCAGGATTTTTTCACCGTCCATCAATAAGATGTTTTGAAAAATACCGTGCGTAGCGGGATGTGTGGGGCCTAAATTCAGAATAGAAAGCTCGCTTCCGTCTTCATTGTGTTTTTCCTGAATTATTTTAGCATAGCGATGCTCCGGTGGTAATAATAGTTCTGACATTTATTTAATGTGAAAAATTATATATAGTTTTTTTAGCAATTTGATGGCGTTCTTCCAAAATACCTGTCGTCTTTGTCAGTTCTTCCACTGTCTTCCATCGGGAATTCTTTTCGCAATGGGAATGACGTCATTTCATCCATGTTCAAAATACGTTTCAATTGTGGATGCCCTATGAAATTGATTCCATAGAAATCATAGGTTTCCCTTTCCATCCAGTTGGCACATAAAAAGATATTTGAAACAGTTTTGATTTCCGGTTTTGACCCGTTTAGGAAGGATTTAATTCGGATGCGTTTATTGTCAATCCAATTGTGTAAATGATAAACAATCGCAAATTGTTTGCTTTCTTCATTATCCGGGTAGTGAACACCACATAAATCGGTTAAAAAGTTAAAACGCAAAGTGGGGTCGTTTTTTAAATAAAGAATAACAGCTGTTATTATGTCTGATTCTACTTCAAATGAGAAAATATCTTTGTCCTGTTTGAATTCTAAAACTTTTGAACCAAAAGTAGTAGTTAATTTCTCTTGAATTTCTGTTGTTTCTAACGCCATTTTACTTATTGAATGTTATAAGATGCCAATAATTCTTGGTACTCCGGGGAACTTCTTCTTCTTACGGATTCGTTTTTTACTAACTCCTGTAATCTCATAACTCCATCTACGATTTGTTCCGGACGTGGTGGGCAACCAGGAACATATACGTCAACCGGAATCACTTTGTCAATTCCTTGTAAAACAGAATAAGTATCGAAAATTCCACCTGAAGTGGCACAAGCACCAACAGCGATTACCCATCTAGGTTCAGCCATTTGTTCGTAAACTTGGCGTAAAATTGGAGCCATTTTTTTTGAAATAGTCCCCATTACTAGTAGCATGTCGGCTTGACGAGGAGAGAAACTTACTCTTTCGGAGCCAAAACGGGCCAAATCATAATGTGAAGCCATTGTGGCCATAAATTCGATTCCGCAACAAGAAGTTGCAAAAGGTAAAGGCCAAAGCGAATTGGCACGTGCTAATCCTACCACATCATTTAGTCTTGTAGCGAAGAAACCTTCACCAACAACACCTTCCGGAGGAGCTACCATATTTATTTTTGAATCGCTCATTTTGTTTTTATTTTTTAGATTTCGGATTTAGCTTCTTGGCGATCCTAAAGCCAGAATCAATGTTTTATAAAATCGTTTTAATTAATGAATTTCAATTTCGGATTTTTGCGTCTTAAATCCTGTTTTCGAATTATTGAAATTAAATTTAAGACTAAATACCTAAAATTTGAATTTACTTTTTATTCCCATTCTAAACCTTTCTTCTTGATGATATAGAAAAAACCAACCAAAAGAAGCATCATAAAGATAATCATTTTTATCATTCCTTCAATACCTAAGTCTTTGAAATTCACGGCCCAAGGGTATAGAAAGATTACTTCGACATCAAAAAGAACAAACAAGATGGCAACAAGGAAATATTTTACAGAAAATGGGATTCTGGCGTTTCCTATTGATTCGATACCACATTCGAAGTTTCGGTCTTTGTTTTCCGATGATCTTTTTGGTCCAAGTTTGCCTGAAATTATGATTACGGCTACTACAAATACCACAGCCAAAGCTAGCTGCATAAAGACTGGAATATAGTTTATTTGTTCGGATTGCATGATTGAAAATGTTTTGCTTAAAAATCGATGCACAAAGATAGCTTTAGTGAGTGTAAATCACAAGTAGAAAATCAAAATTAGTTTAAGAAAAATTTATAAATTCTCATTATTTTGATCTGTTATAAATAATGTCATATTTGAGAGGCTTTATAGTGAGAATATCGCAAAAAAAAACGTTCCGAAATTAATCGGAACGTTCTTTTAGACGCTCTTGCAAAAAATATGAAATTATTTTTATGCTTAGATAACTGCTACTTTAGCAGCTACTTTTCCTTTTCTTCCTTCTTCTTCTTCATAACTTACTCGGTCACCTTCGCGTAATTCTTCCGCGCTGATCCCTGATGCATGAACAAAAATGTCTTTTCCTGTTTCTTCGTCTGTAATGAATCCGTAACCTTTAGATTCATTGAAAAATTTAACTGTACCTGTACGCATTGTAATAGTAATAATAATTTATAATAAAACAAATGTAATCTTTAATATAATACAAAAATCATTCTATCAAAATTTTTTTCTAAAATTATTGATATTCAATGTTTTCGACTAATTTGTTAAATTTAATTTAATATTCAATTCCTTTAATTGTGATTCGTCAATAATTGATGGAGCATCAATCATAACATCTCTTCCCGAATTGTTTTTTGGGAAAGCGATAAAATCACGAATTGTTTCTTGTCCCCCTAAAATAGCCACTAGACGATCTAGTCCAAAAGCCAAGCCTCCATGTGGAGGTGCTCCAAATTGGAAAGCATCCATCAGGAAGCCAAATTGCGCTTTGGCTTCTTCTTCGGTAAAACCTAAATATTTAAACATCAATTGTTGTGTTGCTTTATCATGAATACGAATTGAGCCTCCACCAATTTCATTTCCGTTCAAAACCATATCATAGGCATTGGCACGCACTTTTCCTGGATTAGTTTCCAATAAGTGCATGTCTTCCGGCTTTGGAGATGTAAATGGGTGGTGCATTGCGTGGTAACGTCCGCTTTCTTCATCGAATTCCAATAATGGGAAGTCAACTACCCAAAGTGGTGCAAATTCGGCTGGATTTCTCAAACCTAAACGAGTAGCCAGTTCCATACGCAAAGCGCTTAATTGTGTTCTTGTTTTGTCGGCTGGACCTGAAAGTACAAAAATCATATCGCCAGGTTTTGCGCCTGTAGTTTTTGCCCAATTAGTCAAATCTTCCTGATCGTAGAATTTATCTACGGATGATTTATAAGTTCCGTCTTCGTTGCATTTTACATAAACCATTCCGCTGGCGCCTACTTGTGGGCGTTTCACCCAGTCAATCAAAGCGTCAATTTCTTTACGAGTGTAGTTTCCAGCTCCAGGAACCGCGATTCCAACAACCAATTCGGCTGCATTGAAAACAGGGAATTCTTTGTGTTGTGCGAATTGGTTCAACTCGCCAAATTCCATTCCGAAACGGATATCCGGTTTGTCGTTACCATAAGTTTTCATCGCATGCTCGTAAGTCATTCTTGGGAATTTATCTACTTCGATTCCTTTTAGTTCTTTTAGCAAATGACGAGTCAATCCTTCAAAAACATTCAAAATGTCTTCTTGTTCAACAAAAGCCATTTCGCAGTCGATTTGTGTAAATTCAGGCTGACGGTCAGCACGTAAATCTTCGTCGCGGAAACATTTCACAATTTGGAAATATTTATCCATTCCGCCAACCATCAATAATTGCTTAAAAGTTTGCGGCGATTGTGGCAAAGCATAGAATTGTCCTTCGTTCATACGGGAAGGGACAACGAAATCTCTTGCTCCTTCGGGAGTTGATTTGATTAAGTATGGTGTTTCCACTTCGCAGAAATCTAAATCCGAAAGGTATTTTCGCACTTCCATTGCCACTTTATGACGGAAAAGAAGGCTATTTTTTACCGGATTTCTTCGAATGTCTAGGTAACGGTATTTCATTCGGATGTCTTCGCCACCATCAGTTTCATCTTCGATAGTAAACGGAGGCGTCAAAGCTGCGTTTAAAATGTTCAGTTCCGAAACTAAGATCTCGATTTCTCCGGTCGGAATGTTTTTGTTTTTGGCTTCACGCTCAATAACAGTTCCTTTTACCTGAATCACATACTCGCGTCCCAATGTTTTGGCAGCTTCAAAAACTTCTTTTACAGTACGGCTTTCGTCAAAAATCAATTGTGTAATTCCGTAACGGTCTCGTAAATCAACCCAATTCATAAATCCTTTATCCCTTGATTTTTGAACCCATCCGGCAAGTGTAACTTCTGTATTGATATGTGAGGCGTTCAATTCGCCACAATTATGACTTCTGTACATGATATAAAATTTAGTTTTTTTGCTCTTTTTAGCGCGAGTGCAAATTTAGGACTAATTATGGATTTTAGAATGTGAAAGTCAATTTTTTGCGTTTTGCATTTTTATTTTTTTCAAAAATGATAATTAATAATTTCAGATAAATTGCAAATTACTGATTTTTTGTATTTTAACTATTGAAAATCAATATGTTAAAATTGAAAAATGCTCGTTTTTTTGATTCCCAATGTTAAGTTTTCGTTTGTGTTACGAAATTGTTACCAAAATGTTTTTTTAATGTAAAAATTGTCTCTAATTTTGATAAAAAAGATATAAACAATTAAAAACTAACGATATGAAAAAGCTTGGAATCTTAGTGGCGTTATTATTCTCAGGGGTTGTTTTTGCTCAAGATGCGAAACCTGTTTTAGAACCATTTGGAAAAAAAATTAAAGCTACCTATTTTTATGAAAATGGACAGGTACAACAAGAAGGTTATTTTGAAAATGGTAAATTGGAAGGACTATGGGTTTCTTACAATGAATCAGGAGACAAGATTGCCTCAGGAGAATATACAGCGGGAGTAAAAACTGGCAAATGGTTTTTTTGGTCTCAAAAAGACGGAAAAAATAGCCTTGCTGAAGTAGATTTCTCCAATAACCAAGTTGCAAAAATTAAAAATTGGAGACAAGATGCATTTGCAACTTCAAATGAATAACAACAAATAGTTAATTTTAGAAAAAGGAGAAAGCTTTCATAGGTTTTCTCCTTTTTTTATTGTTGATTTTCAATGTTATAACTTTGTTAAGTCTGAGTTTTTCATATGTATTTGTTGTAACTTTAATGTTGAAATACAACATATAATTTGGGGTGAAATAGAGAACCAGTTAGTTTAAATATCTATTTGTAAGCGTTCCGAATTATAAAATTTGTGTTTGTTAAGAAATCGGCTTATATAGGTTACTGTATTAGCCGATTTTGACTGTTTAGTGTTTTTTTTAAATTTTAAATTTAAAAAACAATTGATGTAGCTGCCCCTTTCTGCATTAATCTCTTTCATTCCTTTTGTTGTTTACTAAAGCGGATTCAAAAAGAGATTTTCTATAATTATTTTATTCTAACTTTTTTAATCTAATTACTATGCCAAAGTATGTTATTGAAAGAGAAATTCCCAACGCGGGGAATTTAACACCAGAACAATTAAAAGAAATTTCGAATGCTTCTTGTGAAGTTCTAAGAAAAATGGGGCCTGAAATACAATGGAAACACAGTTATGTAACCGATGACAAAATTTATTGTGTTTACATTGCCCCAAATGAAGAAATGATTCGGGAACATGCCGATAAAGGTGGTTTTCCAGCCAACAAAATAAGCCTTGTTTCTGAAATAATCGATCCTGTCACAGCCGAATAGCTTTCGAAGTTATAAAAAAGGAGAAAACCGTTGTGATTTTCTCCTTTTTTGTGTTTTATGTAGAAAAGTATTTGATTTTAGCTTCTAAACAATATTTATTTGCCACAGATTCACAGATTTTAAAATCATTTTAAAATCTGTGAATCTGTGGCAATTTCATGAATTTCGGAATTGCTGGATATCAGTTCGAGGCCAATTTGCTATAATCAAAAACCCCGTCCCAGATCTCGTCAATCCTTATAAGCGCTTGTTCCAAAGGAATAACTTCCCATTTACCATTGGTTTCAATGCCAAGGCCGCTGTTTTTTAATTTCTGCAATGCTTCTTTTACGTCAAAATCAAGATCGGTATCATGTTTTGTTTTAAACCAAGATTCAATTTGATGGTCGAGTTCGTCAGCCGATAACGGTATTTTGCTTCGGTTCAAAAAGGAGTAGGCAAGGATTGTTTCCTTCAAAACTTCCTCTTCTGAAGAGTTTAATAAAGAATAAAAAGCACCGCTGTTATTTCCTATATTTTTGAAATAAAGGCTGTCCGAAAGCATTTTGGAATACTTTATTTTCTTGTTCACAAAGTTGTTGTATTGGCGGAATAAGTAAGCGCCCAAAATCCCAAGAGCAATCAAACCTTGATTTAAGGAGGTTTTGCTGTTCAAAAGATCAATAGTTTCACCCGATTGGTAAGCTGCCTGCATTTTAATCAGCGCCGGAATTACTTTGGCACTCAATAACGAAATACCTCCCACAACTCCAGGAACCCACAATAACAGCTTGTCGGTTAACGACATTTTGGGTGTGGCATTCGGGAATATGGTTTCCAAGTCATTTTTTGGGACACGTTTGAAAATCTTCAAAACGACAGTTCCGGGTTCTATTAAAGATTTGTGTTTTTTAAGCTTTTTCTTTTTGTAATAATCCGCATCGTGATATTTGAGATAAATCATTACGCGGTCATAGTACTCAACCTCAATTTTTTTCTTCCAAAAAAAGTATTTAGTGACCTTTTCTTTGGCAGTATGCTGACCCCTAACATATATCTCATAGTCTTTATAGACGTCCAAATCAATGTCCAGTTTCAATCCTATCAAATCCGAATCCTGAAAAGCCTTGTCCAAAACTTCCTGGCTCACTTTCGAATAATTGCTTAGTTCCAGTACTTTAATCAAGGTGTCTTTAAAAACTGAAAAGTCGCTTTTCCCATTAAATGCCTCTCTTTCTTTGGCAGGCAGATCAGGGTCAAAAAAAGCGTAATTCTTTTTTATGTTCCGAATCAGGTTAAAGGCTTCGTGGTGATAATAATGTTCAATAATGTCAAACAGCTTCTTGAAATCCTCGACCTGTTTTTCGTCACCAGCATATTCCGCCAGTTGTTCATCGAGCAGAAATTCCTTATCAAATGGGATATAATGTTCTCGGTTCATTTTGAATTCGATGGGGCTTTTTAAGTTTTGCAAAGGTAAATTACAAAAGCCGAAATCTTTAAATTTTTCAATGCCAATTCTTTGCTAAATTTTGAAAATAATAAGGAGCGAAAGAATCGGCTTTATCGGGAGACATGGGTTCCTGCTCTTGCCTTTATCTCTCCTCTCGTCCCAAAAGACGAGATACGAGGATATCGGCTAACACGAGTGTAGCGAACTGGCGAAGCAATCAGGGCTAGTAGGCAGGCAGAGGGATTTTTGGAGATATTTAATTATCCAAAACAATAAACCACGTTTAAAATCAGTAAACGAGGTTGTGCTTTGTTATTATTTTATTTTTCTGTGTTCAACATCCTGACGGTTATCCCAAAAGGATACAATCTCAATTCTATCTTCATTTATTTCATAGAAAATAAGATAAACTTTCATTGGAATTACACGTGTAAATTTATTTGAAGTCAGTCTTCTAATTAGTTCAGAGTTAGAAAGTGTATTTAATAAGTCTTCTACTTCTTTAAGTAGTTTTAAACTATAATTTGGATTACCATCTCTCTCAACATAATATTCCAAAACAGTTGCAAATTGAAGTTTTGCAATTTTTGACTAAACTATCACTTTTTTAGCCATTCTCTCATTTCAGAAATTACTTCATCGTTGTTGTGAAATTTTCCCTCTTTGATTTCGTTTCTGCCAATTTCAATTGAAGATTGTTGTTCTGCAGATAATTGATATAAGGCTTGTTCTGACGAATCAAATATAGTTTGAAGCGCATTTAGAAAGTTCAAATCCTTAGAATCTTTAATTCTAGAAATTAAGTTCTTTTTTATTTGGGCTGTCATATCCATAACCAACATTTTTATTATTCAAAAGTAAAGATTTATTTTCAAATGGCGTTGCAGATGTATTGTGGAATTTTGTCTATATAATAACGTATTTCTCTATCCAACAACAAAAAAAACCACCCAAAATCAAATTTCAGGTGGTTTTATTTATATAAAATTTAAAAAATTATTCTTCGATAGGATGCTCTTTTCTCCAATCTCTTAACCAGTATTTGGTTCTTTTTACCAAGTAGAACATCACCGGTACCATAATCAGGGTCAAGACTGTGGCATAAGTTAATCCGAAGATGATGGTCCAGGCCAATGGTCCCCAGAAAATCACGTTGTCCCCTCCCATGAAAATGTGCGGATTCAAGTCGGTTATTAAGGAGAAGAAGTCAAAGTTCAGTCCAATCGCCAGCGGGATCAATCCCAGTACCGCCGTAAGAGCCGTAAGCAATACAGGGCGCAGCCTCGATTTACCGGATTCGATGATAACTTCCTTGATTTCTTCAAGCGTTAAATCGTTGTGGCTTTGTAAATGATTATCAGCTACTTTTTTGTCTAATAACAATACAAAGAAATCCATTAATACGATTCCGTTCTTCACCACGATACCCGCCAGCGAAATGATTCCCATCATCGTCATTAGGATCACAAAATCCATATTGGCGATAACATAACCGTAAAATACCCCACTGAAACTCAGCAGTACCGTAAACAGAATCACTATCGTTTTGGAAACCGAATTAAACTGCAGTACGATGATAATCGTGATTCCAGCCATTGCCAAAAACAGTGCGTAGAACAAGAAGCTTTGGTTTTTGCCTTGTTCTTCCTGTACTCCGGAGAAAGAATAGGTAATTCCTTTTGGCAATTCATAACCTTTTAAATCGGCAGCAATTTGTTTGGTGATTTCATCACCATTAAAACCGGTCAAAACGTTGGAATAAACCGTCATGATTCGTTTTTGGTTTTTACGTTTGATTTGGTTGTAAGTGGTTGTTTTTTCCGTTTGGGAAACGGCAGAAATAGGCACCTGCATCATTTGCCCGTTCGTTTGGTTTCGGAACGTTAAAGATTGGTTGAAAAGGATGTTTTCGTTTTTACGTTGGTCATCCTGCATACGCATGGTGATGTTGTAATCGTCATCGCCTTCTTTGTAAGTAGAGATTTCCTGTCCATAAACGGAACGACGCAAATTGAATCCCAATTGTCCTGTTGAAACGCCCAAACTTCCGGCGCTTACTCGATCTACTTTTACTTCCAATTCCGGACTTTCTTTGTTGACATCGACACTTAATCGCTCAATTCCGGGAATGTTTTTAGTGTTGATAAAAGTGATCATTTTGTCGGCCTCTTTTAGCATTTCATCATAATCGTTTCCGGTTAATTGGATACTGATAGGGTAACCGGCAGGTGGTCCATTATAATCTTTTTCAACCGTTACCTTGGCTCCCGCGATTCCTTTGACCTTTCCTCTGATTTCTTCCAAAATGTCAGAAGTGTTGATGCCTCTTCGGAATTTAAACTCGGAGAAATTCACCGTTACTTTCCCTTTAAAAGGAGTCTCCGAAGCCGATCCCGCGTCCACGTTTGGATTTCCAGCTCCAACCCCAACTTGGGATACGATGGATTCGGCCAAAAAGTTTTTGTTAGTTTTTGGATCTATGTATTTACTTAGGATATCGATAACCTGTTTTTCAACAAATAAGGTAGCCTTATTGGTTTTTTCTATATCGGTTCCTTGCGGATATTCGATATAGGCAATTACCTGATTCGGGATATTGTCCGGGAAGAACAATACTTTTCTAGGGAATACTCCCAAAAGTATGAAGGAGAGAAATAACATTCCGATAATTGCGGCAAGTGCAAACCAAGCTCTTCTTTTGGTTAAAACTTTAGCCAAAAAGATTTTGTATTTCTCTTCCATTCTCGGGAAAAAGCTGTGTTGGAAATCTTGCGTCCATTGATAAAGCTTCAATTTATACAACCACATCAAAGCAAAAGATATGATTGCCAAATGACCAATAGCTCTTGCCAATTTTGAATCGTAAATATTTCCAAGCAACACAAATATTACGGCAATTATCGTGAAAATAATTGAATAAATTTTCGCCGATCTTTTGGTAACGTTTTTATCTTCAATATCCATCGAACCTCCCGTCATGGCGGCATTGACAACCATCGCGACAAACAACGAAGCCGAAAGCGTTACCGTCAATGTCATTGGGAAATATTTCATGAATTTACCCATCGTTCCGGGCCATAAGGCAAAAGGAAGGAAGGCCATCAGGGTAGTGGCAGTAGAAGAAATTACAGGCCAGGCGATTTCACCGATACCAATTTTTGAAGCTTCGAATCGTGGCATTCCTTTTTTCATATTGGCAAAAACGTTATCGACTACCACAATACCGTCGTCCACGAGCATCCCCAGTCCCATAACCAGTCCGAAAAGTACCATCGTGTTCAACGTGAGTCCAAACATCGAAAGGATACTAAACGCCATTAACATTGAAAGCGGAATAGCAGCTCCCACAAATAAGGAGTTTCTAAGTCCCATTGTAAACATCAAAACAATCATTACCAACACAATCCCGAAGATGATGTGGTTGGATAATTCATCAACTTGGTGTTCAACACGTGACGATTGATCGTTTGTTAATTCTATTTTTAGATTCGATGGCAAATAAGATGCTTGTGCTTCTTTGATTTTTTCTTTAACCTGCTCGATTGCCGAAATCATGTTTTGGTTCGAACGTTTTTTCACGTTTAGCATGACAACCTCGGTTCCTTTTTCACGGGCGTAAGTTGTTTTTTCTTTTTCTTTGAACTTAATAACCGCAATGTCTTTCAGGTAAACGGTCCCTCCATTGTGTTTGACGATGATGTCTTCCAATTCTTTCGGGTCTTTGATTTCACCCACGATTCGGATGTTGTTTCTTGAACCTTGCGAAATTAAATTTCCTCCCGAAAGTGTCATGTTTTCGTATTTCACCGCATTTTGAATGTCGTCAAAAGAAACTTGCGCTGCGGTCATTTTGAAAATATCAACGGCAATTTCAACTTCTTTGTCATCAACACCAAGGATGTCCACTTTTTTAACTTCAGGGATTTCCTCAATATCGTCTTGAAGCAATTCTCCGTATTTTTTAAGTTGCTGTGTGGTGTAGTTTCCTTGCAGGTTGATGTTCAGAATTGGTACTTCCTCCGAAATGTTCAATTCGAATACGCTTGGTTCTACTTTACTTCCGTTGTCAAGGTTTGGCCAATCGGGATCGGCTTTTACAATATCAACTTTGTCTTTGATTTTTGTTTTAGCATCCAGGATGGTCACTTTATCGTCAAATTCTACGATGATCATACCGTAATCCTGAAAAGAGCTCGAAGTCATTTTAGTAACTCCGCTGATGTTTTTGAACTCTTTTTCAAGCGGTTTTATGATTAATTTCTCGACATCTTCGGCTGAATTTCCAGGGAAAACAGACGAAATGTAAATTTTGTTTTCTATAATTTCCGGAAAATCCTCCCTAGGCATCGTAATGTAGGCAATGACTCCGGTGATTACAATCAGTAAAGTCAGGATATAGACTGTCACGCGGTTTTCGACAGCCCAGCTTGATATTCCGAATTCTTTATTTTGATGGCTCATTTAATTTGAGATTTTAGATTAACGATTTTTGATTTTAGATGTATAGTGTGATTAACTAAGATGTCAGACATAAGATTTTAGATTTTACCGATGCAGAAATCTGCAATCGAAAATCGTTAATCTACAATCAAAAATCATTTTAAAAATTAAGTTTCATCCCGTCCGAAATGGTGTTCATACCTTCGGTAACTATTATCGCATCAGAGTCTAAACCGCTTAAAATTTCGGTTACGTTGTCTGAAGATTGACCTGTAGTAACAATCACTTTTTTAGCAATTCCGGTTTTTCCGTTTGAGTTGGCCACTGTATAAACAAAACTGTTTTTCTTGGCATCTTGCTGAATCACATTGGTAGGGACAACCACGGCATTTTTGCTTACATAATCAATCACTTTCAGTTTAGCTACTTGGTTAGGGCGCAATAAATTTTCCGGATTTGGTACACTAACCTCGATTCCGAAACTTCTGTTGTTTGGATTAACGAAGTTTCCAATTTGGCGTACTTTACCTTTGTATGATTTCCCCAAAGAAGTTAAGTAAACGTCCACTTCAGTACCAATTTTCAGTTTACCGATATAGGTTTCAGGGATTGAGGTTGAAACGTACATATTTCCTAGGTTTACAATTCGCATTAATCCTTTTGGACTCGCTGCAACAACTTCTCCTTTTTCTACAAATACCTCGTCAATAGTTCCTGAAAATGGCGCTCTGATTACGGTTTTTGCAATTTGAGCTTTGATTTGGGCTACTGCTTTTTGTGCCGAAACCATTTGTGTTTGCGCTTGAAGGTATTGGATTTCAGAACCAATTTTTTGGCTCCATAGGTTTTTTTGACGTTCAAAAGTGGTTTTGGCAAGAGCGTATTGGTTTTCGGCACTAGCTAATTGTTGACTCATACCACCATCGTCAGTGCGGCCCAAAACTTGACCTTTGCTTACTTTTTGTCCCGCTTTAACATTCAATTCGATTAAATTACCAGGGAATTCAGGTTGGATCAATACGTTCTCATTAGTGTTAATGTTTCCTTGAATCTCAAGATAGTGGTTAAAAGTCGTGTCTTTCAATTTTACGGCGGTAACTAGCGCAACGACTTCTTTATTTACGTCCAAAGTGGCCAAGGCTTCGTCTATTTGCGTAAGTTGTGCCTGCAGTTCAGCTTTTTTTGCGGTTATTGCCTTAACGTCTTTGGTTGCAATAATAGCGTCAACCGATTGATTTTTATCTGAAGAATTACAGGCAATCAATACGACGGAAAGGGTGGTCAGGATTAGTATCTTTTTCATATATGTAAAATTTAATGGTAGTCGTTATTTAGTGATGATTTTTTCTAAACTGGCTTTTTTGTTGATGATGTTCACCATCGTTTGCAGGTATTTTTGTTGTGCGGTGTACAATTGACGTTGCGCATCGTTGAAATCAAAACTGGTCGAAAGCCCTTCGGTGAATTTAATCTGTTGCTTTTTCTCGATTCTTTCGGCTAGGTTCAAATTGCTTTTGGCCGTTTCATAATCGGCGATGCTGTATTCGTATTCGCTTTTTGCGGTAGCGTACTGTAGTTTCAGTTTTTGTTCGGTTTCGCTCAACATTGTTTTTGCCTGATCCAACGCTATTTTAGCCTGTTGTGTTCTAGAGCTTCTGGCCAAACTGCTGAAAATAGGTACGTTCAGGCTAAGTCCAAGATTGGAATAATTAAACCAGTTTTGGTTTTGGGTAAAAAATTCAAACTGATCCTTAAAAGCGGTGTACCCAAAATTGATATTGGCCGACAAGGAAGGAAGTGCTTTGCTTTTTTGAAGTTTGTATTCCAATGTTCTTTGTTCCTCAAAATTGCTGGCTATCTTGAAATTGATGTTGTTGTTTACGTCAAATTCAGAATTGGAAAAAGACAAATCCATGTTTTGAACCGTCAGGGCATCCAATTTATCGGTCAGTGTAATCTCGTCATTGATATCTATGCCTAAATTAATTTTAAGCATTTTGTAAGTGATGTCCAATAATCGCTTGTTGTAGTTTAGGGTGCTTTCCAATGACGACAATGTGATTTGTAGTTGCTCAACACTTTCTTCTTCGATCAGACCGTTTTTGTAAATGGCTTTGGTGTCGTTTAAAGTTTTTTGCAGTGAAGCGATATTTTTTTCAAGGATTTCAATGTTTTCTTTGGCCAATAAAACGTTGCCATAAGAGTTGATTACCATTTCCTTGATCTCAATATCCGACCTTTTCTTGGCGTTTTCATAGTAAGCCAAATAGGTTTTGGAAGCCTGAAGTGCCACGATATAGGAACCGTCAAAAATAAGTTGGCTCAAAGTGGAATGGGCAACCATATTGTATTTGGTCCCAAAAGCCACTTCGGCGTATGTTCCGGGTTCTCCGCCAAAAAACTCGGCAGGAATCACCGATTTTTGTAAAACAAAATTGTTGGTAAAATCGACTCCAGCATTAATCTGCGGCAATCCCATTGCGGTGGTTTCCCATTTTTTTTCTTTGGCCGCCTCAATATCACGACCAGAGTTAATCGCCGAATAATTGTATTCCAACGCGTGGTTTATTGCCTCTTGCAGTGAAAAAGAATAACTCTTTTTCGTGTCTTGGGCATTGACGCTCAAGGCAAAAAGGGAGAGGGTTATAATAAATAGATTCTTCATTATATGTTGGTTTTAAGTAGTTGTTTTTCAAGTTCGGCAATCCCTTTTGGTGTTGCCATTGCTCTGGTGTGGTATTCCAACGCCTGAAGTTCGAGCTTTGTGGATTCTTTTTCGGAGCTGGTATTTTCTTTGATGCTAAAAATCAATGAATAGTAAAATTTGACATAGACATCAATGTCCAAGTCATTTCGATATAGATCTTGTTCAATCCCTTTTTCAATATTTTGTCTAAAACACATGCTGCACTCGTCCAATTCCCTGCTCATTACCTTTTGATAGATTTCCGGATAATGTTTTTTTAGTTGATAAAGGGGAGAAGTGTCAGTGGCCTGAAACATTTCCTTGAACATTTTCCGAATCTCAAAATTCTCTTCAATCGCATTGTAATTTTTGCCAACGATAGTGTTTATGACTTCGTGGACAGTTTTGTGAACCAATTCTGTGCTCTCTTCTATCAATATTTCTTTATTGCAGAAATATTTGTAAATCGTTTTTTTGGAAATGCACATTTCACAGGCAATATCATCCATAGTAACGCTTTTAAAACCGAGTTTTAAAAATAAATCGCTTGCTTTGGATATGATTTTATCTTTCATATTATTTATGTGGTATTTTATTGTAAGTCTGTGGTTTAGTGTAGAGTTATAAAAGAGGGATTTTAGTAAAACGGAGTTTTTATCGATTTTATTGATGAACAAATTCCAAATTGGCAATTAATTTAATATCAGAGCCAACCGCATATCCGCCGTGAGCAAAATACGGATTGTAATTCAAGCCAAAATCCTTGCGGTTGATGTTTCCGGTAATTTCAAAAGTCGCTTTTTCGACCCCATTGTAATTATTGTAACCGATGAATTCAGTGTCCAATTCTACTTCTTTCGTAATGTTTTTTATCGTCAAATGTCCTTTTAGGAAATTGATATTTTTATTTATTTTTTGAAAAGAAGTCGATTTGAATTGAATAACCGGCGTTTCGTCATAGTCGAAAAAGTCAATTAGTTTCAAATCGGAGTTTTTACTTTTGTCATTCGCTTTCAAAGAGAATTCGATCGAAGCATCTTTCACTTCATTATTTTGTATGGCAACGTGTCCTTTAAAATTATTTTTGGTTCCGGACATGTAATCAATCAAAGAACGTTTTGTTTTTAACAACACGTCTGATTCATTTGAATCAATTTTCCATTCTTTTTCCATGTTTTCAGTTTTTTGTAATAATTTTGTAGTGCAAATATAGCAATGGAAACTTTAAAAACAAATAAAGTTTCCATTGTTTTGTTTAGATTGTATTATAAATTAGATGATTAGCTTTTTGCTTGAAATCTTAATTAATAAAATAGAGTCAATTTACCTGCAAAACATTCATTCAGACTCTTTAGTATTTTATAAGTTTTTTCGCTTTTATTTTTTATAACTGCATGAAAAAGGATATGCTGGATGCATGAACAATATTGTGCCGAATTTGATTTTAGTTCAATTGTTAATCTTTTGATTTTATACAAATGTTCTATGATTTAATCGACGAAAAATTTCCAAGCTGATATTTGAATTCAGTAATTAAGAAAAGATGATTTCTTCATACAATTCAGACAAGCGTTTTCGCAAATGCAAAACGGCGTAATGCTTTCGAGAAAGCAATGTATTGACGGAGACACCTGTTTCTTTGGCTATTTCTTTGAATGACAAACCATCTAATTCACTCTTTTCAAAAACTTCTCTTTGTTCCTGAGGTAATTCTGCCAAGGCGTTTTCGAGTTCAATCCACATTAAAGAACGCAGGTATTCTGTTTCTGGAGATGGTGAAGTTTGCTTACTGAACAGCATTTCCGTAATATCCTGCATAACTTCCTCGTCTTCGTAAAGGTACGATGGTAGTTCTTCTTCATGTTTCTTAATTTGTTTATTGATTATCATGTTACGGGCTACCCGATACAACCAAGCAGCAACTTGCTCAATCGGGTTCATTGCCGTATCGACTTTTGCCAGTTGGTAGAATACGTCCTGCAGAATGTCTTCAGCATCTTCCTTGTTTGAAACACGTTTATTGATAAACGCCTTCAAACGCGGTTTATAAGCTGTTACCAAAGTTCCGACATCCTGCTGTTGGCTATTACTCATTATCTTTTTTGTCGAAATCAGCACTTTCAAAATCAAAAGCCCTGCCTCCAAAGAAATGGCCACGGCCAAATCTTCCTCCGCACATATGTTCTTTGCGTTTGCTTATAAATTCTTTTCGTTCTTCTGGAGTCATGTTCATCCATTTTTCACGAATCGCATTTTTATTTCTGAAACCGCCAAATCTACGATCACGCCCAAACCCAGGGCCACCATGTCCGTGACCACCGAACAGTAGACGAGAAAGAACGAGTAATCCCAATGCTTGCCAAAAACTGATAATTCCCAATCCGAATATGTCAGGAATAAGTGCATTCCACAGCAGCATTACTGCAAAACTAAATCCTGCGCCTGCTGCAATGACAAGCAATACTATTCCTGCTATTTTAAAACCTTTTGTATTCATTTTATAGTTTTTTTTATGTGTTTTTAAATTCATTTTATGAGGGCCTCTATTTATGTAGACAAATGAAAGTGATAAATATTTTATCGAAATGCAGTTTTTTTTTAATTTTTTTTCTCCCACAAATAAACATTGGATAAAATTACTTCAATGTGTTTGTATAAAGGCTGTTAACAGTAATGTTTTTTATGTGTTGTAGAAAGAAGTGTAATTTCGAGGTATATGTTTGAAGAAGCAAATAGAGTTTTTCTCTGGTTCACAAAGGAGGGAGGCTTTGTGAAGCGGCATTTGAGTGTGTTTGAGAACCCTTAGAAAATCTAGACAGTGCTTGATGTGACAAAAGCAGGATTCGACTATTTTATAAATGCAAAAAAAAGGCCATCGGAGCGTAACCCGATGGCCTTTTACAAATTAACAATTATTTTATTTTAAGCAGTTTTAACGCTAACAAAAGTACCCATTGCTGTGAAGTTCAATTTTAGTTTCGTTCCAGTAGCAGTAGTAATGGTAACATCATAACTTCCGTCAGATTCCAAATGTGCCTCTGTAATGGTAGCTCCAGCATAATTGGTGGTTATGTAGGTTTTTATATTGGCAATTAAATCTTTTACAATAACCAAAACCATAGCTGCAAGATGGTTATTATTAGAATCAGAACCCACCACAAATGCACCTGCAGCGTTAAAACTTAATTCTAATCGAACGCCTGCTGCGGTAGTAATATGTACTTCTGTACCACCATTCCAGTCTTTTTCAGCCGATGTTATTGTGGCTCCCGGATAAGTGGTAGTGATGTAAGTGGTGATTGCCGTCATTAGATCCGCAACTGCAATAGACGTTTCATGATTCAAATGATTATTTCCGTTGGAACTTACCGAAATAAAATCGCCTGTAGCACTAAAATTTAGGTTCAGGTTGGCTCCTGCGGCAGTGGTAATAATTACGTCAATGGTATTATCAGACTCTTTATGGGCTGAAGTGATTGTAGCTCCTGTATAATTAGTCGAAATATAAGTTGTAATACTTGCTACCAAATCAGCTATGGCAATCGGAGTTTGATTGGCGGAATGATCGTGATGGTGATTTCCATGAAGATTAAGAGTGTGTGCAGATACAAATGTACCATCAGCTGCGAATTCCAATTTGGTTTTGGTTCCATCGGCTGCAGTAATTAACACATCAAAACTACCATCCGATTCTGAATGAGCTTCGGTTATAGTTGCACCGGCATAATTAGTTGAAATATACGTTTTTATTGCAGGCAATAAATCAGCAATGGCAATTGATGTTTGTGTCTTTGCTGACAGTAAAATGCCTTTGGCCGTAAAAATCAATTTTACCACAATAGTGGTTGTTTTTTCTGTAGTAGTTGATTTGGCAGTTGCACCCGGAGCCAAACTTACATAGGTTGTATAAGTTCCATCTGCGTTCAGGTTTACTTCGGTTGTGGTAGAACCCGCGTATTTTGATGTAATGTAAGACGATACCGTAGTTGGTAAAGCTGCCGCAGAAACTACTTCATAGGTAGAGGCTGCTGCAGTGGTTTGTGAATCCGATGAAGTAGAATCATTGTTGGTGCAATTAGACAAAGACATTGCTAAAGACATTGCTAAAGCTAAAGAGAAAAAAGATTTTTGATTTGTTTTCATATACTTAAAATTTTAGGGTTAAGTAAAAATATACCATATTTATAATTGATTTTTAGGGTGTACTAGTCTAGCTTGTGGTATAAAACATTTCAAAATACGATCACCCTACTTTTTTTTTACTTTTTTTTAATAGGTTTATGATTCCATTAAATCTTTTAGTTTTAATTAATACCTGATTCATTCTGTTTGTCGTTGGCTAAGGGCTATAAAAGACAGCCTATCAGGTCATTTTTTTTCTGTTGAAGCGCTATTTTGCTGGATTGAGCGTAAAAAGTGGTTGAAAGGTTTAGAGTTCACAATTTGTATGTTTGTGACTATTATTTTTTCGTTTGGAAAAAGAAACGACGGATATTCATGCAAAAAATCGGGAGACTTTTATTAGATTTATGCTTTTTAATAACATTTTAAAAAATGCAAAGTCGGGAGATTTTGTTGAGAGGGAGGGAAAATCGTAATCTTAAATTAATAGAAAAATGAAAAGGATATTATTATTGGTAATATTAATTCTGTTGAGTTGTGATAACAAAAAAGAAAAATTAATACGCCAAAAAGAATCTATTAATATTATTCAAACTTTAATTGAACAAAAAGGTAAAGAAATGGTAAGAGATTTTTCAACTGAAAAAGAACTTCCGATTTGTTTAAACTTAAAAAAAATTATTGTAAAAAATAAATGTTTCGTTGAAACGAAAGCAAATGATAAAATATTGACAGTAAAATTTCCTAAAAAATCATTTACCAATATAGGAGAAGTTTGTATCGAGAAAATCTACAAATCAAAGCCAATTGAAAACATATTTTTCCTAAAAAGGGATTCACTTGATATTGTAAATCAAAATGAAACTTTTGAAACATTCAAAATTCCAAAAAGTATTATTAAGAAATTTAAAACTGTAGAACAAACTAAAAACTTAAAAATAACCAAGAAATATATCCAATTTTCAATTCCAATATTTTCAACTGACAATACTAAAGCATATCTAGAGTATGACCATTACTCAAATAATGAAAACAGTTATGGTAATTCAATATATCTAGAAAAGAAAGATGGAAAGTGGAAAATAAAATACGTAGAAGGAAATTGGTCAATTTAAAAAAAAAGCACAAAGTCTCCCGACTTTGCGGAGCGGAGGTATAATGTTATTGAAAATCTTATGGACAAAGAAGCAATAAAACTACTTGAACAAATTAATAAGTCTCTTGTTGAAATAAATATTCGACAACAAACTTCTGAAATGATGGATGAGACAAACAAACTGTTTGATAAATCAGATAGACGGGTTGAACATGCAACTAATCAAATTCAAAACACTTTCGACAGAGTTCATGATAAAATCTTCAACTTTAATAATATTCTAATTGGAGCTTTCTTGGTCTTAGGAACATTTCCTAATGATACACCGCATGTAAAACTTTGGACAATCATATTTCCAATATTTAATATGGCTTTCATGATTTATATTGATATTAGGCAAATGGAAATTCATAGGTATGCAGCTGGAGAACAAGAATGGACCGATATAGAAAGAGATGAATATGGTCGAAAAATTAATAAACAAACGAGGCTGTCCTTGCTATCTCTTTTTCTTTCAGTTTCTTGTTTAGTTTATTTGATTATTAAAGTGATCTAATCCCTGTTCCGCAAAGTCCCCCGCTCCGCAAAGTCTCCCGACTTTGCGCTTTTCATGTCTTTTTCTTCCTTAAAAACTAATAAAAAAGGGCTTTCAAAATCAATTGAAAGCCCTTTTTTGAATTAGTAAGAAACCTGTTTTAAACCGTATGCTTTGGATTGAAACCATCCTCGCTTAGTTCTTTGTGGTCATATTCTGCAACCATTTCGGCTTCGTAATCTATTTTTTCTTCTTTAGCGAATTTGGCGATTATTTTTTCCATGATTTCATAAATCACAGGAACGATAATCAAGGTTAGGAATAAGGATGAAATCAATCCACCGATAATTACCCAAGCCAAACCGTTTTTCCATTCGGCACCGGCTCCGGAAGCCAATGCAATTGGAAACATACCGAAAACCATCGCGATTGTCGTCATCAAGATCGGACGCAAACGGGCGTGGTTGGCCTGAATCAAAGCCCTTCTGATCGTTTCGCCGGCAGCCCTTCTTTGGTTGGTATAATCCACAAGCATGATCGCGTTTTTACAAACCAAACCAATCAACATGATAATACCCAAAATGGTGAATATGTTCAGTGTATTGTTGGTTAAAGCCAAGGCAAACAAAGCCCCAATAAACGAAAGCGGAATGGCGAACAATACCACAAACGGGTGAACGAAACTGTCATACAAACCAACCATTACAAGGTAAACCAAGATAATAGCGGCCAATAAAGCAATTCCCAATGTACCAAAACCTTCGCTTTGGTTTTCCTCGTCTCCACCCCAAATGTAATTTACGCCAACCGGTTTTTTAAGTTTTTCCAATTTCACTTTCCATTGGTTCACAATCGTTCCGGAAGCAACCCCGACGTTTTGTCCCTGAACTGTCACGGAAGCTGATTTGTCTCTACGTTCCAATTGGCTAGGTCCTGAACCTTCGGTGATTTTGGCAAACTGAGATAATTTGATTTGTTGCCCCATATTGTTGATGAAAATCAGGTTGCTAACGTCAGTAATGTTTTTTCTGTCGAAAGCATTGTATTTAATGTTGATGTCGTATTCGTATTCACCGGCTCTGAATTTTCCATCGGTATTTCCGCTGTAAGCCGTTTGCATTGTCATACCAACCGTTTGTAGCGTTAATCCCAAAGCAGCCATTTTATCACGATCTACCTGAACGTTGATTTCAGGGTTTCCTTCTTCAACGGTCAATTTAATCTCGGTTGTTCCCGGAATGGTACGCAATTCGGCTTCGGCCAATTTGGCAAATTTCATTGCGCTTTCCACATTTGGACCGGTAACAATTAATCCTAAAGTAGCATTTTGGGCTGTTCCCAAAATACCAACCGGAACCGTTTTTACTTTGGCTCCAACCAATACTTTTTCCAATTTACGTTTGATTTTTGCCGCGTAAACAAAAGCATCATCAGTACGATCTTCCTGGTCAATCATTTTTACGTCAATCTCCGCTTTGTAGGCAGTAGCTTGCGCAGCTCCAATACCTTCACTGGTTTGTCCTACAGTTGTAATTTGGCTGTGAACATACTCTTGGGTTTTTAAAAATGCTTCGGCTTTTTGGGTTATAAAGTTGGTTTGTTCCAATGAAGCGTCTTTCGGCATTTCAATTTGAACCAAAAACTCACCACTATCTGAAGTCGCGAAGAATTCCCCTCCGATAAAACCTCCTCCAAACAAACTGAAGATGGTTCCGAAAAACAATACCAATACAACCACGATTGTTTTGATGTAATGATCCAAACACCAATTCAACAATTCGGAAATCCAATTGGTGAAACGGGTTAATGAATCTTCGAACTTAAGGATAATTCTTCCGAAAAGGTTTTTCCCTTCAATGTGTTCCAATTTTCCAAAACGGGAAGACAACCACGGAATAATTGTAAACGAAGCCAACAATGAAAATAATGTCGAGATGATTACGGTAACGCAAAACTGTGTGATGATGTTGGATACTAATCCGGAACTCATTGCAATCGGCAAAAATACCACCACAATTACCAAGGTAATCGAAGTTACGGTTCCACCGATTTCGGCAGTACCGTCAAAAGCGGCACGAACACGGCTTTTGCCCATTTCCATGTGCCTGTAAATATTTTCCAATACCACAATCGCGTCATCCACAAGAATACCAACCACAAGGGAAAGTCCCAATAAACTCATCAAGTTCAAGGTATATCCCAAAAGGTAAATTCCGATAAAAGTAGCAATTAACGAAGCCGGAATCGACACCATTACAATCAATGAATTTCGGATACTGTGCAGGAAGAACAACATTACAAAGGCAACTAGAACTACTGCAATCAATAAATCGTGCAATACAGAATCTGCCGCTTCCAATGTATAAACGGTACTGTCTTTGGCGATAGCCAGTTTTAATTCATTGGTTTTGTAGTCGGTTTCCAAACCTTTAATCGTTTTGATCAATTGTTCGCTTACCGCTACGGCATTCGCATCAGATTGTTTGATTACCTGTAAAATGATGGCGCTTTTTTGATCAACACGGGAAATTTTCTCTGCGATTTTTTGGGCATCTTGTACATCGGCGATGTCTCTCAAACGAATTTCAATTCCGTTTTTGGAGGAAACAACTAGGTTTCTTAACTCTTCAACATTTTTATATTTTCCGGCAAGACGGATTAATATCTTTTGATTACGGGTTTGGATGTTTCCTGTTGGGAAATCAAGGTTCGAAGTCAAAATAGTTTGTTGCACTTGCGGAATCGAAAGTCCGTAACCCTGCATTTTTACTGCATCAAGGTTAACCTGGATTTCACGTTCCTGACCACCAATGATGTTTACCTGCGCCACACCGGCCACACGGGACAACACGGGAGCAATTTTTTTGTCAATCAAATCATAAAATGCGGCTTCGTCCATTTTACCATTGGCACCAATAGTCATAATTGGTAAATCGCTCAACGAGAATTTGGTCAAGGCCGGAGTTTTGGCATCATCGGGTAAATCACTGATAAGCGCATTGATTTTTCGCTGTGCGTCATTCATCGAAATGTCAATTTTTGCTTTGGATGTCAAAGTAATCGAAACGATGGATAAACTTTCGTATGATTTGGAATCAATTTTTTTGATGTTTTCCAAAGAAGCGATTCCGTCCTCAATTTTTTTGGTAACCGTATTTTCAACCTCACTCGGGGAAGCTCCTGGGTAAACGGTCGAAATGGTAATTACGTTTTGCTCGAATTTGGGGATCAATTCGTAGCCCAATTGGCTGTAGCTGAATAGCCCACCAAGGATTAAAATTGCAAATAATACAATTATCAGCGACGGACGTTTTATGGATATTTCTGCTAATTTCATATTTTTTTCTTTTTGCTTTAGGCAGTAAGTTTTGGGCTTTACACTTTTTAAATTGCGTAAAGCTTATTGTTTACAACTTATAGTTTGTAATTACTTAATGATTTCTACTGCGTTACCGTCTTGCAAGTTGATTTGTCCTGTAACAATTACAGTTTCTCCGTCAGATAATCCGTCAACGATTTCTACTTGGTCTCCCAAAATTCTACCTGAGGTTACTTTTTTCAATTTGGCAACACCATTTTGAACCACAAAAACTTCATTGCTGCTCACACTTCCTACGAAAGCATTTCTTGGGATCACTTTTAATTGTTGTTTTTGTTTGGAACCAAAATTAGCCGTTCCGTACATTCCCGCTTTTAAACTTTTGTCGGCGTTGTTTTCAATTTCAAGTTCCACTGGGAAATTCAAGCTTTCGTCAGCTTTTGCGGCAATAAATGTAATTTTTCCTGCAAATGTTTTATCAGGAAAAACGCTTGAAGTAACATTAATTGTGTTTCCAAGTTTTAAACCGGCAACCTGGCTTTCGTTTACGGTAACTTTTAATTTCAATTTGGAAACGTTCACGATATCAAACATTGCTGTAGCAGGCATTCCTGTAAGGATAGAACCTGGTTCGATGTATTTTTTGTTGATAAAACCTTTGATTGGGGCTTTAACTTTGGTGTCGCCTACGTTGATGTTTGCCTGTTTCAGGTTGTTTGCTGCGTTGGTCATGGCTAATTTTGCCTGATCCAATTGCTGTTTGGTTACACCGCCTGTCTGGTATGCATTTTCAAAACGGTTGTAATCTGCTTTTGCATTGTCATAAACCGCTTTTGCCGTTTGGGCATTCACATTTATAACGTCACTTCTAACGATTACCAATGTTTGTCCAACATTTACATAATCGCCTTCTTTTACCAAAACACTGATTACTTTTCCTGATTTTTCGGCAGAAAAAGTCAATTCCTGAATCGGTTCAAAATTTCCGTTGGCCAAGAAATCCAATGTAACTTCTTGAGTTTGTACTTGTGCTGTTTTTACCGAAACAGACGCATTTTTTTCGGCAACAAGATCGGTTTTGGCTTTGTTTTCGGCCTTGTTCTTGTTTAAAGTAAAGGCGATAAGCGCCAATGATCCTAAAATTATAACTGCTGTAATTATATTTTTTTTCATCTTATTTTTAGTTTAATAGGGTTTTAAGTTGTCCTTTGGATTTGATTAATGATACTTCTGCTATTTTATATGCTAATACTGCTCTGGTATAATTGTTTTGTGCTTCAAGATTTGCGTTTTCGGCGTCTAATAAATCGGTCAACGAAGCCAATCCCTGAAGGTAATTGTTCTTGGTGTTTTTCAGAATTTCCCCTGCCAATTGCATATTCTCCTTTTGATTTTGGATGGTTATAAAGTTGTTCTCAATTTGAGTTTTGGCATTTTTATAATCCAAATCGAGGGAAAGTTTGGTGTCTTTAATATCTTCTTGCAATGTTTTGATGTCAACATCAGCTTGTCTTACACGGGAACGGGTACCGAAACCATTAAAGATTGGGATTTTCATGTTTACCCCAATGGCTGAGTAGTCAGACCAATACACACCGTCTTTTGGTTTTGCAAACCATGGCATTTCCGGTCCTTGTCCTAAATAATTATAACCTGCAACCAAATTAAGTGTTGGATAGTATTCTGCTTTTACGGCTGTTTTTTGAAATTGCAATAATTCTTCTTGTTTTTTCAAAAGCAGATACTCGGTTCTGTTTTCAATGTTTGGCTCTTCGGTCAATGCTATCGGTGTTGCCTCAAATTCAGTTTTTGGGATTATGATTTGAGTTTCAATCGGCATTCCCATAAAAAACTTCAAAGAATTTTCCTGTAATTCAATTTGATTTTTGATTTGTTGGCGATCCGTGTCAATGTTGGATAATTTAACGATGATTCGGTCCAAATCAATTTTTTTGGCCAAGCCATTATCATATTGCCCTTTTACGATGTCGCGCACTTTTTTGGTGTTAACATAATTGCTGTCCAATAAAGCCAATCTCTCGCGTTGTACATAAACCGAGTAGTAATTGTTGGCTACTTTTTCGATTACCTGTTCTTCAGTCAACTGATTGTTTATTTGATAAAACTCACGAGTGGTTTTTGCAGCTCTCAAACCTGTAAAAACAGATTCGTCAAAAATCGTTTGGCTTAACGAAACTCCTGCTCCCGAAGTCCATTTTTGGCCGAAAGAAGCCTGAATTGTAGTTCCGGGTGCTCCAAAAGCCTTTCCGTCTATTACATTGGTTTGTAAAATAGGATTGTATGTCAAGCTGCCGTTTGCGGTGATTTGCGGCAAAGCTCTTGAACGTGTTTCCTGAATTTGGTATTCGCCTTTTTCAATGTCTAATTTTGATTTTTTGGCATCGGCTTTGTTCTCAAGCGCATAAGTGATAGCCGACTTTAAAGTAAGGGGCTGTGCAGGTGTTGTACTTATCCCTTGGGATTGCGCAGTGAGAGCAAAGGTTAGGAACGTTAATAAAAGTATTCTCTTCATGATAAGATTGGATTTTGTAATTGTTTTTCTAATTCTATGATCCCATTTGGGGTGGCCATAGCCCTAATGTGATATTCTAATGCTTCTAGTTCTAATTTTTGTGATTCTCTTTCGGTACTCGCTGTGCCGTGGATGCTGAAAATAAGGGTGTAATAAAATCCAACATAGATGTCTATATCTAGATTTTTTCTGTAAAGTCCCTCACGAATTCCTTTTTCTATATTGTTTTTAAAGGCCGAGTTGCATTCGTTCAGTTCCCTGGAAATTACTTTGTTGTAAATTTCGGGGTAATGTTTTCTTAACTGATAAGCCGGTGAGTTTTCCCCTGATTTAAACATTTCCTTGAACATCTTTTTGATTTCAAAATTTTCCTCGATGGCATTATGATTTTTCGCCGCGATTGTGTCCATGCTTTCGTGAATTGCTTTGTGGACCATTTCTGTGCTTTCTTCGATCAGTATTTCTTTGTTGCAGAAAAACTTGTAAATCGTTTTTTTTGAAATACACATTTCGGTGGCAATATCATCCATGGTAACGCTCTTAAAACCAAGTTTTAAGAATAGTTCCGTTGCTTTTGAAATAATTTTATCTTTCATTTTATATAACTTTTGTAATTCGAATTAAATGATACAGTAAAAGTTAGTTGGTAAATGAGGTTCGGTTGTTTAAAGTTTTAAGGAGTCGTTATTCTTAATGCGAAAATGCAAGATTGGCTATTAATTTTATATCTTTTCCTATTGGATGTCCGTCGTGTTGGTGATGTGTATTGGAATTGAGACCAAATTCCTTACGGTTAATATTTCCGGTAATTTCAAATGAAGCTTTTTGCACGCCATTGTAATTATTGTATCCGATAAATTCGGTGTCTAATTCTACCACTTTGGTTATATTTTTGATGGTAAGAAACCCTTTCAGAAAATTGAGGTTTTTACTGATTTTCTGAAAAGAAGTCGATTTGAACTTTATGATCGGCGTTTCGTTCTCTTCGAAAAGATCATCAAATTTTATATCCTTCTTCTCTCTATTTGGGTTAACAAGTTTGTCATTTACATTCAGCGAAAACTCAATGGATGCGTCTTCCACTTCGTCATTTTGTATGGCTACGTGTCCTTTGAAATTGTTTTTGTTTCCGGGCATATAACCTAGTAAGGAATGTCTTGATTTTATTAATACGTCTGATTCGTTTGAATCAATTGCCCATGCATTTTCCATGATTTTTATTTTAAGTAATGTTCTTCTATGATTTTTGTTTTTTAATTACACTTTGGAAACTTTAAACACTCTAAAAGTTTCTTTTGTTTTGCAAATGTAAGAAGGAAACTTTAAAAACCAACAAAGTTTCCATTGTTTTTTTAAATAAAATGAATAAACAAAAACTATGCCTTTATTTTTAGGGATAAAAATCACTAAAAGTGGGTATTGTAAGAATATATTTGTGTAGTTATTTTTGTAAAATAATAACCCGTTGGGTGTAATTAAATTGTTTGATTTTTAATATTGTTTATTGGTCTATCAAATATGAATTTATTGATATACTGAACCAATGTTAATGCCGTGATTTTGGCTAAAATTCTTGTTTTAAAACC
>Ga0207975_100084_pt1 | contig 86515 bp, 63 predicted proteins | sample LakWasMe91_HOW11_2_FD_183913 | JGI IMG/M metagenome (GOLD analysis project Ga0207975, IMG submission 183913) | Freshwater sediment methanotrophic microbial communities from Lake Washington under simulated oxygen tension - Sediment Metagenome... | ecosystem: Environmental > Aquatic > Freshwater >...
TAGAGTTTAGTTAAATATTTAATTGTCAGAGATTTAAATATACTAAATTTTACCTTTTTCTACAATATTTTCAGCCTAAATTATTAATCGAGTTCAGGTTGTTAGGTCTTACAATTACCCAAAAAAAATCACAATTGCCTGTCTTTAGCCCCGATTGCTTCGCCAGTTCGCTACGCTCGTGTGAGCCGATATCCTCGCAGAGATAAAGGCGAAAGCGGGACCCATATTTCCAAAAAATCCTAATTTTTCTGCTCCTGAAAACCGTTAAGTGAAATCTTTATAAAATCTTTATATCCTGCTTCGTTATATTATAAAATACTTATACGATATGATTTAACTTTGTCTTAATAAAATAAACGCCAAAATCATGAGCACTATTTTAAATCAAATAAGGATTAAAAACCAATATTTAATAAGCGTATTATCAGTCGGTACAGTCGCTTCATTGTGTTTGTTTACCCGAGATTATTTAGACTATAAAATTGTGGGTTATCTGCTCTTGGTAGTGGTCTCGGTGTTGTCTATGTTTCTAGGAATTTTACCGTTGTTGCTCAGTGCAGTTTTGAGTGCGTTGATTTTGAATTTCTTATTTATAGAACCTTATTATACGCTACATATAAGTAATGCCGAAGACTCATTGTTATTGGTTTTATTTTTCATAATTGCACTTGTAAATGCTGTCTTGACTCACAAAATCAGAAGAGCAGAGAAAATATTGCAGGTAAAAGAGGTCAGAATCAATACGATGAAACTTTACAATGCTTTATTGGATTCGTTGTCTCATGAATTGCGAACACCGATTTCGACTATTATGGGAGCGATTGATACGATTCAGACCAAATCAGTTCCTATTTCTGAAGAAAACAAGGAGAATTTATATGCAGAGATTGAGAAAGCTTCTTTGCGATTAAATCATCAAGTCGAAAATTTATTGAATATGTCCCGGTTGGAATCGGGTGTTATTGAACCCAAAATGGATTGGTGCGATTTGGAAGAACTGATTTATAATGTTTTGGATCATCTAAAAGAGGATTTGCAGTTTCATAAAGTAGTTGTTAAAACCGATGAAAATTTGCCTCTTTTCAAATTAGACTATGGTTTGATGCAGCAGATTATTTATAATTTGGTTTTTAACGCTTCTCAATACACACCCAAAGGAGCCAAAATAGAAATTAAGGTTTCTTATAATGTAGATGTTGATTTTGAATATAATCCGGATAAAACATTTCCATGTGTGATTACAATTGCCGATGATGGCATAGGCTTTCCGGAAAATGAAATTGATAAAGTGTTTGATAAATTTTATCGCCTTCAAAATTCCAAAACCGGAGGGACAGGGCTTGGGTTATCAATCGTAAAAGGATTTGTCGAAGCGCAACATGGGAAAGTAACACTTGAGAATAGGGAAGAAGGAGGTTCAGTTTTTACGCTACGTTTTCACACATTAACTATGAATACAAAAGAGATTTCAAATGAATAATAGTGCTCAAATCTTGGTAATTGATGATGAGGTTCAAATTAGGAAACTACTTGAAATCACATTGGAATCTAATGATTACAGAACATTCTTTGCCGTGAATGCAAAAGAAGGATTATCGATGGTTGCCAATCATCAGCCTGATTTGGTTATTCTTGATTTGGGTTTGCCAGATGAAGACGGGCAAGTTGTTTTGAAACGCTTACGCGAATGGTATAAAAATCCAATTATTATTTTGACGGTAAAAAGTGCCGAAGATGAAATTGTAAAAGCACTTGATAATGGGGCAAATGATTATTTGACAAAACCTTTTCGCACGCAGGAATTACTAGCTAGGATTCGAACTGCATTGCGAAATTCTGCAACCGAAGAAAAAGAACCAATAATTGAATTTGGCCCGGTTTCAATAGATTTGGCTTCTCGTATTGTGAGATTGAATAATGAAATTTTGAAACTCACAACGACCGAATATAATTTACTTTCCATTTTTGTAAGAAATGATGGCAGGGTTTTAACCCATCAATATTTACTGAAAGAGGTTTGGGGAAACAGCTATGCCGATCAGACACAATATTTACGTGTTTTTGTTGCGCAACTTAGAAAAAAAATAGAAGAAGATCCCAACCGCCCTAAGTTCATCATCACGGAATCCGGCGTAGGCTACCGATTCAATACAGCTTAAAATCAAGTAAAAGTTTATAGTAAATGATTTGATATGGAGTGATTTAGGTACTTCGTACAGGACTTTTCATGTCCAATAATTAATGAATAAATAAATAGAATTAAATTTAAATAAAATGAATAAATCAACGGTTCAAAAAGTTACGGCAGCAACGCTTTTGGTTGCACTCGGAATTATTTACGGAGATATAGGAACCAGTCCGTTATATGTTATGAAAGCCATTGTTGGGCAAAGGGAAATATCAAAATTATTGGTGTATGGAGGAATTTCGTGCATATTTTGGACACTTACTTTTCAAACGACTTTTAAATATGTTTTAATGACCCTTTCTGCAGATAATCATGGGGAAGGTGGTGTGTTTTCACTTTATGCTTTGGTTAAACGATTTGGAAAAGGAAAATTAGTTATTCCAACTATTTTGGGAGCGACAACGCTTTTGGCTGATGGAATTATAACACCACCAATTTCAGTGGCTTCGGCAGTAGAGGGATTGGGTGATGTAGTTCCGGGTATTCCAATTCTTCCGATAGTTCTCGTAATCCTGTCCGGACTTTTCTTTTTTCAGCGTTTTGGAACTCAAAAAGTAGGTTTCTTTTTTGGCCCTGCCATGGTCGTTTGGTTTTCGATGCTTTTGGTATTGGGATTTATCCAAATTTTGGAACATCCTGCGATTTTGACCGCTTTGAATCCTGTGTATGCCTATGAGTTATTGGTTGAGTATCCTCATGGATTTTGGCTTTTGGGAGCTGTTTTTCTTTGCACAACGGGAGCCGAGGCATTGTATTCGGATTTGGGACATTGTGGAAAGGGAAATATCAGGATCACTTGGGTTTTTGTAAAAATAGCTTTGGTTGTCAATTATTTGGGACAGGCTTCCTGGCTGATGAATCAGAGCAAACCTTTTCTTGAAGGTAAAAATCCTTTTTATGGCATCATGCCGCAATGGTTTTTGTTTTCGGGTGTTGTGATTTCGACATTTGCAGCAATTATTGCTTCCCAAGCATTGATAAGCGGTTCATTTACATTGATTAATGAAGCGGTATCACTTAATTTTTGGCCTCGTGTGACGATGAAAAACCCAACCAATTTGAAAGGTCAGATTTACATTCCGTCGGTGAACACTATTTTATGGGTTGGCTGTATTTTGATGGTTTTGTATTTTAGGACTTCATCCAATATGGAAGCGGCTTATGGATTTTCGATTACCATAGCGATGCTGATGACCACTGTTCTTTTAAATTATTATTTGATTTACATCAAAAAAATGAACAGGATTCTCATTGCTGCAATCATCACCGTTTTTGTGGTTATCGAACTAGCATTTTTCGCCGCCAATATTGTAAAAATCAAAGAACGTTGGATGTTTTTATTCTTTGAGTTGTTTATATTTATGACGATGTATGTTTGGTATTTTTCAAGAAAAATCAACAATAAGTTAGTGAAATTTACCAATTTAACGGAACATACGGCTAAGTTGAATGAATTAAGCAATGATGTGACTATTCCAAAGTATTCGACTCATTTAATATATTTATCAAAAGCGGACAGGAATTATGAAATTGAAGAGAAAATATTGAATTCTATCTTTTCTAAAAATCCAAAAAGAGCGGATGTATATTGGTTTTTTCATATTAACAGGACTAATTCTCCTTTTGATTTGAATTATGAAGTTTTAGAGTTATTGGATGATAAAGTAATTAAGATTGTCTTGAATATAGGTTTTAGAATCCAACCAAAAGTCGAATTGTATTTTAAACGAATTGTTCAAAATCTTGTTGACAATAAGGAACTTAATTTGCATATTCGTCCCGATGGTTCAACAAAATATAATTCGGAACCTGATTTTAAATTTATAATTATAGAGAAATTTTTGTCGGTAGAAAATGAGTTTTCTGTTAGAGATGGAATCCTGTTGAATTCCTACTATATGTTGAAAAACATGTCACTGTCGGATACAAGGGCTTTCGGATTGGACAGAAGTGATGTAGTTATCGAAGAAATTCCTATAGTTTATAATCCTATTGCAAAATTAGAATTGGATAGAAAGCTTGTTAATTAGATAATGTTTTAGGTTAAAAAAGATTTCAGATTAGAAATAATATACTTCTAATCTGAAATCTTTCTTTATTAGAAGTAGAAATCAAATTTTTTAATTATCTAATATTTTTACATAGAAATTTTGTCGTTTTTAGCATCGATTTCTAATTCTTATAGTTTAATCATTTTTTTTAAAACCAACGATTTATCCTCATTAATCGCTATTTCATTTATCAAAACTGTAATTTTGTACAAATTCTACTCCATTGAAAAAAGTACTTATCATAGACGACGAAGAGAAACTTCGTAAGCTTATAGCCAGAATTATCCATTTGGAAGGTTTTGAAGTTATAGAAGCAGGAGATTGCAAAACAGGTTTGAAAAAACTAGAACAAAGCAATATTGATATAGTGCTTTGTGATGTTAAGCTTCCTGACGGAAATGGCGTTGATTTAACAGCAATTATAAAAGAAAAGAATCCATATACCGAGGTAATTCTATTGACCGCATATGGAAATATCCCCGATGGAGTTCAGGCTATCAAAAACGGAGCTTTCGATTATATAGTTAAAGGTGATGACAATAACAAAATAATCCCATTGCTTCACAGAGCCGTTGAAAAAGTAAAACTGACCAAAAAAGTTGCGCAATACGAAGCACAACTAGATGCTAAATTTTCATTCGAAGGAATTATCGGGAATTCCAAAGCATTGCAACAAGGAATTGAATTAGCCAAAAAAGTGGCTCCCACCGATACAACGGTTTTGCTAACAGGTGAAACCGGAACAGGAAAAGAGGTTTTTGCTCAGGCAATCCATCAATCAAGTAATAGAAAAAACGAAAATTTTGTTGCAATCAATTGTTCCGCTTTTAGTCATGATTTGTTAGAAAGTGAAATGTTTGGGCATACTTCAGGAGCATTCACAGGGGCAACAAAAGACAAAAAAGGTTTATTTGAGGAAGCCAATAATGGAACCATTTTTATGGATGAGGTAGGTGAATTACCTATAGATCTGCAAGCAAAACTGTTGCGTGTCATTGAAAATGGGGAATTTATTAAAATTGGCGAAAGCAAAGTAACCAAAGTAAATATAAGAATTATTGCAGCGACCAATCGCGATTTATTAAAAGAAATTGGAGCAGGGAATTTTCGCCAAGACTTGTATTATCGGTTGTCAGTATTTCAAATTCCTTTGCCATCATTAAGAGAACGTGTTGCAGATATTGAAACCCTTGCGAAGCACTTTTTGCATTTCTTCGCTTTAAAAACCAATAAAAGAATCAAAACCTTATCAAATGAATTTGTTCATTTACTTAAAATGCATACTTGGCCCGGGAATATTCGTGAACTAAAAAATGTAATCGAAAGAAGTGTTATTTTAGAAACGAATGAAGCGCTTATGCCTGACAGTCTTCCAATCGAAATTCAGCAATTGGAGCCTTCCAATACCGAAAATTCGAATAAAATACTTTCTGCTTTTTCATTGGCTTCGACCGAAAAACTGCATATTCAAAAAGTATTGAACTACACTAATGGCAACAAAACAGAAACAGCCCGACTGCTCGGAATCGCCTTAACAACGCTTTATAGAAAGCTTGAAGAATACAAAATAAGTTAAAACCCTATCGTTTTGAAAGTATCAACCCTATCGTTTCGATAGGGTTTTTTATTGCCCGAAATTCAGAAATAAAAATAAAACGTGTAAAATCAAAGGGTTAGAAATTAGTCTTGGAATTTGGCTTGCTTTTGGCATGTATTCTAAAAATGAACAAAAAAAGTAAACATAAACCAAAATGAAAAACAGAACACTTTTATGATGACACTAATTTTAGTTGGAGCTGGACTGCTATGCTTTGCACTCCTATTTGCATCGATTAATTATTTCGAAAAAATTTAAGATATGATAGCCTTATTTATAATTGCGATAGCAGTATTTGTATATATCTGCTATGTGTTGGTAAAACCTGATAAATTTTAATCATGAATACAGAAATTTTAGGAATTATTGCAATGTTTCTCATTACACTGGGATTGTCAATCCCATTAGGAAAATACATTGCTAAAGTTTATTTGGGTCAAAAGACATTTTTAGATCCTATTTTCAATCCAATTGAGAAGTTGTTTTATAAGATTAGCGGGATTGATGTTACAAAAGAAATGAACTGGAAACAACACATGGTTGTTTTGCTAACATTGAACATGATCTGGTTTTTATTGGCTATGTTCGTTTTAATGTGCCAAGGATGGCTTCCGCTTAATCCCGACAATAATCCGAACATGACAGATGATTTGGCTTTTAATACCGCTATTTCTTTTATTGTGAATTGCAATCTTCAGCATTATTCTGGGGAAACCGGTTTAAGTTATTTGGGACAATTGTTTTTAATGTTTTTACAGTTCGTTTCAGCCGGAATCGGATTGGCAGCCGCAGCAGTATTGTTTAACGCTTTAAAAGAAAGGACTACCGAGAATCTGGGGAATTTCTACAACTATTTTATCAAATCATGCACTCGAATTTTGCTTCCTATTTCAATAATTGTAGCCGTTATTTTGTTGTTTAACGGTACACCAATGACTTTTGAGGGAAAACAAACAATGACGACACTACAAGGAGACACTGTTCAGGTTTCTCAAGGGCCTGTTGCCGCATTTACTGCAATTAAACATGTTGGTACGAACGGGGGAGGTTTTTTTGGGGCCAACTCGGCACATCCTTTTGAAAATCCCAATTATTTTACCAATATGGTCGAAATGGTGGCGCAAATAATTATTCCTTTTGCCATGATTTTTGCCCATGGATTTTATTTGAAACGTCGTAAACTTTCCTGGATGATTTTCAGTGTGATGACTATAGGCTTTCTGGCTTTGACCATTCCTACGGTAATTACAGAAATGAATGGTAATCCAAAGATTGCCGCTATGGGAATAGATACTTCTAAAGGAGCTACTGAAGGAAAAGAAGTGCGATTTGGGGCAGCAGCTTCGGGATATTGGAGTATTGCCACGACAGTAATCTCAACAGGTTCAGTAAATTCAATGCATGACAGTGCTATGCCGCTCTCGGGTATGAATCAATTGTTAGCCATGATGGTCAACTGTTTTTACGGTGGCTGTGGTGTCGGAATATTGAATTTTTACATTTTCATCATTCTTGCGGTATTCATCAGCGGATTGATGGTGGGGCGTACACCTGAATTTCTAGGAAAGAAAATTGAAGCCCGGGAAATGAAAATTGCCATGATAGTCGCTTTATTGCACACAGTATTGATTTTAGCCGGAACGGCGCTTTCAACAGCATTTCCGGAACAAGGAGCCAGTACATTGAACAATCCGGGATTTCATGGTTTTAGTGAAATACTGTATGAATTCACTTCTTCGGCGGCAAACAATGGTAGTGGGTTTGAAGGTCTTGGTGATAACAATCCATGGTGGAATATCACAACAGGAATTGTGCTTATTTTATCAAGATTCTTACCAATAATAGGGCCGATTGCAATCGCAGGAATTTTGGCCAATAAAAAACATATTCCTGAAAGTGCTGGAACCTTAAAAACGGATACTGCAACCTTTGGACTGATGATTTTTTCTGTCATTGCTATCATCGCTGCTTTGTCTTTCTTTCCTGCCTTGGCTTTAGGGCCGATTGCTGAATTTTTTTCTATAAAATAAAACTATAATGAAAACTAAAAATAAATCATTGTTTCAGAAAGAGTTAATGCTAGAAGCTTTAAAACAATCTTTTTTAAAGCTGAACCCTGCCACACTTTTTAGAAATCCAATTATGTTTACCGTAGAAATCGGTACAGCAGTAATGTTTTGTGTTTGTCTTTGGATTTTATCCGGAGAACAGTCCCAAGGAAGTTTTGCTTATAATTTTGCAATCTTTCTAATTCTATTATTTACATTACTTTTTGCCAATTTTGCGGAAGCAATAGCCGAAGCCAGAGGTAAAGCTCAAGCGGACAGTTTGAGAAAAACCCGTGAAGAAACTCCTGCCAAAAAAATAGAACAAGTGGGGGACATGTATGTAAATGAACTAGTCGTTGTTCCGTCATCAAGTCTAAGAAAAGGAGATGTTTTCATTTGTGAAACAGGGGATATTATTCCAACAGACGGCGAAATCATTGAAGGCTTGGCTACCATTGATGAAAGTGCAATTACAGGAGAAAGTGCGCCGGTTATTAGAGAAGCAGGAGGGGACAAAAGTTCCGTGACCGGAGGGACAAAAGTATTATCCGATAAAATTAAGGTACAAGTTACAACCGAGCCTGGGGAGAGCTTTTTGGATAAAATGATTGCCTTGGTCGAAGGTGCTTCACGACAAAAGACACCTAATGAAATCGCATTAACGATACTTCTAGCAGGCTTTACCTTAATCTTCATAATTGTCTGTGTTACCTTAAAACCTTTTGCCGATTATGCCCATATTCCAATCACCATAGCGGCTTTTATTTCGTTGTTTGTCTGTTTGATACCTACAACAATCGGAGGGCTTTTATCTGCAATTGGTATTGCCGGTATGGACAGGGCTTTGCGCGCCAATGTAATTACAAAATCAGGTAAAGCAGTTGAAACTGCCGGTGATATTGATGTATTGTTACTCGATAAAACAGGTACAATAACTATAGGAAACAGAAAAGCTACAAGGTTCTATACGACGGAGAATGTAGATCAAAAAGACTTCGTTAAATACTGTATGCTTTCTTCCTTGGCAGATGAAACTCCCGAAGGGAAATCGATTGTTGAATTAGCGGGTGAGAGTATCAAAGAAAAGCTCTCTATTGATGGAGCAACACTTATCAAATTTACAGCCGAGACGAGATGCAGCGGTGTCAATTTACCCGACGGCACAAGAATCCGAAAAGGAGCCTCCGATTCCATTAAGGGAATAAGCGAAAAAGCGGGTAACAATTTTCCAAAAGATATTGAGGGAAATGTCATCAATATATCTAAAAATGGAGGAACACCTTTGGTTGTTTCAGTTAATGAAAAAGTCATGGGGGTTATCGAATTACAGGATATTATAAAACCGGGAATTCAGGAACGTTTTGAGCGTTTGCACAAAATGGGGGTAAAAACCGTGATGGTAACAGGAGATAATCCGCTAACAGCCAAATTTATTGCCGAAAAAGCAGGTGTAGATGATTTTATCGCCGAGGCAAAACCCGAAGACAAAATGAATTACATCAAAAATGAGCAGCAGCTTGGTAAGTTGGTTGCGATGATGGGTGACGGTACCAATGATGCTCCCGCCTTGGCTCAGGCCGATGTTGGAGTTGCTATGAACAGTGGAACTCAAGCTGCCAAAGAAGCCGGTAATATGGTGGATTTGGATAACGACCCAACCAAACTGATTGAAATTGTCGAAATAGGGAAACAATTGTTAATGACAAGGGGGACTTTGACCACTTTTAGCATTGCCAATGACGTTGCTAAGTATTTTGCCATCATCCCTGCACTTTTCATAACAGCTATTCCTTCATTGCAGGGATTGAACATCATGCAGCTGCATAGTCCTGAAACCGCCATTTTATCGGCAGTTATCTTCAATGCTATTGTGATTCCGTTTTTGATTCCGCTAGCTTTAAAAGGAGTTGCTTACAAACCGATTGGGGCATCGGCTTTATTGAGAAGAAATTTACTTTGGTACGGACTTGGAGGTATCATTGTCCCTTTTATTGGGATTAAAGCAATAGATATTGTAGTAGCATTATTCATGTAAAATAAAAATAATAAAGATGAAAACACACATTATATCAGGAATAAAATTGACAGCCTTATGCTTGGTTTTTTTCTCTGTAATTTACACCATGTTCATTTTAGGAATTGCTCAAATTACTCCCAATAGCGGAAAAGGGGAAATCCTTGAAGTAAATGGTAAAAAGCAGTATGCCAACATAGGTCAATTGTTTACCGATCCCAAATACTTTAATTCAAGACCATCTGCCGTAAACTATAATGCTGCAGGTTCAGGGGGAAGCAACAAAGGACCAAGCAATCCGCAGTATTTGGCCGAAGTCCAAAAAAGAATCGACACTTTCTTGATTCAGAATCCCGAAATTAAAAAAAGTGAAATCCCTGCCGATTTAGTTACAGCAAGTGGCAGTGGACTAGATCCCAATATTTCAGTACAAGCTGCAAAAGTTCAGATTAAACGAATCGCCAAAATTAGAAACATCGAACAAGAAAAATTGGTACAGTTAATTAGCAAAAATACTGAAAACCCTTTGTTGGGAATTTTTGGTCCCGAAAAAATTAATGTCCTTAAATTAAACATTGCTTTAGATAAATTAAAATAAAATGAATTCAAATATAGCAAGCCTGTTAGCAGCTCTTTCCTCATTTGGTTTACAAGCGCAAACTGATACTGTAAAAAAAGCAAATCCCTTAAAAATAAGTGGATATATAGAAACATACTATGCCTATGATTTTGGTCAGCCGGAAAACAATACCCGTCCAGCTTTCCTCTACTCTTACAATCGTCATAACGAGGTGAATTTAAATTTAGGTTTTATCAAGGCAGCGTATGAAAAAGACAATGTTAGGGCGAACTTAGCTTTAATGACAGGAACCTACAGTAACGCGAATTTAGCGGCCGAAGAAGGTGTTTTAAAAAATATTTATGAAGCCAATGCCGGAGTAAAACTTTCAAATACTCAAAATCTTTGGGTAGATGCGGGAATATTTTCTTCACATATAGGTTTTGAAAGCGCAATTGGTAAAGACTGTTGGAATTTAACCCGAAGTATTCCTGCTGAGAATTCGCCTTATTATGAAAGTGGTGTAAAAATATCCTACACTTCCAATAATGGCAAATGGTTTTTAAGCGGATTGGTTTTAAACGGTTGGCAACGCATTCAGCGTGTTGACGGAAATAAAACCTTAGCTTTTGGGCACCAGTTGACCTATAAGCCCAATACAAAAATAACCTTGAACAGCAGCTCGTTTATTGGCAATGATAAGCCGGACGATTCAAAACAGATGCGCTATTTTCATAACCTTTATGGACAATTCCAACTTAATGAAAAATGGGGGGTGACTACAGGTTTTGATATTGGGGTAGAGCAAAAAGGCACAGGAAGTGAAAGTTATAACTGTTGGTACTCACCCATTTTAGTTGCAAAATATAAAGTCACCGACAAAATAGATATTGCAGCTAGGGGAGAGTATTATTCAGATAAAAATCAGGTAATAATTGCAACCGGTACACCAAATGGCTTTCAAACTTATGGATATTCCGTAAATTTAGATTATAATTTTTATGACAATGTAGTTTGGCGTATTGAAGCCCGAAATTTGAGTAGCAAGGATGAAATTTTTACTGATGACAATGAGCTGTCCAGGCAAAATTTTGCAATGGTAACAGCTTTGGCTATTTCATTTTAACCCAACTAAAAAAGTTGTATTTTGGAAAATAAAAGGGAAGATAATGTACAGCACTTTCTCGATTTAATAAAAAAATCACGTAGGGGGAAATTTAAAGTCTACATCGGTATGAGTGCCGGTGTAGGCAAAAGTTTTCGTATGCTTCAAGAAGCGCATTCTCTACTAAAAAACGGAATTGATATTAAAATTGGCTATATCGAAACTCATAACCGTAAAGAGACTCAAGATTTATTGGAAGGCCTTCCTTTGATTCCAAGAAGAAAACTTTTTTATAAAGGCAAGGAACTTGAGGAAATGGATGTGCAGGCAATTATCAATTTACGGCCTGAAGTGGTAATTGTTGATGAATTGGCACACACTAATATCGAAGGAAGTAAAAACGAAAAGCGTTGGCAAGATGTTATGGAAATTCTCGAAGCAGGAATAAATGTAATCAGTGCTGTAAATATCCAACATATTGAAAGCCTTAATGAAGAGGTGAAAAGCATTACCAATGTTGAAGTGAAAGAACGGATTCCCGATATCGTTTTGGCTCAGGCCGATGAAGTGGTAAACATTGATTTGACCGCAGACGAATTAATAACACGTCTAAAAGAAGGTAAAATATATCAGGCCGAAAAAATAGAAATGGCACTTAAAAATTTCTTTAAAAGTGAACATATATTACAACTTCGGGAATTGGCACTTAAAGAGGTGGCCAGTCAGGTGGAACGAAAAGTTGAAATTGAAGTACCAAAAAATAAAGCAATAAGACACGAAAAATTTCTTGCCTGCATTAGCAGCAATGAGAATACCGCCAAAAGAGTTATTCGAAAAACAGCAAGACTAGCTAACTATTATAACAGTAAATGGTATGTTTTATATGTTCAATTGCCTAATGAAAGTGTTGATAAAATTGCTCTTGATAAGCAACGGCACCTCATTAATAATTTCAAGTTAGCCACCGAACTCGGAGCAGAAGTTGTCAAAATTGAACATACCAAAATAGCCAAAGCCATTATTGAACAGGCGGAGCAAAAAAATGTAACAACGGTTTGTATTGGAAAACCGCGAATGAATATAATGAAAGTCATTCTTTCTACGAATATTTTTAAAGAGTTGCTAAATAAATTATCTTCGAGTGATATCGATTTAATCATTTTAAGCTGAAAAAATGAAACCGCCATTGATAACAAGTTTGCGCAAGCAATTGAAAATCATCGAACACCGATGAAAATATAATGTTGTGAGATAAACACCGATAAATAAAAGGCGGCCCGAGCGGTAGCGAATTGGCGAAGCATAACATATATGACCGATGACAAATAAATTTTACATAGATGAAAATAAAAACAAAACTTACGCTTGGCGTTGGATTACTATTTTTTCTGATAGTATTACTTGTAGGATTAGCAACCCGACAAGTATATAAATTATCCAATGACACAGAAAACATACTTGTAGCAAATTACAATTCATTGGATTATTCCAGAAATATGCTTAAAGAATTAGGGAAAATTGAAAAGGAAGGAAAATCTTTTGAAAAATTTGACAAGTTTTTAAAATTGCAATCCCAAAATATAACCGAAATCGGTGAAGACGAGTTTACTCAAAATCTTATCGAAGATATTGTAATGTATAAAAAACAAAATACAAGTCTTTTAGCTAGTAAAATCCGTAATGATATTTTTGATATTATGAAGGTAAATATGGATGCTATTCAGCGAAAAAGCAATATAGCTTCCAAAACAGCTCAGGATGCAATACTATGGATCTCTTTAACCGGTACCACTTGTTTTGTCATAGCCTTTACCCTTCTTATAAATTTGCCAAGCAACATAGCTAACCCTATCAGGGACTTGACTAATAGTATTCGTCAAATTGCAGATAGAAATTACCAACAACGTGTTCATTTTGAAAGTCATAATGAGTTTGGTGATTTAGCCCGATCTTTCAACACAATGGCTATGAAATTGCAAGAATACAATGAAAGTAATTTGGCTAAACTCATGATGGAGAAAAAGCGTGTTGAAACACTGATAAACAATATGCGGGATCCGGTTATAGGATTAGATGATAAGAACACCATTTTATTTGTTAACGAACAAGCATTGAATATTTCCAGTTTGAAAGCTATTGAAGTTATAGGGAAATCTGCTAATGAAGTAGCAATTTCAAATGATTTAATACGCTCTTTGTTACAACATTTGGTTGATAATGAAATCAAAAGTAAACCTGAAACTTTGAAAATTTATGCCGATAAAAAAGAAAGTTATTTTGAAAAACAATTTATTCCCATCGAGATAATTCCAACAGGGGAGAAAGAAAGGATAAACATTGGTTCATTTATTATTCTGCGTAATGTAACTGCTTATAAAGAGCTTGATGAAGCCAAGACCAATTTTATAGCAACCGTTTCACATGAATTCAAGACACCAATTGCTTCTATGAAAATGAGTTTGCAATTATTGGAAAATGAAGGCATTGGCGAACTCAATCAGGAACAAAAAGAATTGGTCCACAGTATCTATGATGATGCCAATAGGTTATTAAAGACCACAGGTGAGCTATTGAATATTACCCAAGTAGAATCCGGAAAAACCAAGATAAACATTGAGCATTGTGCTGTTAAGCCAATTGTGATGCAAGCAATAGAGTCAACAAAAAGTACTGCAGAACAAAATAAAATAAAACTGGAGCTGATAACTGAAGAAAATTTACCTGAAATACTTGTTGATAAAGAGAAAACAGTATGGGTGATTTCAAATTTAATTTCAAATGCTATTCGCTATTCCTATGAAAACTCCTCTGTTAGGATCGAAGTAGAAAAGGATTCAAAAAATATTTTTATAAGTGTGATAGATAATGGACTTGGTATATCATCACAATATAAAGATAAGATTTTTGATAAATATTTCAGAGTTCCGGGAACGGTAAAGGAAGGAACTGGCCTTGGACTTGCCATAAGCAAAGAGTTTATTGAAGCGCAGGGAGGAAAAATTTCTGTTGAAAGCGAATTAGGATCGGGCAGTAAATTTACTGTTCAGTTAAACATTGGTTAGATGTTGCAGAAGTTTGGATATGTAAGCAAAAAAATGGTCTGAGTTAAGTAAAAGCGATGTAGTTATCGAAGAAATTCCAATAGTTTATAATCCTATTACTAAATTGGTATTGAATAGGAAAATGGTTAATTAGAGGTTAGAAATTAGAAGTTAGAATTTCTAACTTCTAACTTTACTAGCAATCTGCCATATTCACGGCAATTGCGAGTCCGCCTTCGGAAGTTTCTTTGTATTTTGAGTTCATGTCTTTGGCGGTCTGCCACATCGTGTCTATAACTTTGTCAAGGGAAACTTTGGCGTTTTTGGCGTCGGTTTCCAGAGCGAGTTCGGCTGCGTTTATGGCTTTTATGGCTCCCATGGTGTTTCTTTCGATACAAGGAATTTGTACTAAACCACCGATTGGATCACAGGTTAGGCCTAAGTGGTGTTCCATAGCAATTTCAGCAGCCATTAAAACCTGTTCCGGGCTTCCGCCTAACAATTCGCATAGTGCACCCGCAGCCATGGCGCTCGAAACGCCTATTTCGGCTTGACAGCCACCCATTGCCGCAGAGATGGTAGAGCCTTTTTTGAAAATACTCCCTATTTCACCGGCAACCATCAAGAATTTTTTGATTTCGTTTTCGCCGCCCTGATGGTTTTCGATAACCAAATAATACATTAAAACGGCAGGAATTACTCCGGCGCTTCCATTGGTAGGAGCGGTGACTACTCGTCCTAGAGCCGCGTTTACTTCGTTTACCGCCAATGCAAAACAGCTAACCCATTTTAGAATTTGGCGAAATTTAACTTCGGTTTTCCTGATTTCTTCGAGCCATTCCTGTGGTGTGGAATAATTGGATAAACCAATTAGATTTTGGTGCATGTCAAAGGCGCGTCTTCGAACGTGTAATCCGCCCGGAAGTATTCCCTCGGAATGGCAGCCAATATACATACATTCCAACATGGTTTTCCAAATACGCATTAATTCGTGATGAATCTCTGCTTCGGGACGCATGGATTTTTCATTATCATATACGATTTCCGAAATGGTTTTGTTTTCCTTCGCGCAATAAGCTAAGAGTTCGCTGGCTTTATCGATAGGATAGGGGAAGGCACATTTTATGGCTTCTTTAGCCTTTACATCTTCTCTTTCTTCTTTAACAACAAATCCGCCTCCTATGGAGTAAAATGTAGAACTATATTTGGTTTCATCATTGAAGTAAGCTGTGAATGTTAATCCGTTGGCATGGAATGGAAGAAAGTTTTTATTGAAAACAATGTCCTGAAGTATGAAAAAAGGAATAGGCGTTTGGTTTCCTAAAAGGATTTCATTTTTGGTTTCGATCGATTTGATGATTCCTTCGATATTTTGGACAGGAATGTATTCGGGGTCTTGACCACTTAATCCGAGCATAACTGCAAAATCGGTGGCGTGTCCTTTTCCTGTTAATGAAAGAGAACCGTATAAATCGACTTTAACTCTCGTGATTTTGTTAATATCAAATTCACTTTTCAGTTCGTTTAAGAAGCGCTCGGCAGCACGCCAAGGGCCAAGTGTATGTGAACTGGATGGGCCAACACCAATTTTTAGCATATCAAAAACCGAGATACATGCTTCCATAAATCTTTATAATATTAGATGAACAAATATAATTATTAACTGCAAGTATAATGGAAAATTTTGTGCTTTATAATGATAATTTGATAATTTAATCTTAAAAATTATTTGTTAGTTTGAGGTATTGATAATTTTGGTACGGTTTAGAAAATAGATTGTTGATGTTTAGCCCCGATTAAAGTGGAAATCCTCTTGTACTGGGGTTCAGTACAAGAGATTGCAACGGAAAGCGGGTGGATATTCGTAAAAAAAATCAAATGTTCTGCTCCTTAAAAAAATCAAGTTGAGGTTATTTGACTTTGAATTTTGATGTTGATAAGTGTTTTAACAAATATTTCATAGTTTTTACTGATTTTATTGGCTTTAAAAGATTTAAATCATACATTTGTCGCTACATTCAAAAATTCCGGAAAACATGTTTGAATTTCACCAGTATTTAGGCTTTTTACTTTTCTTAACCATCCTTACAATGGGGTTTTGGTTAATGTTTTTCTTGGTTGGTTTCGTATCTTACTGGGTAGGAGGAGCAACTTGGGAAGCTTACAAAGAAAAGAAAGCAAAACAAAAAGAGGAAGAAGCATAGCTTTTTTCACTTTACAAATAAAAAAGGACTCGCTTGCGAGTCCTTTTTTTGTGGTATTGGGAGGGGATTATCCAGGAAAGTCTCCATTATCTCCCCCTCCTTCATTTTTGGGTTGTGTATTCTTCTCTTTGTCGTTTTTAGGTTTGTTGAAACGGTAGGTAAACGATAAGTTAAATTGGCGTTTACGGAACTGCATTTCACTATACGATGTTTGGTTGTCAAGGTAAGTATAGGATCTCATTTTTCTGGTGTTGAAAATATCACTGATATTGAACGCTAATGTTGCTTTGTCTTTCATTAGGTCTTTACTGAAAGCGGTATTCATACTAAACTGATCCAAGCTTCTTCCTTGTGCCGTTTTTTGTGCTCCGTTATACATGGCATTCAATTGCCAGTCGATTTTGTAAGGTAGAGTCAATTTTGAATTCACTCTGGCAAACCAGTTGTTGGCTTGGTTGTCAAGATTTTGAACAATATAATTGCCATTAGTATCTGTGTATGTATGCTCTCCAGTAGTTTTTACATTGTATAAATTGAAATTACTGTTTACTCTCCATATTTTGAATGGGGTGTAATTTAGGGTAAATTCAAAACCATATTTTTGTTCATGCCCTAAGTTAATCGGCTGACTTTTCACTACAGGAACGCCATTTACTAAATCACCAGTTTGAGATCGAACAAAGCTGAAAACGTCTTTTGTGTTTTCAAAATAAGCTGATGTATTAAATGTTACCTTATCCCAACGCTTGATGTATCCAAAGTCAAATTTGTCGGTTAGAGAAGGGTCTAGATCTGGATTTCCTTGAAAAATATTAACGTTACTTGAATAGTTTACGGCTGGGTTCATAAAACGTCCTCTAGGTCTTGTTAGACGTTTGCTATAGCTTGTAGTCAAGTTGCTTTGATCTGAAATTTCATAGCTAACGAAGGCACTTGGAAATAGATTATTGTATTTTTTGGTGTTAAAATCGTTAGTGTCCAATAAATTTACGTGGATATTGGTGTCTTCCCAACGCAAACCAAATAAATAAGAGAATTTATTTACTTTGAAGCCATACTGTGTGTAAAGAGCGTTGATGTTTTCTTTATATTCTAAAGTATTTGATAAATTGTCTATTCTTGCCCCTTGATCGTCAAGTACGTAATATTGGTTGTTTAAATCTCCAAAACTTCCTTTGTATCCTGCTTCAAATTGGCTACCTTTTCCTAATGGCAGTACATAATCAGCTTGAATTTGTGCTTGTTTTTGAACCTGATTGTTTAAGGTGTTGTTGTAATTGTTTGAACCTGTAATAATGCTTTGGCTGTCATCAGTATTTCTTGAAAGCGAACCATCAATTGTAAGTTTGTGACCTTTATCGTTGAAGTTTTTAATCAGGTTTGAATTATATGAAACGTTTTCACTACCTGTATCTCCATTGTTCAAACGATAAGTGGAACCAGTGAAATTATGAGCGGCATCATAGTTGTTGTAGTTGATTATATCATTGGAATCACCTGTATATTTTTCATAATTGATTGCATTTGTCCAATACGTATTCTCAGCAACTGTCCATTCAAGACCGGCTCTTCCGTTAAAACCATCATTGGTTCTTTTCGTGTCACGGTCTTCGTCTAAATAATTTTTAACAGAACCGTCGTCATTAAAATACTGAGAATTAGTTTTACCGCCTCCTTCATTTGTTCTGTGGTTGTAACCTGCAGTGGTGAAGTAGTTTAATCTTTCTGTTTTGTAATTAAGATTTGCACTTAAACCGTAAGTTTCTGGAATACCCGTTGAGGCGATAAAAGTTCCGTTGAAACCCTGATTTTTCCCTTTTTTAAGGACGATATTGATAATTCCAGAACCGCCTTCGGCATCATATCGTGCTGAAGGATTAGTGATTACTTCAACTTTATCAATGGCATCAGCAGGAAGTTGTCTTAAAGCTTCTGCTATATTTACGGCATAAGAAGGTCTTCCGTCGATTAAAATTCGGACATTATCACTTCCTCTTAAGCTTACATTTCCTTCGGTATCTACAGAAACAGAAGGAACATTATCCAAAACATCACTTACTGTTCCTCCTTTTACGATCATATCCTGACCAACATTGTATACTTTTTTGTCCAGTTTTATTTCGACCGATGATTTTTCGGAACGGACAACTACTTCATTTAATTGCGAAGCATCATCTTCAAGTGAGATGGTGCCAAGAGAAGTTCTTTCAGTTATGTTTTTTCCTTTTATTGTGACTGATTTAAACGAAATAAACTCAATCGTAATATCATAAATTCCCGGTACAACATCAGCACTAAATTCTCCTTTATTATTAGTAATTCCTCCGGAAAGGGCTTTTGGATTTTTAGTATTTTTCAAGGTAACGGTTGCATCTTCCAAGGGCTGGTTGCTCTTTTTATCTACAATTTTACCTATTACTTTTACTTTGAATATCGTAGTAGGTCCTTGTTGTGCATAGTTGGACAGTCCAATAAAAAGGGACAAAAGAACCAGTGTGAATTTTAAATTTTTCATTAAATAGTAAATAAATGTTTCTCTTTGGATAGAGAAAGCTTGTAAAGGTTTAAAGTTGATATCCTAAATTAATGTTAATGTCTAAATAAAAGGAATTACTTTTTCAAGATCACGGCCTATAATCGCTTTGTCGCCATTAACCACTATTGGACGTTCAATGAGAATGGGATTATCAACCATTGCTTGAATAATTTGTTCGTCGGTCAGTGTTTTTCCCTTGAAGTTTTCTATCCAAATACTTTCTTTTTGACGAACTAATTCAATTGGTGATAAATCTAATTTTTGAAGCAATATGCTTAATTCGGTTGCAGTTGGTGGAGTTTTTAGGTAATTGATGATTTCGATTTCCTTGTTGGATTCTTCTAAAAAAAGTAAACAACTTCTTGATTTTCCGCAACGTTGATTATGGTATATTTGTATCATTTTGTATGAGAGTTAGAAAATTAAAATTATTTTGATTCGGGCAAAAATAAGATTTGAAAAAGTATTTGAAGTATAATTTGTTTATAAAAAAGATCAAATGTTTGTAGAACAGGGAATTAATAGTGAAAATAAATTTTGGAAATATATTTTAGGCTCCATATTTGTGATTGGGGCTTCATTTTTGGGTCAAATGCCTATGTTGGGTTTATTGATGGCTCAGACAGTATTTGATGGAAAAAAATACCCAACTACTGATGAAGAATTATTGCATTTTTTTGAACCAAATCTGAATTTGTTTTTGTTGCTTATCCCTTTTGTATTTGCTTTGGGAGGGATTTATTTTGTAGTTCGCTTTTTGCATAAACAAACGTTTCTTTCAGTAGTTACTTCAAGAGAAAAAATGGATTGGAAAAGAGTGGGGTATTCGTTTTGTATTTGGTCACTATTTACTGCGATTTCGACATTGGTAATGTGTTATCTTAATCCGGCAGATTTTAAATTTAATTTTCAGCCAATTCCGTTTTTGATTTTGGTTGTGATTTCTACTCTTTTGGTTCCAATACAAACCAGTGTTGAAGAATTGATTTTCCGTGGTTATTTGATGCAGGGATTTGCTAATTTGTTTAAGAATAAGTGGCTTCCTTTATTATTAACATCCAGTATTTTTGGGTTGATGCATTTTGCTAATCCAGAAGTAGGTAAGATGGGGAATATAATTATGGTCTATTATATTGGAACCGGATTGTTATTAGGGGTAATAACTTTGATGGATGATGGGCTGGAATTGGCCTTCGGATTTCATGCTGCAAATAACCTAATTGGTGCATTATTAGTGACTTCGGATTGGTCAGCTTTTCAAACGTATTCTATTTTTAAAGATGTGTCAGAACCCGAGGCAGGACTGGATATTATCTTACCTGTTGTTGTGATTTATCCCTTACTTTTGATTATATTTGGAGTAAAATACAACTGGACTGGTTGGAGGGAGAAATTGACTGGGACTGTTGTATAAATAGCTTAAGATTAATGCCTAAAATATCAAAATTATCATTATGGATGCAGTAACACACAAGAATGTGCACAACCGTTTTAAGTTGAATGGCTATCATTTGACAAAAGAAGATTTATGTAGAATTGCTTATAGTTTTATTAAAGAAGGAGAAGAATTTGAACAGTCAGTAGGAGATTTTTTATTGGACTGGTTTGATGATAAATCATATATCGATATGTACACTTCCGGTACAACAGGAACTCCAAAACCAATTAGAATAGAAAAAAGCGCCATGGTCCAATCTGCTTTGGCGACGGGAGACTTTTTTGGGCTTGAACCAGGAGATAGAGTTTTGCATTGTTTGCCTGCTAATTATGTAGCCGGTAAAATGATGTTTATTCGTGCTTTTATTTTGGGATTGGATATGGATTTTGTTCCGCCAAGCTCACACCCTTTGGATCATAATGATAAAAAGTATGATTTTTCAGCAATGGTGCCACTTCAGGCAAAAAATTCAATCGATAAATTAAAAAATATTAAAAAGTTAATTATTGGAGGGGTTAAAATTCATAAATCATTAGAGCAAGAGTTGGTTAAATTACCAATTGAGATTTATGAAACCTATGGTATGACTGAAACAATCACGCATATTGCAGCTAAGAGAGTAGGTGTTAAAGCTTTTACTACTTTGCCTCATGTGACTGTTTCGGTTAATGAAAACCAATGTTTGGAAATCGTTGCTAAAAATATTGGAAACGAAAAAATAGTTACGAATGATATCGTAGAATTAATTTCGGACACTCAATTTGTTTGGTTAGGACGTTTTGATAATGTAATCAATAGCGGAGGAATAAAAATTATGCCTGAACAAGTGGAAAGTAAATTATCTACTTTGATACCAAGACGTTATTTTGTGACCGGTTTGCCAGATGATATCCTGGGAGAGCACGTTGTTCTTTATGTTGAAGGATCACCAATGGAAATAGATCTTTCTGTGTTTGATGTTTTGGATAAATATGAAAAACCAAAAGAGATTGTATTTATTCCTAAATTTAAGGAAACCGCTACTGGTAAGATAATGAGAGAAGAAAGCAAAGAACTTATTGCGGTTAAATAAACTTGTAAAATCTAAATACAAAAAAGAGAGGAAGTGCATTCCTCTCTTTTTTGTTTATAGTATTTTATATTTCTGAGTTGTTATTATACTTGCATCTTGAAAAAGTAATCTGCTGAATTTTTTCCGCTTCCATATAATAAGAAAAAGAGAGAAATAATTAAACAAAGAAGCGCAACTAATAAATTTTGATGGTGCATTTGTCCCATAAAGTTGATGATAATGGCGCTGATTAAAATAGGTAATTGTGATATAATGGCCCATCGAGTCAATAAGCCACAGAAGATTAAAATTCCTCCCATCAAATGAGCTGGGGCTATGTAATGAATCGCAAACATCTCAACGCTTCCGAATCTGTCTAAGCTTTCAATAGGCGATAGCATGTCAACCAAATATTGTGAGTTTGAAAAAAAATAAACTCCTTTCATAAATAAAAAAACACCAAGGGCCATTCTGAGTAAGTCAATCGGTAAATAAGTGTGTGCATTGGCCCACTTATTTAAAGCTTTCACATTGTTCATAGTATTTTCGGTTTAAATTTATAATACTAAGTTATTAAAAATTAACGATATATGAATAATTTTTTGTGATTTAAATTGCGAATGCTGTTATTTTAACGTTATATTTTTGTTGTTTTCGTTTTTATTAAGAATTTTAGAATTCTTTTTGATATCATTCAAAATCCACTCCAATTCTAAATCTTCTCGATTGATTAAATCAGGTAAGGTATGTACGATTTCTTTATCTGGAAAAATGCCGCGTCCTTCAACTGGAGTTTTATAAAAAGGAGCAACAACCATTAGACCAATTTTTATTTTTATTTCGGAATTTGGAAGTTTAATAGTTGGCATTACTCCTGCGACAGTTCCGTTGTAAGCTCCGCCTGTTTCTTCGCCTACGAAAGTTGCTCTGTTTGAGCCTTTCAAATTAGCTGAAATAATACTAGAAGCCGAAAATGTACCTCCGTTTATCATTACATATATTTTGCCTTTGAAAGCATTTTTGTTTATTGATTTTGGCTTAGAAGTTGAAGTTGAGGCATAATAGTTACCATCTTCCTTTTTATGGATTTTAAAAAACGTATAGGGAGTATAAAAAGGAGCTATAAGGATTTTGGCTAAAAAGGGAGAGTCGCTAAAAGGTGTTTTTTTGATCAAAGTGTTTTTTGAAACTACTTGAAAAGGATCTGTAAATACATAAGTTGTGTCGGCTAAATAACTGTATAAATTTTCAACATCACTTATTGAACCTCCTGAATTGTCTCTTAAATCGATGATTAAAACCTTGGTATTGTTCAATTGCATTTTCTTAAAACTTTCTTTATAGAAACGGGAAGGGTTTCCTATAGCAAAATGTCTGATTTTAAGTAATGCAACACTATTGTCTTCTTCAATGAATTTTAAATTGCGGTTATTTCTTTTTGTAGTTTCATCATAACCATAAGTGTTTTTGTCTCTTTTACTTGTTATAATTTGGTTGTCCCCTGGTGCGATCATGCTCATCTTGACTGCACTTTTTTTGTTTTTTAAGGGAGATTCTTTTTTTCTTTTGATACAAAGGACTTCTATTGAGTCATTTTGTTTGAAGCTGAAAAATAAATTGTCTTGAATATCATTTTCATAAGCATAAAATGCAGGAAACATATTTGGCATTCTTTTTCTTTTGAACGTCTTGTTGTAACCGTCCGATGTGAATAAGGAGTTGTATTCGGCAATTAATTCGCTTGTCTTTTTATTATTAATGGCTATAAGTTCAGCTCCTGGCTTTATTGAATTTTCGTCAGATTTGTTTTTTATAACATACATTTTATCATCAATAAATTCAAATTCAAATTGAGAAAAAGGACCAGCACCTTTGTCTTTCATAGCTTTCTGTTCTGATTTACTTAGGATTTTCGATGCAGGAGAAACAATCAAGTGTCCTTGTCGAATAGAAGCTACCACAGGACTCAGTTTTTTATAAAATTCAAAACTGGTCATCGGTTTTGTAATTGTGTTTTTTAGGCTGTCAAATTTAAAGTCAAGTTCTTTTTTTGATATATACCAATTTAATTTGGGGTGTAAACGTTGCAGTTTCTCATATGTAAAATCTACATCCTGTTTTAGTCTGCTTTCTGCAATCAAGTCGTTTAAATGTTCGTTGTGCTCTTCTACAGATTTACATTGAATATATAATTGACTGAATAAAAAAAGAAAAAATATTTTTTTCATAAATGACGAGAAGAGGTAGTTTTTGAGAATCAATTTCGATTGGTCAACGATAAAGATACTTATTTCGTATAAATATAAAGTCTTATGTTTACGATTGAAAGCTAAATTTAACGATATAATAGAAAAAACTCCCGATTTTGTCGGGAGTGTGTGAAAATTCAAACAGTTTTTGGTTGTATCTAAACTTGGATTACTCCCAAATTAAATTTCTTTTCGATAGGCGAATGATTGGCTGCTTCGATACCCATTGAAATCCAAGTTCGGGTTTCTAATGGATCAATAATGGCATCTGTCCATAGATGCGCAGCGGCGTAATAAGGTGAAACCTGATCATCGTAGCGGGCTTTTATTTTGGCAAATAATTCTGCTTCTTTGGCTTCATCAACAATTTCTCCTTTTCCTTTTAAAGAAGAGGCTTCGATTTGTGCCAATACTTTTGCAGCTTGAGTTCCGCCCATAACAGCTAATTCAGCACTTGGCCACGCGAATATCAATCTTGGATCGAATGCTTTGCCGCACATCGCATAGTTTCCTGCACCATAAGAATTACCGACTACGACAGTGAATTTTGGTACAACCGAATTTGAAACAGCGTTTACCATCTTGGCACCGTCTTTTATGATACCCCCATGTTCCGATTTGGAGCCAACCATAAAACCGGTAACATCTTGAACAAATACCAAAGGAATTTTCTTTTGATTGCAATTAGCAATAAAACGTGTTGCTTTGTCTGCCGAATCAGAGTAAATCACACCCCCAAATTGGATTTCGCCTTTCGTTGTTTTAGCCACTTTTCTTTGATTGGCAACGATACCCACAGCCCAGCCATCAATTCTAGCGTATCCGGTAATCAGTGATTGTCCGTATCCTTCTTTGTAAGCTTCAAATTCAGAATTATCGACCAATCGCTTGATTATTTCCATCATGTCGTATTGTTCGGTTCTGGTTGTTGGTAAAATGCCGTAGATTTCCTTTTCGTCAAGGGCGGGTTTTTCAGCTTTGATTCGATTGAATCCAGCTTTGTCAAAATCACCAATTTTATCGACTATGTTTTTTATTTTGTCCAAAGCGTCTTTGTCATCTTTGGCTTTGTAATCAGTCACTCCCGATATTTCACAATGGGTAGTCGCTCCGCCCAAAGTTTCATTATCGATGTTTTCGCCAATAGCAGCTTTCACCAAATAACTTCCGGCAAGGAAAATACTTCCTGTTTTGTCAACAATCAGGGCTTCGTCACTCATAATGGGAAGATAGGCGCCACCGGCAACACAACTGCCCATAACTGCTGCAATCTGGGTAATCCCCATACTACTCATGATGGCGTTGTTTCTAAAGATGCGCCCAAAATGTTCTTTGTCTGGGAAAATTTCGTCTTGTAATGGTAAATAAACACCGGCACTATCAACCAAATAAATGATAGGCAAACGATTTTCCAATGCTATTTCCTGAGCTCTCAGGTTTTTCTTTGCAGTAATTGGGAACCATGCTCCTGCTTTTACAGTGGCATCATTGGCTACAACTATACATTGTTTTCCTTTGATATATCCAATTTTAACAATAACACCGCCAGATGGACATCCACCGTGTTCAGCGTACATATTTTTACCTGCAAAAGCACCAATTTCAATTGATTTTGAATTTTCGTCCAAAAGATAATCAATACGTTCCCGGGCGGTCATTTTGCCTTCGGCATGGAGTTTTTCGATTCTTTTTTCACCGCCACCAAGTTTGACTTTGGCAAATTTTTGTCTGAGTTCAGACAGTAAAAGTTTATTATGATCTTCGTTTTTATTGAAGTTTAAATCCATAGGTTTAAAATGTGTTTTTTGTAATGAGTGCTAATTTACGAAAACGTTTGAATTTATTCGATTTACTTAAATTATTTTAAATATTTAGCAATTTAATCTTCTTTAAAATCATATAAAAATAAAACCTTGCTATTTTTTTATAACAAGGTTTTGAATCTATTTTTTAGTTTGAAGATTTATGACATTACAATTTTGTTATTTATATTGCCATTGAAATTGATTTTTTTAGCTGTACATTTTGGTGTAATATTCATCAACCATTCGGGCAGAATCAAAAAATGGTACAACTTGTTGCATACTGGTTTCTACCAAATCCCACCATTCATCTGGAGTGTCATAATAGAGAGGGAGAATTTCTTCCTCCAACATACTATGTAAATTGTGTAAATCCATTTGATCTTGTTGGTATGTTGGCAAATTGTGATCAACTATAGGTAATACAAATGAATTTTTGGTTTCGTTTAAATCTTTGAATTCACGAATCCATCCGTCATTGGTAGAGAAATTAATGGCTCCGTTCATTGCGGCAGTTATACCGGAAGTTCCCGAAGCTTCACGCGTTACTCTTGGGTTGTTTAGCCAAATATCACATCCCTTTTTTAGTTGTCGGGATAATTTTAATTCGTGGCCAATAAGTACCGCCATATTTTTGAATTCTTTGCTGATATGCATAAGGTTGTCAAAATTATGAATCGCGCCATAATCTGTTGGATAAGGTTTCCCTGCAAATATAATTTGAATAGGCCTTTTGGTATCTGTCATCAAACTTTTGAATTTTTCAAAGTCACGGGTAATTAAATCCGGTCTTTTGTATTCGGCAAAACGTCTTGCCCATACGATTGTTAGAATATCCGGATCGAAAATTTTTCCGGTTTGATCGGCTACCACTTCAAAAAGCTTTGTTTTCAGTCGCTTTTTTCTATTGATTAATTCTTCCCTGTCTTTGCCAGCATGAGCGTCATCGAGCCAAGGATCTACCCAGTATTTTTTGCTTTGAGCGTTGGTAATATGGGTTATTGGACAAATTCCTGAATAATCTTTCCACATGTCTCTGGAAACTTCTCCATGTAATTTGGACACTCCATTGGCTTTATGGCTTAATCGCAATGCAACAAGCGAATGGTTAAAAGTGTTGTCCTGAATACCTGTAATTTCTCTAACAGTTTCTAACGGAATACCATCAAAAAAACTTAAATTTTCCAGAAAATAAATGTCGTGTTTTTCATTTCCGGCTTCCTCAGGAGTGTGGGTGGTAAAAACCATTTTTTCTCTGATTTTTTCAGCACTTTTGTATTTGTTGTACAAATGAAAGACTGAGGAAACAGCATGGGCTTCGTTTAAATGGTAAATGTCCGGTTCGTAGTCTAAGGCATCTAATAATTTGGCTCCACCCAATCCCAAGACCATAGTTTGTGCTACCTTGGCACTTGGATCGGAATCATATAATCTGAATGTGGTTGATTTGGCTAAATAATCATTTTCAGGCACATCTGTAGAGAGGAAGAACATTGGTACAGTTCCAAAGATTTCCGGTTTCAGGAAATACGCTTTAATCCAAACATCGTAATTGTTTATTTTTATAGTGAATCGAATGTTTGTGTCTTCCAGAAAACTGTAATTCTTCTCTCTGAAAAGTGCTCCCATGGAAAGATCTTCTTTTAAGTATTGATCATAATAGCCTCTTTTCCATAAAATTCCAATTCCAATTAAGTTTTGTTTTAAATCATAGGCACTTCGCATGTGTGAACCCGCCAAAAATCCTAATCCTCCTGAATAAATTTTGAGGCTTTGGTCGATAGCAAATTCCATTGAGAAATAAACGGCAGATTTTTTGTATTTTTTATCAAATGTGTAGGGATGCCTGTATTTTTCTGGTAAACTTTTGCTCATATTACTAAGGAATTTAAAGTTTGATACTTAGAACCTGTTTAAGTTTTATTTATTGGCTCTCTTATGACTATTTTTGGTTACAACTTTGTTAAATTTTTATACAATAGCTCTGCTATTTTATAAAAATTTGCCTCGTTTCACTCAAAAATCCTCTAATAATAAATCTCAAAAACAAAATTTAAACAGGCTCTTAACAAAAGTAAATAATTAGTTTCTTAAAAATGTTTATAAAAGGTTATATATTGTGCTTGTATTGTGTGATTTATTAGTTTCTTTTTCGATAACGTTTTAGGATTTATATAATGAAAATGAAAGAGATTTTTTAAGTAGCAAGTCATAATTTATTCGCTTTTCCTTTAGATTATTCATATTTGTTTAAAAAAAAATGCCTTCCAAAAAGAAATGGAAGGCATTTTGTATTTGTTGAATACTGTAAAGTTATTCTTCTTCACGTTGTCCCATCATCATTAGATAGGCTTTAAGGAATTCATCAATGTTTCCATTCATAACGCTGTCAACATCGCTGGTTTCTTCTCCTGTTCGAACATCTTTTACCAGTTTATAAGGTTGCATTACGTAATTACGGATTTGCGATCCCCATTCGATTTTCATTTTTCCGGCTTCAATATCGCTTCGTTGCTCTTGACGTTTTTTAAGCTCAATTTCATACAATTGTGAACGTAACATCTGCATGGCACGAGTTCTATTGTCATGTTGCGAACGGGTTTCAGAACACTGAATCTGAATTCCTGTTGGTTTGTGGGTCAATTGAACTTTGGTTTCCACCTTATTTACGTTCTGACCTCCGGCACCACTGGAACGGGCTGTTGTGATTTCGATATCGGCAGGGTTGATTTCAATCTCAATGGTATCGTCAACAAGCGGATACACGTAAACAGAAACGAACGAAGTGTGTCTTTTTGCATTACTGTCAAAAGGGGAAATTCGTACCAATCGGTGTACGCCGTTTTCGCCTTTTAGGTATCCAAAAGAATAATCACCCTCAATTTCTAGTGTCACGGTTTTGATTCCCGCCACATCGCCTTCCTGATAATTCAGTTCCCTAATTTTGTATCCCGATTTTTCAGCCCACATCATGTACATACGCATGAGCATCGAAGCCCAGTCACAACTTTCAGTACCACCGGCACCGGCTGTAATTTGAAGAACAGCACTCAAACTATCACCTTCTTCCGAAAGCATGTTTTTGAATTCTATCGCTTCAATATGGTTTACTGTAACAGCATACTGATGATCTAATTCATCAACGGAAAGTTCACCTTCTTTGTAAAAATCATAGGCAAGCTGCAATTCGTCTGTCAAATCAACAGCTTTGTTGTAATCTTCGATCCATTTTTTTTTACTTCTAAGGTTCTTTACAAGAATTTCGGCTTCTTTTGCGTTATTCCAAAAGTCGGGGGCAAAGGTTTTTTCTTCTTCGTTGGCTATTTCGATAAGCTTGGCATCAACGTCAAAGATACCTCCTCAACGCACCAAGGCGTTCTACAATACCTTTTATTTGTTCGGTAGTTGTCATAAATTTATAGTAATTTTGCGTTTGAAATTATTAGATTGGCTGTTTTAGTCCTGATAACTTCACTGATTTTTATTTTTAAAAGTGTTAAATAAATTTCGTTTTTAAGCGGAAATCTTTTAACAAAAATATTGCAATGAGTAGCTAGATTAGCGTCCAATAATTTTCTAGTTTTGAGTGCAAAAATAGGATATAGTTTTTAGATTATGGAAATAAATTTAATTAGCGATACAATAACCAAACCATCGGTAGAAATGTTGCAGTACATGTTTAATGCCCAAGTGGGTGACGATGTGTACAAACAAGACCCGACCGTTATTGCACTTGAGGCGAGATTGGCAGGGATGTTTGGTATGGAAGCAGGACTTTTTTTTCCATCGGGAACTATGGCTAATCAAACAGCAATAAAGCTACACACGCAGCCTGGAGAACAATTAATTGCTGATAAATTTGCACATGTGTTTAATTATGAAGGAGGAGGGGTTTCATTCAATAGCGGTGTTTCCTGTTGTTTGCTGGATGGAGATAGAGGAATGATTACTGCAGAACAAGTGGCCGGAGCTATAAATGACCCTGAGTTTTATCATAGTCCACAGACAAGTTTGGTTTGTGTTGAAAACACTACGAATAAAGGGGGAGGAGCTTGTTATGATTTGGAAGAATTAAAGAAAATAAAAGCGGTTTGTAATGCAAATGCTTTAAAATACCATTTGGATGGCGCTCGAATTTGGAATGCGGTCGTAGCTAAAAAACAACATCCAAGAGAATTTGGAGCGCTGTTCGATACAATTTCAGTTTGTTTGTCCAAAGGATTGGGAGCGCCAATTGGGTCAGTTCTTTTGGGAGATAAAGAAACTATTCACAGAGCATTGCGTGTTCGTAAGATATTGGGTGGTGGAATGCGTCAAGTGGGTTATTTGGCGGCAGCCGGAAATTTTGCTTTGGACCATAATATAGCCAAATTGCTCGATGACCACAGAAGAGCGAAAGAAATTGCAGCGGTATTGTCAAGATTGCCGTGGATTGGTAAGATTGAACCAGTAGAAACTAATATTTTGATTTTTTCGGTGGGTGAAGGTTTGAGTGAAAGGCTACTTATCGAAAAATTGAAAGAGAAAAATATTTTGATAAGCTCCTTAGGACATGGTAAACTCCGAATTGTTACGCATTTGGATTATAAAGAAGTGATGCATACCTACGTTTTAGAAACTTTACAGAAGATTATTTTGTAGGGTTTAAAAATCGTTTAAACGTTTAAGTTGTCCTCATAAAATACGAAAATTCATTTTCATTGTATATTTCAAAGCCTAAATTCTTATACAGAGTTTGGGCTTTGTTTACTTTAAGAACACTTAGTTTAACAGGGATTTTTTTTGATGAAGCTTCTTCGAGGATAGACTTTATTATTTCTCGTCCGAGACCTTTATTTTGATAGTTTGGAGCTATCTGAATTTGGAAGATTTCAATTTCGTTATCTTGTTCAGCTACTTTTAAGAGTCCGATTTTTTGATCGTTTAACAGAATTATTTTGGCATGTTCAAAATGGTGGTTTATTCGGCTTAAAAGACTTTCTTCGTTTACTTCTTTTCCAGCTTTTAAATAATGTTCAACCATGGTTTCTTTGCGAAGCCAAAGTAAAAATTCAATATCTTCTTCAGTTGCTTTTTTGAAAGTTAAATTTGTTTTATTCATGAAATCTTTAATTAAATATCCAACAACTTAAAAAAAAATAACCTTGCAGGATATGGTAAATCTTGCAAGGTCATTTTTTTTAATTCATTTACTTTTTTTAATTATCAATTTTGTCAACAATTATTAGATTACTGTCAATTGACGGATCAGATGATAACTTTAATGTACTAAAGGTTTTGGTGGAAATATTGTATTTTAAAATTTTAAATTCTTGACTGTCAGTTGTGAAACAAATATATTGGTTGTTTAATTTGTCGATGAAACCATTTCCAAAAGGTGGGTAGGAGTAAAAGTTTTCATTTGGTAATACATCTTCGTAGGTATTATTGCTTAGATTTAATTTCGTTAATATATTACGATTGTTTGGCTCTTGTCTGAAACAATAAGCCGTGTTACTATCATAAGCAATTGGTTTTATGTATGGTGTTTTGGTATTGTTATATAATATTTTTTTTGCGGTATTACTGGCCAAATCTATTTCGATTGCAAATCCATCATTATAGTAGGAACTATATATTTTGTCATTGTTCAAATAAGCTGAAGAAGAAGTAGTTTGATTAAAAGTTAATCCTTCATACGTAATTATAAAATTGTCTGGATTGATTTTTATGAAATAACAGATATTAGTGGAGGAATTACTCATGATGTTGTTAACAATAATTCCATAAAGTGTTTTTTTTGATTCATCCCATGTTAGTGAAATTAAGGAAGGCTCAATACCTATAATTTCTTTTGGGAAAACTAATTCTTTCGATATTGTCGTCTTTGTTTTTTTATCAAAAACGTAAAGTTTATTGACAGGAGGAATATAGTTGATTAAGAATATTTTTTCGGAATTAGATGTAATTGTATTTAGATTAACAAAATTACCACTACTTAATCCTTCAACTTGAGAAAAGGAACTAATTTTTCCTGTATTATTCCCTATCTTTTGAATTTTTCCCGATGCGTTTACAGTTAAATAACTAAAATCATCTTTGATTTGATTGTTTTCTGAAGACGAGGATGTGTCATTTGAACACGAAAAAAATAGTGCTATGTAAATAACTGCGAAAAAATTTATTAAAAGCTTCATGTTTTTTAGGGCATTTTTTGGCGCTTGATTTTTATTTAATGTGTTTTTACATTTAAGTAAAGAGTAAAGAAAAGATTTTCTTTTGTTTAAAACTTTAGGTTTAAAGCTAAAACTATTCAGCTTTAAACCTAAACTGTTTGTTATTTAAACAAATTGTCCATTCCAGGAATCATTGGCATATCCATTTTGGCAACAGCGTCCAATTCAGCTTGGTTGATTTTTGCTGCTTTTTCTATGGCTTTGTTCAGTACCAAAATCAAGTAATCTTCCAGTTGTTCTTTGTCTTCCAATAAAGAATCATCGATAGTAATTGATTTGATTTTTGAATTAGCGGTCAAAGTGACTTTCAATAAATTGTCGTTGCTTTGTTCGTCAACAAGTACGGTGTCTAAACGTTTTTTAGTATCTTCGATTTTTTGTTGGGTTTCTCTAAGTTTACCCATCATTCCCATTAAATCCATTTTGGTGATTTTTAAATTATTGAAAACAAAATTACTGAATTTGATTTTCAAATAAGTTAAATAAGATAAAAAACGAATTCATTTTGAAAATGCTTTGTGTTATTTTTGCAAATTGAATCCTAAAACTACCAACTTACGATGCCAGAAAACAGTTCGGCCCCTGTGGCTAAAATAATTCCTAAGAAATTAAAGAAATTTGGCGAAGTCAGAATCGATAATTATTTTTGGTTAAATGACAGGGAAAATCCTGAAGTTATTGATTATTTGAATCAGGAAAACGCCTATTACCAAGAAAAAACAAAACATACAAAGGATTTTCAAACCGCTCTTTTTGAAGAAATGAAAAGCCGAATTAAGGAAGATGATCAATCGGTTCCTTATTTGTATAATGGGTACTATTATATTACCCGTTTTGAAAAAGGGCAGGATTACCCGATTTATTCCCGAAAAAAAGAAAGCCTATCAGCCCCCGAAGAGATTATGTTCGATTGCAATGAAATGGCAAAGGATAAGTCTTATTTTCAATTGGGAGCTTTGAGCATAAGTCCTGATAATAAATTGGCTATTTTTAGCTATGATATTGTGGGGAGAAGAATTTATACGATTCAGATAAAAAATCTGGAAACCAATGAGATTTTAGAAGATAAAATTGAAAACGTTACTGGAACAGCTGTTTGGGCAAATGATAATAAAACGATTTTTTACTCTGATCAGGACAATGTTACTTTGCGTTCGGATAAAATTTTTAAGCATAAATTAGGTGCAAAACAAGCCGATGATGTTTTGGTTTATTTTGAGGAAGACGAAACTTTTAATGTTGAAATAGCAAAATCCAAGTCGCAGAAATATTTGGCTATCGAATCGGACAGCACTTTAACTTCTGAATACCGTATTCTGGAAGCTGATAATCCGGATGGTGAGTTTAGAATTTTTCAGAAACGTGTTCGAGGAATGGAATACAGTATCAGCCATTATGGGGATAGTTTTTATGTTATTACCAATAAAGATAAGGCTGAGAATTTCAAACTGATGAAAACACCAGTAAATGAAACTTCAAAGAAAAATTGGAAAGAAGTCATAGCACACAGAAAAGATGTTCTGTTGGAAGACATTGAAATATTCAAGGATTTTTTGGTAGTTGAAGAACGTGAAAACGGCTTGAACAAAATCCGAATCATGCCGTGGAGCGGAGAAGGGGAGTATTATCTTCCTTTTGAAAGCGAGACTTACACTGCTTATACGACTTCTAACGTTGATTTTGATACCGAAATATTGCGTTTTGCGTACCAATCAATGCGAACACCTTCTTCGATTATTGATTTCAATATGAGAACCAAAACTAAAGAAGTCAAAAAAGAGCAGGAGGTTTTGGGCGGAAAGTTTGATAAAGATAATTACATCGAAGAAAGGGTATGGGCAACTGCCACTGATGGAGTGAAAATTCCGATCTCGATGGTTTATAAAAAAGGATTGAAAAAAGATGGTAGTAATCCGTTACTTCAGTATGCTTATGGTTCTTACGGGCATTCCATGGATGCTACTTTTTCAACAACAAGATTAACATTGTTAGACCGTGGCTTTATTTTCGCCATTGCACACATACGCGGAGGTGAAGATTTGGGAAGACAATGGTATGAAGATGGTAAACTTTTGAAAAAGAAAAATACGTTTACCGATTTTGTAGATTGTTCCAAATTTTTAATTGCTGAAAAATATACTTCACCACAACATTTGTATGCCGAAGGTGGTTCTGCTGGAGGATTGTTGATGGGAGTTGTTGTAAATATTGCTCCGGAATTATACAATGGAGTCATTGCTCAGGTGGCTTTTGTGGACGTTGTGACCACGATGCTTGATGATAGTATTCCGCTTACGACAGGAGAATATGATGAATGGGGTAATCCTAATGTGAGAAAATACTATGACTATATGTTGTCGTACTCGCCTTATGATAACGTAACTTCACAAAAATATCCTAATATGTATGTATCGACTGGTTTGCATGATTCTCAGGTACAATACTGGGAGCCAGCTAAGTGGGTGGCTAAGTTAAGGGCTTTGAAAACAGATGATAATATCTTGTTTTTAGATACCAATATGGATGCGGGACATGGTGGAGCCTCTGGCCGCTTTGAAGCTATAAAGGAATTAGCGAAAGAGTATAGTTTTTTATTAGATTTAGAGAAAATTAAAATCTAATTAGATTTTTTTTGTTAGATTTGCATAATATCGGGGTCTATTAAAAAAATGCTCTCAGATAAATTATTTTTTTATGAAAGAAGAAATAAATGCTTATAATAATGTTTTAGAATTAATAGGTAATACTCCACTTATTAAACTGAACAATGTAACCGAGAATTTAGAAGGTAATTTTTATGCAAAAGTAGAATCCTTTAATCCGGGTCATTCTTCGAAAGACAGAATTGCTTTGTATATTATAGAAGAAGCAGAAAAACAAGGGATTTTGTCGCCGGGCGATACCATAATTGAAACCACTTCTGGTAACACAGGATTTAGTTTGGCAATGGTAAGCATTATAAAAGGTTATAACTGCATTCTTGCGGTGAGTTCAAAATCTTCAAAAGACAAGATTGATATGTTAAGGAGCTTGGGGGCAAAAGTTTATGTTTGCCCTGCTCACGTTTCTGCAGATGACGAACGATCTTATTATAATGTAGCAAAACGCTTACATGAAGAGACAAAAGGATCTGTTTACATTAATCAATATTTTAATCAGCTGAATATTGATGCCCATTACATGTCAACTGGACCAGAAATTTGGAAACAGACCAATGGGAAAATCACACATCTTGTTGCTTGCAGCGGTACGGGGGGAACTATTTCAGGTACAGCTAAATACTTAAAGGAGCAAAACCCGAATGTTAAAGTACTTGGAGTTGATGCTTATGGATCTGTTCTAAAAAAATATCATGAAACAAAAGAATTTGATAATGATGAAATTTACCCATATAGAATAGAAGGATTAGGTAAAAATTTAATTCCATCAGCTACAGATTTTGATATCATCGATAAATTTATAAAAGTATCTGACGAAGAAAGCGCTCATTCAGCAAGAGAAATAACCAGAAAAGAAGGGTTGTTTGTAGGTTATACTTCAGGAGCAGTGATGCAGGCAATTAAGCAATATGCAGAAGAAGGTGAGTTTGATGAAAATAGTAATGTAGTTGCAATTTTTCCTGATCATGGTTCACGTTACATGAGTAAAGTGTTTAGTGATGAATGGATGAATGATCAAGGCTTTTTTGATAGTATTAATGAAGAAGAAGCTCAAAAAGTTGAATTTATAAAATAAAAAAACTCTAAATAATATCCAAAACTCCAACTAGAAATAGTTGGAGTTTTTTTTGGCTCAAAAAATAGTCTAAGTTCTTAATTATTATTAAGCTGATAAGAAATCATAACTTAAAAATAATGTAGGTTTTATGTTGTAATATAATGTGTTTGCTAATTTAGTGTGTTAGTAATATTATGCTTAAAAACTTAAAACTGTAGTAATTATATGCTTTTTTGCTGTTTTAGTGTAAATTAAACAGTTATTTTAACATTTAGTCGAAGATTTTAGATATTTGTCGCTATCTATCACTATTTTTGGGATCGATAAAAAATACCACAATCATTTATCGAACAAATTAAACCTACAAATTATGAAAAAAATTGCAATACTTGCAGTAATGCTTGTGTTTACTTATCTAAGCTATGCCCAAACTCCCATTCAAGAATTTAATTTTAATGGAACTTTAAGCAACATAAAGAATGATGTTTCTTTTTCTGGCAACGCTAAATTTGTTAACAACAGATTCGGTGCTGTCAAAAGTGCTATAAGGGTTGTTAATAATTCTATTGAAGCAACTATCTTTGATTTGCCTCAGGCTAATTCATCAAGAACAGTTTCAATTTGGATTAAATATAATGGTCTTGCGAGTCCAAATTACATTTTGGGGTATGGAGCTCCAGGTTCGAAGTATTTTGGTTTGAATCTGCAAACTCCTATGGTAACGACATCTGATTTAAATCTAGTGAGTAATGACGAGGTAAAAGTTGTTACATATGTTATGCCTAATGCCTGGTATAATTATGTTGTTACTTATGATGGAAATACATCAAAGATTTATAGAAATGGCGTGTTGATAAAATCATCTACAGCCAAAAAGAAATTGACATCAGGAAATGTTTTTTCAATTGGAAGAATGAAAGGGTCAGTAAGTATTAATGCCGATATTGATGATTTAAAAATATATAATGTTGCTTTGACTGAAAAAGAGGTTTTGGCACTATATAAAGGTAATTTAAGCATGGCTTCAATAGATGCTCTTGCTGTAAATTCTAATAATAAAGCACTGGATTAAAAAAAAATGAAATTGAAAGCAATCAAAAGTAGTTTGTTGTCAGAAATTAAATAAAAAAATACAGTTAGATTTAAATAGAAAAAGGCCGTCTGAAAAAAATAGATGGCCTTTTCGTGTTTTTGAAAATGATGAGGTTTTATTCTTCCATAGTATGATAAACGTTCATAACGTCATCATCTTCTTCAAGTTTTTCGATCAATTTTTCTACATCAGCAACTTCAGCTTCGGTTAGTTTTTTTGTGATTTGTGGAATTCTTTCAAAACCAGAAGATAATATTTCGATTTTTCTGTTTTCTAATTCTTTTTGGATGGTTCCGAAACTACCGAAAGGAGCATAAATTAAAATTCCGTCTTCGTCTTCGAAAATTTCTTCGGCTCCAAAATCGATTAGTTCTAATTCTAATTCTTCTGGGTCAATACCATCTTTTGGAATTCTAAAATTGCAAGTGTGATCAAACATGAATTCTACAGATCCTTGAGTTCCCATAGTTCCATTGCATTTGTTGAAATAACTTCTAACGTTAGCAACGGTTCTGTTGTTGTTATCAGTAGCAGTTTCTATTAAAAGAGCAATTCCGTGGGGAGCATAACCTTCAAATAAAACTTCTTTATAGTTGGCTGTGTCTTTTTCGGTTGCTTTTTTGATAGCGCGTTCAACATTTTCTTTAGGCATATTAGCTGCCTTGGCATTCTGAATAACGGCTCTTAATCTTGAGTTGGCATCAGGATTTGGACCACCTTCTTTAACCGCCATAACAATATCTTTACCAATTCTGGTAAATGCTTTGGCCATTGCTGACCAACGTTTCATTTTTCTACCTTTTCGGAACTCAAATGCTCTTCCCATTTCTAAATGTTTTTTTGTGCTGCAAAAATACAGCTATTCCTTATTTTTCCAAAAGCGAATGAAAAATCTTTTGTAAAAAATAGTATGTAATTAGTTCGTTTTGTTTTGCTTCAAAGTTTTGTAATCTGCTATAATAGCAATGGCCTCATTGAGATAGTGATTGGATTTTAAATTGTCGAGTTGCATTTTGTTGTATTCGATCAACGAAGGATACATTTCGAGTAATGATTTGTTGTATTCCGAATTGGAAACATCCAAGTTTAAGTCATCTGTTTTGAAATTATTGATCTCTTCAGATAAATCGTTAATGCTTTTTTGACTATCAAAAACAGCTGCTAAAGTCATCGGGATTTCGAATTTTGATTTTTTTAGAATAGTATCAATTTTCGAATTAAGAGCGATGATAGAATTGAAAAATGGACTTTGAGCAACTCTTTCTCGACTTTTTTCAGCTAGTGATTCAATAAAGGTATTGGTTACGTAAGGTGTAAATCGAATTCTTGTATTTAGGCTTTCATTTTTTAAAGCAGTAGGAAAATCACTTTCTTTTTGAAAAATGTCTTGGTATATCGTTGGAATTTGTACGTCTGGAATAACACCAACGGCTTGATGGCTTTTTCCTGTGATTCTATAAAATTTGCTGATGGTTAGTTTTACAAAATGTTGATCGTCATCTTTTTCTAATGGTACGATAGTTTGCATGGTAGCTTTTCCAAGGGAAGTGCTTCCAATCAAAAGAGCCCTGTTATAATCTTGCATAATTGAAGCGCAAAATTCACTTGCAGAGGCTGAATTTCCATTGATAATGATAACAATTGGGCCTTTATAAATTACGCCTCTATAAGGGTCATTTATTACAGACAATTGCCTTTTGTTATCTGCTACTATAGAAATTGGTCCGTAGTCGATAAATAAACCGGCTAATTTCACAGCTTCTTCCATAGATCCGCCACCATTATCTGTTAAATCAAGAACCAATCCTTTGATGTTGTCTTTCATTAATTTGAGCGTTTCTTTGGCAACATCCTGTGCGCACCCTTTGCTGTTTCCTCCTTCGAAATTAGTATAGAAACTTGGGATTTTTATATAACCTATTTTGATGTCTTTGTCGATTATAAAACTATATACGGTGTTTTCCTGATCTTTTAGAACTTGCTTTTCGATATTGACTTTAAAACTTTTACCCGAATTTCGTTTAATAGTCAGAGTTATATTAGTATTTAGCTCAGAAGACATTAAAGTGGCTATGCTTTCCAATGAAGAACAGGAAACTTCCAGTGTTTCTTTTTGATTGGATACTGCAATGATTTGATCTCCTTTTTTGATTTTCCCTGTTTTAAAAGCGGGTCCGTTGGGATCGATCTCTTCGACTATAATTTCGTTCTTTTCATTAAGACTTACGTCTAATCCTAATGAGAGTTTTTCTTTGGATAAAGTGGACACAAAGCTGGATTTGGTATCGTTGCTGAAATAATTAGTATGTGGGTCAAAATAATTGCAGAAAATATTAAAAACATTGTCTTCAAATGATTTTTCGTCCGAAAGTAAAAAGTTGATTTTGCAAAGCTCATTATCAATAATGTCTTTTTTGGAATTGAGACTCATCGAATTGAAATTGAGTTTCAATGAATCCAGATTTTTGCTTTTTTCAGCGACATCGCTCAATACTTCATATCTGATTTTTTTATTCAAGGCCTTTTCAACATTGTTAGCCTGTAAATGAAAATCAAAATCCTTTTGCTTGAATCGGATGGTGTCTTTTATATCGAAATTTAGTGCTTCATGATTGAATTTTTCAAATATGGATCTGTTTCTCAGTAATGCTTTTCGGTATTCATTTTTTATGGCGGTAACAAAAGAACAATTTCGTTTAAGGATCAGATCGTCCAGATTGAGACGGTATTTTTTGGACAATGTGTCAACTTGTGATTTTAAAAAAATGCTTCTGGAAGGATCTAGTTTGTCAAAAAGCTCATCAAAAAGATAAGCCGATAAACTGTCGTTTACCGGCTTAGGACTAAAATGCTCTTGTTGGAGCAATTTATTTATTTTGAGTAAAATATCACAACTTGTATCGCTATTTTGTGCAAATAGTGAGAAAGTGAAAAACAAGAATACAAGTGTAATTTTTTTCATCTAGATACCATTTTTCTTAATAGTTTTTTGATTTATTAAGATTCTAAGTATCTAAGTTAAAAAAATATATCCTTATCTAAGTGTTATTTATCAGAAATTCTAAGTGACTTAGAATCTTGGCAGGTTAGCGACTTAGTTGCTTTTTTTGTAAAAAGGAAGTTTTACTACTTTAGCTGGAACATCATTCTTTCTGATTCGGATGTAGATGTCGCTATCAACAGCGCTGTTGGCAGTAGTAACATAACCTAGTCCGATTCCTTTGTTCATAGAAGGAGACATAGTTCCTGATGTTACAATTCCTATTACAGCTCCCGATCCATCAACGATTTCGTAGTCATGTCTTGGTACTGCACGTTCTTGCATTTCAAAGGCAACCAGTTTTTTAGTCACACCTTCTTCTTTTTGCTTTTTCAAATCAACTGAATTGGTGAAGTCTTTGTTGAATTTAGTAATCCATCCCAATCCAGCTTCCAAAGGTGATGTAGTATCATTAATATCGTTTCCGTACAAGCAGAATCCCATTTCTAAACGTAAAGTATCTCTCGCAGCCAATCCAATTGGTTTGATTCCGTAAGCAGCTCCTGCTTCAAAAACTTTATTCCAAATTTCTTCTACTTGCGAGTTTTTGCAATAAATTTCAAATCCACCCGAACCAGTGTAACCAGTGGCAGAGATAATAATATCATTGAAACCAGCAAAATCAGCTACCTCAAAATGATAATAATCAATTGCTGATAAATCTATAGAGGATAACGACTGCATCGCTTCAACCGCTTTTGGCCCTTGGATTGCTAATAAAGAAAATTCATCCGATAGGTTTTTCATTTCAACCCCTAAATCGTTGTGAGCCGAAATCCAATTCCAATCTTTGTCAATGTTTGAAGCATTTACAACCAATAGATATTCATCTTCTTTCATTTTATAGATGATTAAATCATCCACAATTCCGCCTTCATTATTAGGTAAACAAGAATATTGAGCTCTCCCGATGGTCAACGTTGAAGCATCATTCGAAGTCACTTTTTGAATCAAAGCCAAAGCATTTGGTCCGGAAAGAATAAATTCGCCCATGTGTGACACATCAAAAACCCCAACTGCATTTCGAACCGTTTCGTGTTCTGCATTCACCCCATCATAAAGAATAGGCATATTGTATCCAGCAAACGGCAGCATCTTCGCTCCCAAACCCTCATGTATGTGCGTTAAAGCAGTATTTTTCATTGTATTTAGATATAATAATTGATGGTGCTAATGTATAGTTTTTATTTTGCTTGACAAACGTATAAATATTGAAATTTATGTAAAACGAGTACATTTTTGTAATGGCCTATTGCTAATTTGATAATATATAAGATCAAATGTGAGTTTTTATCTGAATTTGGTCGTATCCTCAAAATTGAAAACCACAGTTGTGCCTCCTTAATATTCAACTTTGAGGTCGGGCTATCTGCTTCAAGTCCTCGTCTCTTAAAAAAAAAATGACGAGACTGTGGGCTTTCCACTATTATCCCTTACGCGCAATGTCATTAAGTTAAGCGTTTTTTTGTGTCATTTCGACGAAGGAGAAATCACATAACGTGAGTCACTAGTGAGATTCCTCATTCTTCGGAATGACAAAACGATGGCTTTATATCCTTAACTTAATGACATTGCCCTTACGCAGGACATTTCAGTTGAGATATTTGAATTAGTGGGAAGGCAGAATTAAATAGTGTAATTCATTTGTTTAAAAATCAATTTTATAGATAGTCTTTTATAAAGTAATTATTAAATATTTGATTTTGAATTGTTTTTGGTTTTAAAAAATGCTTGTTTTTGATTTTTATTACTTAAATTATAACTTTTAATAAATTATCTTATAATATTTAAGTAGTGTAGAATATGAATTTTTAAAATTATATTTTTAATAAAATAAATTGAAAGCTTTAGCCTTTTCGGTAAATTTGTGCAGTATTAAAAATGTTGAATGAATGGTAAAGCAGAGTATGAGACACTAAATGAACGTAAATTGAGTCTGGATTATTAAATTTGTCCAACGAATTATAAAACAAAAAATAGATTGAATATGGAAAATATGGGAACCAGTAATGTGTTTTTGATAGGAGACGAAATCGAATGGGAAGTTGTAGGTGAGGGAGTAAAACGCAAAATATTGGCTTATGACGATAAGGCAATGTTGGTTAATGTTCATTTTGAAACCGGCAGTATTGGAGCCTTACACGATCATTACCATACACAAGTTACATTTGTAGCCAAAGGAAAATTTGAAGTAACCATTAGTGGAGAAACCAAGCTTTTAAAAGAAGGAGACAGCTTTTATGTTCCTCCTCATGCAGTGCATGGTGTGGTTTGTATGGAAAGCGGAATTTTAATAGATGTTTTCAGCCCAATGCGTGAGGACTTCATGAAAGGTTAATAATTTAGCCCCGACAGGTTTTAAAACCTGTCGGGGCTAAATTATTTAAAATATAGTTTTATTCAATAGGAATTCTGGAAGCATTGGCAGAAAGCCAAGTGTCAAAATTTTGAAGTTCAGGATTCAATTCTTTTGCAAAAATTTCATTTCTAGCATTGTTGAAGTCATCATTGAAATCCCTTTTAAACTGAAACATATTTCCTAAATCGTCAGCTCCTGGAAATCCAAAATTTCTATAAGCTTCTGGTGTTACTCTATTAAAAAGGACGTTTTTATTAAGGGCTTTTGATAGTTTTTCGGCCATTTCATCACCATTAAGTTTTTCTCCGGCAATGCCAACAGTTTTTCCTATCAATTCTTTCCCTTTTTTGAAAATTCCGTAAGCGCATTTTCCTATATCTTCTGCAGCTATAGCGGATAATTTTTTATCATCCATTGGGAATGCGATATAGTAGTTTCCATCTTCCCCTTTTTGTGGCCACATACCAAAATTAATAAAATTGTCCCAGTAGAAAGAAGTTCTTAAAAAGGTGGTAGGTAATTCAGCTTCTCTAAAATAATGGTCGGCTTCGCCTTTTCCGTCAAAATGAGGTACTTTGTATTTTCCGTGTAAAGTTGGCATTCTATCGTCATCCAATTTCATCCAATTTCGGGTATCTTCCAATGTTGACCAAATGATATGTTGTAAATGGGATTCTCTCGCAGCTTCAATAAAATTGTTGACTTCCTGTAATTCTTTGTCAACAGAGAAGTGTTCCCAGAAAAAGGTAACAAAATAAGCACCGTAAGCACCTGCTATTGCTTTTTTGATACTTTGCATATCGTCAATATTCGCCTCGACTACTTCAGCACCTAATTGTGAGAATGCTTTGGATTTATCTGAATTAACATCTCGGGTTACAACTCTTACTGTAAATTCACTGTCTTTATCTGCTAAAATAGCTCTGGCAAGTCCACCACCTTGTGATCCTGTAGCACCAAAAACGGTAATTATTTTTTTGTTTTCCATTTTGATTTCAAAATTAAATTAATACTAATTGTAATAAAAAAGGGACTTATAAAGATAATGAAAAAATATGGTTAATTGTTTGTTTTTTAAGTGTTTGTGTTTGGTTTTGACTTTTTAATTTGAAATATTTAATGCTATAGTAAGATTAATGTAATCATGATGGATGAGTACTTTCTCTTCTTTAAAATTTTAATATTAACTCTGCTTTTTACAATGATTTATGTGTTTAATATTTTAATTTTTAGTAATTTACATGGTGTTTCGCAATGTTTTTTTTTGATAATCCAGTTTTTTTTAAAATGATTGACGTATGGATTTCTATAATCAGAATATAGAGGATGTTATCACGCAATTGAATGGTAATGCTAGGACCGGACTTGAAGAAAAAGCAATACTGCAGGCTAGAAAAAAATACGGTAAAAACGTTTTGAAAGACACCCAAAGTAGAAATGTTTTAAAAATGCTTTTTGCTCAATTCAAAAGCCCACTGGTTTTGATTTTAATTGTAGCTTCTTTAGTGTCTTTCTTTTTAGGACAGGAGCGTGACGGATCAATTCTTTTGATGATAGTTGTTTTGAATGCCTTAATTGGCTTCTATCAAGAATGGAAAGCAGAAAACATATTGGCATCACTCAAAGCGCTGGTTGTAAATAGATGCATTGTTATAAGGGAAGGAAAAACAATTGAAATTTTTGCAGAAGACTTAGTTCCTGGTGATCTGGTTAAATTGACTGAAGGTGACGGAATCCCGGCAGACATTCGTTTGATAGACTCCAAAGATTTTTCCGCAAACGAATTTATTCTTACCGGTGAATCATTACCTTCCAATAAAGATTATCTATTTGTTACCGATAAAACACTTGCTATTGGCGAGATAAAAAATTGCGTCTTCATGGGGACTACCGTTGCAAGAGGCGAAGCGATTGGAATTGTCTATGCAACCGGAATGCAAACAGAAATTGGGAAAATTAGTAGCTCTTCACAAAAAATTAAAATTGCCGATGCTCCCATACAAATTGAGATTGCTGATGTTGCCAAGAAACTAACCATTGTGACATTAATCATTGCTGCTTTTCTTTTTGGAGTACGATTACTTTTGCATGATTCCCTGGTTTTGGCATTGGTTTTTTCTGTTAGTGTTGCTGCGGCAATGGTACCTGAAGGACTTCCGGCACAAATTTCGATGGCATTAGCTTTGGCAGTTGGGCGATTGGCAAAACGAAAAGCGATTGTGAAAAAAATGGCATCGGCGCAAACATTGGGCTCTGCAACTGTGATTGCTTCTGACAAGACAGGAACAATTACCAAAAATGAAATGACTATAACGGGATGTTATTTTAATGGGGAATCTTTTTCGGTTTCTGGATTGGGCTATGAGCCTCTTGGCAGTATTTCAAATGAAGAAGGGGAAATTTTGAATAAAGATTCTTTGGGGGATTTGAAAATATTTTTTCTTTCCGGATTTCTATCTTCAACCGGAAAAATAAGCCCACCGGATAAATTTCATTCTTCATGGTATTGCATTGGTGATCCCACAGAAGCTTCGTTTGCGACGCTTACGATGAAAGCAGGATACACATTGGAAGAAATAGAAAGGGATTATCCTTATGTAAAAGCTTTCCGATTTGATTCCTTTCGCAAAAGAGCAACGATTATTAGGAAACACAATAACAAAATAATTGCAGTCGTAAAAGGTTCTATTGAGTCGATTTTGGAATCATCGACAGAAATTATTTCAAATGGAAAAATAGATGAATTAACCACCGAAAAAAAGAAACAAATACTGGCAAATGCTGAAGTGTTTTCTCAAAAAGCATTGAGGGTTATTGCCATTGCATATAAAGATCTTGAAGTTAAAAATGATTATTTGATTGATGAGGCTGAACAAGATTTAACTTTTGCTGGCTTCGTTACGATGTTTGATCCGCCACATGAAGGAGTGAAATCTGCTATTGAGTCTGTTTTTAAGGCGCATATGAAAGTGTTTATGATAACTGGCGATAATGAGGTAACAGCCAAAGCTATTGCTGAGAATATTGGGTTGATGAATGAAAGGAATGAGTATCCAATGATAATTAATGCCACTACTTTGCAAACAATGAATGATGAGGATTTAAAGACTGTTTTTCAAAAAAGAGCATTGGTGTTTTCGAGAGTTTCGCCAGATGATAAATTGCGGATTGTAGATTTACTGATGAAGGCTGGCGAAATTGTTGCTGTAACGGGAGATGGTGTAAACGATACTTTGAGTTTAAAAAGAGCGGATATTGGAGTGGCCATGGGAAAAAATGGTTCTAAAGTAGCTCAGGAAGTAGCCAATATGATTTTGTTGGATGATAATTTTGCGACTATTGTTATTGCAGTCAAAGAAGGCAGAATCATTTTTAGAAATTTTGAAAAGACTATCAAAGCGAACCTTGCTTGTAATATGGCAGAACTTACTTGTGTGTTATTTGGATTCATTGGCGCTTTTTTTGGAATTGGAACGCCTATATTGGCAGTGCAGATTTTATTGATAGACTTGATTGGTGAATTACTTCCTTTAACGATGCTTACCTATGATCCCCCAGAGAAAAATATTATGCGGAGTCCGCCACGAAATCCAAAGGATAAAATATTAACAAAGGAGGCTATGAAAGGAATTTTTTTATCAGGGATAATAATGGGAATTGTCGCTTATGGAGCGTTTTTGTATTCCTTTTTCATCAATAGTACAGGTATTGGCAATTATGAAAAAGCAATCACAATTACATTTGTCTCCATAATTTTTGGTCAGTTTGCAAATATTCTTTCAAGGAGAACCAATGAAAATGTTTTGGGAAGTTACTTGTTTTCAAATAGAAATTTGCTGCTATCATTTGTGTTTTCTATTTTTTGTACGTTGCTTATCGTTTATGTGCCAATTTTAAATCTGTATTTTCACACTTCTTCATTACAGCCAAAGGATTGGCTTTTGCCGATTAGTGCAGGTGCAATTTGCCTTTTAATATTTGAAATCAAAAAAAGTATAAAAAGAAGGCTGAATATCAACAGTATTATATGAAACGTTATTTTTTAGAAAATAGATTCTGAATAACCCAAGCCGGGCCAATCAATAAAAATTGAATATCTTTTAGGAATGATGGTTTTTTACCCTCAATGTTATGCCCATAAAATTGTCCAATCCAAGCGACAACAAAAACACCGATTGAAAATGCCCAAAGAGGAACGAACTGCCCAATATAAAAATTAAGAATCAAGCACAAAATCGAGAAAATGGCAATTTTGATAGCCATTACAAAAGACAGTCGGAGGTAAAAGAATAGGACTAAAATTAAAATGACAACTGCCCAATTTTCTACGATTGGTTGGTTAAGTTGTAGCAAATTATTCAATAAAGTAGTGGGAATACTCATCAACAAACCCACAATCGAAAAGAAAATAGCAGGAACACAGATGTAGTGTATCGCTTTGTTGGTTGGGTTTTGATGACTTACTGCATATTCGTCAAACCATTGATTGAGTGTTTTCATAGTCTAGTTTTTTTATCTAAAGTATGAAATATTTGTATAATTCATTTTTTCAAACATATAAGTCATATAAGTTTTTTCTTTTTTTGTCTCGAACTAAGTAAAGTTAAAAGATCATTTAAGAAAGAAATTCAAAAGATTTGAAGCGAACTTTTATGAACTTTGTTTTTACTTTTTACAAGAATAAGAGGAACTAAAAATTTATATGACTTATATGTTTGAAAGCAAGTTTTAAATTGTCTTTTCCAAAACAATAAATTCTAACGGTTGTCCGTGAGTTACAGCATCCGTTCCATTAAGAGGAAAAGGCTCTCTTGCTCCAGTATCAACAAAACCGTGACGCTTGTACCAAGCGATCAATTCTTCCCTAATAGAAATTACGGTCATGACTATCTTGTGAAGATTCAATGATAAAGCATGAACTTCTGCTGCTTTCAATAATTGTTTTCCAATACCGCTGTTTTGCAAATTTGGAGAAACCGTAAGCATTCCTAAGTAAATCTTATTTCCTTTGTTCACAAGTAATACACAACCGATTATTGTTTTGTTGTCAGTAAATTTAAGGATTGTATTTTCTTTGTTTTTAATGATTTCTGACAATTCATCTTCAGTAATTCTTTTTCCGCTTAAAAGTTCGGCCTCGGTTGTCCAGCCTTGTTTGGAAGTTTCCCCACGATAGGCTGAGTTGACTAATTTTTCTAAAGCCGAAATATCTTCCAGCGTTGCAATTGTAATCATGAATGGGAGTGTTTTTTACTTTTCAAAGATAAAAAAACTACAACAAAATTGCTTTGGTTGTAGTTTTTGAGATTTATTCGTTGATAGAATACTCTTAGTTAAAGGAAATTATCAGGTTTAAATTTCAATTTTGGCACCCATAATTTTGAGAAATTCCCTGATGAAACTTGGATGGGCCGGCCATGCTGGCGACGTAACTAGATTTGCATCTACAAAAGCTCCATCAATAGGAATGGATTGAAATATTCCTCCAGCCAATGTAACTTCCGGGCCAACTGCCGGATATGCGGTTAATTTTCTACCCTTAACAACATTTGCAGCTGTTAGAATTTGGATTCCGTGACAAATAGCTGCTACGGGTTTATTGGTTTCGAAAAAATGTTTGGTCATTTCAATCACTTTTTCGTTCAATCTTAAATATTCAGGCGCTCTTCCTCCTGCAATTACCAATCCATGATAGTCATTCACATTAACATCATCAAAACTGAAATTTAATGCGAAATTGTGGCCTGGTTTTTCGGTATAGGTTTGATCTCCCTCAAAATCATGGATGGCAGTTTTTACAGTATCTCCTTTTTTCTTACCCGGACAAACGGTATGAACTGTGTATCCAACCATTTCCAGCATTTGGAAAGGAACCATAGTTTCGTAATCTTCAGTGAAATCACCAGTCAAGAACAATACTTTTTTCATTTTATATGATTTTAAAATTATTATAAGACAAGAAATCAAAATTCAAATATAAATATAAGATGAATCTGAATTATTTGGTTTATAAAGTTAATGAAAAGAAGTAATTGTTTTGGTTTTTAGTTATGTAAGTTTTAATTCTTTTGAATACAGAAATTAATGGAAATGATGTTTTAAAGAAAAAAGAATAAAAAAAAACTACAAAGTAAAGTTTCCTTTTCTTGTAGTTTTAGATTTTTATAAGGGAGTCAAATTTATCTTAATCTTCCTCGATTTCAAATTCGGCGTCTTTTTCCCAAATTTCCATTTCACATGGTTTACAGTTGAATTTTAGTTTGTATTCCAATTCTCCCTGTTTTAATACCAAAGGCTCTTTCAGTTTGGTTTCCATCGTGTCTTTATGATATTTTGGACATTTCGCCAATTCGTATTTGATGCAATATTTGGTTGTCATCACACGTGATTTTCCTGGATCCCATTGTAATTCGAATGCTTTTTCGATTTCGGTTACTCCGTGTCGCTCATAGAATTTACGGGCCAATTTGTTGGAAACATTGTACATGAAATCCAATTTGGTTTCCGGATAAGGATGGCTTGTTTTTTCAATTTTACGTTCTTCTCGTTTGTAGTTTTTCAAACGGGTTTCGGTTAATTGCTCATAAACAGTTCTACGCATTTCATTGATTTTTGAAATAGGTAAAAACCAATTGCCTGAAAATTGAACCGTAATTTTATCAGCGGTATAGGGCGTAAAACCTGTTTTGGCTAATTGTGTCTTGATGTTTTCCTCGATGGATTGATTGTTTTTGGTTTGTTCTTTTGGATGAACCAAATGAACAGTACTTGTATTTCCGTCTTCATCGGTAGCAAGCAGTTCAAAACCATTTTCGTTTTCGAATAACAATAATGACGTGCTTATTTTTCGAACCGCACTGTCTTCACGCTCCACAATTTTGATGAAAGCGGCGTCATTGTTACGGTATATAAAAGTACCGTCTTTGATTTCCTTCAAAACGTTTGGATACGCCAAACCATTTTCGGATTTATTGATGTAGATTCCTTCGGCTTCATTGTTGTCATTGATGTAGCACAAACCGTCACCATTGTTAAGGAGTTCTCCGTTTTCAATTTCATAAGCATTTCCAACGGTTCTGATTAATTTACCGATGTACTGCCCTTTGGATTTTGGACTTTCCCAAGAACCGATTGTGGCGTGTCTTTCATTCACAAAATAATCGGTATAACCACGGTTAAAAGTTCGATTTAACTCTGAGTCAAAAGTATAAGTACATTTTCCGGAAGAAGCCTTAGTGTATTTATCGCTTCCTTCAAGGAAAGCATCCAGTTTTTTTCTAAGGTAAGAAACGTTGTTTTTTACATAAACGATATCTTTCAAACGGCCTTCGATTTTGAAAGAACAAACTCCGGCTTCGACCAAATTTGGAATTTCATTTGAAACGTCAAAATCTTTGATGGAAAGTAAATGGGTGCTTTTTATTAATGTTTCTCCGTGACCGTCGATTAGATTGTATGGTAAACGGCAGTTTTGGGCGCAAGAACCTCGATTGGCTGAACGTTCTCCATTGGCAACACTCATATAGCAATTTCCGCTGAAGGAAACGCACAAAGCACCTGTTACGAAGAATTCCAGTTCCACATCGGTTGCGTTGCTGATTTCTTTGATTTGGTGTAAATTCAATTCACGGGCCAATACCACACGTTTGATTCCGGCATCGGCCAAAAATTTCATCTTGTCGGCATCTCTGTTATTGGCTTGTGTACTAGCATGTAGAATGATAGGAGGCAAGTCCATTTCTAAAATTGCCATATCCTGAATGATAAGCGCATCGACACCAATATCATACAATTGCCAAATCATCTGGCGGCAAGTTTCCAATTCATTGTCGTAAAGAATGGTGTTGATAACCACAAAAACAGGAACATTGTATAAATGGGCATATTCTACCAAGGCGGCAACGTCTTCAATCGAATTGGTTGCATTAGAACGAGCTCCAAATTGCGGCGCTCCAACATAAAGTGCATCGGCACCACTATTTACTGCGGCTATACCGTGAATTAAATCTTTTGCTGGCGCTAAAATTTCTATTTTCTTCTTCATCAGGGGATGATCAATTTATAATTCCTAAAAAGCTGTTTGCTTGTGTATTTGCAAAAAGCGTGCAAAGTTCTTATAAATATTCCGAGATTTCTAACCCAAAAGGATTTTTTTTGAATTGACGCGGGAAAAGTAAGGCTTTATTGAAGAAAAGATGTACTATTAATTTCCTTTACTTGTTTCCAAAAAGGAAATAAGGGAACTAATCGTGCAGGGAGAAAAGTATTTTTTGTCAGTAATGGGATCATTTGTGGCGTTTGAAACGATTCCGACAACAAGGCCTTGCTCATCTACTACCGGTGACCCGCTTAGTCCTCCAAATTTTTCGGGAATGCTTATCCATCTTTCTTTGATTTTAGAATTACTTTTTGGTAAAAAATGCAATAAATTCTAGTATAGGTTGTTATGTTATAATAGCCAGTTTCTGTTTTTTGTAGTTATGAGATTGGCTATAAGATATGTTTAAATAAATAAGTGATATGAAACGAATATTGTTTTTTGTTGTTATGATCGGAATGTCATCGAGTGGCTATGCTCAGGATGAATTTAATAATGCATTCAAGGGAATTCCTCCAAAGCATCCAAAAGAAGAAAAAGCTATTCCTCCAAAAGAAATTTCCCCAAAAGTTACTCCTCCGGATATTGTAAAAAAGAAAGATTCCTTGCCGTTTGATCCGAAGAAACTTTTTGATAATCAGTATTTGTATAAAAAACCAGCAAACGCTGAAGGAATTTTTTACAGACAAAATCAATTTTTAGGCAGTTTCAAAACCCAATCTATGACTGCGAAAATACGTTATCGTGATGCGGCATATTTGGATGGAGACAAGGTAAAGGTTTATGTAAATGATAAAGTAGTTGTGCCCGAAGTTGTTTTGGATGGTGATTTTAAAGGTTTTGAAATAAAACTTGAAAAGGGAATAAATAGGTTAGATATAGAGGCTTTGAACGAAGGATTTGCTTCACCCAATACAGCACAGTTTGAAGTTTATGACGACAAAGGAGTTGCTGTTATGAATGATCAATGGAATGTAGGAACTGGATACAAAGCCAGTATAATAATTATAAAAGAATAGTTTTCGTAGAACGCTTTTTGCAATAGAATGGGATTGTTTTAAAAAGAGAAAACTACTGAGCGATTATTTATTTCTCAGTAGTTTTTTTGTTGATATGCTGTTTTTGTCGTGGAATTCTTGACAGTGTCTTTGCACATCGAGTAAAGGAAGAAAACAAATATCGGTAAAGCCAAAAATGCTGAAACGATTTATTTTCGGCTTTCTAAAATTGTCTTATAGGTTTGTGTCTTCATTTCGATAAAGCTGTCCAAATAGGCAATTTGGTAAACAACAAAATCAGATGCATATTTCTTTTTGTCAAATGTGGCAAATAAATTCAGTCTGATTTGTTCGGTTTGTTTGTCAAATGCAGATTGATCCAATTGCAGTAACGATTCGTAGTCAAAATTTTCTTCGTGTTTGGCAAATGTTGTTACAAAATCATTCTCTGTCGCGCCTTTCCCACTAAAAGAAAGTGTTTTTCCTGGTTCATTGGCATCAACAGTAATTTTTAAATCGTATCCATTATTAAGATAGATACCGTTTGGAAAAAGACTTGAACAATTGCTTACGTAATATTTATCGGCCTTTACATTTAGGGTGTCTTTCAAAATTCCTTCATTGTCAAGTTTTTTGATGACTTTTTTGAAATTTGGGTTTTTGTATGACATAATAACCAAAGAATCGACTTTAAGATTGTTGATTTTTACTTTAAGGTAAGCGTAATTCTTGGTTTGGCTGTAGGCGCTAAAAGCAAAAAGTAATGCGACTACGACTAGGTAAAATTTTTTCATTAAAAATATTTTGTTTTGTTATTATCAAGGCAAAATTATTTCAATTTACTTTTTGCCAAGTTAACAAAACAATAAGTTAATGTTTATAATTTGTTTCCCGCGGATATAGTTTTGGTTTTTTTAATTCGGGAATTTTGATTGTTTTTGTTAGTTGTTCTGGCGGATTGTTTTTAATATCATATTTAGTTACGTTTTTTATTCTTTCTCGCAAAGGCATAAAGATGCAAAGTTTAGTGCTGATTTTTTTGCGTCTTCGGCTTTGCGGGAAACCCGCTAGGTCAGTTTTGAAGTTCAATACTAGTTTCTATGACGCTTTTTAGTCTCTCAAAGATTTTGAAGTAAAATCTGGGTAAATCTGGAAAATCTGTGTAAAAATGAGGCACGCAGGTTTTGCAGATTTACGCAGATTTTTTACTATTGATGGCTACTAAAATTTGAAATCATTTCATGCTTTTTTTGAAAAAAAACATTGTTGTCCGATTAAATTTTGTGAATAATCAAAAGGTCGCTACTCTGTAGCTTTATAAAAAAAAACATTTATTTTCTACAGACAGTTTGCTCCTAACGGAGCTATTTTAGTCCCATGGGGACGCTCTGTTTGTAGAAAAGAGAATTGACAAAAACAAGCTCCAGAGGAGCGACCTGTCAGTAAGTACCATAAATATTGAGTTCGGAATTCCATTTATATTTTTGCCGGACAACAATGAAAAAAAATAATGCCTTGGAATTGACAATATTGAGAGTATGTTTTTTGTAATACGCTAGGGAGTTGAATATTATTTCATATTATGACGAAATAAATTTAGGTTTTGGTTCTCAGGAATCTTGTGTAAAGCTGAAATTTTTTCGTTTTCACTAAACTTGTGGCGCATTGCGTGAGGGATAGAAATGAGCTACCGAAGTAGCATGGATAGCCCGACCGCGGTAGGGAAAGGGGCTGTATAACCGCAACGATAGGTAAGCCCCTTTTCTTACTGGGGGCACGCCCTGAAGATTTTCGGTTTTTTAAAATTTGAGTTTCAGAATTTCGTACTTTTAATAGAAAAAAGATCTAATGAATAGTCCAATTGTTATTGACAGAAATGAAATCCTAAAGCGCTACAAAACCATAGACAAATATACCCACAAAGGCATTCAGGGTCATGCTTTGCTCGTAGGTGGAAGTTATGGAAAGATAGGGGCGGTGTGTCTGGCTTCGAAAGCAGCTCTGAGAACAGGTTGTGGCTTGGTGACCGCTTTTGTGCCACAATGTGGTTACGAAATTGTACAGATATCGGTTCCCGAAGTGATGGTTGTAGTTGATGACCATGAAAAATACCTTTCAGAGATAGCGTTGAATTTGGATGTCGATGCTATTGGTATTGGCCCCGGAATGGGACAGAAAATGGCAACACAAAAAGCGTTTCATGATTTTTTGTCCAATAATAATCTTCCATTAGTAATTGATGCCGACGCGCTAAATATTTTGTCTCATAATCCTTCTTGGATGGCTTTGGTTCCTCCAAAAGCTATTTTGACGCCACACCCCAAAGAATTGGAACGTTTGATAGGAAAATGGCATACCGAAGAGGAAAAAATTGGAAAAACGGTAGTGTTTTCAATTGTAAATCAGGTTGTAATTGTGATGAAAGGCGCACCAACTTATATTATAGATGGTCAAATGATTTATAGAAACACAACCGGAAATGCTGCTCTGGCAACAGCCGGCAGTGGTGATGTTCTGACGGGGATGATTACCAGTCTTTTGGCACAATCCTACAAAACTATTGATGCTGCAATTTTGGGCGTTTATCTTCATGGACTAACTGCTGATGTTGCTTTGCCCGAAACGGGTTATCAATCCTTTATCGCTTCGGATATTATTGCCAATATCGGAAAAGCGTATTTGAGTTTTGGGCTTTGAAATGTTTGAAAGGTTAAAAGGTTAGAAGTTTAGGGGAAAGTTTAGGAGTTTAGGCTTTAATATCAACATCTTAGAATCTTAGTCTCTTAGTATCTTTATTCGTAAGTTTGCAGTTCCTAAAAGTGTACTATGAAAAAACCACTTGAATTAAGAACCGTAAATGTCACCCGTTACATCTCGCCCTTGCGGGAAGGCGGATCTTTGCCGGCTTTGGCCGAAGCTGATGATGATTTTAAGTATGTCTTGAAATTTAGAGGTGCCGGGCATGGCGTAAAAGCGCTGATAGCCGAATTGATAGGCGGCGAAATCGCAAGAGTTTTAAACCTTAAAATGCCCGAATTGGTGTTTGCCAACCTCGATGAAGCTTTTGGACGTACCGAAGGTGATGAGGAAATTCAGGACTTGTTACAAGGCAGTCAGGGACTGAATCTGGCACTGCATTTTTTGTCAGGAGCGATTACTTATGATCCCGTCGTGACAAAGCTGCCTGCAGATCTGGCGTCAAAAATCGTATGGCTGGATGCGTTTATTACCAATGTGGACCGCACTTTCAGAAACACCAATATGCTTATTTGGCACAAAGAATTATGGCTCATTGACCATGGAGCTTCTCTTTATTTTCATCATTCCTGGAAAAGTTGGGAAACGCACGCCAAAAGTCCTTTTGCGTTAATAAAAGATCATGTACTACTGCCTCAGGCTACCGAATTGAAAGCCACCGATAACGCTTTTAAAAAATTACTCACTAAAGAAATTTTACAGGATATCGTCAATTACATACCCGAAGATTGGCTCCATTGGGAAGACAGCGAGCAAACTCCCGATGAAATTCGCAGAATCTATTTTGAGTTTTTATGGACTAGATTGAACCATTCAGAAATTTTTATAAATGAAGCCGAAAATGCAAGAGAAAAACTTATATGAGTACGCCGTTGTTCGCGTTGTGCCAAGGGTAGAGCGGGAAGAATTCCTGAATGTGGGCATTATTCTGTTTTGCAAAAAAGCAAAATTTATAAAAATGATCTACTCAGTCAATGAAACTAAATTATTGTTGTTCTCAGAAGATTTTGACCTTGAACAACTCGAATTGAATTTAGAATCTTTTCAAAAAATAGCCCAAGGAGGCAAAGCTGGCGGACCTATCGGCGAGTTTGATATTCCTTCACGTTTTCGCTGGTTAACCGCTATCCGAAGCTCGTCTATACAAACTTCAAGACCGCATTCCGGTTTCTGTGATGATTTAGACAAAACTATTCAGCGCTTGTTTGAAGAATTGGTTTTGTGATCATCCGTGAAATTTGTCATTCCTCGTTTCTAAAAACGACGTTTTTAAATAGCCAAACAATCGGCAAGTTTGTCATTCCGACGGAGGAGGAATCCCCGCAAGTAATTCCGCATAGAAAAGTCAGTAATCTTTGTCGATATGCGAGTGAGATTTCTCCTTCGTCAGAAATGACAAGATTACGGATATGCTATGTGAAAAATCCATTACGAAATATCTTGTCTTTACAGGAATGAAAAACTTTGAGAGTAATACGATGCTTATTACTTAGCTCTCATAGCCTTAATCAACTTTTCATTGCGTTTATCGGCTCTGGAGTTTTGCAATGAAATAACAGCCCAAATAGCTGCGGGAATCCACCCGATTAAAGTTATCTGCAGAATTAAACAAAGAATAGACGTGAGTATTCTGCCTCTTAAAAAGAAGGAAAGAAACGGAAAAAATATCGCAATTAATGTCATAATTGTATTAGTCTAGGTTTGCTTGAAGGTTTTCCGTGCAGATGAGTCCAAATGTATTAAATTGCTATAACCTTTACAAATACAAAAAGCTGCAAGAGTTATTTTCTTGTGGCTTTTTTTGTTATGAAAAATTAACTTGATTGGCTGTCTTTACTGACACGGATTACTTTGTCAGTTCGCTATCGCTTGCGCAATATCATTAAGTTTAGGACTTCTTACTACACTTTGTCTAAATATAATTCTCGCAAAGGCGCAAAGTCGCAAAGAAACCCGATTTTAACTTTGCGGCCTTGCGCCTTTGCGAGAGCGAATTAAAGCTTAACTTAATGAGATCGATCGCTCCTGTTAAAATCCGCCGTCTTGATTTTTATTTATTGATAGGTTGTCGAAATTTACTTAAATCAATATACTTACGTATAAATACTTAATTTTTTTTTAAAAACTGCGTTTTGGCAGTTTTTGTTCAAAGTAAAGCATTTAATTTTGCCTTATGAATAAGTAAAATACTTAGACGTAAGTTTGATACTTAGAAAAATAAACAGTACTAAACGATTAAATTTTTTTGATATGAGTTCAATTTCAACAAATCAACCGCTTTCAAGTTTAAACATTTTTAGTGGCAAAGGAGTTCAAATGCGTACCTTCCACATTACTTGGTTAACTTTTTTCTTTTCCTTTTTTGCATGGTTCGGTATGGCATCACTTATGCCTCTTGCAAAGGAACAATTGCACCTGACAAAAGACCAATTAGGAAACATTCAAATTGCAGCTGTATCAGCAACTATCATCGCTCGTTTGTTAATAGGCAGATTAGTTGATAAATTTGGTCCTAGATTAGTTTACACCTGGTTGTTAGTAATTTGCTCCGTACCGGTATTACTGATTGGTACTTCACAATCTTATGAAAGTTTTCTTCTATTTAGATTGGCAATAGGTGTTATTGGAGCTTCATTTGTAATCACACAATTTCATACTTCAGTAATGTTTGCTCCGTCTATAAAAGGAACCGCCAATGCTACGGCAGGAGGTTTTGGAAATGCTGGTGCTGGTTTAGCTAATATTACCATGCCGCTTATTGCCGCCGGATTCGTAGGATTAGGAGTATGTACTAAGGAAGACAGCTGGAGATATGCCATGATTATTCCCGGAGTACTATTATTGGTTTTTGCTTTTATCTATTTGAGATATACAAAAGATTTACCAAATGGAAACTATAAAGAACTTGGAATAGAAACAGCGAATAAAGAAAACACCTTTATGCTGGCTGTAAAAGATTACCGCACTTGGGTTTTGACCATTGCTTATGCTGCTTGTTTTGGTGTTGAGATCACTATTGATAATTTTGCTCCAATTTATTTTACAGATACTTTTGGTGCTACTTTGAAAACAGCTGGAATCTGCGCAGGTCTTTTTGGATTAATCAACCTTTTTGCAAGACCATTTGGCGGTATTGTTGCTGACAAAATTGGTAAGAGATATGGCTTTTCAGGGAAAAATTTATTGCTTGCGTTACTGCTTCTTATTGAAGGTGTAGGTGTTATTTTCTTTGGAATGACAAATCAATTGGGAGTTGCTATCTTTTTAATGTTCTTGTTTGGAATGAGTTTAAAAATGGCAAATGGTGCAACATACAGCTTGGTACCATTTGTAAATCCAAAAGCAGTAGGTAGTGTTGCCGGAATTGTAGGAGCAGGCGGAAATATAGGAGCGATGTTAATTGCTTTCTTGTTCAAAGCTAAAGCAGTTAAATTTACTAAAGACGTGATTGACGAAAGTGGAGTATCACAAACTAAGGATTTAATTGATTACACAAACGCTTTTTATGTATTGGGAATCATTATTCTATTTACAGGAGTAGTTGTTTTGGCTATAAAACTTTTAGTTAAAGATAAAGAAGAAGAGAAATTACCTGTAGGTGTGAATTTAGCGTATCAAAAAGTAAAATCTTAAATCTACAAAACAAAAAAAGTAAATGTTTTTGTTTAAAAAGAAAGGCTATCCGGATAAGGGTAGCCTTTCTTTTTTTGTGATTTTTATAGTAAGGTTAATTAGATTGCTTGTCTTGCGACACGGATTGCACCCGAGCGATAGCGAACTGACGAAGTAAATTCACATTATCAGGTTAATTTTTAGGAGCAGAAAATTCATTTTCATAAGAAATTCAGTCCCGCTTTCCGTTGCAATCTTGTTTGCCGAACCCCGGCACACAAGGATTTTCACTGCACACGAGCGAAGCGAACTGACGAAGTAATCGGGGCTAAGCGGGAAATTTAGTTTTTCATAATTTTTTTTGCAATTGTAGTCTTTAGCGCAGGTGCGAGCGTCCCGCTCTTACGCACAACATCCCAATAATCCTCAAACTTGTCATTCCGACGTAGGAGGAATCTCCGCAAGTAATTCCGTAATCAAAATCACCAATCTTTGTCGAGTTTCTAACGGAGATTGCTTCGCCAATTCGCTTTCGCTCGTGTCCTCCTACGTCGGAATGACAAACTATGTGTATAAATCTAATGAATTCAATAAATTCAACTTTTTAGAACACTTATGATTCCACCCGAGCGATAGCGAACTGACGAAGTAAATCTGTACGATCGGGGTTCAACCACTTGAACAGTTCGCCGCAGTTCGAGGGAGCTTGTTCAACCACTTGAATTGTCTTCCGTAGCTCGAAATAGCTCGTTCAACCACTTTGACAGACCATCTTTTTTTGAAAAAAAGGCATTTATGAATATTTTGCGATAAAAATCCCGTGTTGCTTTTTTATATGCTTTGTCGATCTCTCTGCGGGTACAGAAAAAAATTTCTGCGCTAACGTGGGTTACATATCAAGGATGTTCGCGTAAAAAGGCGGGAAACTTTTAAGAGATTTAGAATTTATAAGAGCATAAAAAAATTGCGCAAAGTCAGAGATATTTGCGCAGCAGTGTAGTTTTTTTTATGGGGACACTTTGAAGAGCGGGCGAGTTAATTTGGTTTGTATTAATGTTATTGTTTTATTTTTTATGAATTACTAATCTTATTTGGTTAAAAGTATCATCACCATAATAGAACGATAATGAAACATTCAAATCGTTTTTTTTCCATTCGTAATTGTCTATATAATTCGAAATTGTATCATTATGTTTTTCAATATTTATTTGAGTGGCTTTTCCAAGTTTATTAATTATCCCTTTTTTAAGGTTATTAAATTTATTTTGATACTTTTTTATTTCAGAAGCATTCAGTCTTTTTATAGTATCACTTTCAAAACCATTAAGATTCCAATATTTTGATTTCCATTCGTAAAATATTACTTTAATTAATCCATCATTGTTAGTACAGAAATAGTCTGTTTCTAACCCAAGTTCTTTCTGGTTTCTTTCAAAAACTTTTGGATACGAAAGATTAAAACCATTTTGGTTGGGATAATATTCTTGATCAAGTCCAAAAGTGTTATTCTCATTTCTTTCGGTGGAGCCTATTTCTTGCTCCGTTTCTATTACTTCTTTTATGGTTAATTTATCCATGTTTTCAAATCTAGCATCTTCAAAAATATAATCATCTTCATTTCTTTTGCAGAAAGTGAAACACAATATGATAATTAGGATAAATGTTGTTTTTTTTAGTTTTATCATTAAATACTAGTTGACTTATATTTAAATCTGAATGGTGACAGATATTCTGCTAATATATAAAATCTTTAATGGTTGTTGAGATTTTCAGGATCGCGCGAATTTGCAATTCGTGCACGCTCCAATTATCTATTTAATTTAGATTTGAATAATTCAGATTTTGCCGTCTTTTTTTGTAGTAAGATTAGCTAGATAGCTTGTCTTTGCAGGCACGGATTGCAAATACGCGCTATCGGGTTACTTCGTCAGTTCGCTATCGCTCGTGTGCAAATCCGCGATCGGGTTATCTTAATTCATAGTCATAGATATAATAACTTTCTCCATCATAATCTGAAATACATATACCAGTAATCAAGCCATCTAAAAATAAATTGGGATCTTTTTTTTCAAAATATTCATGAAAAGTATCTTTCATAATACCGTAGAGAGTAATTGTTGAATAGAGTGGATTTGTCAAACTATATTTTATTGCAAAACGGTAGTCGTGTCTCGATGCAATAAAAGTATGTTTTGAAATTGTGATTAGATTCTGATTTACTTTAGCAACATTGATGTTATTCGAATTTAAGTTTAGACTTTCAGTAAAATCTAAAATATTGAATTTTTTATCTTTTGGTAAAACAGTTATCGAATCAATTGTTAGATTGTTTTTTGATGTAATTTTTACATCAGCATTTTTGAATGTATATAAAAAAGAATTAGTTTCTATTAACTTGTCGGAAAAAATAGAATCATCCTTTTTAAATATTTTAAAGGGATTTCCTAAATATTCCTTCATCAAATCTAAATTTATTCCTGGTTTTAAATCATTCAAGATTTTATAATCAATAATTTTATCTTTATGCTTTAATTTTATAAATTTTGATTTGTTAGTTTCTCGTTTATTTTGATAAAATTGTTGAATACCCCATACAAAGATACCACCAATTATTGCGCTAATAAAATTTATGAATACATCCATATAAATAATGACTTACTAGTTTTTCTATCTCTTTTCAAATATATGTTTTTTTCTTACCAATTTTTAAATTTAAAATTGAATAGCAGTCCTTTTAAAATTTGAACAAATAATGCTGAAGTTTTGAAACTATCTTTCTGGAATCTCTGATGTCTCTCATAGCCCTGATGGAAGCGGCATCCTGTGTGCCCGGGGTTCGGGCGCACAGATACAGCGGACAGCAGGATTAGCTCCAAAAAAAAACGACTGAAATAATTCTCAGTCGTTTTGTATGTGGTGCTATATAAATGGTTTATCCCAAGAAAGCTTTCAAATCATCGTAAGTTTTAATTTTAACGCTTACTTTTTCTTTGTTCATTACACTTTCAATTTGCTTTGGAAGCGGTAAAGTAACACCCAAAGCAGGTTCTACTACGTCCAGGAATTTGATTGGATGTGCAGTTTCCAAGAAAATACCAATGGCGTTTGGTTTGTTTGCCAATTCTTTTTTCAAACCTAAATAGCCAACAGCTCCGTGTGGCTCTGCGATATATTTTCTATCGTCATTATAAATATGTTTCATTGCTGTTAAAGTTTCAGCATCGGTGAAAGTATAGGAAGTGAAATCTTTTTCGAATTGCGCCAAATCATTGTCGTACATTTCTTGGATACGAACAAAGTTGCTTGGATTTCCTACGTCCATAGCGTTTGAAATCGTCGCGATAGATGGTTTTGGGTCGTAAATTCCGTTCACAAGGAATCTAGGAACGGTATCATTTACATTGGTAGAAGCCACAAAATGATCGATAGGCAATCCTAATTTTTTGGCAATGATACCGGCGCAAATATTTCCGAAGTTTCCGCTTGGACAAGAGAAAACCAATGGTTTGTTTTGACTCTTTAATGCCTTGTAAGCAAAGAAAAAGTAAAACATTTGTGGTAACCAACGTGCAATATTGATAGAATTCGCTGAAGTCAGGTTTTTGTGTGCCAAAGTTTCGTCCAAAAACGCCTTTTTTATCATATCCTGACAATCGTCAAAAACACCATCTACTTCAAGTGCTTTAATATTTTGTCCCAAAGTGGTTAATTGTCTTTCCTGTATGTCGCTCACTTTTCCGGAAGGGTAAAGGATTACGACATCAACGCCGTTTACGCCAAGAAAACCACTCGCAACAGCGCCTCCCGTATCTCCGGAAGTTGCCACAAGAACCGTGTTTTTAGCATCTTTTTTGTCTTTGTTGAAATAACCCAAACAACGGGACATAAAACGCGCTCCTACGTCTTTGAAAGCCATTGTTGGCCCGTGAAATAATTCAAGGGAATAGATTCCGTTTTCAACTTCCACTACAGGGAAATCAAAGCATAAAGTTTCGGCAATGATTTGTTTTAAAGTTTCTGTTGGGATTTCGTCTCCAACGAATTGTTTGATGGCTTCAAAAGCGATTTCTTCGTGTGATAAACTCTCAATTGAATCAAAAAAACTTGGTGCTAATGGTGTAATACTCTCAGGGAAATACAATCCTTTGTCGGCTGCTAGTCCTTGTATTACTGCTTCCTGAAAAGAAACGTTTGGGGCATTATGGTTTAAACTGTAATATTTCATTGTGATTTTTGATTGAAGATTAACGATTTTAGATTTATGATTTTTAACGTAACGGTTAAATCAAAAATCTAAAATCGTTAATCTGAATTCTTAAATAATAGAGATTCCTTCGTCATTCACTTTCGAAACGTGAATTTCATAAGGCAGATTCATTTCTTCGTAAACGGCACTCATGGCTTTGGCGATTTTATCGGCGTTTTCTTTTCCTTTGCTTAAAGCGAAAATAGAAGGACCTGAACCCGAAATTCCTGAACCCAAGGCTCCGTTTTCGTAAGCGGTCTGCTTGATTAAATCAAATCCCGGAATCAGCATAGAGCGGATAGGTTCGATGATTTCGTCATGCAAAGAACGCCCGATTAGTTCGTAATCCTGAGTATAAAGACCGGCTACCAATCCGCCTACATTTCCCCATTGGGTAATGGCGCTTTTCAGCGAAACGGTTTGTTTCAATACCGAACGGGCATCGGATGTTTTCAACTCAATTTGCGGATGAACCACCGTTGCATACAATTCAGATGGGCTGTCAATTTTGATAATATCCAAAGGATTTGAAGAGCGAACCAATGTAAAACCTCCCAAAAGGGCAGGGGCAACGTTATCGGCATGGGCGTTTCCGCTAGCTAATTTTTCACCTTGCATCGCAAATTTTACCAATTCTTTTCTAGTGAAAGGTCTTCCCAATAATTCGTTGATTCCAAAAACAGCTCCCGCAGAACTTGCCGCACTGCTTCCGATACCGCTTCCGGCTTTGATGTGTTTGTAGATTTCGATTTCAAAACCAAATTCGGTTTCCACTTCCTCCAACATCGCCAAAGCGGCAACACCCGAAACATTGTTTTCGGTTTCCATTGGTAAATCGGCACCGACTATTTTAGTAATACGAACTCCTTTTTCCTTAGACTTGCGAACAATCATTTCATCGCCTTGAGTGGCCAAACAAAGTCCAAGTACGTCAAAACCACACGAAAGATTCGCGATTGTGGCAGGGCAAAATATTTTTATTTCGTTCATTTGTTTTTTTGTTTGATTACGCATTGTAGGGACACACTGCAGTGTATCTCTACGGTTAATTGCGTTATATATTCCCTATTCTAATTACATCGGCAAAAATACCGGATGCTGTAACAGCCGCACCGGCACCGGCACCTTTTATCAATAATGGCTGATCAACATAACGATCAGTATAGAATAAAACGATATTGTCTTTTCCTTCCAAATTGTAAAACGGATGGTCTTTTGGGATGAATTGTAAACCTACGCTTGCTTTTCCATCTTCAAATTGAGCCACAAATTTTAGTCGGCTATCTTTTTGTTTCGCTTCCGCTAAAATAGATTCAAAGTGTTTTGAATGTTCGATTAATGAAGCGAAAAAAGCTTCGTTATTAGTTGTTTCCATACATGCTGCAGGAAGGAAAGACTCATTTTGAATTTCTTCAATTTCCATTTTGTACCCACTTTCACGAATCAAAATAAGTATCTTTCTGGCTACGTCAATACCACTCAAATCAATCTTTGGATCAGGTTCTGTAAAACCTTGAACTCCAGCTTCTTTTACAACATCATGAAAACTGTAAGTTTCACTGAAGTTGTTGAAGATAAAGTTTAAACTACCTGACAAAACGGCTTGAATTTTGTGTACTTTATCACCGGAAGCAATTAAGTTTTTAACGGTATCAATGATTGGTAATCCGGCTCCAACGTTTGTTTCAAAAAGGAAAGGAGCGTTGAATTGACGCGATAAACTTTTTAGGTTTTTGTAATTATCGTAGGCAGATGAACAAGCAATTTTGTTACAAGTTACAACGGCAACGTTTTGTTTTAAATATTGATCATAAGTTTTAGAAACTTCGGCATTGGCAGTAATATCCACAAAAATACTGTTGCGTAAGTTGAGTTCTTTTACCTTAGCTATAAATTGTTCCATATTGGCAGTTTCCCCTTTTTCCAAAAGCGATTGCCATTCTTTCAGAGACATTCCGTCTTCGTCAAAATACATTTTTCTGGAATTGGAAATACCAATAACTCTAAGATTTATTTTTAAATTCTCTTTTAAGAATTTCTTTTGTTGGTGAATTTGCTCAATGAATTTCTCTCCTACATTTCCAACTCCCATTACAAACAAGTTTAACTGTTTGATGTTTTCTTCAAAGAAGTTTTCGTGCAAAGAGTTCAGTGCTTTTTTAACGTCTCTTTCGTTGATGACAACCGAAATGTTTCGCTCTGAAGCACCTTGGGCAATTGCTCTGATGTTGACATTGTTTTTTCCTAAAGTGCTAAACATTCTACCGCTTAAACCTTGGTGGTTTTTCATGTTTTCACCAACCAAAGCGATGATGCAAAGACCTTGTTCAACAATACATGGATCAATTTTGTTTTGGGCAATTTCTATTTGGAAAGCTTTATTTATAGCGGCTTCAGCAGTTTCGGCATCTGAGTTTTGGATACCAATACATATAGAATGCTCCGATGAAGCTTGAGTAATAAAAATTACGTTGATGCCTTCATGAGACAAAACTTCGAATAAACGTTTTGACGATCCAGCAACTCCAATCATTCCGGAACCTTCAAGAGTAATTAAAGTAATATTGTCAATATGGCTAATTCCTTTTACAGGATTTATATGTTTTGAAACATTATTGGAAATCAAAGTTCCTTCGGCTTGCGGTTCAAAAGTATTCTTGATTAAAATCGGAATATTTTTTCTTAAAACCGGCTGAATAGTTGGTGGATACAATACTTTGGCTCCAAAATGCGACAATTCCATTGCTTCTTGGTATGAAATTGTAGCGATTGGCTGTGCTTGTTTTACTATTTTTGGATTGGCAGTGAACATTCCGTTTACATCTGTCCAAATTTCCAAATCAGTAGCATTCAAAGCTCCGGCAATAATCGCCGCAGTATAATCAGAACCGCCACGACCAAGAGTTGTGATAATTCCATCTTCGGAAGTTGCAATGAAACCGGGCATTACAACCACTTGATTTTCATTTGAAGCAAAAAAATCGGCAATTAGTTTATTTGAAAGTTCAAAGTTTACGGCTGCTTTTCCAAAATGATTGTTGGTTTTGATTAATTCACGGCTGTCTTTGTAACTGCTGTTTTTCAGTTTTTGTTTTAAAGCTTCGGCAATTATATAGGAGGACAATAATTCACCAAAACTTAAAATTGTATCCAAAGTTCTTGCTGAAAGTTCACCCAATAAGAAACAACCGTCAAGCAAAGTTTCTAAATGATTAATGATGCGTTTGATATGGCTCAACAAACCACTTTGCTCACTTACAGGAATAAGTTGCTTAAGTGCTTCTAAATGTTTTTTCTCTATTTCGGTAACAATATCTTTGAAGCTTTCGTCATTGGAAGCGGCTTTTGAGGCTGCCAATTGCAATAAATCGGTTACTTTGCTTAAAGCGGATACTACAACAACAAGTTTTTCGTCTTGTGCTTTATTTATAACTATATCTAAAACTAATTTTATGTTTTCTGCATTGGCCACCGAAGTTCCGCCAAACTTTAATACTTTCATGATATTTTTATATTTGTTTTAGAGTGATTTAACACCACTATTTTTGTATGATTATCAATGTTTTAAATCGTAACGATTTTGTTTTGTATTCTGTTTTTTTTATAAAAATGCAAAAGGCTTCTATGCACCCATGACTTTCCTTCTTTATAAAAAAGATAGAATAAAATTGGACTATATGTAAAAAAGAATACCCCTACGGGGTAGTAGTTGTAGTAGATGTAGTTGTAACAGCAAGCGCAACCCAAATTTTGGTTGTCAAAGAAGAGTGATATGTACTGTTAAAAGCTTTCATTTTTGATTTTCCAAAAGTACAGTTTTTTATGAAAAAACAAAGCTTTATCGTTCGTTTTTGCGAATAGTTCAATAATTAAAAATCAATTTTGAGTCAAATTTAAAATTGCGTAATTTATTTCTTTGTTTTTTGAGATTATCTTTGTTTTCAATATGAATTTTCAGTTTCTTTTAATGTTGAATCTAGGTTAAAGCAATATGGTTTTTTGTTTAAAAATAGCTATTTGTGCTTTTGATCTTATAAAAGCAGAAACTTTTTAAAGAGGTTGTGAAGACCGAAAAATAATTGGAGGATTTTATCGATCTGAAATAAAGTTTAAAACTATGCACTTTATTGCATTCGGTTTTAGTTTCTAAAAAAAACATTCATTTGCCGCAGATTCACAGATTTTAAAATCATTTTAATCTGTGAATCTGTGGCAATTTTATGAATTTTTCGAAATCCAATCTTGCAGACTTTTAGTTTGGCAAGCCAGAACTATGGACTTTTAGTCAATAGTGCTTTGTTTTTTCGAGCTAATTTTTAATTATTGTTAAAAAAAATTGGTTTTTAATGTTGATTTGTGGAATTTTGAACACTTAAAATCAGCCAAAATGGAGAATGTACATTATATAAGCACGAATTTGCTTTCTTTTGAAACTTTACAAGAGATCATTTCTTATAATAAATCGATTGCTCTTTCAGAGAATGCAAAAGCCAATATTATCAATTGCAGAAAATATTTGGATGCAAAAATGGCTTCACATCCGGAACCCATTTACGGAATCAATACAGGTTTTGGATCGTTATGTAATGTTAAGATTTCTAATGAAAATTTGTCCAAACTTCAGGAAAACCTTGTGAAATCGCATGCTTGCGGAACAGGGGAGGAAGTGCCGAACGAAATTGTAAAATTGATGTTGTTGCTGAAAATTCAATCTTTAAGTTACGGACATTCGGGAGTGCAATTACAAACGGTGGAGCGATTATTGGACTTTTACAATAATGATATACTGCCGGTTGTTTACACGCAAGGTTCACTTGGAGCTTCAGGAGATTTAGCTCCTTTGGCACATTTGTCATTACCTTTATTAGGAGAAGGCGAAGTTTGGTTTGAGGGCAAAAAAGTGAATTCGGCAGAAGTTTTGAAGCATTTTGGTTGGGAACCAATTGTGTTGCAGTCTAAAGAAGGCTTGGCTTTGTTGAACGGAACCCAATTTATGAGTGCTTATGGTGCACATATTTTAATGAAGGCAAATAAGTTTTCGTTTTTAGCCGATTTGATTGGAACAATTTCGTTGGAAGGTTTTGATGGTAGGATAGAACCTTTTAATGAGTTGATACATTATATACGACCTCATAATGGTCAGATTGCAACTGCAAAAAGAGTAAAAGGATTTTTGGACGGAAGTGAAATTATTGAACAGTCAAAAACTCATGTACAAGACCCGTATTCGTTCCGCTGTATTCCGCAAGTGCATGGAGCGTCAAAAGATGCCCTAGATTATGTTAAGAAAGTTTTTAAAACAGAGATTAATTCGGTAACCGATAATCCTAATATATTTATCGAAAGCGATCAGATTATTTCAGGCGGAAATTTTCATGGACAGCCTTTGGCTTTGGCTTTGGATTTTATGGCGATTGCTTTGGCTGAATTGGGAAGTATTTCTGAGCGCAGAACCTATCAATTGATTTCGGGATTGCGTAATCTTCCCGCTTTCTTGGTTGATAATCCAGGATTGAACTCCGGATTTATGATTCCGCAATATACCGCTGCAAGTATTGCAAGCCAAAATAAGCAATTGGCAACTCCTTCAAGCGTGGATAGCATTGTTTCTAGTAATGGCCAGGAAGATCATGTGAGCATGGGAGCCAATGGAGCGACCAAATGTTTGCATATTATGGATAATTTGGAGCGCATTTTGGCTATCGAATTGATGAACGCGTCACAAGCGATTGAATATCGAAGACCTTTACAATCAAGTGATTTTATTGAAATGTTTCTAAAATCTTACAGAGAGGAAGTCCCTTTGGTGAAAGAAGACAGAATTCTTCATTATGACATAGAAAAAACTGTGATTTTCTTAAACAGTTTTCAGGTCGATGAAGATTTGTTAACATTGGCTTAACATTAGCTTTAAATAATGCCGTAATTTTGCACTACTAAAAACAAAAACAAATGTCATTAAATAGTATTTTTCAATTTTTGGTTCCAAAGGACAAAAAATTCTTTCCACTTTTCGAAGAGGCGTCAAGTAATCTAATCGAATTGGCTTCAAATTTACACGAAGCGGTTAATCTTCCTTTGAAGGAAAGAGAAGCTTTGTTTCATAAAATAGATGAATTGGAGCAAAGAGGGGAAGACATTACACGTCAAACCAATTTGGAATTAAGCAGAAATTTTATCACTCCTTTTGATAGAGAAGATATACACTCTTTGGTTACTTCTATTGATTACGTTGCGGATTATTTGCATGGTGCTGCTTCGAGAATGCGTTTGTACCAAGTGGATAAAATCACAAAATCAATTCGTAAAATGACCGAAATCAACCTTGAAGCCTGCCAAAATATTGCTATTGCAGTGAAAGAATTGAAGGATTTGAGCAATATGAAAACCATAACCAACGCTTGTGCCAAAATTAATAAGTTGGAAAATAAATCGGATATGGTTTATAACAAAGCCGTTTTTGAAATCTTCGAAAACGAAACCGATGCCAAGAATATCATTAAATATAAAGAAGTATTGTCAGTTTTAGAATCTGCAACTGATAAATGTAAGAGTGTTGCCAGTGTTTTAGAATCTATTACGGTAAAACATTCTTAATCTAACGCTATTCATTTGAAGATATTGATATGACTTTACTCATAATTATTATAGTTTTAGCATTAATTTTTGATTACATCAATGGTTTTCACGATGCGGCCAATGCTATTGCTACAGTTGTTGCTACCAAGGTGTTATCACCATTTCAGGCGGTAATTTGGGCAGCTTTTTTCAACTTCCTGGCGTATTGGGTTTTTGGTTTGGGTGTTGCCAATACCGTTGCCAAAACCGCCGATACAAGCGAAATTACCCTAGTCGTGATTCTTGCGGGAGTTATAGCGGCAATAATTTGGAATTTATTTACTTGGTGGCAGGGAATTCCTTCCAGTTCTTCACATACTTTGATCGGAGGATTTGCAGGTGCTGCTATTGCTCACGCGATTGCTTTACACGGATTTTCGGATTATGCAGTAGTTCAGGACGGAGCGCAGGTTACTAAACATTGGTACGAGGTAGTGTCTTGGTATAAGGCAGGAAAGGATGGAGGAATGCCTTCCGGGGTAGTAATAATAATTGCCTTTATTGTGCTTGCCCCTTTATTGGGAGCTTTGATTTCGTATTTCATTTCCATTTGGTTGCTGTACTCTTCTAAGAAAAGTATATATCCTAAGTTGTTCTCTATTGCATTAATGATAGCGTCAATTTGGTTTATTTATGGTGAAATGGTACCGTTTGATAAAATCGAAAAACCACGTTTTGAATCGCATTTTTGGAGTATTGTATTTGAATCGCATAATATAAAATGGTTTTTGGTGGCATTTATTATACTGTCTATCTCAACTTTTACACTAGTATTCAGTAGTTTAAATTTGAATAGGGCTGATGCTGTTTTAAGAAGAATGCAATTACTTTCATCAGCTGCATTTAGTTTGGGTCATGGAGGTAATGATTCACAAAAAGTAATGGGAATTATTGCAGCGGCAGTTGCTGTTTATATAAAGACTAGCGGTATCGATATTATTAGTTTGCCAGAATGGCTGCAGGTAGTGTTGCCAGACGATGACAAAGGAATAAAAGGAGTAATGCCAGAATGGATTCCATTAGGATGTTATACCGTAATTGCTTTGGGAACATTGAGTGGCGGTTGGAAAATTGTAAAAACAATGGGTTCCAAAATTACCAAAGTTACATCTTTTGAAGGTGTTGCGGCTGAGACTGCAGGTGCTTTGACACTTTATTTTACAGAGCATTTTAAAGTTCCTGTAAGTACAACACATACTATTACGGGATCCATTATTGGAGTTGGATTAACCAAAAGGGTTTCTGCCGTTCGATGGGGAGTAACTATTAGTTTACTTTGGGCATGGGTGTTGACTATTCCTGTTTCGGCTTTATTGGCTGCGATAGTGTACTATTTCCTGAGAGTATTTATTTAATCGAAATATATTTATTCATAAAAAAGACCATTCAATTCGAATGGTTTTTTTGTGCTTTAAAGCGAAGTGATATGTTTTTTAGGAGCAGAAATTTTGTGCTAGTAACAACAGTAGTCCCGCTTTCCATTGTAATCTCTTGTTCCTCTCGTCTTTTGGGACGAGACGGAACAAGAGGATTTCCATTACAATCGGGGCTAGTTTACAGGTTTAGTGCTTTTATGGGCTTTCACATAGAAATTGAATAAAAATAAACCGCTGTGGACTGAAACTCTATAGTTTTGGCTTGGCTGACTAAAAGTCTGCAAGGTTGCATTCCGAAAAATTTATGAAAATGCCACAGATTCACAGATTAAAATGATTTTAAAATCTGTGAATCTGTGGCAAAAGAATATTTTTAGAAACTAAAAGCGAATACTCTAACGTGGGTAGTTTTAAACTTAATTTGAAACCAACAAAGCGAAGGTTTTTGATTCGTTTAGCTTTTTAAAAGATCTCATAGGACTTAATATGGTTTGAAAAAATTGCGTATTTGCGGTAATAAGTACTAAATTCCCTGAGTTAGATTCTTGCGGTTTTTTCTTCGTTTGTAGTGGGTTTGTTTCAAATTGTTTTCGCCTGAGATGATGCTTATGTTTCCGTCAATTTCCAGCATGGCGAGTTTTACATCCTTAAAATATTCAACGCCATGTTCTCTCATCGCTTCTTTCAATTCATCCGAAGTGATGTCTAATTTGCTTAGGTTTTTGAAATCTAAATTTCCGTTATGAATTAGGATTTCGGGCTTTTCAAGCATGAAATCGCTGAATTTTTTATAGCGATATGTTAATTTCTTTAGAATAAAATTAATTGCAAAAAGTATAGTCGCTGCCGCTAAACCTCCCCAAAGTGTTGTGTCGTTACCTACCATCGCATTTTGAACGGAGTTGCTTATCAGTAAAATCAAAATGACATCGGCAGTGTTAAGTTGCGATAGTTCTTTTTTGCCAAAAATACGCAATGCAACCACCATGAATAAATACACGGCTGTACTACGGATAATGATGTCTAAGTAGGGATTCATTTATTTTAGGTTTTTTTGACTTTTGGATTTTGTAATTTGCCCTTTGCCTTTTGCTCTTTGCCTTTTGTATTTTATTTTATCTTAAAGTTCTTTTCAATGGCTTTGATCATTTCTCCAGCGATGTCTTTATTGGTAGCGCCTTCAATTCCTTCAAGCCCGGGCGATGAGTTTACTTCAAGCAATAAGGGTCCTTTTGCGGAGCGAATAATATCCACACCGGCAACTTTTAAATCCATTGCTTTTGCAGCTTTTATGGCAATCTTTTTTTCCTCTGCTGTAACTTTAATCACTGAAGCTGTTCCTCCCAAATGTATATTGGCTCTAAATTCACCCGGCATGGCTTCTCTTTGAATAGCGGCAACCACTTTGCCATCAATCACAAAACAACGAATATCTTTTCCGTTGGCTTCTTTAATGAATTCCTGAACCAAGATATTGGCATTTAGGCTTTTGAAAGCGTTGATAACACTTTCTGCGGCTTTTTTGGTTTCGGCCAATACAACTCCTTTTCCTTGAGTTCCTTCCAATAGTTTTACGATGAGTGGTGGTCCGCCAACCATTTTTATCAGATCGTCGGTATCTAAAGGGGAGTTGGCAAATCCTGTCGTTGGAATGTCAACACCATGATTAAGTAGTAATTGTAAAGAAAATAGTTTGTCTCTCGATTGTGTGATTGCTGTCGAAGAGTTCAGGCAAAATACTTTTAAAGCTTCAAATTGACGAGTTAGGGCACAGCCGTAAAAGGTGATGCTAGGCCTGATTCTAGGGATAATGGCGTCAAACTGATTTAATATTTTTCCGCCGCGATAATGAATTTCAGGCTTTTTGGCGTCAAGTTTCATATAGCATTCCTTGATGTTCAAAAAGTGCATTTCATGGCCGCGCATTTCTCCGGCTTCCATGATTCTTTTGTTGCTGTATAATTCAGGATTGCTAGCCAAAAGCCCAATTCTTAAACCAGATGTTGCTTTTTCCGAGTTTTTATATAATTCGGTTAGACTTTCAGCACTTGGTTGTCCTAAAAGGTATTTTTGTGACGGATCAACCAAAATTCTTCCGCTCATGGCTTCGCGTCCCAAAAGCATTCTGAAACCCATAGAGTCACGATTGGTCAAGGTCATTTCAATAGGCCATTTGGCATCGCCAATTGCAATTAAGGTTTGGATTACATAGCGATGTTCCCTAAATCCGCTAGAGCTTTTCACGATTCTTTTATCAACCATTGGCGCTTCACAATGAATGACTGTTTTGATATTGTTTTGAATAGGATTGATGTCAAACTTTACCCAATTGGTGTCATTCTTAATAAATGGCGCAATATTGATGGCGTGCAAAGCTGATGTTTTTGCACCGGAATCGACACGGGCTTTAATTGTGGGAATTCCTAATTCAGGGAAAGAGCACCATTCTTCACTCCCGAGTATGAGTTTGTTTTGAAGCATAATTAATTTTGTATAAGTACCAAAAGTAGATATTTGTTTTTAAAAAATACAATAATATCCTATAAAGAATAAACCCGTTATGTTATTAAAACGTAACGGGTTTGTTAAGTGAACTTTTTATTTTAAATTATTGATTTGTAGGTTCTTCTGTTTGGTTTCTCGGTTCTTCCGCTTTATGGATGCTTACGGTCAATTCTTGAGCACCGTCTTCTATGTCCATAAAGATTTCGTCACCAGATGCAATTTTTGAAGTAATGATTTCTTCAGCCAAGGCATCTTCTACATATTTCTGAATTGCTCTTTTTAATGGTCTTGCGCCAAATTGTTTGTCGAAACCTTTATCGGCGATAAATGCTTTGGCTTTATCAGAAAGTTTTAACTGATAACCAAGTTCACTGATACGTTCGTATAGTTTTTTCAACTCGATTTCGATAATTAAATTGATATCGTCTTTTTCCAAAGTGTTGAAAACAATCACATCGTCGATTCGGTTCAAAAATTCAGGAGCAAAAGTTTTTTTCAAAGCATTTTCAATAACGCTCTTAGAATTATCGTCGGCTTGTGCTATTTTAGCGGCAGTGCCAAATCCAACTCCTTGTCCGAAATCTTTCAACTGACGAGCTCCAACATTCGAAGTCATAATGATAATCGTGTTTTTAAAATCGATTCTGCGTCCTAAACTGTCAGTCAGGAATCCATCATCAAGCACTTGAAGCATCATGTTGAAAACATCGGGGTGTGCTTTTTCGATTTCGTCAAGCAACACGACACAATATGGTTTTCTGCGAACTTTTTCGGTTAATTGACCACCTTCTTCGTAACCAACGTATCCCGGAGGCGCTCCAACCAATCTTGAAATTGCAAATTTCTCCATGTATTCGCTCATGTCGATTCGAACCAATGCATCCTCAGAATCAAATAATTCTTTGGCTAGAACTTTGGCTAATTGTGTTTTACCAACACCTGTTTGACCTAAGAAAATAAACGAACCAATTGGTTTGTTTGGGTCTTTCAATCCGGCACGGTTTCTTTGGATGGAACGGGCGATTTTTAAAACCGCTTCGTTTTGTCCAATTACTTTGTTTTGGATAAGCTCAGGTAATTTGGCAAGTTTGTTGCTTTCTGTTTGGGCAATACGATTTACCGGAATTCCGGTCATCATAGATACAACATCCGCAACATTTTCTTCGGTAACCAAAATTCTGTTGGTTTTAGAATCTTCTTCCCATTGCTCTTGAGCTATGGCCAAATCTTTTTCTATCTTTTTCTCGTCATCTCGAAGTTTGGCTGCTTCTTCATATTTTTGTTTTTTGACAACCAAATTTTTCAACTCACGCACTTCTTCCAATTGTCTTTCCAAATCCAATATTTGTTTTGGAACATCAATATTGGTAATGTGAACACGTGATCCGGCTTCGTCCAACGCATCGATGGCTTTGTCCGGTAAAAATCTTTCGGACATGTATCGGTTCGTTAATTTAACACAGGCTTCAATAGCTTCCGGCGTGTAAATTACATTGTGATGGTCTTCATATTTGTTTTTGATATTGTTCAAAATTGCAATTGTTTCTTCAACAGAAGTTGGTTCAACAATCACTTTTTGAAAACGTCTTTCAAGTGCACCGTCTTTTTCAATGTATTGACGGTACTCATCTAATGTTGTAGCACCGATACATTGAATTTCTCCTCTTGACAATGCAGGTTTAAACATATTGGAAGCGTCAAGCGAGCCAGTTGCTCCGCCAGCGCCTACAATTGTGTGGATCTCGTCGATGAAGAGAATGATGTCGTCATTTTTTTCCAATTCATTCATTACGGCTTTCATTCTTTCTTCGAATTGCCCTCTGTATTTCGTGCCGGCGACAAGGCTTGCTAAATCAAGGGTTACAACGCGTTTGTTGAATAAGATACGGGAAACTTTCTTTTGAATGATTCGCAAAGCAAGACCTTCGGCAATAGCAGATTTACCTACACCAGGTTCTCCTATTAATAAAGGATTGTTTTTTTTGCGACGGCTCAAAATTTGAGAAACACGTTCTATTTCTTTTTCACGTCCCACTACAGGGTCTAATTTTCCTTCTTCGGCCATTTCGGTCAAATCTCGACCAAAATTGTCCAAAACAGGGGTTTTAGATTTTTTATTTGATTTATTGGCAGGATTATTGAAATTGCTTTCTTTTAAACTGTCATCTTGTCCTGAATCGTCATTGTATGATTCGTTTTTTGGCAAGTTTTCCATGAAATCTTCTTCGTTTGGAGTCATATTGATGTATTGTTCTTTAGCTATATCATAATCGATTTTCATCTTATTTAATAGCTTGGTTGTAGGATCATTTTCGTTTCTCAAGATACACAACAGTAAGTGTGCAGTGCTGATTGAAGAACTTTGGAAAACTTTGGCTTCTAAAAAAGTTGTCTTTAAAGCTCGTTCTGCTTGGCGCGTCAGATGTAAATTTTTCTTTTCTACACTGACATCAACGCTAGGACTGGCGGGGCTTAGGATTTCAACTTTCCGTCTCAGATGGTCAAGATCTATAGACAGGTTGTTAAGGATGTGAATCGCTTTACCATTTCCATCCCTCAGAATGCCAAGCATCAAATGTTCAGTACCTATAAAGTCATGTCCAAGGCGTAGCGCCTCTTCCTTGCTATAAGTAATAACGTCTTTTACTCTAGGTGAAAAATTATCATCCATGATAGTTAGGTGTTGTTATTGTAAATTTAGTGAATATGGTAATCAAAAGCAAAAATCATACCTTTTAAAAGTGTTACTGCTAATTGACAAAAAAAAAGGCGAATTTAGAGTTAAAGGCTCTTTAATTTATTAACCAATTGACAATAAAAATTTGTTAATAAATCGAGAAAAAATCTGTTGGTTTATGAGTGAAAACATATTGAGAAAACTTATATTAGCGGGATTTTTTAAAACAAAATAATTTTAATTGAAATAATATGTCTGAAGGAGAAAAGTTGATTCCTATTAACATTGAAGATGAAATGAAATCTGCTTACATCGACTATTCGATGTCTGTAATTGTTTCGAGAGCGCTTCCTGATGTGAGAGATGGTTTGAAACCTGTGCATCGAAGAGTCCTTTATGGGATGAATGAATTAGGAGTTTTTTCAAATAAAGCCCATAAAAAATCGGCGAGAATTGTTGGAGAGGTACTTGGAAAGTATCACCCGCACGGAGATACTTCTGTTTATGACGCGATGGTTCGTATGGCCCAAGAGTGGAGTATGCGTTATTTGTTGATTGACGGACAGGGTAACTTTGGTTCTGTTGATGGTGATAGCCCGGCGGCAATGCGTTATACTGAGGCAAGAATGCAAAAGATTTCGGAAGAAATCATGTCAGACATAGAAAAAGAGACTGTTGATTTTCAATTGAACTTTGACGATACTTTGTATGAGCCAAAAGTAATGCCTACAAGAGTTCCTACTTTGTTAGTTAATGGAGCAACAGGAATTGCGGTTGGTATGGCGACTAATATGCCTCCACATAATTTGACTGAAGTTATCAATGGGACATTGGCCTACATTGAAAATAATGACATTGAAGTTGATGAATTAATGCATCATATAAAAGCACCGGATTTTCCAACTGGGGGTGTAATATATGGCTATGAAGGGGTTCGTGAAGCTTTTAAAACGGGTAGAGGACGAATTGTAATGCGTGCCAAAGTTGGTTTTGAAGAAGTGGATGGAAGAGAATCTATCATTGTTACTGAAATTCCATATCAAGTGAATAAAGCGGATATGATTAAGCGTACCGCTGATTTGGTTAACGAAAAGAAAATAGAGGGTATTGCTAACATTCGTGACGAATCGGATCGTAATGGTATGCGTATCGTTTATATTTTGAAAAGGGATGCAACGCCAAATGTGGTTTTGAATACTTTGTATAAATATACTCAGTTGCAATCTTCTTTCAGTGTGAATAATATTGCATTGGTGAATGGGCGTCCGCAAATGTTGAATCTGAAAGATTTGATTCATTATTTTGTTGAACACCGTCACGATGTTGTAGTTCGTAGAACGAAATTTGAATTGCGTAAGGCAGAAGAAAGAGCGCATATTTTAGAAGGTTTGATTATAGCTTCGGATAATATAGATGAAGTAATTGCATTAATCAGAGGATCCAAAAATACAGATGAGGCTAGAGAAAAATTAATTGCAAGATTTAATTTATCAGAAATTCAAGCCCGTGCTATTGTCGAAATGCGTTTGCGTCAGTTAACTGGTCTTGAACAAGATAAATTAAGAGCTGAGTTCGAGGAATTGATGAAATTAATCGAGCACTTGAAAGCATTATTGGCAGATGTTAATTTGAGAACTGCATTGATAAAAGAGGAATTAGAAGAAATTCGTGAAAAGTATGGTGATGCCCGTCGTTCACAAATTGAATATTCCGGAGGAGATGTTAGTATCGAAGATTTGATTGCTGATGAGAATGTGGTTATCACAATTTCTCATGCTGGTTATATCAAACGTACAAACCTATCAGAATACAAAACACAAAATAGAGGAGGAGTTGGTCAAAAAAGTGCAGGTACAAGAGATCAGGATTTCTTGGAGCACATGTATGTGGCGACTAATCATCAATATATGATGTTCTTTACCCAAAAAGGAAAATGTTTCTGGATGCGTGTTTATGAAATTCCGGAAGGAAGTAAAACAGCGAAAGGTAGAGCAATTCAAAACTTGATTAATATTGAAAGTGACGATAAAGTAAAAGCATTTATCTGTACACAGGATTTGAAAGATAAAGAATATATCGAAACCCATAATCTTGTGATGGTGACCAAACAAGGTCAGGTTAAGAAAACTTCTTTGGAGAAATATTCTAAACCTAGAGTTAATGGAGTTGCTGCAATTACAATCAAAGAAGGTGATGAGTTGTTGGAAGCTCAATTGACTAACGGTGAGAGTCAAATTATTTTGGCTGTTAAATCAGGTAAATTAGTTCGTTTTGAAGAAACCAAGACACGTCCGATGGGAAGAACGGCTTCGGGTGTTCGTGGAATCACTTTAAAAGATGATACTGATGAAGTTATCGGAATGGTAACTGTTGATAAAAATGATATTAACGATTCTCAAATTTTGGTTGTAACTGAAAATGGATACGGTAAACGTACCAAATTAGTTGATGACGACGGTGTAGATGTTTACAGAATTACAAATCGTGGAGGAAAAGGAGTTAAGACTCTTAATATCACTGAGAAAACTGGTAAGCTGATTTCGATAAACGCAGTGACAGATTCAGATGATTTGATGATTATCAATAAATCTGGATTAACTATCAGGATGGCTATCGAGGATTTACGTGTAATGGGGCGTGCCACTCAAGGTGTCAGATTGATTAATTTGAAAGGAAAAGATTCTATTGCGGCCGTTACAAAGGTAATGAAAGATGAGGCTGAAGAAGTTGTGGTTGATGAAGATGGAAATGTTATCGAATCTGCCGGAATTGAGAGGGTGAAGCCTGTCATGGAAGTCCTTGAGGATGAAGTAGGAACTGAAGATGATGATGAGGATGAAGATGAAGAGCCAGATGATGACGATTCGGATGAAAATAGCGATGAGGATTCAGATGATGAGAAATAGTATTGAATAATTTAAAAACGTATATTCTTTATGACAATAATCATAAATGATATACGTTTTTCTTATTATTTTTGAAGTATAAAAAATTAAAACCAAAATTATGAAAAGTAGATATGTAGTAATGGCGTCAGCCTTATTTTTATCAGTAGCAGGTTTTGCTCAAAAAAATGAAATAAAGGCAGCTGAGAAAGCACTAAAATCGGGAAGTGCAGCTGAAGCTATAACAATTTTAACAGGTGCAGAGTCTTTATCTGCAAGTGCTCCGGATGCTGAGAGAGCACAATTTTTATTTGTAAAAGGGAATGCTTATTTGGATTTGGCAAATAAAAATGTAGAAGCTGATAAGAATTTAAGCCTTGCTGCTCAAGCTTATCAACAATTATTAGAGGTTGAAAAAACTTCTGGAAAACAAAAATATTCAGTTCAGGCGGCAACTTCTATCACTGACATAAAAAATAAATTGATCAATGCTGCAATTGAGGATACAAAAAAAGAGAAAAATGCTGAAGGAGCTAAAAAGTTGTATGAGGCATATATGTTAGAGAAAAAAGATACTATCAATCTTTATTATGCAGCATCAACTTATGTAAATGCTAAAGATTATGATACAGCCCTTAAGCTTTACGAAGAATTAAAAAAACTGAACTATTCAGGAAAAGCTACTTATTACTATGCTATTAATAAAGTAAGTGGTCAAAATGATTTTTTCAATAATGTAGCAGACAGAGATCGTTTGGTTAAAATGGGTACCCATGAAAAACCTACAATGGAAAAAGTGCCATCTAAAAGAGGAGAGATTTACAAAAATATCGCTTTGATTTATGTTCAACAAGGAAAATCGGATGAGGCTAAAAAAGCCGTTTCTGATGCAAGAAAAGCAAATCCAGATGATACTTCGTTAATATTGTCAGAAGCAAATTTATATCTTGAGTCAAAAGATATGGAAACTTACAAAAAGTTGATTGCTGAAGCATTAGAAAAAAATCCAAATGATGTTGATTTGATTTTTAACTTAGGTGTGGTTAGTGCTAATGCTAAAAACTATACTGAAGCTGAGAAGTTCTATAAAAGAGTTATGGAGTTAGATCCAAAATATATTAATGCTTATATCAATTTCGCTGCAATGAAGTTGGAGGATGAAAAAGTTATCATTGATGAAATGAATAAACTTGGTACTTCTACCGCAGATATGAAAAAGTATGATGTTTTGAAAAAGAAACGTGAAGATCTATTTAAAAGTATAATTCCTTATTTGCAAAAAGCTGTTGAATTAGATCCTAAAAATACTGACGTGACAAAAACATTATTAAATGTTTATAGTGCACTTGAAATGACTGCTGAATATAAAGCTTTGAAAGCGAAAATGTAGTTAGAATAAATAAAATGACTATGAAGCCTGCTCGAAGATCGAGCAGGCTTTTTTTGTGTTTTTTGTTCTTGTGGGAGCAAGGGGCTGCGATTAATATTGTTGAATTAAAAATATAATCATGTATTGTTCAGAATTATGAAAAGATATCGTTATTATGTTAAACGAATAATAAAAACAGATAGCATTAAATAATGTTGTTTATATTATTAAATTGTTGTTTTTTTATTAATTTTTTTTAATATTTAATTTGTGCAATAAAAAAATAATTCTATTTTTAAGAAAAAATAAGAGCTATGAAATCGATGTAGTTAATATAAAGCTGTTGTAAGTTAAGTAATGTTAATTATGTTTTGAATTCAATTTGTAGTTTTTAAAGATCTAATTAATGTGATAAATGTTTAACCTAATAAAAAAGATAAATATGCCAAAAAACTACTTCTTCTAAATGTTTTTTGAGAAATAATTTTTAGAGTAAATTTAGTTTTGTGTCTCTGAAAATTAATTTTTTAAATTACTTTTTTTTCCTAATATTTTTATTTTCTTTTTGTTTTTGAATTGTTTGTTGGTTTTCTAGATTTTGGAATACCGAAAATGATTTTTGAACTAAATTTTATATAAAAAAATTACCCCTAAATACTAACCACTAAATTTAACCGAATGAAAAGAAAATTTGTAATGCTATCAATAGTGTTATTGATAAATGCTGGTGTGTTTGCACAAAAGGACCAGATAAAAGGCGCCCAATCACTTTATGATAGCGGAAAATCTCAAGATGCTTTGGGTATTTTGAAAAAAATTGAATATCTGATTTATAATTCAACTGACGACGAGAAGTCTGACTTCTACTTTTTGAAAGGTAATGTTTTGAAAGATTTGGCATCAAAAAAAGTTGATGTTGATGCTAACCTTTCTGCAGCATTAGAGGCTTATCAGGAATTGATTAAAGCCGAAAACGAGGTTGGAAAATTTAAATACACTTTGCAGGCTAATGTAGCATTGAGAGATTTGAAATCAAAGTTAATCAATGGAGCAATCGACGATTTTAAAGCTGGTAAATTTAAGGAAAGTGCTGAAAAAAGTAGTAAAGCTTATGTATTCGATAAAAAGGATACTGTTAATCTGTTTAATGCAGCTTCTTCATCGTTGATGGCAAAAGATTATGATGCAGCTATTAAATATTATGAAGAGTTAAAGAAAATTAATTATTCAGGTAAAGGCATTACTTATTATGCTGTAAATAAAAAGACAAAAGCAGAGGAAAGCTTTGCATCTCCAAGTGTTAGGGAAGCAAGTATTACTGCTGGACTTCATGAAAAGCCAAGAGATGAGTTTATGCCTTCTAAAAAGTTAGAAATTAATAAAAACCTGGCTTATCTTTATCTTGAGAAAAATGATTTAGTAAAAGCTGAAATTTGTTATAATAAAGTTTTGGAAATGGATCCAAATTACATTGATGGCTATATTAATTTATCATACATCAAAATGCAATCGAAAAAAGCTTTGATGGATCAAATGGCCGCTTTGGGTACTACTCCAAAAGAAATGGAGCTTTACGATAAGCTGAAAGTAAAAAAAGATGATTTGATAAAAAGTGCTATACCTTATCTTAAAAAAGCATTAGTTATTGATCCAAAAAACCAAGAGGTTATGAAATCGCTTTTGGGAGTTTATAGATCTTTGGATATGACGAATGAATATAACACTTTGAAAGCAAGTATGTAATAAATGCATTTTTTATAATAATTTTAAACCCAGATTTTTAATGGAAATCTGGGTTTAGTTTTTTATATTGTTTAGTATAAGTTTAAAAGGTTCCCTCTGAACCTCCACCGCTAAATCCACCACCACCAAACTCCATTGGGGATTCTTCAACTTTGGCCTCGGGTTTAAGTCCAAATTGGGAAGCAGCCACGAGTACCTGTAAATTGGCAAAAGCGTTTGGACTGTTAAAACGGTCGGGTTTGAATGTGATTCCTGTTTCGTTGTGTTTTGTCTTTTTTATGGCAAAATAAGTAAAGGCAAAAAGCACAAGCCCTCCAAGGGTCAAACCCATTTCTGGTGGCAGAATGTGATGATAGGCCTTATAGGTAAATACAGAAAAGCATAGAGCAAGGAAACCAATCCAGAGCATAATTCTGTCTTTGTTTTTCAAAGAAAAAAACAGGTAGAGCGCGGGAACCGAAATTGTAAAAGCCCAAAAGAAAAGGACAAAAGGAATATCGGGACTTACGCCATTATAAAAATAACTTTCAGACAGACTGAAATTTAATTCCCTTACCACATAATAGTTACCCGAAAGATAAAACAGAATTAGACAGAAACCTTTGGTTAGTTTCAGTCCGTTGTAATAATAGGGAGCCGATAAATTTTGTAATTTATTCTTGGAAATAAAATAGCAAATACAGGAAAACAACAACATAACAAAAGGCAATATGGCTTTGCCAATGATAAGATATTCAAAAGTCAGATAAGCTATAGTTCCCGTTATCCCGATACAGGCCAGCAGTGCCAATGAAAGATTCAGATAACGCAAATAAGCTGCACTTGATGCAATTGCGATTACAATAATAGCAGCAAGATAATTTGGATCGTAGTTTATGTCAAATGTGAGGGAGACTGCAATGGACAGAGAAAGGATTGCTCCCAAAATAAAAGCATCATCTAGGCCAAAACCAAAATATTTCATTTCTCGGGACATAAATTCTTTGGTTCCAAAACCTATTATCGCAAAAAAATAGATAAAATAGATATATTCATTACCATTGGTAGCAAGCAATAGCAATGACACAAATCCGCAGATTGATGAATACAGCAAGCATCCTAGAATAAAGAAAGCAATCCGGATAAAAAGATTATTTTGGCTTTTTAGTTTTAATAATTGCCTGCTGAATGATTTGTATTGTTCCTCGCTAATAAACCCCGATTGTTTTAAGCGATGGGCTTCTTCATCCAAATAAACATTATCCAAAAGTGTGTTATCGTATGCTATCATCGTTAGTTTTTTTGTTAAAATGCTTTATCAGTTTTATAAATCCAATTATGGAGCCAATGAAATAAAACGGTGTCGTAAAAATGAATATTTCAAAAAAGTCATCAAAGCGAATGGAATCCAAAAGCCTTACGAAAAAGATATTCATTCCAATAAAACCATACAAAACCGTGAAAATAAAAAGTGAAATTGACCTGATCTGAAAACTTAGATTATAAAAATAATAAACCGCTATTCCCAAAACCAAACCAAAGGGAAACCAATAATCTTCACATAGATTGACGATACAGGCAATACCTATTAAGTGCTGCGAAAAAGTGAGATAGACCAAATTGAAGTGCTTTTTCAAATTGATTTTGGTCACATACAAAACCCAAAGTAGCAGCGTCAACCCAAAGGCGAGCCCAACATAACTTAAACGTGTATTGTCAATCATTTCATTGTTAAAGATGTGTTTTGGGTCTGCCGAAATTCCGAGATAAGCGGCCATTCCGGTAATTCCGATGGAAAGTACACTTTTGTTGTCAAAATAATAGGCACAAAAAAGGCTGATGATTGTAGGTGCTAAAGTTGCCAATCCGTAATGGGTTCTGAAAGTTTGGTATTGGAGCTGAAGATAGCCCACAAACGTACAACTCAAAATAACGGCTGTAAGCACTAAATAATCATAAAGCGAATTGGGGAAAAGAACTTCTTCTTTTTTGAAGCCCGGATGGGTTTTAAAGCAAAAATAAAAACAAATGAGCGTGACCAAAAGTAGTAGTCCCAAAATTACCGAATGCCCTATGGTATCGATGTTTTGATAAATCAATATTCCAATTCCCGAGGTAAACATTAACATAGAAATGTAAAGCAGGAGCTTCAATTCGTTATGTACAGAAAAAAGTTTTAACTGACGATATTCTTTAATGCTTTCAAATTGCTCTTCCGTAATGTGATTTTTGTCAAGTAGCGTTTGGGTTGCCTGCTCTTCGAAATTCGCCATAGTATTTATTTAAGATTCTTCTCAAATATATAGAATTTTTATTACAAGCTGTTAATAAGAGGCATATTTAAAAACTAGAGCAGTTATATTTTTTGAATTATCTATGAGAAATGAGAATGCTTATAAAAAAAGGTATCAGAAAATAAGTTTTCTGATACCCTTTATGTTTAGTAGAGAAAGATTTAATTTATTTTAAAACGCTTTCTTCATTTTATCTTTTATAGCGCCCAAACAAAGGTTGTTTATACTTCCTTCATGAGTGTGTTTAGTTTCTTTAGGGGATTGATAGGTTCCGTTTTCTAATTGCTCGGCAACGGCTTTGTAGGCATCCCTGAAAGGCATTCCCGCAACTACCATTTCGTTTAGTGTGTCTACGGTAAATAAATAGTTGTATTTTGGGTCGTTCAAGATATTGTCTTTTACCGTGATGTCCTTTATGGAAAAAATGGCAATATCCAAGCAGGCCTTCAGGTTTTGGATTGCAGGAAACAATCCTTCTTTCAACAGTTGAAAATCCCTGTGGTAACCGCTAGGAAGATTGTTGGTTATTAAAGTGATTTCATAAGGCAATGATTGAATTTTGTTGCATTTCCCACGGATCAATTCAAAAACGTCAGGGTTTTTTTTGTGCGGCATGATGCTAGAACCTGTGGTAAGGTGCGACGGTAAACCGATGAAATCAAAATTTTGGCTCATGTACAGGCACACATCCATGGAGAATTTAGCCAAAGTCGCCGCAACACTGCTCATGGCAAAAGCGACTGTTTTTTCTGATTTTCCGCGACTCATTTGCGCAGCGACTGCATTGAATTTTAGGGTTTCAAAGCCCAGTTCTTTGGTAGTGAATGTTCGGTTGATTGGAAACGAGCTTCCGTAACCAGCGGCAGAACCCAATGGATTTTGATCTACTATTTTCAAAGCGGCATTCAACATTGTAATATCGTCGATAAGGCTTTCGGCGTAAGCTGAAAACCACATTCCGAAAGAGGACGGCATCGCAATTTGAAGGTGAGTGTAACCCGGCAGCAATACGTTTTGGTGTTTCTCAGCCGATTCCATCATCAGGTCAAAAAGTGTTTTTACCTGCTCTTTTAATTCTTTTACGACATCTTTTAGATAAAGGTTTACATCGACTAAAACCTGATCGTTGCGTGAACGTGCGGTGTGGATTTTTTTTCCGGCATCGCCAAGTTTTACGGTTAGTAAATATTCAATTTTGGAGTGAACATCTTCAAAACTGTCTTCGATTTCGAAATTCCCGTTCGCAATGTGTTTTATGATTTCGTTCAAAGCCAAAACTAAGGACTCGGTTTCATCAGTGGTTAAAAGCCCGATTTGCTCTAGCATTTTGGCATGGGCAATTGATCCCAAAGCGTCATATTTGGCCAAAACCAAATCGAGTTCCCTGTCATTTCCTACCGTAAAATGTTCAATTTGTTTGTCGGTTGGTATTCCTTTTTCCCAAAGTTTCATATCATTTTTTTTATTTCGTAGGGACAAGTCGCAACTTGTCTGTACTTTTTTAATTCAATTTTCTCGTTTCCGGAATGTCCTAGCCCCGATAGTAGTGGAAATCCTTTTTATTTTTCCTTTAAAAATAAAAAGATTGCAACGGATAGCGGGATTAGCTCCTAAAAAATATTTTAATTCTTTAGAAAGTCTCCAAGTATTTTGATGTACAGTTGAATTCCTTCTTCTATTTCGTTTACAAATATAAATTCGTCTGCCGAGTGCGAGCGCAACGATTCACCTGGTCCTAATTTCAAGGATTGACAACTCAAAACCGATTGATCCGAAAGGGTAGGCGAGCCATAAGTTGTTCTTCCCAATGCGATTCCTGCCTGCACCAAACCGTGTGTAACAGGAATAGAGGAGGCGTTTAAGTGCATCGAGCGAGGCGTTACTTTGGCATTAACGTTTGCTCTTACGGTTTCAAGAATTTCAGTATTGTTGTAACAGTCATTCACACGAATATCGACTACCAAATGGCATTCGGCAGGAACTACATTGTGTTGTTTTCCTGCATTAATTTGCGTTACGGTCATTTTTACGGGTCCTAAAACCTCGGATATTTTTTCGAATTGATAGGTTTTGAACCAATCAATTACAGGCATCGCGTTGTAAATTGGGTTGTCAGGGTTTTGATGTGCTGCGTGACTAGCGGTTCCCTTGACAACAACATCGAGTACTAACAAGCCTTTTTCGGCTATGGCTAATTGCATTAAAGTTGGTTCACCCACGATGGCACAATTCAGTTCCGGTAAGTGCTGTAAAACGCTGTTAAGACCTTTTTTTCCGCTGCTTTCTTCTTCGGCCGAAGCCACCATCACGATGTTGTGTGACAGATTTTCTTTTTCGTAAAAATAAACGAAGGAAGCCATGAGCGAAACCAAACATCCTCCCGCATCGTTGCTTCCCAATCCGTATAATTTGCCGTCTTTTTCGATGGCTTTGAAAGGGTCGTTTGTGTAACCCTGATTTGGTTTTACCGTGTCGTGGTGGGAGTTGAGCAATAATGTTGGTTTGGATTTGTCAAAATGTTGGTTGTATGCCCAGATATTATTGTTTTCCCTCTCGAACGGAATATTATTTTGTTGGAACCAATTTTCTATTAAAAGCGCCGTCCGCTCCTCTTCACTTGAAAAAGAAGGCGTTTCGATCAGCGACTTTAATAGTGATATGGCTTCTTGAGTTAGGGTTTGTATATTTTTCATATATTTTTCCGAAGATCTAGCAAGTGTTTTTTAAACAAGTTAGGTCTGTTAGTTTTTTATAATTGAATGCTTGTATGAACTGCATCAGTATTTTGTAACATTCTGTGATGTCCAATTTTTATTTTCTGAACACCTTTTGATAGGCTGTTAAAACAGTTGTCCAATTTAGGAATCATTCCTGAATGTATCGCTTTTTCTTCTTTTAATTTAACGTATAATTCATGGTTGATTTGTTCGATTACCGAACTGTCGTCATCAGCATCATATAAAACACCCGGTTTTTCGAAACAATAAGTCAGGGTAACATCAAATACCTGCGATAAAGCAATGGCTAATTCACTTGCAATCGTATCGGCGT